>Ga0315277_10002783_pt1 | contig 24079 bp, 13 predicted proteins | sample YL17G05_15_MG_FD_203695 | JGI IMG/M metagenome (GOLD analysis project Ga0315277, IMG submission 203695) | Sediment microbial communities from Yellowstone Lake, YNP, Wyoming, USA - YL17G05_15 | ecosystem: Environmental > Aquatic > Freshwater > Lake > Sediment | place: USA: Wyoming | collected... | reverse complement strand
GAGATTCTTTATGCGTCCTGATCCCCAGGATCCGAAGAAAAAGAAACGTTCTGGCCCCTATTATCATTGGACCTGGAAACGAGAAGGGAAGACAGTAACAGTTCATCTGAGGGATCAACAAGTCCCGATATATTCAAAGGCCATTGAGAATTACAAAAGATTGAAAAATATAGTGATAGAAATGGAGCGGATTTCATTTAAGATCCTAGAAGCATTCACAAACAGTAAAAGAAAAAAAGATTTTTTCCCTTAAGTTAGCGACATTCGGGTCGGACTCTATAATGAGTGTAATGAAGCCTTCCCTTTCTTCCTCTATTGTAGGGACTGGGATCAGACACCTCAATGAGTGTTGATCATCCATGATAATGTGTCCGCGCTGATTTCGCCTAATCGCATTATGGATGTCCTGAAGGAGAGCGAAAAACAGAAGGTTGGGCAGAAGTGAACAATCATTGTTAAGCCAAAGGCGGAGGGCATTGAAGGCTATCCGGCCAGACTGGAATTCCTCATCGGTCCGACTTCACCTTTCGGCCTATGTCGGATAAACTGGAATGGCTCCGGTTGGGTCAGATGATCTCGCGCGAAGTCGTCCTTCGGCGGTACTCAGGACAGGGCAGAGAAGATATTTCGATGTTGTGATTCTGACTTTAGAGTCAAGATGTGTCCTTTATCCAACCTTCCATTTTTTTCATCCCCAAATTAGAAGAGGTATAAGATTGAAATTGACTTATGGATCTGCGGTGGGAAATACTAATTTATAAACTTATCTAAGCGAATTTTTAAACGGTATGAATGAAATGATTTATCAAGCAAAGGATTATTCATAATGAACCACAATCAATTCCTTAAGCAACTTCAAACCCATGCAGAGTCCTTTGCCAAGGCGGTTGCCACAAATGAGGGCGAATGGATCATCAAGGGCTTCATCGATATCTATCGGCAGATTTATACAATCTCTGTGGATACCAAGATTGTATCTAAGGTTCTTGAACTATTGCTTTTTCCGATGTTCGAGGAGTTCGGTAGGATGCACAATCTTGAAATAAAACTTTGCCCACAGCAGAATTTCTATCCCGATCTTACTTTCGTTCATAAATCCTCAGGGCATAAATTCGCTGTGGATGTTAAAAGCACGTATCGGACAAGCGCAACAGAAGTCAACGGGATGACACTGGGTGCTTTTACCGGATACTTTCGAAACCGTGAGAGCAACAAGAATACACTTTATCCATATAGAGAATATTCCGGCCATTTTGTGTTGGGAGTAATTTATTCAAAGTGTTCCGATGTTTCAGACGAAAGAAAGAAATATCGATTGGAGGATTTACCTCACATCCCTTCCGTCATAAAGGAATTTGTCTTTTTTGCTCAGCCGAAGTACCGAATTGCGAGCTGTCTTCCCGGAAGCGGAAACACGAAGAACATTGGTTCTGTCATGAAGATCGAGCAGTTGAAAAATGGAATTGGCCCCTTTGCATTGCTGGGCGAGGAAGTATATGACGACTATTGGATGTATTATCTGACGCGCGACATGGCACAGGCATTGGGAGTGAATCGTCCTTATACCAATTTAAAGACTTATATGGAATACAAGAAGCGAGGTATTGATGTACTGAAGGAGCATGAAAAGGAAATTGCCAAATTTGCGGAAGAAGAAGCTGGAGATAGCGAGGAGGAAAGTTAATGAGCAAGCCGCCATTGGTTCCACCGCTGAAATGCCAGGGTATCAAAACCAAGCTGGCTGCAGAGATTCGAAGGTTGACGAATAGTCAGAAATTTGAGCGATGGGTAGAACCTTTTTGTGGTTCCTGCGTTGTCGCCCTGAATGTCCAACCGAAGAAAGCCCTTTTATGCGACACAAATGTTCATATCATTCGGTTGTATCAGGATATTAAGCAAGGCCGGCTTACAGATCATACTGCCAGAACATTTCTCATTACTGAGGGTGAACATTTACATGCAAAGGGGGAGGAATACTATTATGAGGTTAGAGAACGTTTCAACAATCAGCCCACTTCACTTGATTTCCTTTTCTTGAACCGGTCGTGTTTCAATGGCGTAATTCGCTTCAACCGTCAGGGGAAGTTTAATGTTCCCTATTGTCATAAGAGCGAACGATTCTCACAGTCCTATATTACAAAGATTGTAAATCAAATCAAACGAATCGCCGCGATGATTCATTTGAGCGATTGGGAATTCAGAGTGGCGGATTTCCGCGAGACCCTGGCGGGCATTCTTCCGGGTGATTTTGTTTACGCTGATCCTCCCTATGCGGGCCGGCATGTGGATTATTACAATTCATGGTCGGATTCGGATGAATCCGAGCTGGCTGATCGTCTTAAATCATTATGTTGCGGTTTCATTCTTTCCACATGGCACAGCAATGAGTTCAGGAGGAATTCTGCGATTGAACAATATTCAAACGATCCTCGATTTCATATTTTAACGCGAGAGCATTTTTATCATGTCGGTTCGACTGAAGACCTTCGCCATCCAATGGTGGAGGCGCTGATCACTAACTTTCTACCGCCGAAAGCCAAAACGTATGATACGGTAGAAAAGTATGAGCAAATGGCATTTTTTGAACATTCCGCTGAATATCAAAGCGCTCGTTTATAAGATGAATTGAAATTCTGGCGCGAGGGAACCGAGGAATTGCGCAAGCGTCAGAAGTCGTTAAAGCAGAATCAGGGCAATGTGGATTCAGTCTCCCCAGTTGGTAAAATTAAATCAGGAAAAGAATAATCTGGAATTTTCTAAAGACATTGATCTCTCGCAGAGGCGTCTCCCGTCATCGGCGGGACTCAGGACATGGCAGAGAATTAAATATGATTTTTCTTCTCTCTCTGCCTGCCCTGAGCGTATCGAAGGGCGAACACCGCCTTGTCCTGAGCCAGTCGAAGGGCGCCTCTGCGTGATAATATTATTCTAAATCCTATCGTACACAGCCTAATATTTTCCTGAAAAAATCCGGGGGCGGGGCGACTCGCCACTTGCTTTTTTCATAAATTTCAGTTGATGATGCTTGCCGATCTTCGCTATAAATCAGTCTTGTTTGATTGCCTGAATTGATTGTGTGATTTTTCAGGGAAAAGACTATGCGCAAAATTCGAGTCTATGTGGATACATCCGTTTTCGGAGGAACTCAGGATGAAGAAGAATAAGTCTTTTGATTGCGTGGAGATGAAAAACCGCATTCAGCAGGAATTGCGAAAAGAATATGAAGCGAGAAAAACAGAGTTCTCCTCCTATGCTGATTTTATAAATGACACTGCCGGGGAATCGCAAGAAATCAAAGAATATCGCAAGAGAATGGCCACTTCGAGTCAACCTTATGCGTTCAAACTATAAATTCGATTACTCCAAGGCGCGTCCCAATCGTTTTGCCGGTCGTGCATCATCGAACCGTGTTGTCGTGATGCTTGACCCGGATGTCTCTAAGGTGTTCAAGACGCCTGAGTCCGTCAATAATGTCCTTCGCGCCTTAATCTCCAGTATGCCGAAATCGGCCAGGGCAAAATAGACGCGGATGGCGCGGATCTCTCGGATTATTTTTGAACAGCGTGAATCCGTGTCTTTTATTTTTGGTTCTTCTCCGAATTTGGCGCAAGGTATAATGCCAAAATGCACTTATCATCGTTGTTATTTGTTTTGTATCTCCATTATAATCAGCGCGATAAATTCTGAGCACACACCACATGGGCATGTACAATATTTTGGAATTTAAACCATATATTCATAGCACCCAAATGGAAGATGAACCTAAATTTATAACCACGGGGAACACGGGGAACACGGGGAGCACGGGGGAGAATATCAAGAAAGCAATATCGGTATTTAGTGCCATACTTGGAATAATAATACTGGAATAACAAGGATTTGATATTTATATTTCTTTATCAATCTATCGGAAATGGGAATTGAGGCCAAAAACCAAGTTGAGGTTCCGTTCATTTATAAGGGGCATAATCCGGGATTAGGTTTTCGGGCGGACATCATGATATCAGATTGTCTGTTGGCAGACTCATGAAAGAGGGTATCAAACGCATATCCATATAATCCCTTATTCCCAGTGTCCCCCGTGTCCCCCGTGGTTGAATATTTTTTTAAATGCCCTTTTTTCTTCAATGCCTTGACATCCCGCATCCATTCAATTCATAAAAGGTCTTTTCTTTGTTATTTAGGGAGGGCATCGCATGGCTTTAAATATATCGACCCTGATTAAATCCATCGACCTTGATTGGATTGTGATGGGCATTGTGATTTTGTTTATCATCGGGATCGGGAAATTCAAATGGTTCGGGTTGATGATAAGGCGACTTCTGCGGAGAGAATCTAGGGTCAGCCGCGATTATGACGGATTTCCTTATAAATGCAGGATCATTTCCGGGGCGGAAGAAGGGCCGGAACTCAAATTGACATTCAGAGTTCATTCCCGAGGCGCCTTTCAGATCGTCAGGGAATACGCGTATCACAAATGGTTCAAGAAACTGGGTCTTGCGAGTGAAATTCAAACGGGCGATCCTGTTTTTGACAGTTCTTATTACATCATATCGGTTTATCATGACTGGGCATTGGGCTTTTTCCAGGACCCGCAAATTCGTAAAATCGTCACTGATCTTTTCGATCTCGGATATTCGAACATCATCTATGACGGTCGCTCTCTCACTCTGGTCAGACCTCAGACCGGTTATGATGAACGAGAAGTCGTTACAGAAAACACCCTTCCGCTTCAGGCGGCTCTTGCGAGGCGGCTTCCGGATTGGGCGGACGCCGGGATCGAGGGACTGCCGCTCAGATTTCAATTTATTCGATTCATTCTTTTTGCCATTGCGGGCATTTGCGCCTTGGGCGGGGTCATGGTGTTCTGCTTGAATCATGACAGATATCCCCTGCTGGAAAGCGGGAAAGTCATGATGTTGATTTACATGATCGGTTTTGTTCTCTGGACTGCGTTTGTCGGTTTTTCCATTATGCTTCTCAAGGGACGCTCTTCTTCTCACAAGGAAATCATGATTATCATAGTGTTATCTATCATTGCGCTTGTTTTCGGACCTTGGGGTGGAGTGGTGTTTTTAAACGGCTCGCTTGATAAAGGTGAGGCGCAAATCTGCACAGTCCGCGTGATCGAGAAAAAACAGAATTTTGACAGCGAGTCATATTATGCGATAGTTCGATTCGATGGTGAAGAAGGGAAAGATTATAAAATCGAGGTCTTGCTTGTTGAATATAAACAATTGGAACCCGGTTATTCACAGATCGAGATTGTCACAAGACCGGGCCGGCTTGGGCTCAAGTGGCTTTGCCGCTACCGGATTTTAGAATAACTCAAGCAACTCTTTGAAGTCTTTCTGAATTTCCATGATATTGTCGTCTGATATCGATACACAAGAACAATGCCGGAGGCCGGAATCGAACCGGCACGAGGGGTAAGCCTCGAGGGATTTTAAGTCCCTTGTGTCTGCCAATTCCACCACTCCGGCATAGAAAGAGTTGGAGGCGACGAGCGGATTTGAACCGCTGCATAGGGGTTTTGCAGACCCCCGCCTTACCACTTGGCTACGTCGCCTCACAAATCCCAAAACTCTGCTCTTTTTAAAGAACTCCCAAATTTCTGTTCATTGTGATAAGGCAGACCCTGAACCGGTGTCAAGTGCTGTTTTTTTGCTCTTAAAAATCCCCAACAGAGTCAAGATGCGCTCTAATACAGCGTCCACATATTCGTAATGTCGCCCCTGATGGACACCACTGCTTCATCCTGGGCAAAGGAGACTCCAATCGCCTCTGTTGTCAGGTAGTTCAGTTCCCCGTCTTCGTCTGCGAGTGTGATGGTATAGGGACCGAGAGCGGCATCTTCATCAACTTGTATGGAGAGCGTGGCAATGGGCGTTCCCTCGGACACAACAGCCACAGGAGCGCCGGCTGTGCGGCGGATGAAGGCGTTGCGCTCTGCCACATCTATCACCCCCTCCGTGATGCCGCTTGCCACATCAACGCTTTCTATGGTGAATCCCTCAGGCACGGACACTTTGAAATCGCAGGAGTAAATCTTGAGATCCCTGTCCGCGTTGATTTCCACATTGAACGATTCTCCCTTTTTGGAGCTTGACGGAGCATCGAGTGTGATATCGGCGGTGATATTCGGCTGGGGCGTAAATTCCCGCATCATGATGGATGTCGCTCCAAGATTGATGATTCCCTCGTCATCCTCATACACGTCGCGCTTGGTATAAAGGGCGATCACGGAACCGTCGTTTTTCGGCAAAACCTGGAGTTTCATCTCCATTGCCTGATCCTCGGTCATGCGGTTGTTGCCCCATAATCCCTTTTCCGGTTCCACGTAATTGTAGAAAATATCGTCAAACAGTGTGGGATTGTCCCCGGACAAAGCCTGGTAAAGGTAGTTGAAGATCAGGAAATCCGAGTTGACCAGCTGGACGTATTGCATGTTATTTCCCGCGCCCTCATCCTGGCCATCGAGCAGGGATACGGGACTTTGGGCGAGGGGTTCGCCGATGGAATATACGATCTCGTCATTCCTTTGCCAGATGAGGAGAACCGCCCCTGCCGCGGTTTTGAGAAGCCGCGGGGATTCGTCATATACCGCGCCGGTTGTGAGCTCCGTGGGCGTGGCGCTCCATGTTGGAGTCGCGCCCTGGTATGCCAGGGAGTAAAGATGCGTATCCGGCGTTGTCAGCTCGTCATCATCCGCATCGCGGGAGATGACCAGCCACGTCTTGGTTCCATATCCGGCAAGATCGTATGAGATGGGGTCCTGGATATTCGAGAGAATGGCTGCTGGCGCGGAGAAAGTCGAACCATCATACACGCTGTACATGAGCGTTTCGGGCGCTATAGCGCTTGCGGTATAATCCACGCCTGTTTGATGGGAATAAAGGAGCATGATCTTGTTCTCATGGTTCAGGAAAAGATGCGCGCCATAATCCGGGTCCGAATTGCTTGTAAGGTAAGTCAGGGAGGACCATGTCTTGGTTGAGGTGTTGAATTTTGCCCAGACGATTTCCAGATGCGGCGCTGCATAGGCAAGGTTGTCATCCGAGTCTTCCCCGGGCAGGGTCAGGTTGTTAATATTTGCGCCGTGGCATGCCATGATGAAATGTCCGTCCTGTGTTGCGATGACCCGCGGGTTATCCTGGGCGCGCGTGTCATTGGTCACAGCGCCTTCGGACGCCAGCGTGCCGTTTTCGAAATACATATATTTGATCTCGACCGCCCTTTCCCTCGGGATGTCGCTCCGTGCCCAGGTATAAACAATCAGCATCTTGTTTCCCGAGACAGCCATTTGTGGAGTGGTGAAGCTGAAGGCGTTCGCCACAAGGGTTTCCTCCTCGCCTGCCTCCGAGAGTTTGAATTCTCCCTTTTCCGGACCTAACATGACATTGTTGGCATAATTGGGCAGATAGGTATTCAGGTGATTGTTTTCATTATAGGCAATAGCGGAGCTGCCTCCTGTATCGGGCCATTTCACAGACCACCAGGGTTCCGCGGGTTGTTCCTGGTATTCAAACCATTTCCCGAACTTGTAGCTGCCGTTGATGGATGCCTCCATGGAACGGATCCCCGGGTATTTGCCGTTCAATACATACCACGCTTCCTGGACTATGGTTCCCTGGAGCGTGCCTTGCAATTCAATCCAATCAGTCAGGGGCGAGGCTTTTATAGCAGCGGAAATTGAATGTTTAATATATCCATTAATCTCTTCAAAGCGAAAACCCAGAAGGGAGCTGTTATCCGGGACATACCAGGCTTCCACTTCGGCGCCCTCTTCAATGCCTCCCTGAACGGAAAAGAACTTATGCAGGATGCGCCTGATTTTGCTGTTTCCTATGATTTTAAGGATTTTATCCAGCTTGATCTTTTTCAGGAGGAAATAGACGCTGGTGGATACATTCACACTCACCGATCCTTCGAGTTCCATTTTACTTTGCGATCCTGATTTGATAATATCCGTACAATCGGAGATACTCTGTGATGTGGTTTTAATGGCGATTTTGCCGCCGGGTTCCACCTTTGCCACACCGATGGGGAAGGAGACATTCAATCCCATTTCACCGGAGCCCTGGTAATTGAGAGGAACATAATCGGATCTGCATTCCACCTTGTCCTTCCATTTCCCGGCAAGCGTAAAAGAGATGTCTTCAATGATTGGAATAGTGTCAATCAGGGGAACTTTAAGCCATTTCCCGTCGATCCCGATATTCCATTGGGTGCTCTCTCCGGGCGGGATATTATTGGTATATCTGTAAAGGATATAATCGATATTATGGGTGGATTTCCAGGTTCCCACCAGGGGATCGAAATGAACATAAAGCGGCGAGGCTGCTAGTTTGGTATAGGATATCACACACATGGGTTTCCCCGGGTAGGTGAATTCAATCAGTTCAGACGCGAGCTGTTCCGTGCCTCCGCCTGTGATGGGTCTCTTGGCAATGGCTTGCACATTGAATTGAATGGAGGAATCATAGGGCAGTTCGTCTGTGGCTTCCGTATAAACGATCTTGTCTATGGTGCTTTCATGACTCTGATCCGGGTAAATCTGCTTTTTCTCAAGTCCCGAGCTGAATATGGTGGACGTGACATATTTTTCATTCCAGTTATACGCCTTGCCCCAGTAGATTTCGCCCATCACGCGGCATTTATACGGGGGATTCAGGTTCTTGGGCACAATGACATGGCGGGGGGCGACATAAGTAATATTTACATAAATATCATCATTATCCATGATTTTTCCCGGATGCCGTCCCCGGTCAATGAGATGGGGCTTGTCTTTGGGCGAGACCGAGCATTCCAGCATGATATTGCCTGCAAGAATCGGCGTGATCACGCACTTGAATTCCCCGGGCTGTCCTGTGGCTGTCATGGTAAAGGGACCATAATCTGTGGCTTCCCCCAAATCCGGATCTGTAATGGTATATCTCAGCTCCACGTCCACAGTCGATGCGTCCACGATGTTTCCCTTGAGATCCAGAATCCTGACAAAAACCGTGCACGGGCTGTCTTTGGGAAGACGGAACAGGCAATCGGTGTTCAGACCCAGCTTGGGTTTGATGAATTCCACCTTGTAATTCCAGTTGCCGACTTTATAAAAATACACCCTTTGGCCTTCCGATGCAAACGCCCGCACAGCCAGGAACTTCCTTTCCGCATCGGAATAAATGCTGCCCAGGGATCCGTCAGGAGAAGTTTCCACCCATTCCGCCAGGGTGACGACTTCTGCCGGATCGTCCACGATCCTGGCATAGAGAATATTCGAACCATCGCCCACATAGATGCTGTCCTGGGTTCCGAGGACAAAGCGGTTATTCAATCCGAAGGCCCCTTCCGGGGGTTTGAAAATACTGGCGGGTTCTGCTGTCCAACGATCTTTATCATCTTTCTTTAACTTCCAGGTGTAAATGGTATTTGTGGCGGTGCTTTGAACTGCCACATGATATCCGTCGCCTGACACTGCAATCATCCGCGCCTGGTCATTCGATCCTGCAGGACGCAGGGGATGGGTGAACTTGTATCCCCTGTACCAGAACATCCCCTTGACGGAATAGCCGGAGAGATCCACCATGCACAAGCTGGAATCCGCAGTATCCGGCAAAAACGCCAGGGGCGCTGTGGGATGGAACACCACAAGGGGATGATCGAATGTGACTGTGCTCTCTCCGAAGTCCACGCGCTCCAGGCCTGTTTCACGATCAGAAGGGGAGCGATAAGTCATCATGCCGCTTGTGGAATCCGGTTTCGCCACAAGCAGCGCGCCGGGGATTGTTTCAAAGGGGATGAGAATCTTTCCATAGCCTGAATAGACGTCCCCGATGGATACGCTATCCTTGTAAAGAGAGGCGTAATAACCATAACGGTAGTCAAACACTGGTTGGAATTTTTTAAAGACATGGGGCACAACGCTGAAATCGCCCTGGACAAAGGCAAAGAGCTGGCCGCCGAAAGACATCGGCGGATACAACTCCGGGTACAAAGGATCAAAGATCGTGGCATCGGTCGGGATATAGATGGAGGGAAGGACATTATTTTCAACAGTGGGAAGGTCAGCAACGCATCCGCGCCTTGTGCCTGTGATTTTCTGGATCGTATGGGTATAGGGCGCCAGGGGAGTAAGCCGGGTGAGCGAGCTGTCGCTGATTGTCTCCGTGAGGGCGCCGTCCGCCTCGCAGCGGAAGATTTTGACCAGGGGATTGGACGGATCGCTCTGGTTGGTGCCGATGTACCGGGGGCTTCCCGTATGCGTCATATACATGAAATCCATTGCCCCGTATGTGCATTGCTTTGCAACCTCGGCGGGGTATTGTTTCACATCTTCGAGATTGACGCGGCAGATCCTGAATTTCACTGTGCCTTCAACCACCCGTTCAAGGATGTAAACATGCTTGTTGTCTTCGTTGAATTCGATATCGCGGATAACGCTTGTGGCAGGGGATTCAGTGATGTATTCCGGCGCCTGATCCGGCGCGGGAGGAGGACACAGACTCGGCGGAGTCATGGTGGGCGTTGGCGTGGGGGAGACGGTGGGCGTGGGTGTCGGCGTCCTTGTGACAGTGGGCGAGGCAGTGGCAGTGGCTGTGGCCGTGGCTGTGGGCGTCGGAGTGGGGGGACCTGTGGATGTCGCAGTGGGTGTGGGCGTTGGCGTGGGAGAAGGAGTGGGCGTGGGTGTCTTCGTGGGCGTTGGCGTGGGCGTGGGTGTTTTCGTCGGCGTGGGCGTGGGAGTGGCTGTTGTTGTCGGCGTGGGAGTCGGGATATCCCCGATCCTCAAAAACCGGAGGCCGTCAGCCACGACCTTGCGGGTTTCTTCGCCAACAGGAACCTCATCGCTCAGGGTGATATTGTATGTTGTGTCTCCATAGAAATTTTGCATGGTTACGGAAACGCCGTTGTTTGGCGACACAGCCTTGGTCTGATCGACAAAATAAGTCGTAGATCCCCCATAATAGGGGATGGTATATTTGGCTGCAGTGGTATTATTAGTGGAATTGGGATGGAGTTCAAATACAATATATCTTCCATTCCATGCGAAGCGGACAGGGAAAACCACGGTATTGGTTCCCGTTCCCCCGGTTTTGATACGATAATCCGTGGCGTAATAATTAGGCTCCGTGGTTTCAGATGTCCAGGCGCCGTTGACCTGGATAAAGTCGTCTTTATTATCGATCCAGAATTCGCCTGCTATGGCTGTGGCTGTCGGCGTTGGCGTGGCTGTGGCTGCGGGAGACTGCGCCATTGCGGCAAAAATACATAACTGAAAGATTCCGATAACCAGGATCCCAAAGACGTGTGTTTTCTTCATTGAATCAGTCCTTTTATTTATGTAATATGAAGGCACAAAGGGACAACGCATGCGGTTGTCCCTTTGTTATCAAAGAACATTTATTGCTGGCTCAAGATGTACGCAATAATATCCGCTACGCTCAGGTCCCCGTCCTTGTTGAAGTCCAGGGAATTCTTTTCTTCGGGCGTGACGGTTTTCTTGCCGAGAAGCACGTCAGCGATGATCTTTTGCGGGAACGCCTGCTTGACCTCAACCTCTTTGGGATCGCTGACGTCGAATCCCGAACCGCCGGCTATCGTGAGTGTGGAATTGTAGCTGCCGGGCAGAACGTACGTGTGCTGCGGATTCTCCTCCTGGCTCCAGTTCCCATCCCCGAAGTCATAATAATAGAACTGGATCTGGGAGCCGGTTGAATTGTTCGAGAAATTTACATTGTGCGGCGCATACCCGAATGGATTGTCGATATCGAAATCCGCATTAGGCTCAGCAGGAGCTGTCACGTGAACGAAGTTGGTCTTGGTGATTGAATCTCCGCCCATGGGTCCGTCCACAGTAAGTGTCACAGTGTAATCGCCCTGGGATGTGTAGATTTTTGTTGGATTCTGGGCGTTGGAGCTGGTGGTATCTCCGAAGTTCCACAGGAACGACGAGGTGGGACCATTGGTTGCATCCAGGAATTCCACCCGGAGCGGAGCGGGCCCTTCCACGCGCAGTGCCGAGGTATTATACGGCTCGCCTGTGAAATTTGCATCTGGCGGATTGCGCGGATCGCTCGCCACAATATAATCCTCGCGGATCTTCGTGCTCTTCCCGTACGGACCTTCCACAGTGAGCGTCACTGAGTAAGTCCCGGGTTCGATGTATTCATGCATGGGATTCTGTTCGTTCGAGGTGATCGTGTCCCCGAAGTCCCACTCCCAGCTTGTCACGTAACCGAGGGATGCATCCTGGAAGTAAACAGGCAGGAACAGGCTGGCATCCGGATTGACCAGGCCCCGGGTCGGTACAGCAGAGAAGTTCGCCACTGGATTCGGCGCCATGATGGAAAGATTCGCAAGAAGGCCGTCGTCAATGGTGACCGGGATTTCAACGCCCGCGCCTGTTCTCACCGCTCCTCCGGTTGCAGGAGGGACGATGTCTATGGTCAATGACTCCGGATACGGATCCACAACGGTAAGTGTCAGCTTGACGAGCTGGGGATTGCGTTCCGTGTTTCCTGTATTGCCAGGAAGCGAGGACACTTCCCGATACTTCTTTCCTCCGCCTGCGTCGGCTTCCGATCCCACTGTAGGACTCGCGCCAAGCAGACCCGCCTGCGCGGAAAGCGCTGTGACTGCGCCAGTGGGATATACAATGCGGAACGCAAATCCTGCGGGAATAGCGTCGTAATTTCTCGCAAGCTTCAGGTCAACTGTGAATGGAATGCCTGCCAGGCGCGTGCTGCCGGATACCAGGCGGGCAGTGACCACCCCGCTTCCGGGTCCTGCATACTGATCCGCGCCTACGTCCCAAGCCACACCCTCCGGCCGCTCCTGTCCGTCAATATCTTTATCGAGGTTCCAGAAATTATGTGCGATAAAAGCCGAAGGCGGGGCGGTTGTCCCCACTGCGGGAATGGTCGGCTTGTAAATCAGACGCATATCATCAAAGGGAATGGACACATAGTTTACCGTATCAGTCCATGATACTTCCACCTTTAAATCCTTCACCGTGTCCAGGTTGTATGTTCCCAGGCTGAACCATTTGTTCTTATTCGAATCCGGATTGATGTTAACCGTACTGCTGCCGGTTTTATGCGTGACTTTGTAAGCCACGTCTCCATTATACCAATAGCCGTTCGGGAGATAGACCTGCACGTCGTAGTTGGAATTTTCCGTGATGGGGATCTGCCATTTCACTGTTGCCAAACCGCGACCGATGCGGTGCATTTTTCCGCCCCAGGCATCGCCGTTGTCATAACTCTCGACAGATCCCGTGCTCCCATCCGTAGTGAAGGAGAACACCGAGGTGTCCTGATCGCTGAAATAGAGCACAGGATCCTTGAGCACACTTGGGAGCGGGGGACTGGCAGGCAGGGTGATGGCAGGACCTTTGCCCCGGGCGCAGGAGCTTGCCAGGAGATGATACCCGTCGGAATCAAGATCCGGATCAACACACGTGAAATTCTCAGCCCATGCCGGATCCACAACCGGATCTCCGGCGTCTGCCTCCCGTATCAGATTATAAACATAACGGCCGGGAATCTCAACCACGTTGGCAGCGCGGATGTTCGTATCCCCCGAATTGCCCCAGATGATGTTGTTCATCGCGCAGTTGATATGCAAGAGATCGCCAGGCCAGCCGCCGTCTCTTTCCGCCTCGAATACCTTTGCCGTGTTGCTGGCAATGGTATTGTTGATGATCCACAGGTTCTGGTCATAGTTTCCGCACCAGAACAGCGAAGCCTGGCTCGGGGTGGAATTGCCCACAAACACGTTATTCGATACCTGGATGAAGGGGGAGTCGTGGTTGATATAAAGGAAACGGTTCTGGTTGTTCATGAACAGATTGTTGTGGATCAGGGTGTGCACGATGCCGTCCCAGAGCTGGATCGCCTCTGCCTTGTTGTCAATGAACTGATTATTGCTGATATTGAATGCCGGATCCTCCTCGTTCCAGGGATAGCACCAATCGCTCTTGAAGTTGCCGGCTGAGGACACGGTGGTTGTACCGGATTTCTCATTGAAGTGGAAGGCGCACACAAGGCCGAAGCTGGTGGAAATCTCCTTGTCACGGTTCGTAATGATTTCATCCATGCCCAGGGCGCGGTTCCAGATGCGCACCTCGTCCAGGCACCCGTCCAGAGACCCGAAATAGACCGACGCGGGCGTGATGCTGAATGCCGAGGCCTTGGTCTGGATGGTTTGTGCAGCATACGCGCCGTCCAGGTACAGGGTGGCGGTGTGTTTCAAGTTGTCTGCGGTATCCTTTTTGACTGTCAGTGCCACATGATGCCATTTGCCGGGTTCCAGGACATTCGGATCGTTCAGCTTGATGCCATTATAATCCCAGTCGCCCTTGCGAATTTGGGCATAGAGCATCTTTTGATCGTTGATTACGAAATTAATGAAATTGGTATCGTTGGCGCTGATACGGAAGATATTACCGGACTGGCCAAGATTGTCGTTATACATATAATTGGTATTCCGGGCATAGATCCATGCTTCCAGGGTGAAATCGCCGAGAGCGACGTTCGCATCGTTGTTGATATCCACAGGCCACGAGCCTTTTCCGTTGAACAGCACGGAACCGTTGAATTCTCCCGCATTGGTCAGGGGCGCGCCCATGGAGCTGCGGATCGGATTCAGCCTCAGGTATCCTTTGCTCGTGTCCCATGTCCAGCACCTGCCTGCAATGGCGTTCAGCCGCATGATGGCATTGCCGTTGTTGTTTTTGAAGACATTATTCGTGATATCGTTTGTGCCAAAGTAGTAATAATTGTAATACCCGTCTTTATAGATGTAGTTTGTATGATAGATTTCAATGGATTGCTCCATGCCATCCTTGAAGGTGAAGCCGTCCAGTTTGACTGCAAAGGTTCTGGAATTGTACATGAACCTGCGCTGGTTTTCGCCAGTCCAGATGGTTTCATAGGCTTTGGGATCGCGTTCCCATGTCTGCGGATTGAACCCGCCCAGGAATTCCACTCTCACTGTGGGCCAGTAATACCAGTTCCGGTTGTCCTTCCAGATCTGGTTCTCCTCCCCGCCAAGCGTCCCTTGTGCCACGAGAATCTGGGCATCCTGATCAAAGCTTTGGGAGATGCAATAGTACAGGGCTTTGTTCAGGGTCTTGAGCGGTTCGCGGATTCCGCCCCTGTGCGTATCATCCCCATTCACGGGATCCACAAATGCAGGCAGCTGGAACTGGAAGAAGGCTGTGTCCAGCAGCTCATTGGTTCCATCCGTTTTCAGAAAATCGAGGAACATCTTCAAATTATAGAAGATTGGCGGATTTCCGGTCAGGATCAGGGAGAAAGGCAGATTCCTGATTTGTTCCAGATCGGATGAACTCTCCACAGGAGCAAAGAGTCCGATATTCCGCTCCAGCTGGAAATGCCGTTCCCTGATCGAGAGCCGTCCGCCCAGGGTCACCAGCGTGGCAGGCATGTTGTAGGAACCGATGGTGAAACGGAGGGATACGGGTTGATCCGGCCGGAAGATAATCGGCTGGGGATCGAGGTCGTCTCCGTAACTGACGTCTTTCACGTAATACATGGGTTTGCCCGGGGTCATTTCAAGTGCGCCCACGTCCGGCGCTGCGCCGATGATACGGGCATCCCCCCTCAGGTCAAGGAGCGGAAATTCCTCCGCCAGTTCGGGCTTGGTATTGTCCTCGCTCCGTCCGGCATTGATCGCAGGGGAACCGGGTATGAGACGGAAATCCAGGTAATCCGGATTGACGAACTGGGGGCTGATCTTTTGATTCTGGCGCGTGTCGCCGTATATATCGTTTGCCGATGTCCCATACGGGAAGAAACAGTTCCGCACCCGGTTGAACTCATCCGCACCGCCGCCAATATGTATATCGGGAACCCACTTGGACCCCTTATGCACGCTCGAATCCCATGCGCAGTTGTAGAAGAAGTAATTCTTACCCGAGATGTCCCAGTACGACACATTATAGAAGGAGCAGTTGATGAACATGGCGCCTGAACCGATCTGATAAACCGGTTTGAACCGAAGGTAACTGAACACACAGTTGGATACAACGGAATTGGGGCATTGATCAGGCCCATAGTCCGAGGCTGCAATCGCATAGTCCCGGAAATTGCGCAGGATGCAGTTCCGGATCTTCACCCCCCTGTTATTGCTGGGCTTGCAATAGATCCCTCCGCACCAGGGCTTCATCTCATCATAATATTCGGTGTTATAATTGTAGTCACCAAGCATGTGGAATCCGTCAAGCACCCCGCCGCCGTACAGATCCACAATATACCAGTACTCCTTTTTATACTCTTTCGCATCGTCCCTGTGGGGATATTCCAGGAAGGTTTCCATGATATAGCGTCGCGGATCCTCCTTGTTTGATTCCGTTGCTCCGAAACCGCCGTAAAGTTCCACGTTCGGCTTCACAGCCTTGCTGTATGGATCAATGAGAAGTTCCTGGTATCTGCCCCGGGCCACCCACACCTCCACAGGCAGCTTGCTGCGTCCGGCGCGGTTGTTCGCCTCGATCATGGCGTCGCCGATGATGTGATAAGCCGTGTCCCAGGTCTCGCCATCCTCCAGGTAGATCGTCGGGGCGCTCTGGTTCACGAGGATGGCGCGGGAGATGATCTTGAGATACAGACCTTTGGGATCGCGATCAGATTCCGCGGTGATCGGTGTGGCGTCTTCAAGCTGCGCGCTCACATCCGTAGCCAGGTTCGGAATCTCGAACTGGAACGTGGTGCCAAAGGGCACCTCGTCTGTAATATGCGCCAGGAGGAAGAAACGGGGCGTATCGTCCCGGCTCAAGGTATGATTCAGCCCGGAAAACACAACGCTGCCATCCGGATTCATGGAGCCTGTGCCGAGCAGCTGATCGCTCAGGGAGGGATTGATCTCATCAACCGTGAAAGCCTTGTCGTCATTGGAGTCCAGGTACAACTTCATGCCATCCGTCTCAAAGTGGTCGATAGGATTGATCTCGCTTTCTGGTGTCAGGGTGAATTTGATGGATTTGAGAATGATATCTGCGCCGCGCGGCGCCATCTCCAGGGGGAACACAAGCGCATTTTCCACGTCGTTATTGATCTTGCTCACACCTTCATTCAGCGGCGGGCTGAGGATCAGGCTGGGCAGGAAGTAAAAGGCTTTTGCCTGCGCCTTGTCCGGGTTCGACGTCCCGCCGTTATCGGAACTTTTGTAAAGCGCTGTGATCACGTTCCCATCCACACAGGAAATCTTGGAGTCTCCTCCCGAGGCGCCTCCGTTCTTTGTCACAATGCTTCCTTCATACACATTACTGGATGTTTTGTTCAGCTTCACTGTTTCACCGGCAGGCTCTGTCTCGCTCGATACCTTGACGTTCACGAATGAGGCTGAGGGAAGGGTGGGATCAAACACGCGGATGGTGACCGACTCGTCAGGTCCATAATTGGAACGTCCCAGCCGCATGAATAGCGTATTCGCGCAATCGCTGTCGTAAGATATTCTCACATCATCCACATACCAGGCGGAATTGGGAAGGATGATGGAATCATCCGTTGCCAGGCGGAATCGGATCTGCACCGGCTTGTTGCGGAATTTATCCAGGTCGATCCAGCTGCGCCGGAATTCCACCTGGCCGTTGTCCCATGCATAGGTCCACGCAAGCCGCGCCATCAGGGGATTGCCGGAAAAAAGCGCGATCATGGCGTTGTATTTGCCCTCTTTGATGTGATTCCCCAGGTCCCGCCAGTGGGAGCCATTGTCCGTGGAAATCTCCACCACGGCTCCGTCAAATCCCGGCTCCAGGCTGAACTTGTGATAGAAGGTCAGGCGGGTGAAGGGTTTCAAGGTGACGTTCTTGGTCTTCAGATAAATATCCTTGATGCTGGGCACAGCCTGGGTGCGCATGGAGTGGGTCGGGCTGTGCGCATTCGCCGAATCGTCAATCCGGGTCCAGTCACTCACACCCTGGATCGCAGCATTGGTGAAATTGTTCGAATTGTAGAACGCGTCGAAATCGTCCAGGAACGAGGCTGCATCGTCAAGGGTCTGGAAGGAATAATAAGCCCCGCCATTATCGTCTGTATGCATATTGCCCACATGATCCACAATCTCCAGCTTGCCGTAATACACGGTGCAGGGATTGAGCCCGCCGATCTGGAGGGTGTGGAAAAGGGATGCTTCCTCAAGGGGGATCTGGTTCGTCATATTCGCCGGATTTGTGTCCAAGCCGTATTTGAACACCCCGCTGACTGCCTTGTTGAAAGTGAAGGAAAGCACCAGGGAGAAGGCGGTGTGATCGGATACCACGAAATTGGTCACCGCCGGTTCTGTACAATCCAGCTCTGCTGTGGCGTTCACAATCGCCGGACTTCCGGTTCCGTCATCCGCATCATTATACGTAACACTCAGGACGTTCCCGTGATTGGCGGTGAGCTTTCCTCCCTGGGGGGAAGTGACAAGATCGAAAGTTCCTTTGAACACGCCGGAGTTGGGGGGATTTTCCGTGAGTGTGACAAGGAGGTTCCCTCCTGCGGTGTCGTTATTCACAGTGAGATTCTTGGTTCCGTCTCCCAGAAGATCCAGGTCCGCCAGGATGAGACCTGCTGTGGTGTTGCACATATAATAAGGCGCTGTGAAGGTGACCACGCCTTTGGGGGACGCAAGCGTCGCGCCCCTGATGGCAAGGGCGAAGTCCTGTTTGTTTGTGCTGTCCGAGGGCAGAATCTTGCCCGCAAGGGTGATTGCCTTCACCTTCATCTTGTACGCGCCGTAGGGATGCTCTATCTTTACCATTTCCACGTTATTGACGCGATCCGGAGATCCCGAGGGCACTGACCAGCCTTTTCTGAACACATTGCCATAGATGATCTGATCCGCGCCGTTGGTCACGATCAGATCCAGGTCGTTCACCAGGGCCTTGGAAGCGGCGGGCGCTGCCGCAGGATCTGTCCATGCAAGCGTGATATACAGGGGAGTGTCCTGGTCAATCGCATAAATCGTTTCCTCCCATTCCTGCGCCACTGCATTGAAGGTCTTGGTATCCTGATCGAAAAAGATAAAATGATTCTCGCTGCCCGGATCCGGGATCAGGGTATCGAGGTTGAGTCCTCCCCATCCCTGGTTTATGTCCGGGGCAAAGTCCACTGTATCATATACGGGCGCGCCTTCCCCCAGCATCCCGTCTGGAATATAAACCGGGTAGCTTCCGCCTTCTTCATCCTCCGCTGAGTTGATGAGCGCAGCCTTGATCATGGCAGGGGAGGGGGTGGAGGAATAATCGTTGAATCTCTGCCACCAGTCGGTGAAGAGCGCTGCTCCTCCCGCCACCTGGGCTGCCGCATGGCTGGATCCATTCCCGCGGGTGTATAAAGTTTGTCCCTCCGGGTAAAAAACCGCGGAGCCGTTCTGATATTCTTCGGATTGGGATGCCATGCCTGTAATCCCCACGCCAGGGGCGACCAGCGTGGGCGCGATGCGTCCGTCCTGTGTCGGGCCGCGGCTGGTGTTCTGCACCGGGTCGCGCCTCTTGCCCCCTTCGGGCGGGGAACCTGTGAACGCCCCGACGCTGATCACGTTTTTCGCAAGCGCCGGATTGGAGATGCTTTTTTCCACCATCATGCAACCGAACATATCGCAGAACCAGCCGAAATTGCCTGCTGAAAATACAAAAAGCATGGATTGGGGATTGAAGTTATCCCCGTTCGCCACGCGCGTTAGTCCGTCGAATTCCGCAGCATCTGTGGAATAAGCGGGCGGATCGCTGAATTCACCCGTATTGGGATTAAAAGTCCGGGTTCCGTTTCCCCACGGCTGCAGGCTGACGCTCGCGCCGAATGACCGCGCCTCCTGAACCATGTTCTTGTGCGTTTCCTTGAATGTGAACGAGGTGGAATTGGATACCTTGGTTGCAAAGATCTTGGCTTTGGGCGAGACGCCCATGCTCACCAGAAACCCATCCGGATCCGTGAGCCGGGTGAAGGGATTGCCCGATATAATGCCCGCATTCAGGGTTCCATGACCGTTTTTGTCAATGCCGTTATTGTCCCCGCTGTAATCCGCTATGCCTGCCACGCGGCCCAGGATGTCCGTATGCACGGTTCCGGGGAGGTTGGTTGCATTGCCGCGATCCAGTCCTGTGTCCACGCATTGAACCACCACTCCAGCGCCGTTGACTTTCTTATCCGCAAGCCATCTCTCATACGAGCCGCTGGGCAGGGGCTTGTCTCCGCTCGCATCGAATTGAGCCGTATCCAGGATATTCTCCCTTTCCCCGCACCACTTTGCCTTTTCCACCGCCTCGATATAGAAAACTTCCGCCTGGTTTGCAATCGCGGGGATATTCTCCGCTACAGTCTCGATCTCCCAGATCGAGTGCTGGCCCAGAACGGATTTGTAAAATTTATCTTCACTGATCCCGGGAATGGCAAGGAGCTTGTTTCTCGCATTCTCCGCCTGGTTGGGGTAAATATCAGCTAATAGTACCTTGAGCGTAAGTTCTCGCGCCTTGAAGATCTCTTCTCCCTCTTTTTCAAGACTCTGCATCTCGTCCAAGAGGCTTATGGACATCTTCCTGACTGCATTCAGGGTTCCGATGCCCCGAACCTCTTTTTGCCCGGAATATGATCCCTCCAAATCTTGTCCCCAGACAAGATATGCATAGGGAGGCACAGGGAAAAGGATATTCGCGCCGGTTGCCTCCAGATCGTCTATCCATTCCTGCTTGATGGGACCTTGAAATTGCACGATATAGAATCCTTCCCCCGCGGCGCGCTGAGCCTCGAATTTGGTGATGAGTTTGGAGGATGCGGCAAAGGATTTCACAAAATCATCGTTATTCAGCGGCTTCTCATACCGGTCGGAAGAAGTCAGTGAAAAATCCACGGATAATTCCTTCTCCCTGATGATGTTTCTCGTCTCTTCAGTATCTGCCACAAGCACAGATCCATCCTCGTAAATGGCAATGATTTCCCCGCTGTCGAACAAGTCCTTGACTTCCTTTCCTCCCTGGTTTTGCTCCATTTCGCTCGATTTCAGGGAGGGTCCAACCACAAGAACCTGTGTTTCCTGTCCAATGACAGGTACTAATACCAGGACAAAGATCGAAAGAACAAAAAACCACCCATAGAAGCTTTTCTTCATAAGATTATCTCCTCATTGGAATATTAAAAAATAGTAAATCCCCTTATGTGACTATAGATTCTTAAAGATCTTATTTGTATATAAAATTGAAACAGATAGTCAACAAATTTTAAAAAAAGCGGAAAGAAAGGATCATTTTTTATACTTTTTCACACCCCCTTGAAGATTATGGGTCTGTAAGGGTTTCTTACGAACGCGGACCCGCCTCCGTCCCGCATGGCGGTACTACGGCGCGGCAAGACTCAGAACTCCAACGTGTCGCGCCGATTTATCCTCCGTCTTGTCCCGCCGTAGCTTTAGCGTAGGAGGAAGTCTTGACGAAGGAGGATGGCGCCTTTGCGTCCTCCTAAGGCGGATAAATCTTGGCGAGAGATAAATTATTTCTCTTTACATTGAATAAGGGAATTTCAGGGATTAGAAAAAGTCCATTAGGGCATAGTTTATTCCCCTAAGGTCAAGAGCTTAATGGTAATCTTGGGTATGCCTTTGTTCGCTGAAAGCGATCTATTCCATTGTCTCGGAAATCTTTATATCGCCCCTGAGAAGATCATTTACGACCAGGGATCGATCAATCCCCTTCTTCGAAGCGATTTTTTCTACAAAGGCTGAAACTTCCTCATCAAGATAAATGGGAATGTTCAGCTTCATATCCGGACGATAAAACTTACCTCTTTCACCTTTTGAAAAATCATACTCTTTTCTCATGTTCATTCACCATATATTTTGATTTCTTGTTTTGTAGCTTTCCGACTTGAAATAATCCTGATCGTTACAGCATCTTCACTTTCTTCACGAAAGGTATGGATTACAATCATCAACCTTCCCTTCTCTGAAATACCCATAGTTATCCATCTTTCTTCAGTTTCACTGTGGTCTGGATCAAATATGGAAATCGCCTTTGGATCTCTAAATACCGTTGCAGCTTCGTCAAAAGATACACCGTGTTTATCTCGGTTATCGCGCGCTTTTCCGGGATCCCACTCAAAAGTGTAATCTATGACCATTTTCAACACTCATTTTGAGATTTATCAATTAATCATCTCAAAAAAGACAATAGGAAACCCTGTTGTGATGTGTCAAGAGATGATTTATTCCCGAAATATTTTCACTCTCTGCGTCCCTTTTCGCGGATCAGCGCTTATGAATATCCTTTTAAATCTCTCTCCATGTCCTCCGTAGTTCCGCCTTAAAGCGGAACGAAGGAGGATGCGTACTCTGCCCTATCCTGAGGGGGCTGTATCAAAAATCGACCCTGAAGTGATAAATATTATTGCAAGAGAAATCAAGGATAACTAGAAAAGTTTATCACTTTAAAATGAGAGAAAAAAGATAATGAGTTATAAATCCTACGAGCAAAATCAGATTCTTTTATTACCGCCAAGTCTGGACGAATTGGTGCCGGAGAATGACTTGGCTCGTGTCATTAACGAATTTGCAGAGGGTCTTTCATCATCAATATTCGTGTCGTCAGATTGCGAAAGCGCTTCGTCAAAATGTATGTTTCATGTGGATGGCGGCCATGGAGCGTCCGGACTTTAATACGATCAACCGTTTTCGGAGCGAGTATTTCGAGGAGTGTTTACCCCCCGTGTTTGTGGCTTTAGTCCAATTTCTGTTAGAGGAAGGCTACATCAAGGGATCCGATTATTTTTTGGATGGGACAAAACTGGAAGCAGATTGCTCGAAGTTTAGTTATGTATGGAAGAAGAATGTGGTGCGTTACAAGGAGAAAGTCCAAGTTCGGGTGAAGGAGATTCTGAAAGAGGTGGAGCGTGTGAACAAGGAGGAAGACGATCTGTATGGGAGTCTGGATCTGCCGGAAGTGGGAGAGCATTCGAAGTTGACCTCTGCGGATATTCGGAAGGCCTCTCAGGAATTAACAAGGGTAAGTGAATTTTCAGGAGAGAAAGAGGGAAAAAAGGAATTAAAGAAAGCCATCCAGCGATTGGAGAAGGAAAAGGAGAAATTAAAGAAGTATGAAGAGCAGGAGAAGGTGTTAGGGGAACGAAATTCGTATTCAAAGACGGATACTGATGCGACCTTTATGTATCTGAAAAATGAGGAGCTACGAGCCGCATATAATGTTCAAGTGGGGACGGAAAATGGATATGTGGCCGGTTTTTCAATGAGTCAGAACGCCAATGATGGAGTGACATTCGTTGATCATATGAGCCAGCGGAAGACGCTGGGACTTTTCAAACCCAATCGAGTGATAACAGACTCCATTTATGGGACAGAAGAGAATTATGACTATTTAGAGAAAGAGGAGATCGAGGGATATGTCAAATATCCTTCCTGGTATAGAGAGCAAAAGGGAGAGATCGGGCTGTATGATAAATCAAGATTTCAGTATGATGCTCAGGAGGATAGTTTTATCTGCCCCAAGGGGAGACGTTTACAGTTTATCGAGGAACGAGAACATCCTGGGGCTTCTGGATATATGAGAATCGGGAGGAGATATGAATGCGAGAGTTGTGAGGGATGTGAGGCGAAGTCGCAATGCGCCAAAACGCCGGGAAATCGTAGTGTTGAGTATCGTCCCCTTTTTACCCAATATCAAGAGCAAGCCCGAGAGCGTTTGAGTTCAGAGGAAGGGATAAAATTGAGGAAACGTCGAGGGCCCGAAGTGGAGACCGTGTTTGCCGATATCAAACACAATCGGAAATATCGTCGCATTCGATTGCGTGGGATCAAAAAGGCATTAATAGAGATGTTCTGGGTATTTCTAAGTTACAATCTAATACGTTTTGGTAAGGTAAGGAATTTGCTTAAGGAGAATCTCATAGCTCAGGATGCAATGATTCAAATGACTTAAAAAGGGTAAAATCCCCCTTTTTTTGAAAAAATGAGGTCAAAATCCACCTCAAAGTAAAAAGTATGGTTCTGAGACATGTTTTCGAGAAACTTTTACTGTTATTTATGCATCAATTGGGATTTTTGATACAGCCCCTCGAAGGGCGCGAAAAATATC
>Ga0315277_10002782_pt1 | contig 24092 bp, 22 predicted proteins | sample YL17G05_15_MG_FD_203695 | JGI IMG/M metagenome (GOLD analysis project Ga0315277, IMG submission 203695) | Sediment microbial communities from Yellowstone Lake, YNP, Wyoming, USA - YL17G05_15 | ecosystem: Environmental > Aquatic > Freshwater > Lake > Sediment | place: USA: Wyoming | collected... | reverse complement strand
AATGCCGCCGGTGGATCAAAGAGATCACCTGTACATGCAATAATAACATTACAATGTTCATTCCGGACGATTTTTTGGATCTGGGTAGTACGTAATTTAAGGATAAAATTCAGCAAGATTGTCGATTGAACCCAAGAAGCTGCGTGAGTGATCATCCTGATGAACTGGTAATCCGGTTGTAAAAAAAAGTATTTTGCAGGTAATTGTGATGAACCTCTTGGTTTTATCGAATAAAGATGAACATTTTTTTGCGTGATTAAACAGTATTTACCGGGGTCAAGATCTTTAAGAATATGAAATAAGACCGTTGACTGTCCCGATTGTGAGGGTGGTAGACCATGGGATACTAGAGCAAATTTTTTCATGGTAGTCAGGAGTGAATGATATTATCTTATCTGTTCGGATTTGAGTGAATATCCCAGTACGATTTTGACGACAGTACTGCTGACGTCCTGCTTGAGATATTCCGGGGGCACAGCCCATGTCGGGGACTGAGACATCACTATCTGCACACACTTAAGGATGGTATCGTGGTCTGCTCCCGAAAGGATGTTACTGCCGCATTCGAGGGTTTCGGGACGCTCCGTTACATCCCGGACGGTTACATTCGGGATATGGAATATACAGCACTCCTCCTGTACGGTTCCACTGTCGCTTAAGACACAGAATGCATCACGTTCCAGCCGGATAAAATCAAAAAATCCAAATGGTTCGTTGAACTGAATTGCATCCGGATCGACATCGATTCCGAAATGCCGGATTTTTTCGCGGGTCCGTGGATGAAGACTGCAGATTACCGGAACGTCATATTCCCTGCTAATTGACGTGAATGCTCTGATAAATTCACGCAACCGGCTTTCGTGGTCCACATTTTCCTCCCGGTGAAGCGTAGTAAGGAAATACTTTTGCTTTTTAATTTTCAGACGTTTGAGGATTTCTGATTGGATAATATGAGCCTTGTAATGGCTTATCACTTCAAGGATTGGATTTCCCGTTACGCAAATGCGTTCATGAGGAATACCTTCCCGAATAAGGTTTGAACGGCTGCGTTCTGTATAGGGAAGCAGAACATCGCTGGAATGATCGATAATACGCCGGTTCACTTCTTCAGGAACACGATCATCATAACAACGGTTGCCTGCTTCCATATGGAACACAGGAATTCCGAGGCGTTTGGCGATGATCGCCGACAGGCTGCTGTTAGTATCACCTAGTATCAGCACTTTGTCAGGCCGTTCTTTTTCCATGACCTTTTCAGTCTCGGTCAGGATATGTGCAATCTGCTTGCCGAACGTTTCACTTTTAACGTTGAGAAAATAATCCGGCTTCCTGATTTTCAGATCCTCAAAAAAGATGTCGCTTAGGTTCTTATCGAAATTCTGACCCGTATGTACGAGAATATTGGTACAGTGCGAATCCAGCTTTTCGATGATTCGGCTCAGACGAATAATTTCAGGGCGTGTGCCCAGAACCGTCATAACTTTCATCGTAAAAGTTCTCCGTGAGAGACAGCATTTTCATTGATCATCAAATCAAATTTCTTAAGGGTTTTCAGAAGTACCTCCGGGGACATAATATTATCATTTGAAGAGTATTCATGACCTAATGGTGTCTTTTTCTCCTCACCACTTGAGAGCTCAGGAAGAATTGGCTGAATAACGTAATATTTTCCTCGTGTAATCGTCCGGTGGGCCTCTTCTTCGGAAACGAGGATTTCATGGACTTTTTCACCAGGCCGGATTCCGGTGATGATGGTTTTGACCGGCCGGTTCCCTATGAGAGATTGTGCAATATCGGTGACTTTAGCAGAAGGAAGTCTAGGAATATATGTCTCACCACGTTTTGCACTTTTAACAGCAGTTAATATTGTGTCCACGGCCTGGTCAAGGCTGAGTAAAAACCGGGTCATATCCGGAGTCGTTATGGTAACCGGACCCCCTGCAAGGATCTGTTCATGGAATAACGGGATTACAGAACCACGGGAAGCCAGCACATTACCGTACCGCACACAGATAAACCGTGTATTCAGGCAATCAAGATTTGCAGTAATAAAAACCCGTTCCTGGATTGCTTTTGTCATGCCCATGACGTTGACAGGCTTACAGGCTTTATCAGTGGAAATACCGACAACGGTCTCAACCGGGAGTTTTAATTCCCGTATTGCCCTCACAATATTTTCCGGGCCGGTTATATTTGTCTGTACCGCTTCAAACGGGAAATATTCGCAGGAAGGAACCTGTTTTAATGCTGCTGCATTGAAAACAATATCAACTGTCTGAAGGGCTGAACTCACGCTGTGAAAGTCTCTTACATCGCCAATACGGAATTCGAGGATCCTTCGGAAATTGTTATAGATTACCTCGTCAGTGGGGGCCTTGCTGTTGAGATAGGAGATCCTCATTTCGTGCTGTTTTGCCTCATCACGGGATAAAACAATAATTTTTTTCGGCGTTCCTACTTCTCCTGAAAGAAGGCGTCGGATCAATACTTTTCCAAGCGATCCTGTCCCGCCGGTAACGAGAATTGTTTTATTGCCGAACATGTTTTCCCCTTATTCTTGCATAGGGTGTGGGATCCCGATACATCTGGTCTATCATATATTCCCATGATGGAATCTTAATCTTTGTTTCTTTTTGGAATTTTTCAGGATTCAGGCTGCGATCGTTAATGATGGTGTCATCCGGTTCTATTGTAATGGTCATTCCATAGGTTTTTTTCACCAGGTTCAGGAGATCATATTTGCTGATCGGCTCGGATGCTACCTGATTGATCCCATAGAGCCGGGGGTGATTGGCGATAATGTCTGCAATGATCTCTGAGAGGGCTAGGGTGGTCAGGCCGGAAAAAATTACGTTTTTATAGCCAGATACGGTCTTTCCTTCATTGCTCATGAACCATTCAATGAGGCCATGGGAGGTGTCAAGTTCCCGGCCGATAATCGATGTACGGAGGGTGAGACAACCGGGATAATCAACCTCCCCAAGATATTTTGTTTTACCGTATAGATCTTCAGCATCGGAAGGATCTTCCTCGGAATAGTAACCTTTCCGTCCTGAAAATACACAATCTGTACTCATGTGAATGAGCCGAATGTTTTTTTGTCTGCAAATTTGTGCAAGCTGGTGTGGGAAGAGTGCGTTGATGGCAATACTCTGTAATGGATCCTGTGCGGCAGGGAGTTGTTTCACGATCCCGATACAGTTGATTACGACATCCGGTCTTATTGTTTCTATTACCTGCTGGATACCCGTAAGATCATCGGCACGGATATTCCCCATAATATCCAAGCTTGAAAAAACCGGATGTTTGGCAAGATTTAATGTGTCTCCCCGCACGGTTCCGGTAACGGTATATCGTTGCGAGAGCACCTGCATCAGTTTATGACCGAGCATACCGGTGGCGCCGAGGATTAGTAAATTCATTATTGTTTTGCCTCACTTATGATAATGTTCGTTCAGCTGTATCTTTTAATTGTATAATTTGTTAAAATTTTGTAATTGTTTTTACGTATCATGAATAAATATTGTAGTATGTCTATGGATCCCTCTTTCCTAGCTGGTCCTTATTTTAATTGGATTCTTTTATAAGAAATGTATTAAGTTTATAATTTTCAGTTAATCTAAAATTTGAAATAAGAAGCAAGAAAAAATGTAATACTTGAAATGATAGTGTTTTATCACTTAATCAAACACCTAAAATATATATGTAACATGACTATCTTAGTGTCACGTTTATTTACACATTCTGACAAGTAGTGATTTCGGTGAACCCTCCCATAAAAAATTTTCAGGAAAATGATCATCCAACTTGTAAAAATAGTGAATTTTTTTGTATTTTTAATCAATGTGCCTCATTCAATTATAATAAGGCATTATCGGAAAAAAAGATCCAAATATACCAGGTTATCAAAAAACCCTATTATCTGATCCGCAATATTTTTACTGAATTTAAGTATCAATTGACTATGATAAGGAAAAAATTTCTTGATAAAAGCTTTCATCAAAAGAATGTAATATATGCTTTTTATGATCTTGATGTGATGTCTGCATCATTTGATATAATCCCATTTCTCATTTTTGCCGAAAAAATTCGTGTAGTCAAAGGATTAACATCGCTACATGTCATAATCGTGCCTGGTTCAAACCAAGGTTTTGCAAAAGGATATTTTGAATATTACCAGAGTATGACCCCCGATAAAGAAAAAATCAGGTTCGCATATCTTGAATGGCGTGTGAGAAATATTTTAGTCCCTTGTTGTTGGCTGATGCCCTCATGTAAACAATTGACGGTATGTACATCAAGAATAGAAGCCCAGGTAATAGAGAATCTTCTTGCAGAACATATATTTCCCGATCATTACCTCGTTAATGTCCCAATAAGCCCAAATAAAAATATTTTCCAGATGGGAGTAACTCCGGATAACCCATCTGTACCTAGTCTCTCTGCAACTCAGACTGCATGTGATTTTGTTTCAGAATGGATCTATAAGAATTGCAAGGGAAAAAAAGTAGTGACAATTACGCTGCGTGAGGCATCATATGAACTTGATAGAAATAGCAATATTCAAAATTGGGTAAAATTTGCTCGCTCCCTCGATCAAGATATTTACTTCCCAGTTATCATTAGAGATACAGAAAGGGCTTTTCAATCCATTCCAAAGGAGATAGTCGGATTAACAATTTTTTTTGAGGCAAGCTGGAATCTTGAGATAAGGGCGGCATTATATCAAATGAGTTATTTGAATTTGTTTGTGAGTGGTGGGCCAATGACTCTATCCTGGTTCAATAACAAATGTCGGTGTCTAATCTTTAAACTTATTACTGATTCTGTATATATAACAACAGAAAAAAATCTAAATTTTGTTGGTTTGACTGTTGGGGATCAGCCATTATATTTTTCGAAATTTCAAAAATTAGTTTGGGATGATGATAATTACGAAGTAATAAAAAATGAATTTAATGAAATGTGTATAAAAATTGATGAGTGTTCTAATACCACTCAATGAATATTCATGAATGAGCAAAAAATTATTGATGAACCTTCTTCCAATCATTAATAAATTGCTCTAATCCGACATCAGTAAGTTTATGGTGCATCATTAAACTGATTATGGCTGGAGGAAGTGTGGCAATATGACAGCCTACTTTGGCTGCATTCAGAACATGACTTGGATTTCTGATGCTTGCCGCGATTATCTTGGTATCAACCGAATAATTTTTAAAAATTTCCAAACTGTCTCTCACAACCTGCATGCCGTCAGATCCCTGGTCATCCAATCTGCCAACAAATATACTTGCATATGTCGCACCTGCTTTTGCAGCCAATAATGCCTGATTTGCAGAAAATATCAAGGTAATATTTGTTTTTATTTTTAATTTTTTCAGAATAATTGATGCTTTTAACCCCTCTTCATTCATGGGGACCTTAATAACAATGTTTGGAGACAACTTTGTCAGTTGTTGAGCCTCCTTGACCATTTCTTCACAATTCTCGCTGATTACTTCCACACTAATAGGTCCGCGAATAATTTTTGCAATTTCTCTAATAACTTCTTCCATAGAAGACGATTTACCCAGGTTGGCAAATAATGTCGGATTTGTGGTGACCCCATCAATTAAATATGCAAATCTTTCAATTTCAGAAATATCTGCGGTATCAATAAATATTTGCATAATATCCCCCTTAGAGTTTTTAATATATTGGCATTAATCAATTTAATTTCTTCTTGACGTGCTTAAATTTCTTTAACATCTATTGAGTTGCTTTTTCCAATAATATATTTGTTTACTGCTTCATACAAATCTGCAGCTAAAGGACAATTATCATCTTTCATTTTTAACGATTCATCTGTTCCATGACCCGTTAGTACTAAAATTGTCTGGCATCCCGCATTTTTCCCTGCTTCAATATCACTCCATTTATCCCCTACAACGTACGATTTCTGCAGATCAATATTATGTTCTTCTGCGGCTTGAAGGAGCATCCCTGGCTTAGGTTTCCTGCAATTACAGGTTAATCTGTATTTCTCAATTTTCGCATCAGGATGGTGAGGACAATAATAAATGGCATCAATATCTCCACCATTTTTTTTTATTTCCGTTAATAGAGCAATATTAAACGAAGAAACTTCATTCTCGGTATAATACCCCCGTGCGACGCCCGACTGATTTGAAATTACTATTACAAGATACCCATTATCTTTCAATAGTTTAATCGCATCATCACTTCGAGGTATAAGTGCCAGTTGATCAAGCCGATGTGCATAATGGGGTGGATCCTGATTAAGAACACCATCCCGATCGATAAAGACCGCCAAATTCAAATAAATCCCTTCTCAGTTTTGGAGGAGATTATTAACTTAATGTTATTCCGATTATTTGCAATTCTCTTACCAATCTGATGTGCCTGATTTGGACAAAAGGGTATAAATACAAAACTATTTTTGGGAATATTGTTCGGGTGATAAACCGGGCATCCCAAATGCATTTTACCAATCCGATTTGGGTCTTCATCCACAAAAAATTGTACTTCCCCCGACAACTCGCCAAATAACCAAGTTGCAGCGATTGAAGTCCCAAAAATCCCAAAATGCCCGTTCTTTGCATGAGCGATTGAATCCCTGATATTGGAATCCAGCCAATCGATGCACCTGATTACAGTATCAGATGCCTTTGTAATGTCAGGTAGAAGTGTTTCTTGGATTTTATCGTTTCTTTTCATGGCGACGACGGTTAGTTCTTTTGTGATGCACGTTGTTGAAGAATAGATTACTTCAAAACCTGATTTTTGAAGCAATGCACATAACGTGGATTTGCTAAAATGCGTGCAGTGATCCACAATTAGTAAATCATATGGATTTTTTACAAAAACAGGTCCTTGAATAACAAGGATGCCGTCATCATCAAGGCGGCTATGGATTTTTCGAATGAAATCTCCCGGATTGAGGATATGTTCCAGAACATGCACCATGGTGATGCAGTTAAATGTCTCCTGAATGTTATCCGGCTGACTGCAGACATACAATGAATGTACCTGGGGAATTGATTCAACCTTGTTTTTATATTTATCATTCAGTTCAGTACCATATAATATCCAATCCGGATATCTCTGATAATATTGCCAAAGCAATGCACCATTGCCACATCCAATATCAAGCAGTTTTCCGGTTTTTGACAATTTTATGATCGGGTTGATGCAATTCAATAATTTTGAGGACCTAGAAGAAGAAATGCCGGATTCCTGTTCAAATACTGCCTGTTCCAATCCGTCACTCTGGTAATAAATCGAATACGCCTTGTAAATCTGTTCCGCTTCAGATTGCCAGAGGGAATCAATCAGTTTTTGTACGCACCCGCATGAATGACATAATGCAAGCTTGCCACCATCCGTCCAGGGCTTACAATCAGAGGTAACACGGTGAAAATGGGAATATCTTTCAAATAGTTCGAGATTGGCATTTCCACAGATATGGCATGTTTGGGTTTTTTTCTGATTTTGTAATGGATTTGCGGAAGTGGCTGTCATGGAAAAAACACCATATCTATTGATGATAACGCTTCGGGAATTTTTATCCCCAGTTTTTTTCCGGTTTCTGTTGAGTCAAGTGTGGTATGGAGGGGATTATGTTCGAGAAAGACGCCGGAATTTCCAATTTTGATCGATGACACCAGGTTCGGTTCAGCATTTAATCGGTGTGCCATATGATAAGCAACATCAGCATAAGAAATGTCCTGAGGTCCAGATATATGGTGTATGCCCCGCAGTCTGTCTTTAGCTATCCGGTAGAGACACTCAATCGCGAGAGAAGATGGTATAGGGGCCATAACATAATCTGAAAATGGATGAATGACGTGGTTTGATCTCAGCGACTCAAGCCAACGGGTGATGAGAGGCAGGTGAGGATCAATAATCTTGGTGAAACGGACGATAGCAAGATCCTCACCAAGTGAGTGCAATCTCTTCTCCGCCTCTGCTTTTTGCCTGCCATATTCTGTTCTGGGGGATACATCGTTGTGGATTTTCCGAAATGGAACCGTGCCATCAAAAACAAGGTTGGTTGAAGGGAATATGACAAATACCCCATTTTCCATACATTTTTTGGCAAGTTTAACAGTATTATGCACATTCACTTGTGCACTTTGAACCGGATTGGTATAACATTTCTCTAAAGAAGTTACCGCTGCACAAAGGTATGCCACCGATACACCGGGCGGAGGAATCCACTCGTCATCAACTTCGGCGGATAGGTCAAGAAAGATCCTGGAGGTTGTGCAGGTATTTCTACGGCGGGTACTCTCAATAACCTTTTTTTTGCGCGAACTGAGATATTTCTTTAATGCACTACCCATAACGCCATCTGCACCAATAATAAGAGATGTATTGGTTTGCCTCATTTCAGGACATCTCTGTTTTCCTTTTTCCCGCAACAGACTGCCAGAAGATAATGGGCCATCGGATAAACCTGTAAGCATTTCTTTATCATCCAGTGAAAAAAGAAACACATTATTGAAATGTTCCGATAACAAATCTTTAATTCCGTATGTTCATTACAATTGACGTATCCCTCCGGGTTTTTAAAGATGTCAGGTGTTCCAAAGAGAATAGAGAATAACCCGTACTCTCTGATAGGATTTTCAATGTATATCCCCCTAAATGAAAAGATATCTTCCATAGTTTATACCTACATCTTTGTTGCTTATCATGAATAGATTACATCCTTTGGCATTCCGCTATCAACAACCTTCACCATGGTTTTCGATAATCAGTTATACGTCTCTTGATTGGTCTGATATCCCAATGTATCTTTCAGGATAAATCCAACTTTTCTTTATCAGGGCTTATGCACATATTCAAGAGGTTGGCATGAGATCTCATTCCAATTTGTTTCAATCCAGCGAATCACATCCCTCAATCCTTCATTCAGCGGGATTTTTGGATTCCACCCCAATTCCCCGCGTGCCTTCGTTGAATCGATGACATACGCTTTATCCTGACCAGTTCGTTCCGCAACGGTTTTTGTACATGAATCAATATCTTTGTCCATTTCTTCACAAATCATCCTTACGACATCTTGTATCGATATTCCTGCATCCGGAGATAAATGGTATATCTGACCATTCTTTCCATGTAATATCGCGAGTAATTCCCCCCGGGAAATATCCCTGATATGAATATATGACTTGACTGCCTGCCCCCCGCCATGCAATTCGATAATTTTCCCTTTTTTCAGGAAAATAACTGCCCGTGGTATGATTTTAAAGAGCTGCTGGTGCGCACCATAGACATTTGTGGACCGGATCATTACCAAGGGAAAATTAAAATTCTTTACTAGGGTAAAGAGCATGAGATCTCCCGCGGCTTTTGATGCTGCATAGGGTGTACTTGGATTCAAGGGGGCATCTTCCTTTACAATCCCTTCACAGGTGCCATACACTTCAGGAGATGAAATATGGACATATCGTTGTAACCCGTCCTGGTCTTTGAGAAAATTTCCTAACTCGGCAATAGCGACCGCATTTGTACGGAACCATTGTTCAGGATGTTCCCAGCTTGGCCCAACCTCGCTCTGTGCTGCAAAATTTATGATAAATTGAGGTTTGATATCAAGGAGTAATTTTTTTAACTCCGCCATATTCTGATTCAGATCCATCTGGTGAAATGTAAAGCGGTTGAGGTTTGGATTTTTTTTATAGGGAAGAAATAATGAGGTTTTTTCTGGAGATCGGCTTATTCCGTGTATGTCATAATTTGTCTCTGATAATGCGTAATCGATAAAATCGCTTCCCGAAAAAGAATTACTCCCGATAACAACAATTTTTTCCATTTTTTTCATCCCATATCGCATCTGGTAATTTGGTAAAAAATTTTTCTTAGAAATTTTTTCAGTTATTCAAAGTAAATAAATGAATAATCCCCGGTATATCCTGTTTTTTCAAACCACCACCGCCATTCCTCAGGAGTGAAAAAACATTCACAGGTTAATTGCCAATAGAGCAAATTAACTTTTTCCACTTCATTCCTGTACGATTCAACAACAATATATTTGTTTTTTTTCCCAACACGTTCAATTTCTTTCAACGCTTTTTCAAGATTGAAACAATAGAGGTTATGTAACGTCGTTATTGAAATAACAAGATCGAATGTACTATCTTCAAACGGTAAGCATTCCGCTCTCCCTTCATGTAAAAACGGTATCACCTCCTCCTTGGCATGATTGAGTGCATACCGGGATGCATCAATACCATGGATCTCAACTCCCGGAATTGCCACCATCAGGTCGTAGAGCAAAAAGCCCTTCCCGCACCCGATATCAAGAATTTTATCCCCGCTTTTCAGGTGGTAATGATCCCGTAATGCGCAAGCGACATCTTTCCAGCGACCATCGTAATAAAACCCGCCATATCCGTATTTCCTGTCCCCGTCCCAATAATCAAAATCAAATTTTTTTGCAATTTCTGCGGCTTGTGCCTTGGGAAATTCGCATACCCGTTCAAGATAATTTCGTTTTGTTTTTTTATGTACTGAAGAGATAAAATCAATTTCCGGCATACCGATCCTCACCGTTCCTGAGATGTGTAATGATATTCATTGCTTTCTGCAGTTGTTCTTCCTTGTTCACTTCTAGATTCAGCGTGTTTTTCATAAATGCCCTGCGGGATCTTCCCCTCGGCAGGAATTCATTGAGGACAATACAACACCATTTAATCGTATATACAGGCAACAACATCTCGATTCTCTGTACCTGCATGCCGGGATTACCGAGATCATTCACAATTTTTTCGATAATATATGGATAGAACCGTAGTGGTATTGGAACCTGGGGCTGACAAAAGAGATCACAGACCATTTTTGCCGGATCGTCCCAGCCGGCATATTCGAAATCCATAAAGAATAATGTGCCTTCCTTATCCGCCAGTGCGTTATGGAAACCAAAATCAGAAGGGGACAGGCGTTTATCACTGTCTGGGATTATATCGTCCAGGACAAGATTTGCCTCCTCTGCTTTCTGACAGGCCGTATATTTTACACTCTCCCACATCGGCAGTAATTTGTCTTGGATAAACTGTTCTGCTCTTTTGTCGGTTTCTGATCGCCCCCTGATTTTTTCCAAGTTCTGGACACGGTTTTCTGTCAATCGGATATGTTCTGCAAGGGAAAAGCAGGCCTCAGATGCATCCGGCAGTAACCTGGCACCTTCTGACGCCCGGTAGGTATTGATCGCAAAATAAAAATCAATCATCTGATTGATATGCTGTCCAGTAATTTCAGAATGTACCATCTTTTGTCCATCGATATAGCTGAAAAGCGCAAGATGATGGAGAGGGTCAGACGCAAGGGGCATAGTTATCTGGTGTATGCCGTGATCCCAGAGAAATCGTGAGAAACCATAATCTGAAGATAACCTGTCACGCAGGTCATGTCTGTGGTGATAGTACTGTTTGAGTACGGCGATGGTCCGGTTATCCCGTCGTACGAGAAATATCCGGTTATTCACTCCCCCTGTCAGGGGTCTCAATTCAAAAGATTCGTGATGCCCTGCTGCCTTCAGGAGTGCCGTAACACGGTTAATGAATATTTTCGATGTCATATCAGGCAGGATTTTGTTCTGATAACCATTCGAGCAATTCTGACCAGGAACTTACCCGGGTATCGGCATCTGCGTCAGCATGCAGGTGGTGCAGATCGAAAAGTATCCGATGCACACCCCGGGGAAATGCCGGTTCAGATAAAAACTCAGGGAGATCATCGATGAAATGGGTACACTTCTGTATTTTAATCCGCTGAATTTTTTCTTCTTTTGTCAGTTCAAGAAAGACGTTATCTGACAAATGGGCATCATCCATGAGATAAAGTTCATGCTTTGTAATCCAGTCAAATGCAACGGCATGAAGATCATATTGTGTCCCTCTGTAAGGAAACCGTGTTTTATGACTGATAATAAACACAGGAATGGCGAGACAGCGGCACTTCTGAAAGAATTCAATGACACCTGGGAAAGGTTCCGCCTTGTTCATACATGCCCCATACACGAAACCCTGGAGTTCCGTCCACGCTTCTTCCTGCCCGTTATCCCGCAGGTAATTCCGGATCTCATTTTTTGCCTGGGGAATTGATGGCGGGATTAATCCTTTTGCCAAGGCACCGCGGTAAAATGCGTGATCATAACAGACGATGGTATTATCAAAATCGATACCAAGTATCATCAGAACCTCTTATTCCCGTGACATATCGATTAAAGGACGTACGACACGACCCATGGCTAAATCCGTGAGCGCTTGGTTAATATCACGTAATGAATAGGGAGGGCTCATGAGGGGATCAAGATTCAATCGTCCATATTTTACGAGCTGGCAATACCGTGGAAAATCGATATCAGGATTATTATCTCCGCCCCATGTTCCCCGCAATTGTTTTCCCATATTCAGCTGCCTGGGATCGATCACCAACCGGTCGTTAAAATTTGCATTTCCTATAACCACCGCAATACCTCCCTGAGCACGTACTGAGGTAAGTGCCTGGGTCATCACATCAGGTATTCCGGTTGCTTCAATTGCAAAATCAATGCCCCTTGGACAAATCTTCATGATTTCTTCGGCAGGGTTAACCGTTTTTGAGCAGATACAATTCGTGGCCCCCATTTTTTTTGCAACGTGTAACTTTTCGGGATTAATATCGATCGCAATAATTGGAGCGCAGCCGGAAATCGCCGCCCCGGCAACTGCACACAGACCGATCCCGCCAGTCCCAAATATGACAATACTCTGACCCGGGCGTGGCTGTGCAGTATTGAGAACCGCCCCCATTCCGGTTGGCACCGCACACCCGATTAAGGCCGCCACCTCCATAGAAATGTTATTGGGGATCACCGTCAACCGGTTTTCGCTGATCACGGATTGACGACTAAATGTTGTCACTCCGCCGGCATTGACTCGTGTATTCCCCCATTGATAAACGGTACTGGAGACATCAGCACCCGAACCTTTTATCCAGGATATAATTACCTTGTCCCCCATCTTTACTTTTGTTACCCCGTTTCCGATCTCACGGACTACACCACTCCCTTCGTGACCGAGGCAATGGGGGAGAAACTTATCCTCTCCACGGTGTCCTTTGCACTCAGACAACTGGGTGTGGCAGATCCCGCTGAAACAAATATCCACTAATACCTGCCCTGGCTTTAGCGAGGGTATTTCAATATCCGTAACCACCAGGGGTTTATCTAATTCGGTCAATATTGCTGCATCAGTTTTCATGAGATTGTTCCTTTATTGTTATACTGTCTTTTAATGGCATCTGCAATTTTTTCTGGCGAAAGCCCATAATAATCCCGTGCCTCATTCTGGTGGATTGTCGTATATAAAAATTCATCACGGGTTCCTAATCGTAATATTTTTACTTTTCTTTCAGAATGATCTACATACCATTCAGCTATGGCACTCCCCAATCCCCCGATGAGACTGTGCTCTTCAAGAGTAACTACCAGATCAAATTGTGAAAAAATGGCGGATAGTGTTGTGAGATCAAGAGGTTTAACGGTATGGAAATGAACAACCTGCGCAGAAATCTTTTTTTCTTCGAGTAATGCACTTGCTTTGAGTGCATTGGGAAGAATTGTGCCTGTTGAAATAATACAGACATCTTTACCCGTTTTGCAGGTTATGGCTTTTCCGATCTGGAAATCCGGTGTTTCCTTGTGGACCACCGGTTCATTTTTCTTGCCAATGCGGATATAGACCGGTCCATTTTGTTTCATGGCTTCCCTGATACTGCACCGTACTTCAACGGTATCTCCTGGACAAAGAACGGTCATGTTGGGTAACGATCGCAGTATCGAAATATCTTCGCAGATATAATGGGTTGGTCCGAGAGGTGCATAGGTTAACCCACCCCCAAGCCCGATAATAACTACCGGAAGATTCTGGAAGCAGAGATCTACGCGTATCTGCTCGAAACAGCGCGTCGTATCGAATGTAGTGAAGGTGTAAATGAACGGGCGCATCCCGCATATCGCCAGTCCTGCGGCAATGCTCATCATGGTTGCCTCTGCGATACCGCAATTGATAAAACGGGAGGGAAATTTTTCCTGGTAATCATCAAACATCTTGTTTCCGATGTCTCCGGAAAGAATGATCACTCTTTCATCGGATGATGCCAGATCGGTCAATTCCTGAGCAAATGCGGATCTCATTGTAACCCGAGTTCTTCCTTCGCTTTTTTGACTTCTACTACACTAGGAACCCTGTAATGCCAGTTATTATCATCTTCCATGAAAGAGACCCCTTTTCCTTTCACCGTATGGGCAATAATTGCAATGGGTTTTCCCGATCCATCGGGAATTGCAGACAAGACATCTAATAAAGCGGAAAAATCGTGCCCGTCAACGTCATAGGCACTCCACCCGAAAGACTCCCACTTTTCTTTCAGGGGATTTAATGCCATAATTTCTTCACTTCTGCCAGTAGCTTGCCAGCGATTAAAATCGATTATTACTACTAAATTTTCAATTTTCTGCGCCGGAGCAAGCATAGCCGCTTCCCAAACACTTCCTTCATTACATTCGCCATCACTCATAATAACAAATACCCTGTATGGCAGATGATTAATCCGTCCTGCAAGTGCCATCCCAAGACCCAGTGAAAGTCCATGACCGAGCGAGCCGGTTGTTGCCTCTATTCCGGGCAATGCACCCAGGTTTGGGTGTTCAGTCAAATGACTCCCGGTTTTATTGAATGTTTTGAGCAGGTCTTTGGGAAAAAAACCCGTATCGGCAAGTACCGTATAGAATGTCATCGAAGCATGACCTTTACTTAAAATTACACGATCCCGTGTTATGGCACATGGTTTTTTTGGATCGATATTGAGGCATCCCCCATGATAGAGTGCTACTAATATCTCTACACAGGATAAGGAAGAACCCAGATGCATGGCATCAGCAGTGTGAGATAACTCTACGATCTCTCCCCTTACCCTCCGAGAAATATCCGCAAGATCCTTGTTTTTTTTTGTTTTAGAACTTGAATTTGTCGCCCTCATGTTAACAGCATCCCCAAAATCACGAGAACAGTATATGCTTTTAAAATTTTATATTTTATTTTCATTGTATCTTCTCCTTAGCTTCTCGCCACAACAATAAAAATTATTTCGGATTATCTCGGAGAGAATTCATGTCATGGTTTCCTATGCAACTTGCCTCATTCACCGTCTGATAGTGTCCTCGAGTAATAACAGCAATTTGCATGTCTTTGGGTGTGAATGCGTAAGCGTTCATGTGCGTTTGTTAGATAAAATTCACATGCGGGTTGGGATTTTTGAGTTCATTCAGGTACCGGTTGGCTGGATCCAGCCGGCAACCCTTCCGGCATGTTTCAATTCCCATCTCCTTCATTTTTAATAGTACATCCTGTCGTTTTTTACTTTGCCAGATTTCAGAAAATGTTTCATGGCATAGATTACCATAGGAAAATTCTGTTCGAGTATGATAAAGATTACAGGGAATAATATTTCCATCCGCGTCGATAAGTGCATAAAAGGGAAGCCCATAACATTTAGTATAGGGTTTTTCCTCTACCACACGATGAGCGGATTTCTGTCTGAAAATTACCTGAAACGAGTCATCATTATACCCCTTAATTTCCTCTGCCAGTTGGTCCATTCGCGTTACATCCACAGAATACCGATTTTTACTAAGTGGATGTTGTGAGTAGGGTTTTAATTGGACATTATCAACATTAATTTCTTTCATTATTTTAATAAATGGGATTATTTCATCAAAATTTTCTGGAATTATCAATAATTGGACGCCAATGACCCCAGGATAACCATTTTGTTTTTTTATCTCAACTGCTTTTCTAATATTCTCTACTATTTTATCAAAGTCGTTTTTCCCGCCTCGATGGATCCTGTTATGCGTATCCGCGGTTCCCGCATCGAGGCTGTACCGTACCCACGATAAATGCGGAAGACATTGTTTGATCTTATCGTCGGTAAAAAGAACACCATTGGTAGCTATAGATACATCCAGACCCGCCGTTTTTGCATTTATGACAAATTCGCAGATGTCCGGATGTAAGAACGGTTCACCTTCCCCGGCAAACATGACCGATTTGACACCGCATGCTGCCATATCGTAAAATGCGCGGTTTAGCACATCAGGATTAATATCCTGGTATTTTTTTTCTATCCAGTCAAGAGCACAGAATATGCACCGATGATTGCACCGGTTGGTAGGTCCAATCTCAACATATATTGGATAGCAATCCCCCTTTCGTAGCCATTCGCTCACGCGCTCCGGATGATAGATCAATTTGTGATTCTCTGTCTCAATCTTCATGGAACTCCCCGTGTTCAAGGATTATCAGGATCAACGTAGGGAATACTGAGAAATTTGTTCGTGGATCATTAATCACCTTTTTAATGAGTCAGGTACGAACTGATGTATTTATGCGATCTTTAGCAGCATCAGAGATAAAATGTGTCAGTATTGAATGCCCGAGCTCAACAAATCCATACTGATCTGCAGGGACATAAAAGTTGATCAATCCTTTATGTCGGAGTGGATTATTACTTTTAAACCCGGAAAGTGTGATTACAGAACAGCCCTTATTCCTTGCAGCATCTGCCGCACAGATAATGTTTTCAGATTGTCCCGAACTACTGATCGCAATCAATACGTCTCCTTCTTCTGCCCAGAGGTCAACCAGAACTTCAAATGCTGCTGCATAACTCAGATCATTTGATAAGGCACTGAGAAGCGGGGCTTCATTAAATACCATTGATCGCACGCCCACTGCTTTGCACAGATCATTCTGCAGGTGACTGGCAATTGCAGCACTTCCCCCGTTACCAATAACGATAATCTTTCTTCCCTCGGATCTTTTTGAGAGGATTATTGATATTGCGTGTTCCATTCCCTCCTCAAGTGCCACGCTCTTACCAGTGGCTGCCGTCACTTCAATACATGAGAGTAGGCGGCATAATTCCTGAGAGTATTCAGAAAATGTTTGTACAGCCACGATAACGCTCCGGCATATGGTAACTAGTCATTTCATGAGAGTGCTTATATGTTTATATAAAGCCACGGGCTCGATCGATCTCCGGTGACCCACTGTAGCAACTGCCTCGCTGGCGACAGCGTTAGCAATAAAACCAACAATGTCTTTAGGTGCGTTCTGGAATGCGCAGAGCGAACAGAGCGAGATCATCGCATCTCCGGCTCCCATCCTGTCCAGTACCTGGGCTGCAAATGCCGGGGTCTCCGCAAATCCTTCGTTTACATCATAATATACATTCCCAAATCTTCCCATTGTTATCAGGATCTTGGGACAGGAGATCTTTCTGGAGACATGTGTAATACTCTCTTTGATACCACAATGTCGATCCCGCTCTTCCAGATTCAGCTCGGAACGGTTCAGGGATATAAAATCAGCTTTTGAGTACTTTGAGATCACATTGAATCCACGGTTGCCTGCATTTGACTGTGTATTCACTGCCAGAAATTTTCCGGTGTCGCAGATGGTTTTTATGAGCCCTTTTGTGAGCATCCCATGACCATAATCGATGACGATCACGATGTCATAGTCCGGAATTTTCTCTTGGAAGACCTCGGTCAGTAACGTTTCCTGTTCTCGGTCGAGCTCGCTATCATCGATCTCATGAAGTTCGAAAAGTTTTTGGGTGAGGTAATTGTCAATGAACCGTCTCTTCACAATTGTCGGGGAGTTCCGTTTATAAAAAAAGGAGGGATTTATCTTTTTATTGAGGTTCTCTCTCACAAATGCCTCATCGGTCTCGAATTCGCCGAGCAGGGTGATGATGTCAACGGAATGACAAAAATTTGCCAGGTGGTTTGCAGCAGCAAGAATTCCTCCGGCAAATTTTTCTTTTGAGAGATATTTGACCGCGATGATCGGATCTTTCGTTGTCATTCCGATCGGTTCACAATAATTATATTCATCAATGATTGTTTCACCAATGACCAGAACATTTAATTTTTCCGCTTGTTTCAGGAATTGGAGTACTTCATCAGAAGAATAACGGTTCGAGAACTTTGTGAGGAATTCACGGGTCTCTTCAGGAAAGATAGAAAAATTCTTGTTTATTAATCGCGATGAGCTGAAAACGATATCTTCGGTAAAGATGAGAGCACCCCCGACAGCATCTATGGCATTCTCTTCGTCAATTATTTTACCGGTAATATCCTTTTTTGCGTCCTTATATTCAGATCCCTTTGCGTAAATATCAGGCTTTAAAATCTGGATGGTTTCTACCGCGGTAGGCCACTCGTTTATCGCTACGTAATCAACGATCTCAAGGGAGGCGATCGATTCCACACGCAAATCTTCAGGGAATGCCGGTCTCTCCGGACCTTTGTTGACGAACCGATCTGGTGTTACCGTAACGACGAGAATATCTCCGTGTTTTTTCGCCTGTTCAAAGTATCGGATGTGCCCGATATGAAGCAGATCAAAAACACCATGACAAAGTACAATTCGTTTTCCGTTACGGGTTTTCTGTAGTATTGCGGCAAGATCCGAGATTGTTTTAATTTTTGGATTCTTCTCCATTTTTACTCCCGCGGACTTGGTTCACTAGTGAAATATTATGTATCTTTGCCCAGATATTTGAACCAGTCTTTTGTTGCTTCTGCAATCGTGTCTTTGTCCCAGACAGGTGCATCACGCCATTCACCAATATGTTCAAGGATTTTTTTCACTCCATTTTTAAAACTCATTTTTGGACCCCATCCCAACCGACGGGTAATTTTCGAGATGTCCGCAAACGTGCAATCCGGTTCCCCGGGACGTTTGGGGATAAATTCTACCGTGCCACCCAAATATCCGACCAGTTCATTGACACTATATGTTCCGCCCGATCCAACATTAAATACCTCTCCGCTGATATCGGATTCGGCAGCCTTTACAAATGCATCAACAACATCCGTAACATACGTAAAATCCCGTGTCTGCGTCCCGTCTCCCACAACCGTAAAGGGTTTTCCAGCCAGTTTTTGGGCAAGGAAAACCCCGAATACTGCACCGTAGGTTCCGGTTGTCCTTGCCCGGGGACCATATACATTGAAGAGGCGGAGGGAGATGCAGGGAAGATTGTATACTTTATTCCAGTGGAGCACATACTGCTCGCCAAGGTACTTTGTGAGCGCATAGGGATACATCGGGCGGATTGGGGCGGTTTCTGGGGTGGGGTATACATCGGGGATACCATAACAGGAGGATGATGCAGCGTAGATGAAACGTTTAACGTTGGCTTTTCTCGACGCCTCGAGAACTGCAATCGTACCATCAACATTTGAATGGTGGTAGGGCAAGGGATAGACAATGGAGGGGACGATATCGGCGAGGGCGGAGAGATGGAAGACCCAATCGACATTTTCAAAGTACTGCTGAATATTAGAAAATTTCGAAATATCTGTATTAATAATCCTAATATTCGGATTGTTGGATAGATGTTTCAGATTTTCATACCGTCCTGTGGTAAAATTATCAAGAATTGTAATTTCTCGTCCTTGGTTGACTAAAGACTCAACAAGATGGCTTCCGATAAATCCCGCTCCACCAGTTACAATAATTTTCAATCAAAATCCTCCCTTACGGTTTGTTTTTAATAACGTAAATAATTGCAGATTATTTCCTTAAATTCTTCTCCATTGAACCGGATGCCATTTTTATAGGGTGTACCTTTTAAATTCTTTAAATTGTACCATTGATCTTCTTCTTCAAAAAAAATCAGACCAGCGGAATTGAATTGTTTTGCCGCTGCACCATAGATATTGGAGTTTCCAAAAAAGATATCTGAACAACTGATTATTGCCATTTCTTCAATCAATGACCACCCATATTGTTTTGAATAGAGTATGCGCGAATTGTCACAGGTTATAGAATCGGTAACAAAACCAGGATCAAATACTATGGTGTAGATTTTTAGGCTGATCTCTAATATGTCATTTAAAAAGGATACATAATCTTGGTTTGATAATAATTGTTGATTTAAATCTGTATCCCCCATGAAGCTAACACAAATAAAAACTGATCCCGGTGGAAATGATTTTATAAAATTTCTTGCTAATGTGGAATAATAAGGTGATATGGATGGTATATTGCTAATTTTTTGATAGAACGTCTGTTTGTCTAAATGAATGGTTTTTTGGTTTTTAGTTTCAAACGGTTGTGATTTTTTAAATATCGCCGATATTGACAAATTTTCAAAACATACAACTTGTTCTGGACTGCGTTTTAATAACTTAGAGGTGATTTCAATTGTAAGTAATTTATCATCGGGAAATAATGGCAACAATCGGATAATTTCAACAATTTTCTTAGGATTATAATTTAATATTGGTTCGAATGATATTTTCCTGAGAGATATATCTGGATTGGCTGAATTATTTTCCAAACAGGATCCGATTATTGGCAATGACATGAAAAAAAATTTGACAATGTCTTTTTTATCGAATACGATTTTTGTTGATGTAATTCTTGGCATTGTAAATGCAGACAGAATTATTTGGAATAATCTTGGCTTGCATAAAAAAATAACAAATTGAGAATTACATAATGATTTAAAGTAAGCACGGGTAAATCTTCCAATTACATCATTTAGTGACATTTTTTGAAATAACCTCATGGTGTATCACGTACGAATTGATTTGAGAACCCTTTCGAATTGGTTTATCAATTGATCCGTTTTTTCCCTCTCCCAAAATAGATATTGGTTGTCTAATGCAAATGGGTAACGGGGAGATCCAAATGGGATAAGCGCATCATTCACTGCACGTGGCTGCATATTTGTAATGATGTAGGGGACTGTACTAAATGTGGCAATTTGCGCAAAACCACTTGAACTTCCACAAAACATATCAGAATTTAGCAGCAATGCTATTTCATCGTATAAATTCATCCCTTTTGTTCTTGGGATTATTACATTATTAAAACGAAAGAGTTTGTTATCCCATTCTGAATATCCGCCCAATATTAAAAAAAGGCAATCTGGATTGTTTATTTCATTATAAGCAAAAAAGTCATACCATTCTTGTATGGAAGCATCTCTTAGTAAATGTGCTGTATCTCCTGATGTATTGCGATAATCTGGATAGTTTTTCCTCTGGCGGATATTTACAGAAATGATCGTCTTATCGTTAATTATTTGTGTGATAGGATATTCATACATCCCAGAAAACTCAGGAGATATGGATAGTCGGGGGATATACCTGTTTTTATTATAAAAACTATTTATCCGGGAATGCGAGGAATAAACCCATTTTTTTCTGATAGTATCATTAACTGAAGGCCATGTATGAACTATATCGTTTCCATTTTTTCGTTGTTTCAGTAGCTGAAATAATTGGACCATTCCGAAAAGTCGATGAGAACCATCGTAGATATGAATTTTTGATAGATTTGGCGTAAATAAAAAAACGGGAAACAGATCTCCAAAATGGTGATGATAGTTCTCCAGATCAATAAATGATTGATCTCTACGTTTTTGATCAGGGCCGGTAATAATAAATATTTCCGTAGATCTGGATTGTGATTCTTCCGCTGTTATAGCAACATTTTCTATCCATGTTGCAACATCCCCCAAAGCGTAGGGAGCAGCGTTGAAATCGTATATTCCTATTGTTGTATTGTCCACGGTAATCCCCCGTTTTAAAGAATCACATTCTAAATCTTCAATTTTTAAAGTCTATTTTAATGCATCTTTTTGATTATTTTTCCTTAATTTCATATTTCAATGACCTCAATATTTGAATAATTTAATAAGAAATGATTTAGTCCTTCTGTCTGGAAAAATTTATAATATATATATCGCATGGCAGATTTTACTTCAGTAAACATTTGAGTTCCGTCTGTTATGACAATAATTGCTTGTTTACCTTCCAGGTCAATTTCCTTTAAAGCATAATCAATTGTTGTATTTTTAATAATATCTCTGATTCGTTCCTGTGAATAAGGCTCTAAAGAAAATTTTTTCTCATATATGCCTAACCGTAATTTATCTTCCCAGATTGAGTCAAACATATAGATTAAATATACCACATCATGTTCCGGATGGATATCAAAGGAACCTTTTAAAGAGTGATTATCATAAACTCTGAAAATCGAAAACTTTTTCAAACTCATGTTTTTTTGAAGATTTAAAAGTGTTGAACAATATTTTACCCAGAGGGCAATCCAACTTAAGTTAATATAGTTCAAATAAACTATGTTGGAAACAATGATTATGAATATCAGTGATATTACATATTTTGGCAGAAAAAAAACTGAAAATAAACCAAATATTATCAATGATAGGGGAAGTCCCAAAAGTACATTATTTTTTGTTGCCCATCCTCTTGCACCGAATGATTGCCCAATTAGGATATAAGGAATTCCTGCTAGAATTAACAGCAATATGCCAAAAGAAAAGATCAGACCCCCCTGAAATGATGTAATATTATACGTCACGTCATTAGATAAGATAAAAAATAAACCACATAGTGTGATGATTACTGCAAATAAAAAAAGGACATACTTTTTAAACAAAAGAGAAACTGATTGAATATATACTCCGATAACTCCATTTTTTAGTGATAAGATAATAAAATTCGAAAAATAGTGCATTGTTCGTTTTATTCGTTGAGTGTCCAAAGGATTTGATTCACTATTTGGAATTATTTTGTTATAATTTGAATAATTTCCATGCCGTGGCGATAGAGTTTCTTTGAATATCCAATATATGAATGGGAGAATACAATAGTCTATATGCCCGAGAATAAAAATTCCTAATTGTCCAATTGAAAAATTCTGAATGGTAAAAAGAGCAAAAAAGACAATAAATCCCCAATAATAAACCAATAATGAATTCATATTAAAACTTAATAAAAACAAAACAATTGCCAAAATATGGAAAAATACTGCATACTCGCTATTTGTTACAGCTGATTCCAATGAGAAAAAGCATGCCAGGTAAAATAGTGCCATGGGCATAAAATATTGCATACTGATCACTCGCTCAACACCCATTTGCTGACCAGGATAACATACCATTAAAAGAGCAATGATGAAGGCGACTGATGTGGGTAAAGCAACAAATTTTACTCCAATTATAAAAATAATGGCTGAAGAAATAAAAAGAGAGAGAAACGCTAAAAGATTGTAGAAATATTTGGCTTTTGGCAGAAATGAAAAAAATTTATGCTGATAATAAAGGATGGGCATACCAACTTCACTATAGAACCGTTTCATTATTTCCCATTGTTTCTTTTTTTGCCAACCGTTTACTATCCAACCATCCCAGTACATACCGTCATTTATCAGCAATAAGCCATGACAAAATAATGTGATAAGAAAAAGGAGAGCTAGATAAACAAATAATTCCGGTTCAATCAATAACATTTGTTTCTCTCCAATATTTTAAATTTTCATTTTGACTTAAATCGTAAAGAGATCATTGCTTTTGTATATTGAAATAGCATTTTTAGATAATTGGATTTACTAGATCCTTGTTTTCGCGAGGTATAATTTGCCGGAATTTCTACAATTGTCAAGTTGTGCCTTTGGGCATAATGTAATAACCTAAAGAAATAATCGCCATACCCATAGAATATCAAATCGTACGGAAGTTCTTCTAATTTTGATGCATGAATGATAAAAAAACCACCCAAGTTGTCCTGGACCTGAGTGCGCAGGACAATTCTCAATAATCCATTATAGAGCCAACTACTTATGTAATGCATTCTGTCCTGCATCCGGCCCCCCGGAGAGAATCGTGAACCGATTACAATATCGTAAATCTGACCGACATGGAGTAATTTAGGGATTTCCACCGGGTCATGGGTAAAATCCGTATCCATGATAATAATTTGGTCTCCCGTGGAACGTTCAATCCCTGCTCGGATAGATTTTCCCAAACCCCTATCTTCTGTTCGGTGTATGGGAATAACGTTTGGATTATTTGAAAACCCATCCTTTACAATCTGATATGTCTGATCCGGACTATTGTCATCAACAACAATTAATTCGTAATCGTAATTTTCAGGGATATTGGTAATAATTTCTTGCAGTAATTCAATGATATTGCCTGATTCATTATATGTT
>Ga0315277_10002781_pt1 | contig 24094 bp, 20 predicted proteins | sample YL17G05_15_MG_FD_203695 | JGI IMG/M metagenome (GOLD analysis project Ga0315277, IMG submission 203695) | Sediment microbial communities from Yellowstone Lake, YNP, Wyoming, USA - YL17G05_15 | ecosystem: Environmental > Aquatic > Freshwater > Lake > Sediment | place: USA: Wyoming | collected... | reverse complement strand
AGAAGCTAGGGGCATGGCGAAGGAGATGCATGAGTTCTCGCTCTTCTCAATGAAGTTCGCCAAGGAGAATATCTTCCCGAAGTACATCGACTTGGTCAAGAGCCTAGCCGTATTCAACACGGGATTTCTCGGCACTGTGATGGAAGATGGAGGCCTAAGCCTCTACGATGGCAAGCTCAGAATGATGCAACCAGACGGATCTCATGAAGACTTCGCCGTTGAAAACTACCTAGATCACATCGCCGAACTAGTCGAGCCTTGGAGCTACATGAAGTTCCCGTACAACAAGAAGGCTGGCAAGATGACGATGGACTTGGAAAACCCTGTGGGGGTCTACAGAGTGAACGCCTTGGCACGAATCAACGTCGTCGACAAGATTCCAACCCCCTTGGCACAGAAAGAACTTGAAGAGTTCAGGAGCCAGTTCGGGCGTCCGGCCCAAGCCACCTTGCTGTTCCATTGGGCCAGGCTTATAGAACTTCTGTACTGTACTGAGAGGTTGCTCGAACTACTTGACGAACCCGACATCACAAGCACGGATATCAGAGCACATGTGACCCCGAGGGCAGCTCGAGGAATCGGATCAGTAGAGGCTTCAAGGGGCACTCTTATCCATGACTATGAGACCGACGAGAAAGGCATCGTGAAAGATCTTAATCTTCTGGTGGCTACGGTGCAGAACAATGCCGCAATGAACATCGCTGTGAAGAAGACGGCTAGAGACCTCATAAAAGGCGGCAAGTACGACGAAGGGATCCTCAACCAGATCGAAATGGTCATCAGGCCCTACGACCCATGCCTCAGCTGTGGCACACATGCATTGCAGGGAAAGGTCGCGGTTAAACTAGAAATATACGACTCCGCAGGACAGCTAACGGACACGGTGACAAACTGCTAGACACATGTGATAGCGTGGGCGCCCAGCGGTACCATCATGATGGCTAACCCGCCCGGCTTGACCAAGATCGGAAGGAATTCGAGGCTCGTGAGCAGGGGCTTCAAGCGTTGCCACAATGCCGGACGAGTCGACGACAGTACGTCGAGTCGACATGTTTGTTTCAACGATCGGGAATCTGAGACAAAAGGCATCAAATGCCACTTTCGCGAGTGGCATTCGGAGGAGTGTAGGGCAAAGCTCAAGAAGATCGGCTCTGCGTTTCCAACCCTTTGGCCGCCCACACGACTAGGAGGTTGTGCGCGCACTAGGCCGAGGTTCAGCGGTTGCAGGCACTACAGTTGAGGCCTGTGTCTTTGCTTTCATCAGCGCGTCTTCGACAGCATCCCGCATAATGTAACCGGACTTGTGCAGGATGGTGTCTTTCAGCTCAGAGTCCATCTGCATGCTTGCGGTGCAAGGATAGCCATGATGCGCCTTCGAGATGACATTCTTGAGGGTCTCTACGTCGTCTGATGCTGACCACTTGATCTGCTGTGCCATGTACCATGTCGAGCCGCATGGTGCGCTCCTCATAACCCGAGTTGCCGAGATCCGATTGCCGAAGATAGACCTCAATGAGACCGGGAAACCTTCGAAGCTCACACATTGGGTTCCCGGATTCGTCCGATTCCGGTACCTCTGGGAACGAAACCCATTCTTAGCTTTGACTAGGATATTCTAGGACAGCCATTAGGGCTTTTGTAGCTTTGTAGGCAGGCGACTCGGGAAGATGGAGAATGCTCTGGTTTGCCAATTCCCCTCTAGCGATCTCCAAGTCGTATGGGATGAATCCTGCCACTTCAAGTCCATAGGTGGTTCTGGCCACTTCTCTTATCTTCTCTTGCACGTCAACGTCGTCCACGCGGTTGCATACACTGATTGTCTTCTTAACATTCATTTTTCTTTTCTCGACTTGTTCTTTGATCTCGCTCGCAGTGTCGAGGCTCATCTTGGACCCGTCGAGAACTGTGACGATATAGTCTATTCCTGTGGAGGCGGCGATTTGGTCAAGTATCTTCCGGGGAAAGATCTCGGTCCCAGGGTCGCAGTCGACAACTACGTTCCGATAGGTTATCCTGTAGCTCTTCATCAGTTGAGATATCGCATATTCAGACCAGAGGTATACGGGACAGTAGCAGTCTATGTCGAGAGACGGCTTTCCCAGAGTTAGGAGATCGAACTTCTCGTCCTCTACGACAACCTCTTGCGCTATGAGGGATAGCAAGTATTCCTGATCGGAGACATCGATTGGTTTCTTCGGCTCCATCTCAGCTTTCTTCTCTTTATGTATCCGGTCGACCATCTGACCCAGAGTTGCCTTCAAACGGATGCCTAAGAGCTTGTGCAGATGAGCGTCTGGATCGAGATCCAAAGCGAGAGTTATCTCGCCTCTTTCAACGAGACATCTCATGCTGAGGGCCGATAAAGTGGTCTTTCCGGTTCCTCCCTTTCCAGAGAAGACCAAGACCGTCATTAGGCAGACATCGCCTCAGCTTTCACGATGGATCTTCCGACGAGCATGTTTTCCTAGAGGACAGGTGGACACCTAGACGATTGTTGCACAAGGAAGTTCGATCCAGAATGACGGTGGCCTATCCCTCCTCGTCGAACTTCAATCCTGTCTATCCAGATTTCTTGCGATCTAGAGGGAGGACTTGCTTGGTCAACTCCTCGCCGTACGTTTCCTTCTTCCAAACTTTCTCGATGAAGTCTTTGATGGCTGAGGAGTCTCTAGGTCCAACGAAGACTCTCCAATCTTTGAGCGCGTCCTCGAGTTCTCCGCTCAACCTTGCAGCGTACCCAGGGATGATTATCGACTTGTGTTTCACCTTCTCCCTGATAGCTGATTCGTTCATAGCATCAGTTATTTTGTCAACTGTGAACTTTCTACCTGCAACCGCAGACTCTATGCTAGTCGCCTCACTGTCGGCGACGAGAAGCCATGATGGTTCCTTGAGTTTTCCTGCATCCTCCTTGACTAGGAAGTAGGTTAAAGCGAAGTTGCCGGTTACTAGGAGCGGTGCCTTCTCGTCAGGCTTTCCTAGCTCGTAGATGCCAGGCTTGACCGAGGGCGGCGTCCTTGGGTCGGTATAGACGGATTGACGCCAAACCAATGCAGCCAGCAAGACCCAGATGTCGGAGCTGTGAACGATAAGCAGATCCGCATACATCGTCATAAGGAGCGAGGACAAGACGGACTCCCTGATCTTGGTAGCATTCTCATCCTCGTCTGGCGAAAGCCAGACAGCAGCCGGTATTCCCACCAGTGGGTATCCAACAGTCACGTCTCCATCCTCGATTGCTGCACGCCTAAGCGCCGCAAAGTTGTTCAGGGTCTCAGCGAAGGAGTCTCCTTCCGTACCAGTCCCGGGGTCAAGAACTATGTCATCAATCCCGTAGCCCTCTCTCAATGTCTTGGCTAGAGACTTTAGCGTGGAGAGGTCCCCAGGGGAAGAAACGGCAACTGGACACTTGTACTTCAAGGCTAGTTCGCCAACCTCTTTCCAGTTCTCTTTGGTGGCTGCGTATATGAGCGGTCTGTTTGCACCTGCAGCCATCAAGGCTTCTTCTAGGGCTTCGGGACTGTACGAGCACAAGATAAGCGGCTTGGCAGTTAGTTTCGAGACTCTCGACACTGTTTTACAGAACTCTTCGGGAGACTTTGAGACGCATCGGACTGCAACCATGTCCAGGGTCAAGTCTGCGCCTATTCGCGTATACTTGAAATCATTGACGAACTTGACCCTGTCAGTTATCGTTGCGTCGTCCATCTCATCGTGGACGTCGAGCGCCAATGGGGTTGGGTTATGCCAAGTCAGGTCATGTCTGAACATCACAACTTTGCCGCCAACGTTCACGGCATTGTGTCCTACACCTATCTGTATCGCCTTTACCGGTGGCCTGATAGCCTCCAAGTACTTCGCCAGCTTCTCTTTGTACTTCGGGTCTCTGAAGAGCGGCGTACACTTCTCGGCTAGCGTCCTGTCCTCCACCAGCTTAGCCGCGAAAGACATACAGTTTGGTTCTCCACATTCCCTACAGTTGGTTTGGGGAAGGTACTTGTAGATGTCTAGAGGCCTAAGGATTCTCATGGTCTTCTACTCTCCCAGCTAGACTTTCATCTCAACCCAGTTCTCTGGTTGCAACTCCTTCAAAGACTTCTCGAGTTCGCTCTTGGCGATTAGGTTTCCAAACTGCCTGAAAAGTTTCACAGCCAGCGGATGCATCATCATGAAGAGTTCGGCTCCGCATAGCCCGAGTACAAGGGCCGTAGTAGCCTCCCAGATGGGGCCTCTAAGTTCTCTGGGACCCCAAGATTCTATTGGAGCGATACTGTCGTCGGGCCTCAGTACCTCAGGTTTCTGCCACGCCTCCCTTGCAGCCCAGGCGTTGGTAGATGCGGAGGATAATGGAACTTGAAAGACCTCCTCACCCATGAGTGCCGCAAGCCTAGTCCGCTGGAAGATGCTGAAGGAATAGTCGATACCGTAACCTAAACCTCCCGTGGTGTTGTCCAGGATGAGTTGAGTTCTGGGAAGTCCCTCTTCCTGAGACTTTCTACATAGCTCTCTTGCCTGGTTTATGTCCATGAAAGCCAGAGCGATCAGGTCGTGGTTGCACTCTACCATCGGTCTGACGGTTTTCCGTATATCCATGTCAGTCGTGAGAGAGCTGAATATGAGGCGTTCCCCCTTGGTTGACTCGGCGACCTTGTTGAACACCTCCATATCCTTCTGGGGGTTGCCTGAACCTCCTACAATTATGGGTGTGTCCACCGCTTGGAGAACGTCCTCAACGAGTTTTGCGGCGTCGGCGGCGGATGTATCTTTTATTCCTGGATCGGTGCTGACGAGGTGTAGCGAGGGAAGGTCCGCTTCGTACTTCTCAACACATAGTTTGGCCCAAGCTGCAGGGTCTTCCAAAACCTCTTTGTAGGCTTCCTTTACCGGTCTGGCAAGTGGAGGCGCTAGGTCGAAAGTGTCCAGAGCCACTACGGGAAGATGTGGGGCTACACCGTCGAAACGCCAGAAGGGAAGCGATGCTGCACCTCCTATCTTGTAGACCCTACCTCTGGATCCTCCCTCACGTCTTGTAGCTCCCAGCTGAACCTCAGCTATTGAACTTGGGTATTGAGAGGCTCGGTATCTGAAATCGGTCTTGATGAGCTCAGCAACTTTGGGAGGGGCTGGAGACGGTGCCTGCTGTACGGCCGGTATGGGAATGATCGGAACTAGAAACTCCGTTCTTTGTTCACCGGAGACAGCAGGTTCAAGTGAAACCCTGATGTGTCGGGTTGCTCGCAGGGGGGAAGGGGCTGATATTCTTAGCCTGAGCTCCTTGATATCTAGGGTTACGTCCTCAATTTCGATGTCTCCTGATTCCCGTAGTAATGAGGATAGATCTATCGAGAGCTCGTTTGGCTTGTCTTGAATAGTCTTCTTGGGCTTGGGCGTTGTAACTTCACTTTCTGCTTTTTCTTGTTACGGTTATCTTTTCTACGTAGACGCCTTCTAGAGATACTGATCCGAATTCGGATAGAAGCGAGAGTAAGTCGGTCGTCTTCTTCTTTGATTGTTCAGGATTGGATTTCTTTTTCTCCATCGTCACCTTTCATCTCTTCAGGGTTATCTTGCTGATCTTTATCTTCCCTTCAAAGATTATCTCGAATGCTGCCGTTTCTCCTGCCGTTTGGATGAGCTCCCCTAGAGGCATGGTGGCAGCTGGCGCAGATGCTAGCTGTGGCGTTTCGAATGGAACCGGCTCCGAAAGCAACGGCTCCTCAAGTTTGGCTTGAGCCTCCTTGATCTTCTCCCGCAATGGGTGGTCCCTTTCAACTAGGAACCTCGCAAGGTCCTCTATGTTGGTTACGTCCTTCTCCGTTGCTATCTTGTCGAACAGCTCGGGGGGGATCGCGTCCTTCACGGTCTTTTTCAGGTCTGATGGGAGCCATGCGATCCTTCTCCACCCACCGTCCGCTGAGAAGAACTTTTGGGATCTCATGAATTCCACAGCTATGCCTAGGAAGCCTTCAGCTTGGATTCCACCCCCGGTTTGTCCAGCCATCGTGGCGAAGGTGAGGCCGTTAACTGTCGGCTGCTTGTATGGCCGGTGAACTACAGCTATTCCATCAACCTCTGGGATATAGAAGGCTACACACTCGAAACATCCGCATGCGGTCATGGGGTAGCCGAACATACTGTAGAGGTAGACCCTCTTCACTGTCCCCATAGACTTCTTCTCCGTGATCTCGTTGACTCCTTCATACTCGCCGTTCACGGTGTCTAGGCATCTGCCCTTGTCTATTGGAAAGTTTGGACCCTTTGGGTCGATGTTGGCGGAGGCTCTGGTGTCAAGCCAGGTCAAGGCCCCGCAGAAAGAGATCCTTTGAGGCGTTATGGTACAGACATGGTTTGGAGCAAAGGACTGGCAAAGGGTACAACCATAGAAGACATCTACATCATCATCTTTCATTCCACGGACTTTCTCGTCTCTCACTTTGTAGAGGCGTAGAGCCTCATCATACATTTTCGCAACTTCTTCAGGGTTCGTGATGAAGGTTGTCTGCATCCTTTCGATGTAGGGCAACTCGGCTTTGAAGAGTCTCTGCAGGGCTAGGCCGATCCATTTGAACGTGTTCAACCCCTTCTTGAAGGCGGTCTTACTGATCCTCATCCAGATGTCGTACCGCTGGTTAAGACGCATCACCCCCTCGACGTAGTTTGAATAGAGGTAGACGCGGCGTTCTATCACGGATTCTAGGTCAACATCTAGTTTGGGACCTGCAACCCGGATTACGATACCGAGTGGATACGAGCCTCCCTCTTTCAACTCTGAGATGTCTGGACCTACAACCTCAACCTTGCCATCTTCCACATCTTCAAGTGGCTTGACACGGACGAGTTCAAACTTGTGGGCGACGTCTGGGCCGCCGAACTCGACGAACATGCTCTCTTTTCTGATGCGCTCTCCCTCGAAGGCTGGACTCACCTCCACAGGGAAACCTTCAAACATAGACATTTTCGGTCAACTACTGAGACTTAGACTTGAGAGTCCCCACAACCATATCCAAGTTCTGAATCCAAGTCTTCTCGTCAAGGTTTGGAAACGAGAAGTCAGCGTTCGGGTGGTAGTACCTGTCAAGTGAGACGGTCTTGAGATGTGTCGCGAAATGCTTCAGTGTGGAGAGCATTTGAGACTGGAGCTGATAGGTTATTCCTACAAAGATGGCTAGGTCATGAGGACCCTTTCCGTCTAGGCTCCAGTTCCGGTCCCTAAGCCTGTCCGTGATCTCAACCATCCCCATAGACGCGGCAGATTGTAGACCACTCTCAAAGAGAGGCTTTGGGGTGTGTGCAGTTGCAACTACTGGGATTCCTCCACACTTTGAGAGTTCCACGACGTAACTGAGCAGGGATTTTCCGTCAAGTTCTTCCTCCAGGATCTTTGCTCCAACAACAATGAGCGGCCTCTTCGCAGCCTTCATGAGGCGACCTACAACCTCACCCTTGGGAGCCATAGCCGTCTTCGGACCGAAGATATTACCTTTCTCCCATGGCGTTACCGTTGCCAAACCTCGCCTCTCATCTCCCGTAAACTAGGCGTGGTAGAAGGGTAGGGTCGATCGATGGTTTCTCGGAAGGGCGCCAGTTCTTCTCCTTGAGGAAACCAATAATCTCGTCCTTGAAGGTGATCGGAATATCCGCTTCGGTTCTTATGTGAAACGGAAGATCCTCGGGGAGACATCCATACGTCTTCTTGCTGAGATCCACATAGTGCGTGAGCTTTATCATCCGCCCCTTGGTCGTATCAGCAGGTCTAATGCAGAGTTTCGAAGTCAGAACCAAAGCCTCTTCCATGCTCTCAGCCGCGTATATCAGATGCTCCGGCTGCGCCACGGCCGGGGATTTCTCACCCGAACGTGCGTCTATCACGTCATAGCTCTTCACATCGTCTCTCCGTCCAAGGTATAGTCTCCTGTACTTGGAACCTTGCGGGCCTAGGATGACTGGTATTCCAAGCCTGTTGCATCCGGTAGCTATGGAGGCTGCTTTTTGGCTCATGGCCCCCCATGCAACGCCGCACGCGCCTATCCGCATGAGCGTGTAGTCGGCTATCTCTTCGTAGTTACCTCTGAGAGGACGTCGAGCGTAGATATTGGCTATCTTCATGCAGGCGCCAGTTATGTGAGAGTTTGCAACGCAAGAGCCGACGTTCACAAGTCCACCAGCCTCAAAACCTCCTGGGTACTCTTCGTAGAGGCTGGTGCCGTTCTCGGTCTGATACTCGGCTATGCTCATGGCCGAACATCCGGAGGTCAGCACTATGTACCTCCTCTTCAGGAATATCTCAGCCATCTTGGCTACTTCAACTCCACCATTGGGGTAGTTTGAACATCCCACATAGGCGACCACGCCGGGAATCTCGCCGAAGACTATAGGTTGTCCAACCTCTCGGATCTCCGTGTCTAGTATCGGCCCCCTACCGACTCTCAACCTGTACTTCTCTGTCCTGAACTTGTTCTCCGCTGCTCCGACGATCAGACTATGCACTGGAATACTATAGGGGCATTCGTTCTCGCATCGAGCGCATCCTATGCAGAGGCCGTAGATCTGTGCTAGCTTAGTCAGATCTCCTGTCTTGGCAGCGTACACCGCCTCGCTTACTGGGAGGTTGATCGGACAGTCTCTACGGCACATTCCGCAGTTGGTACAAGACTCAGCAAGTCTCTTCAAGCTCGAACTGTCCGGTATGACTTTGTACTTGTTACGAGCCGAGGCTGTCCTCAGGGCGACGAGAGGCGCAACCGCTCCGACTTTCTCAGGATCCAGGACTAATGCGCCTGGGATACTGTAAGTTGCCAGTGCGTCAACGATCTCCTCCACTTTTCTCTCGGTGAAGTCTGGCAGACCGTAGCAGGCCTTCTCTGAAACAGCGAGCACAGGGGTCCTTACTCTCTGAGCCTCAGCGAGCGCTCCAGTGTTTATGCATTGTTCGTCAAGAACCAGCACGTCGGCCATGCCGGATCTTATGAACCTCAACTCATGCGACATAGGGCCTATGATCTTGGCCTCTTCATGATAACGCGTCATGTCTAAGGCTGTACAGCATAGGCCAGCAACCTCTACAAGTTCGCCAGGTTGTCCTAGCTCGTGCTTCTCCATGTAGTCAAGGATTTCCACGCTGTCAGCCACGTTATGCCCGATGCTTAGGATTACGGGCTTTGAAAGATCGAGGACTCCTGTGCCGATCTGGGTGAGCGGCGCGTCTGCGTCTCCCTTTGGGAAATTGTAGGTAACAATCTGAGCCATGTCCGCTGCTTCCATCGCTACATGATCCAGCATCCCGGCATGCAGGGCCTTGGATTCGAAGTCTAGATGGTTGCCTTCTTGCCCGGTATGCACTGCTGACAAACAGTGAGTCAACTGTTCCTCCACGTAGCCGCATATGTACTCCAGATCAGCAAGGGTTCGAGGTTTGATGCCCACAACTGTCCTAGCATGAGGCATCTCTACATTTACTTCGTAACCCAGCGCGATTGCATGATTTCTGCCATATTTCTCCATCAAGTGGTCAACCAGATGCCTGGCGTGAGCGGTATGTGTTGCGGCTCCTATGATGCATGTAAGGAGAACCGTCCGCGCCTGTTGAGTATGTATCTCTATGCCGCATGCGCCCTTCTTGCCTCGAGTCAGGTCGCATTTGCCGTATGTGCAGAGGCAGCATTGATCACAGAAAGGTGAGTAGAAGGGTTTGTAACGGCTCAGAAGCTTCATATCCCAATCTCTTAGGGTCGTCATGCTAGGCTTAGGAGTGGGACCGGCCTTCTCGAAGTCGACCTCCATCGCCAGTCTGCCGACTGTTACATCAAGATTCTTGACCGCTAGTCCTAAACCCTGAAGACCTTCAGCGGTGATCCTGTAAGGTCCTTTCTCCACTAGAGGGGTCCTCCGACTGAATGTTGCACAGACAGTAGACAAGAACGCATAATAAGTTGTTTCCTTTCACCTTGCATACTTGCAACGCGGTATTTCGATGGCCGCCACAAAAAGTAGTCTCGTGTGCCGTTTCATCAATGCCAAGAGCATTTTGTATTCCATATTCGGATTCTTATTCACTCCGCCCGACCATAGCATATGTCACATTGTATTCATCCGGAGCTTGTAAGAGCTCCTGTGAAATCGAGGTGAAGCCGTTTCCTCCAGCGTCTAAAGAGTTGACAACCGAGGTGTAGGCCGACGACATCTCAGACAAGCGCATCCGAGACATTCGAAGTAGTGTTTGAACCCTACGGCAAGAGGGTTGTGGCACAGAGAGGTTCTACCATACTGGATGCAGCCCAAGCTGCAGGACTAGACTTACGCAGCACCTGTGGGGGCAGAGGAGAGTGTGGGAAATGTAGAGTCATCATCGAGAAGGGCGCGATCAAACCGTCGCAGTTTCATGATGAGAGGTTTCTCTCTTCCCAGGAACGGCTGCAGGGATATCACATCGCGTGCAAGACCAAGATACTCGGCCCGCTCTTGGTTGATGTGCCTCTGGAAACCCGGCTTGAGAATCAGCGAATATTATCAGACGCGGTGATTCCGAAGATCGAACTCTATCCGAGGGTCGTCAAAGTGTTCCTAGAGCCTGAAATGCCGGGCGAAAGCGGGGAAGAGCCGCTGGATATTGTTAAGGCATTTAAAAAGAAGGTTCCGTACGCCGTACAAGTCATAGATTCCACCGATCGCAAGATTACGGGTCCAGACATGAGTCGAGGATTGACAGTGACGACGGTCCGGGAAGACGATGTGATGAGGATAGTTCAAGTCGAACCGGGAGAGGTGTCAGACGGTATCTACGGTGTGGCGGCCGATATCGGTACCACAAAGGTCGTGGCATACCTGGTCAACCTCACTAACGGTTCGATCATCGACATAGCCTCGGATTACAATGCCCAGCTTCCCTACGGTGAAGACCTCATCTCTAGGATCGACTACGCAGTCTCAAAGAAGGATGGTTTGAAGGTTCTGCAGAAAGCCGTTGTGAACACGATAAACGGTTTGGTAAACTTGGTGTCGGATCGAAATCAGATAGCCACTTCCGAGATTCTTGACTTCTGTGTCGCAGGAAACACGGTCATGACATACCTGCTCGCCGGGCTAGATCCAAAACCTCTTAATTATAGCCGCACCGTGGTCTCCCAAACACCCGTCTCGGTTGAAGCAGAAAAGTTTGATATCAAAGCCGGCAGAGACGCAAAAGTCTATTGTATGCCCAGCGTAAGCAGGTGGCTTGGAGGGGATACCGTTGCCAATGTATTGGCTGCCGGCCTCTTCGAATCCGAGAAGATCTCAATCCTAGTAGACATGGGAACAAACGGCGAGATCGTTATAGGTAGTAGAGGATGGCTATTCTCTACATCCTGCGCTTCTGGACCTGCTTTTGAAGGCTACGAGATTAGGTTTGGGATGCGCTCTGTTGAAGGAGCGATAGAGAAAGTCAAAATAGACCCAACCAGTTTGAAAGCAGAGTGCTCCGTAATAGGTGGACCCGAAAAGAAACCGCGAGGGATATGCGGTTCGGGAATCATAGACCTTGCGGCAGAGATGTTTACAACCGGAATCCTGAGCTCAAGCGGACAGATCCAGGAGATCGATTGCCCGTTGGTCAGAAGCGGGCCGGATGGCATGGAGTATGTTGTCGTTCCAGCTTACGAGACAGATCTCCGAAAGGACATAACTATTACGCAGAGAGATATTGACAAGTTTCTCGACTCGAAGGCCGCTACCTGTGCAGCAATATCGGTACTGATGCGAAAGGCTGGATTAACCATATCGGACGTAGAGGTTCTCTATCTTTCAGGAGCCTTTGGACACTACATAGACACGGAGAGAGCTGTTATCATCGGTGTGTTTCCGGAGTTTCCAAGAGCAAACATCGTCAGGCTCGGGAACGGCTCCGTCGCCGGAGCTTACCTAGGCCTTCTATCCCTGAGGCAAAGGGCGAAAGCGGTTGAAATAGCCAAGACGATGACTTACTGGGATCTTGTGGATGACCCACTCTTTACAGACGAATACTACGAGGCGCTCAGGCTTCCCGGCAAGGTCGAGCTCTTTCCAACTGTGACCAAGAAGATGCTCTCAAGGAGACTGTGAGCACTACGAACTTATCCGAGAGAGGCAACCGCTGATGTCTTCGAAGCTGCATCAACACCTATTGTGGCTTTGCTGCCAGAAGAAACTTGTTGGCGGTCGTGACGGCGGTTCTAAGCGTGTCCAAGTGCATATGACTGTCTGCCGTCGAATCGAAAAGGACAGACAACCTAGCCGAGAATTCTTCATCAGCAGCCCAGAGCACATAGACTATCGGAACCCTAGGCAGTACCGGAAGCTGAAATGAAGCATCTCCCAGTTCTAAGCTTTTTCCTCCAAGTGAGAGCCCAGTGTTTTTGAATTGTTCGGGTTTGTTGCCGAAAGCGTTGACCAAGGCGTCTAACTCCAAGCCATGTGTACCACGGAAGAAGAATCCTCCTGCCTTGAGCTGAGTCCCAGAAACCAATCGTCCACTGAGAGATATCTCCTTACAATTCGCTAGGTAGTCCAATACCATGATGCGAAACTCAAGTCCAAGATCTGCGATACCAGCATCCTTTTTTCCGGCAGGCATAACCGCTCTGTCCCCTAACATCACATCATAGTCGACTGTTAGTACTCTCAGAGTATATTTTCGAGATTCATGATCGTAGGTGGCTAGGCTTCTTCTGCATACCTCTAACGGATCGAGCTGAAGCAAATCTCTCCAACCTTTTTCCTCACCTGGGGCACTAGTCGTTCTTCCAGCCATTCCAATTCAACCAGTCTGGGCCTTCAAGGCCACGTGGATCTGCATCTTGTATGAAATCAGTGTTTCGTCCGCGCCGTTCCTACTCATTTGTCGACACTACTGCAAGTAACTTTCCCACAGATCAGACCCGGTACGGGGTTGCGAGATATCGCGCTTATGGAGAATGGCTGAAAGAGCTTCTGGTGATGCCTGAATCTGGAAGGATACGCTGGGGAGATTCATAGGCTGGCAAAGAGCGATCGTTTGCGAGCGCAGGTCTTCCGGTGGGCTGACATCACTCTCATTTTCTGTGCGTTCTGGGAACAACCTGGAGCTTGCCTCTCAGATGTCTTATAGCACAAGCATAAGCAATAGTAGGTTGAGAATCTCACATTACTGGCCAGTTGATAGCGTTGTCTGACAGAAGGCCGCCGATGACGAGACTGGTTACACTAGTGAGCGCCCTCGCCGCACTTGATATCGTTCTCGCCGCCATCCCGTTGATTCCCTACGGCCCCTCTGCAGGCGCACTTGTAAAACCATCAGAGGGAATCTTCCTGGGACCTTGGGGAGGAATCCTCGCCGCGTTCATTGGAGGAATTGTTTCGAGCGTGATATGGCCCTCAACAGCAGTCTTGGGCCTTGCGACCTGGATACCGGGGGTCGTTGGCGCGTTCGCTGCAGGAATGCTGCTCAAAGGCAGATGGAAACCGGTGGCAATACTGCTGCTCTTGATTCTTGTCGGCTTCTTCGTTCATCCTTTCGGACCACCGGTCTTCTTGTACGCAAACTGGGATAAAGCAATCGCCTTGGTTCTCGTGTACCCAGTCTTCAGGCTTGCGAATCGTGGCCTACGTGAACGAGGCAGTGTAAAGGCACTGATACCTGCAATAGGTTTCATTTCCTTCATTTCAACCGAGATGGACGCCGCTACAGGCAACCTCATTTTCTTGCTCGAGGCACAGCCAATCTTCGGCTTAACGGGAGAGATGCTTCCACCACTGTTCATCCCCTACACACTCCTTGACCCAGCTGTTCGCATTCTTGTCGGGATCATGTGCGCGCTGGTGCTCCCCCCCGTCCTTGTTGCTGCTGAGAGAGCTAACCTCCTGAAGTGGCCACTCACGTAGCCGTGCAGTCGACCTCGACATCAAGGAAAGCCCATGTCCCCCGGTTTCTCTCCCTTCTGAAGCCCATTCTTGCTGAATGCAGTGTGCTTCATCGGGAGTCACTAGAGGAAGATGTCGAAGACGAGAGCGAGGGAAGGAGGAATCACTCCGGCGTGACACTCGGGTTGGGCAGGCTGGGAGTCACGTACGAGTCTTGGAAGATTTCGGGTAGGGAATTCTCACAGTGAGGAAATTCGTATGCTGCTTACGAAATATGTCTGTCTCTGGAATACTACTAGAGTATCACGCATAAGGCGAAAATACGACCTAGTCTACTGAACTATCCCGAACAGAAAATGAATTCGAAGCATTTTCCAGTCTCCAGTCCAACTTGTGTGTGCTCCGGACCGTTTTCTCACTGCAGTCAGGCTGACACAATATGCTTGCAAACGAAGCGTAACAATCGGAGACCAGTGCGTGCGGGCCTACGCTGTCTTTCCCAAGACGCATGCCCCGTGATCTCTCGGCCCGTTCCGTTTCGTGACTGCCTCCCTGATTCTTGGCAGGCAGTCATGAGAATCTGCAATCAGTCGGATCATCAACTCTGCATCATCTTCAATGAGGTACAGTACAGGTGGGCAATTGCCACTAATGTTGCATTCGGTCGAAGATCAATACCGGAGCAATTGAGCGGTCCTCTTCGCGAGTTCGAGATGCGAAGAAGCACCAGAGAACAAAGGCTCACCATGCCCAGGCAGCATGATCCGAACATCCAGACGAGCAAGTCTTTCCAGCGAATCAACGAGTTCTTGCCAGCTTCCTGATGGGAGGTCCGCCCTTCCAAGGTATCCGCCTGGGAAAACGGTATCCCCTGAAAGGATCATTTCATTGTCATGGAGGCAGATGCCCCCGGAAGTGTGACCTGGTGTGTGGAGTACAGTCAGCGTCCTTGTACCTAGCTGAATCACATCCCCATCTTTCAGGAAATCGAGTTTCTCAATTCCTACGGATCTCAACGCATCTGAATCCCTTTCATGAATCAAGACGCGGGGCTTCGCGTGTTTACTTATCTCTGCAAGTCCTCCAATGTGATCTATGTGACCATGCGTCAACACAACCTTGACTATGCTTTCGATTGTGAGATCAAGTTGCTCGAGCTGTGGAGCAATCCGGTTCGGACTGATTCCAGAACCAGCGTCAACAAGCGAAACTTCGCCGCCCTTGATGAATATGTAGATATTCGAGCAAAGGCCGATTCCTTCAATGAAGTAGATGTCCTTCATCGATTGATCGTATCGGCCCAAGTTCTCCGGCATGCCTTGTCCGCTTCGAGGCCGTTAGCCTAGGCATACAGAGAAAAGGCAAGAATAAGTGTCTACTCAAGAATTCGAATCTCCACTAGGAGGAGAGCAGTTGGTACAGAATTATCCTCAGGAAAACCTCGCGGCGTCGCGGACGCAACGATCATAGAAGCAGTCTTCGTCGATCTTGAGGACACATATCTCGTCAACGGCCACGAGTGCCTCGCCTCCTTCTCTCCTTCGCATAGCTGATGTGCCTGCGAGGAAGTGGATGGGCCCACCAGCTCTTGCCACGATAGAGCATCCTGCTGCCTCCGACTCGAATTCTGCGTTCGCTCTTCACAGCAGGCTATTCGCGCTCAAACCGAACCTTGATCTTACCTTTAGGCGTCCACTCTCCCATTAATGTGGGATCTCGCAAGATTGCAAAGAGTTGGCTGTTCAACATTTTCGTTCCAATTTCCTGGTGGAGGACTATTCTTGTGAGATCCGAAGGACTCATCTTCAATCGTTCCGTCCACATCAACTGGAATCTCAAGAACCGGATTGTCTGATGGCAGACTAGGCCAGTGGCCATATGGGGTTCTGGAGGCAAGTTTCTAGCCGAACTGATAAATACCTAATCGAGACTAATTCGTCGCAGGTGTTCTCTATGTCCAAATCATCGGTTGGAGTCGGAGTCATAGGAGTCGGATTCGTGGGCGGACAAGCTCATGCACCTGCCTTCAGGAAGATACCGAATTCTAGGCTTGTGGGGCTGGCCGACATCGTGGAGGCAAAGGTCAAGCCGCTGGCCGAGAAGTATGGCGTCAGATACTTCCTGGATTACATGGAGCTTGTGAAGAACCCGGAGGTAGATGCCGTCGTCGTGGCAAATCCTACGCCTTTTCACTACAAGACTGCGAAGGCAGCAATCGAGAACGGTAAGCACATCATGTGCGAGATGCCTGTTGCCGCAACTGTTGAGGAAATCAAGGATCTCGGCAAGTCGGCTGAGAAAGCGGGCGTTCTATTGATGCCCGACCTCAACTTCCGTTTCACGCCAAACTATGTCAAGGCCAAGGAGCTCATTGGCTCAGGCGCCATCGGTGACCCGGTAGCCGTATCCTTCCGGGAGTTCATACCTGCAAAGGACCAGGCTGCTCAATGGCCAGCTGGGTCCTGGGCGTGGGACAAGAAGCAGAGTGGCGGTCTTCCAGATTACACACTCTCGGTCTGGTCTCTCGATCTTCTAAGGTGGCTCTTCAATGCGGAATACGCCGAGGTGGAATGGAAGACCAACTATGCTCGATTGGACCAGTTTGGCGGGACGTTGGGCTACAGCACTATGGGATTAGTGAAGATGACAAATGGGGTCGTGGGAGCCCTGCATTATGGTTCCGTGGCGCCGCCGAACGCAGGAACAAGTTGGCTCGAAGTATTCGGCAAGAAAACATTCTTCCTGCACGCCGATTGGAACAATCTGCTCACGCTCGTGGGTGAAGAAGGCGCGAAACAGGAATGGAAGTTCACCGAGACAGGGACCAAAGTCTGGGGACACTACCAAATAGATGAGCACTTCATCATGTGCGTGCGCGGAGAAGCGAAGCCCCAGGTCACCGTTGACGACGCGGTGAAAGCCCAAGAAACAGCCGCAAAGATGGTAAAGTAGGAATCATGCGGCTTCCGCCAGGGCAGGAGTCGCTCCCATAGTCTCTTTCTGCACATTCACATGGCCACACCTGAAGGTATGTCCTGTTCTGATGTTGTTGACAGAAAAAGCGGCTCGCGCCAAAAAGTTGGAGCCAATCCAGTGGAAGTCGAATCCTGAGGCTTTAGAGATCTCGTACAATCGGTTCCCATGCACACCGGCAGTTGAGGACGAGGCCTTTGAGACTATCTCTCTCAGTTTCTCGTCGATCGAAACAGCTCAGGCAGCCATTATATTGTGTCGGCTTGCAACATTGGGGCAGACCGTAAGTGCTCTTGGTTGGCAAGAAGCTGTGACTCTCGGAAATCGACGAAGCTTGTACACAACCGTTGTCGCAACGCTGGCAGCTGTTCATATTGTCCTTTCACTTGGGCCACCACTTGTCGGATTTCGAAGGCTGAGCATAGTCATGGAGCCTTTGGAAGGCATCATCGCTGGCCCGTACCTCGGATTCCTCGCGGCGTTGATAGGTGCGACTGGGGGCCGCCTGATCAGGCCTGAAGGCCTCTGGATCGAGAACTTCTTCGGAATAGCTGAGGCCGTCGGAGCGCTGGGCGCCGGTTTCCTGATCACGCGGAAGTGGTATCTAACGGTCGGAATCTACGGAGTTCAACTTCTGGCTTTTCTTATGCACCCTTTGGCAAGGGAGATCCCCCTGTGGACGCTCTGGGACACCTATCTCGGCTTCCTGGCAATCTTTCCGGCAGGTTACTTGGTACGCAAACTTGGAGACGCAAAATCGAGGGCACACCGTTTGATTCCTGTTGTTGGCCTAACTTCCTTTGTCGCCGTTGAATTGGACGTGATGGTCAGAATATTCATGCTCATCGTTGGGGGACTGTATCAGGTCTACCCGATTCCAGTAGATGCTCTTCCCTGGATATTCATAGCAGGGGCCGTTCAGACTCCTCTCGAAGCAGCATACAGCGTTGCATGCGCGGTCGTTGTTGGTGTCCCAGCGCTGGTGGCACTCGAGAGGAGCGGAGTGTTGAGCTGGCCTCTCACACGTTCGTGACTACGCGAGAACGCCCAAGGATGTTGGCTCGCCGGACCCAATATCATGGTTTGATGGGTTTCTCTATCAGTTTCCTCTTCTGGAGCCTTGTCCCGTCATCATAGTGAGGCATCCTAGAGACAGTGTCGAGAGATTTCTCCATCTCCCTAGCTTCGTCCGAGAGTCGAGCCGCTTGTCTCATCATTTCATGAGCGGCTGATGCAAGCTGGGTGTATCGTTCCCACTCCTTCATGACGAAACATGCTTCAACGGTCATGTCCGCGACTCGGCGCGCACTCTCGTATGCGGCAATGGCCTTCGATGCGGAGTAGGGATTTGTGAACGATGCGGCCTTGATTGCCTTCTCCTTGTCCACGACCATTTTCGGTAGCGTAGGTTGGGCGCCCTTTTTGATCGCATCTATCGCTCTGTCAATCTCAGCAGTCAGTAGGTTTAACGCCCCGGACACTGCCAGCACCTTCGTGACATCCAAATTGAAAAGGACCATTTCTAGCGGGTCAAGGAACTCTCTTCTCGCACCAATCATGGAGTCAGCTTCAACAATTCTCCAAAGGCGCATTTTCAGGTTAAATGCGCCAGCCGTCCTGTGCGCAAGCCCCATCCCATCATCATACCCCCCTTTTCCTACGCTCGACTTGCAAAGGACCGGCCAATGGACGTGACTGACACTTTGTTCACGATGATAAACTCCAAATATGCATCTGAGAGCACCTTACCTTTCATGCTCTCATTCGACTTGAACTTGCTATCTGCTCTCGTTAGAACGCTTACAGCGGTCGTGCTAATCATATCGGCTGGGCTGTGCGTGCTACTTTTGTCCACATATCGGGGCATGCGGTTGGGTAAACCTTGGGAATCGATATTGTTGGGTTTGGCTTTACTTGGGATAATGCAAGCCATATCTGCATACGGGTATGCGAGTGGTTCTGACTTTATCCGGCTTTTGGCTGGTCTAGTTGGCTTCATTGCGGCTTTATTCATACTGTTCGGCATCTACGTAACCTATCGTCTTTGGAAGCGGGCCCTTTGGAGGCGTCACTGACATTGAATGATTTGAGACGAGCCTGAGAAGGGGAGCAGGATGTCTGCAATGGCTCTATTGGATCTTCAGTAATTGGATTATTACTTTCGCAGTATTTTTCGTAGCATTATCTGTTCTGCTGCTATCATACCTCTATGGTCAGCTTATTGTCAGCGCGGTGTTCGCAGGCGCCCTTGGAGGTATTGCACACGAGTTTGCGCAAAGCGGCCTGACGATTGCGTTTCCGCATGCAAAAGACGACGGCCTCTACCTTGGTTCTCTGGCTAGCTTCCCGCTTGGACCGTAATCTTAGCGTTCAATATCTTGTTGAGGTCCCTGCTCTGTTCGTGTTTCAGCCAGAAGCTTCCCTGTAGAGGGCTGACCGGTCGGCGCCCTTCATCATGGCTATTTCGTCGACAACTTTCAGGATGCGCGGGTCCTCCCTGAAGTTCACAGTCAGGTTGTTTTCGTGTGTGTGGCTCTGTTGGTGCGGGCGTCCAGATTTGAACCGTCGTCTTGGAGTTGATGTGTGTGTGGGTAGGCTGGTGCGGGCACCCAAATTTGGGCCGTCGTTCGTCGTCGCTTGAGGTTGTGTGTGTTACTACTTACTAGAAATCTGGAACACTGGAATCTTCCAAGGCTTTCGAGACGGTACGGATTCAGCACCTAATTGTGGTTGCCCTGCTCAACGACTGCTCGTTGAAGAGAAGCTTGGTCCAGATCACCTACGTAAGGCAGCGCAGACCGTCGAGCTATCTCCTACGTGATCCAACCGAGTTCGCACAACGATATGGGCCTCCTGGCGGCAGCTGCTTCGGTTACGACCTAGCGCTGGACACCCGCCGATGCCGAACAGTCATGAACCGAACAGAGCTCCTTACTGACGGCTGGTGCCGATTATTTGTTCAAATCGCTTCTGCGCCTTGTAGACCTGTAGCGCTGTGGATTTGCGGTTCTCCAACACTCTGAGAATCTTGTCGAGCTGCTTGAGTTCTGGCGGGGGAGTCGTCGGTCTTGCACCGAAGACTCGGGCCATCTGCATCGGTGTGCTAAATGCTCTCCATTCGTCATCTGATGAAGTCTGTGTTTGACTCAGCCATTTTCCAACTATTTCTTCGCGTGCTTCCTTGACGGCTTTGATTATCTCTGCTTTCGACCCTGATGTGGCTATCGCTTCTACTTCCTGAAGCTTCTTCTGCACCTCATCAATTGCCTTGTCTCGCTGCATCAATTCTTCCTGAGTCGCCAGTGGCTTAGTTGCCCAAGCTGTACGGAATTCACCTGTAACCCAATCGTCGTCCTGTTGTAAGCGTTCATAGTTCTGGGGGTCTACAAGGTGACCGAGCTGGTACTGTCTAACAAGAGGATCGAGCTTTCTTCTTGTAGCTTCACTTTTCCATACGCTTCGCAGATTGTGCTGACCAAACCGATTGATCTTGAACCCCGCCCTCTCACGAGCATTTCTCCACTGATAGTGTAGTGATTGCTTACTCCTGATTGGGCTGCCGTCCTGATGCAGAACAGGGAGGAAGTCAGCAATTTCCCGCGGTACAAACACGCCGAAGGGAGGGCAGTTCTTGCGACCCTCGGGTATCCAGACCTTAATCCAGTCTTTGGTTTGATCTCTTAGTTGCGCCTTCATAGCTTGGATTCTTTCGCTGTCGCAATTCAGGTTGACAAAGCGCGCTGTGTCCAATGCAGACCACAGCATAAATCGAAATGCGGGTTGATATTCGACGGCAGTTCTGGAGATAATTCTCTCAGCGTCTGTCCAAGAGATATAGGGCTTGACAGGTCTTTGACCCGAAATCTTCAACCCTATGAGAGGAGGGTCGAGTTCGTTGAGATCGAGAAGACTCTTGAGGGCTGCTTTCATGCCATTTCTTGCTTGCCAGCTATACCTTTCCTTGAATTGAGCGAGAATGATCTTGACCTGTTTGCTCAGCTGTCTTCTAGTTACTCTTAGCTTGCGTGCTGGTCTTGTTGCAACGGAAGAAAGGACATTCAATCTGCGCTTCCTGCAACCGGTCGATCCGCTAGTCGCAAATCAACTAAGCCAAGCCTCTGAGAACCTCAAGAATTCCCTGATACCGCTGTGGCGGAATGGCAGAGGGCCTGTGGAGAGGGCTCATCTTGGAAACGTGGGCAAGATCGTGCCTTTGTGATCGGCCTGCGGGAAACAATTAAATCATCTGCAACGGGTGACTCTTTCGGAGTAGACTATTCGTCTCGTTCTTGGTGATTGATCGTGCAGTTCAACGGAGTTGAAATTGAAGAGACATTTGCGGAGGCATTTCCGATGGTGGCAGGAAGGTTACTCATAACGGCAGCGAGTGAGAGGTGGGCAAGCATTGCAGGCAAGACGGCGACGGGGTTCGCCTCTTCGATAATAATGTCACCTGCAGAGGCAGGAGTTGAGGGGAAGAGAGTGCCGGCGGATAAGACTCCAGATGGGCGCCCTGGAGTCGTTCTTCAGATCTGGCACTGGTCGAGGAGGGAGCTCAAGCTTCAGATGATCACACGAATTGGACAATGCATCTTGACGTGCCCAACGACCGCGGCCTTTGATGCGATGCCCGACGCGAAGCGTTTGCTGAAAGTTGGACGAGCGCTCAGAAAGTTCGGAGACGGCTTTCAGAAGAGGGACAGGCTCGGCAATCGTACGATATGGCGAATTCCCGTAATGGAAGGAGAGTTCGTTATTGAGGACACATTTGGAGTCAGAAGGGGAGTCGCAGGTGGCAACTTCATCATTATGGCTGACTCGCAAGTTTCTGGGTTGGATGCAGCGGAGAAGGCAGTTGACGCAATGGGCACAGTCGAGGGCGTCGTCCTGACCTTCCCGGGAGGAATCTGTCGCTCGGGATCCAAGGTGAGATCGATGAAGTACAAGCTGCCAGCGTCGACGAACCACCCCTTCTGCCCTACGCTTAGAACTTCAATCTCTGACTCCAAGGTCCCGGAGACTGTACGGAGCGCGTACGAGCTCGTCTTCAACGGACTCGACACTGAGATCGTCAAGAAGGCTACTGGAGTTGGCGTCGCGGCCGCTGCGAAAGTCCCCGGCGTCGTAAAGATTACTGCGGTGAATTTCTGCGGGAAACTTGGTCCGTACCAGATCCCGCTTGTGGACGCCTTGAAGTCGGTTTCCTAGTTCGCCCATCAACGATAGATCGATTGCGCCGGGCTGCGGGTCAAATTGTGATGGCGAAAAACGAGGCTTAGCTGTGTCGGATACTTGTGGGTCTCGCCAAGCGAGCCGGCAAGGACCGGCGATTTGTGTCTCTGACCTCTGAAGGCCACCCAACCAGGCGTCACGACTAGGACTCTTGTTCTTGCGGACGAACGGTCGCAGCCTTCCCCTTACAAAACACATTAATATTTACTAATCATGTTTGCATATGCTAAGCTGAACTCCTATGATGCTAATTGTGCGGGTGTTTCCAAAAGAGAAGTTGAAAGACAGCTGGGATAGAGCCGTCAACAGCTTGGAAAAGATGTCCAACGAGAACTGCACACCGCTCTACATTTCCCAACAGGAAGAGAAGGACTTCATGAGTATTATATTCGACGTGAAAGACACTGATGCTTTCACCGATGTTCTTGTGAGAAACATTCCGTCCGGTGCGAACTCGGAGAAGACACGAACAATCATCCTCCTGAAGCCGGTCTTCTTCCCTGCGCCCAAGGACAGGCCTGAACATCTTGAGAGATACCAAGTTGCTCTACGCGTAGCCTCAGATGAGCTGAATAACGTGTTCAACCACACCGTTCACTTGGACTATCCCGTGGATTTGTTTCCAACGTATGCTGCCTACTCTTTCGGAGAAGATGACATACTCATGTCGATGCTTTCCAAGAGTAGGGAGGAGCTAACGGCATTTGTCAAGAAGAAGATAGAGTCTCAGAAAGGAGTGCTGAGTGTAGATGTCGCGCGCATAGACATGTCAAAGAGACTTGCGCCGCTAGAAATGTGGAGACGCTACAGAGAGGAGAAGTATCTCTCCAAGCCTTCCGACGGCTTTGAGGAGTACGATTTCACTGAGCAGGCCTTGCTTTCAGGCGCGTTTGCGAAAGATCTCGAATAGCTCTAGATTCTAGGAAAGGAACGATGTCGCACAATTTCCACGTGGCTCAAGGTGGGACTTTGGTCCTTCAGGAGTGATCCGGACGAGGTCGAGGATCGCCTCTCGAAGGCTAGAAAGCTCATCCAGGAGGACTTGTCCTAGAATCACTGTACATGATTCATATTTCCACGAATGCGTACGCCTGTTCGACGCCCAACCTCTGCAGCTAGCATCCCACAGAGACCGAAGACGACGGTACAGATTGCGATGGCCGATCCGATGCCACCGGTATAGGGCTTTACTAGAGAAACGATTGCAGTAGCCGGCGCGACCGAGAAGACCAAAGGCGCCAAGAGCACACCGTACAGAACGTGCAGAGCCGACCCAGCAAAGCCCGCGACTCCACAGACCCACCATTTCTGGCCCTTGGCTGCTTGAAACAGAAGACCGTAAGCTGGTATCATGAACTGTCCGGGCAACACGGGGCCTTTGACCAAAGCGGTTACGAGGAACGCAACTATTCCGATGACCCATTGTTTCCGACAGAAAGCCAGGGTAGCGGCAAAGAAGAAACAAGTAATGAACGGGACGATGACTATGGGCGGCAGACTAGGATAGACTGTGCTATAGATCACTGCCTCCACGGCGCCTAGCATAGCCGAGAATACAGCCGTGTAACCCACGTCTGTGGAGTTGAAATCAAATAGTCGCAAGACAATCCCGTGGCGGGGGCATTTTGCCGCTAGTGGACTGAAAGTTACACATATGGCTTGGCGTAAGCCATATTGCTTACCCGACGGCAGATAGCACTCGCGCAAAGCAAGCACACAGCATGACCGCGATCCCCACCGATGTTATGACGAAGGTTCATGCCGCCATCAAGCAAGAATAGACTGCTGACTCCGGCAGCAAACTGATGTCTCATTCAGTGAGGTCGACTCATTGGTTCAACTTCTCAATCTTTCCAGTTTCATTCCTCGTGTTCCTGTCAGAAGAGTCGTGGTGGCCATCATGTGCTAGCTAGATGTCTCCCCGGCCTTATCGCGTTAGCCTGTGGTCCCATTCAGCAAGCTCGTCCAGTTGCGCCAAGCAGAAATAGCGCCAGAAATAGCAAGTGAAGATGAGATGGGGAAAGGAAACTAGTAGGTA
>Ga0315277_10002779_pt1 | contig 24102 bp, 25 predicted proteins | sample YL17G05_15_MG_FD_203695 | JGI IMG/M metagenome (GOLD analysis project Ga0315277, IMG submission 203695) | Sediment microbial communities from Yellowstone Lake, YNP, Wyoming, USA - YL17G05_15 | ecosystem: Environmental > Aquatic > Freshwater > Lake > Sediment | place: USA: Wyoming | collected... | reverse complement strand
TTTATATCATTATTCTGCAAATCTATCATTTTATCCATTTATCTCACCACCACCAAAATATTTTAAATATTGAATATGCAAATCCTCAGATGAAAGAAATGTATAATTTGATTCCAAAACATCTGATTTCACGGATTGACCTAACCATCTTTTAATAATTCCAGATGGCACTCCTTTTAATGCACAATTCCTAGCGAATAAATGCCTTGTATTCTTTAAACAAAAACCAGTTCCTTTCAATTTCTTTGTTATTGTTTGCATTGAAAACAATTTGTCATGCTTGAATTGAGATTGAAAATAATCGAGGTATTGTTTAAGAATTGTTTGTGTTTCAATATCGAAATATGCCTCACGAATCGAACCTATGTTTTTTGTTGTCTTACCGTTTTGTCTATTAACGTGAACGATTCGATTATCAATGTCGATAGAATCTAAATCAAGTTGGTATAGTTCAAATGCACGTAATCCCGAACTTCTACCTAATAATAATAATGCTTTCATCTGCAAGTCGTTATTAAACGATTTAATGATACTATCGAACTGTTCATCGGTTACTTTAAACGCTTCATAGTGCTTTGGTTTAGGTAGTGGTAATTTCTTCAACCAAGGAACATCAAGAAAATCCAATAGTTTTTTTACTTGCCAAAACTGTTTTCCATAGTAAGATTCATCGCAATCCTGTTTTAAAATTGTCAGATATTCAATAGTTTTGTCTAGTGAAATGTCACCATTGCAGAATAATAAATACTTGTCGAGGAATCTATGAACTGTTCTCCGATGTTGCTCAGTAAAGGTCTCTAACTTAAGATTCTTATAATACGTATTGATTAACTGTTGAATATTTGATTCAACGCTCCCGTAGTGTAGCGGCCAATCATGAAGCCCTCTCGAGGCTTCGACTCGGGTTCAAATCCCGACGGGAGCACCTTTATCCTCTTAAAAACATATCATAACTCATACTTTTGGTTGATTGATTGTAAAAAATCTCCATCAATAATCAACAATTTTACACCATTTACTGTTGTTGAACGATGTGAACTTAATTCATCAGAAACAACATAGGTCATCCCTTTCTTAACAAAAAACTTCTCTCCATCTTTAAGTTCGCTAACAAATTCTCCATCCAGACAATGAACAATATGACCTTTCTTGCACCAATGATCAGCAAGATAACCAGCAGAATATTCAACCATTCTGATGCGCAACCCAGGCAACTGTAGTGTTTGCCAAAAAGCAAATCCATTATCTCCCGCATGTTCTATTTTTGGAATCGATGTCCAGTCAATTACTTGAAAAGGAATACCTGTCTTATTCATGTCATTATCCCTTCTTTTCTCTCTACGATAAACTGATTTATGATTTAAATATAATTAGTAATGACACCAAAAAATGATTCAAGTTACGGGTAAATTCGTGTTCTCTTTCCGACGGTAGCATGTTATCCTTTTTACCGGTAAAATGGAGTCAATATCTCCTCCCAGCGATTATATTATCATAAAAATTTTTAGGATCTTCGTAATGAAGAATTTAGTATGAGTTAAAGATTTTACCATGAGTGTATTAAGTAATACGTAGGGGAAAAAAGAGCAACAAAAACCACAACAGAAAACTATATAATAACACTGTATAGATTACTATATAGAATACTGTATAGAAAACATGTAAAAAAAAAGTGATATGGAATTAAGATTATGAGAAAGAAATACCCATCGCAAATAAGGTATGAAACTAATAATCCAACCATTACATTTCGAGTGAAAATCAAAGAAAAAGATATGATAAAAAACATGGCAAATCATAGTGGGAAGAGTATTTCCGAACTTGTTCGTATAGCTCTGTTAAATTTAGAAAAAGATTTTACTCACGCCTATGAATCCTATTACGAGTCCGGAAAAAAAGATGGAATAAAAATCGGAAACACCGAGGGTGAAAAGAAGGGGTATGATAGGGGCAAGAATGAGTGGGCAATCTGGGTTCCTTGTTGGAAATGTAATTCTAGGTATGTATTGTATATTAAACCAAACTCTACAGATCATAAACAGGTTATAGAAGAAATGAGAGGGCGTTTAAGTCATGACAGATGCCCCTCTAATCCATAACTAGGACTGTATTTGCTTTAATGAAATAGGCATGAACAGTAACAAAGTCGATTACAGGATTTTTGTAACATCGATTTCCTTACTCGCAGTATCATTGTTAAACCCGTATGCGATGACCTTGATTCTATGTTTTCCAAAGGCTTTAGCAGTCCAGTTCCAAAGGTATGGCTCCGCAGTGACAGTAGCTTTTAAAGCGCCGTCGATGTAGAATTCGACTTTTTGGACATTCCATTGATCACCCGGTCCATAGTAGAAATCTTTACTGGTTGGCTCAATACTGATTGAGCCAATAATCACGGCGGATGACCAGGGGAGAATGCATTGATTGTTTGAGTATATCGCTCGCAGTGGTTTAGCTATATCAACGCTGATACTATTCTGCTCCTGTGAAAAGTTCATCCAAAGTGGTTTCCCTGGGAAAGCATCATGTCGGTATGGATCATAATAATTGTATTCGTATCCGCGGAGGTCAATGTAGAGTTCTCCTGGTGCGATAGGCATGTTGAAGAACCCTGAGGCATCTGTACGCGCCTCCCGTGTGTAATCTTGATCAATAGAGAAATTCACCCAGGTAACGTCTATACGGACGTTCGAGAGAGGTGCTCCTGTTGAACCATCTTTGATGTAACCACAGACCGTAGATGTCTCAAGAGGGAAGGGATAGAGGGATACATTTACCCAAAGCTTTTGATAGTCAGTGAGGGTGAGCCCATCATAGGATCTATCATAATATGCATCCTTAGAGATGTCGAGATCGACCTCCCCTGAGGCTACATTCATCTTATAGAAACCGTTTTCATCTGCCACCGTTGCATTCCGATAGGTGTCTACTTGACTTCCTTGCCAATAGAGAGACACATTTGCAGGAAGAGGAATGCCCTGTGAGGAGATGTAACCGCAGATCATCGCCGTCTCTATTGGTCGAGGACGAAGTGAGAGGTTCGCCCAGTAGGTTTGGTTTTCAACGACTTGTAATTGATAGTTAGATTTGTCACAATACCCTTGTGCAGTGATAGCGATACGAATGCGCGTTGCAGGGACATGCATGAAGTAAAATCCTTTTGAATCTGTCGTTGTCGTGTTGGTATAGGTGTGTTCGTAATTGATTCGACCTGAGACTGTGACGAGAGCGTTTTTAACTGGCAGAGTAGTACTTGAGCTAGTAATAAAACCACAGAGAACTGATGTTTCTGCTGAAATTCCCATACTATTCGGAATTCGAATCAGTGTTCGATCGTGCTGTTGAGGTGAAATATTGGTAGACGATGTTTTTTGCAGGATATTCGTCGTTAAGGGAAGTTCTCCAGGATATCCATCATAGATAGTAGGATGTTGTTCAGAAAAACTGCGCGGCTCGGCATAGGCAAACACTTCTTCAGCTGTGACAATTCCATCTCCATTACTATCTGCATATCCTCTAAGACCGTCAATGACATAGGGACCAAAACCACCAGAGTACGATACCTCGTTTTCACGAGATCCCATCAAAATAACGCGCTGTTGCTCAGGTGCACTCTTCAGAAGTTTGTAATGATCGTTAAATCCACCAGCATAACAACTATCAACAATAAGACAAACGTGGTTCGATTGCAACCGGTTCAACATGATGTTAATCTGATCATCCTCAATAAACGATGTATTAAAAGCAAATCCCCAATAAGTAACAAGCATCTCGTCTTCTCCATCTGTCTCGTCCTTCGGTGGAATATCAAAAGGTAGATGGGTACCATGGGTCGATAGGTAGACAAGAACGACATCGTCGCTACTAGCCATTTGATTGAGCCATCGGAACCCAGCTACGATATTACCTCCTGTAGCGTCTTCCGCAGTAAGCATCTTGATATGATCTTCAGACCACCAAGTCGACTGCAGGAGAAGGTTTTTAAAATCATTTGCTTCTGTAATCATATCTGGTCGATTTTCCTCAGGGTTTTCCGCGTACTCACCAATGCCAACTATAAAAGCCCAATATTCCGTAGATTTTCCTATCGGTGAAGGATTCTGCAGGATGCTACCTTGTGATGGTACAATAATGGTTGGAAGAAGAAATGTTCCCATTAGAATTCCTATAACTAAAAGGCTTGTGGTTTCTTTGGTGCTCATTTTCGTATTTACTCCCCTATTTAGTTAAAATAAAGAAAGTCTCTTTATATATTTTTTTCCCAAATTAATGTCAAATATTAATCCGATATCTCTTTTAGGTAATTCTTATCTGTCATTTTTTTTTAAAATATTACTATTTTAGATTACGAAGTGATACATTGTGCAAAATAGGAGGCGAGATGAATTGTGCTAAAAAAAAAATTTAGGAAGAAGGAGAGGAAGGAGGGAATTTGGTAGAACTTATGTGGTGATTAATTCACACTTGGTCGCTGTTTCAATACGAGGGAAATGTCCTGAGTCTGATTGTTTCGAAGAATAGTGACAGTAACAAGCTGATTTGGTGTCGTATGTTCCTCGAGATAGGACATGAATGTATCGCCGTTGATGATACGTGTTCCATCAATAGCGATGATGATGTCCCCACCGGTGATCATCCATTCATTGTTGATTCTCACCTGCTTGTTTCCACCCTGTAAACCTGCCAGGTCAGCGGCTCCATCGACTGTTACTTGCGTGATAAGCCACCCGTAGGTTACATTTACTCCTATTGTCTGAGCGATTTCGTAGGTCATGTCAGCACCTGATATTCCTACCCAGGGGTGTTGATCGTAGGATCCGGTTTCAATAAGTAACTTTATCTCCCGCAGAATCGTATTTGATGGGATGGCAAAACCAAGTCCATTTGAATTCTGAATAATTGCTGTGGTTATTCCTATTACATCGCCTTCGTAATTCAAGAGAGGACCTCCAGAATTCCCTGGGTTAATCTCAGCACTTGTCTGAATAATGTTTGCAATAGGAAAACTTCCTGCGACAGAATCCTCTATCGTTCTTCCAAGTTGGCTTACAATACCCGTAGTCATCGTTCCACCGAGTCCAAAGGGACTGCCGATAGCAACAACAGGATCACCGACTTGTAAAGTTGAGGAACTGGCGACATCAAGAGGATGAAATTCCTCGACAGGAGCTTCCACAGATAAGACCGCTAAATCCGAATAAGCATCAGACCCGATAACGGTAGCAGGGTATCCATCTCCGTTTGAGAAGGTTACTACAATATTTTCTGCTTCATCAACGACGTGTTTATTGGTTATCACGACTATGTCTTCGCCATATTCGTAGATAAAACCGGAGCCTTGGACGGTGGAATATTGTTGACCAAAAAATGTGTATTGAAGGACGTATCCTGTTATAACAACAACTGAGTCCTTGGCATTATTATATAACTGTGCAAGATCTGTTGTGTTATAATAATACGTTATGTTATGTAGTCCATTTTGGGTATTCTCATTTTGGGTGGTACCTACTTGCTGTTGTACTGTATTGACATCTGATGATGTCGCTATGGGACTATAGGATCCACCAATAAAGTACCCAATGAGAAACATAGCTATGACACTCATCGCAACAATAAGAATGATATTCTTATTTCCTGACTTCTTTTTCATTTCTAAACTTCCGTTCATTTCAATAACCTCATTTTTATTTTTATCCAAATGAATTAGTATATTTTTGTTTATATTTTTTCCTCCCAATTTCTTCCCAATTTCTCCCCAAATTATATATAAAAATGAGTTATGCCAAGTTACATCAGGGGGAAGGGGGGAAGGAAAAGTGGTTATAATCTTGGCACAACGTTCATCGTTATATGAGATAAAGATGAGAAAAAACGAGGAAAGATTTTTTCCCTTCTCATTGTTCTCTTTGAAGTGGAATATTTTTTTGTTCGAGATCTTCACCTGTCATAAACTCCTGTGAGCTTCCGCGTGATCCATGTCTGCAACCAGGACCATTCATCATATCCCAGCCGATACCAGTGATATTCTCCAGGCCAAATTCGTCCTGAATGATCGTGTTGATTTCATCCCAACTATATCCTTCGTTTCTCAACTCTTTCTGTCTGTTTAAGATGGTGAGTCGTTGCTCGGTTTGTGCGATTTCATTATCTAATTGTCTATCAAGAACACCGAACTCATCGAGTTTCTCTTGAATCGATGTTCTGACTTCATCATATGATGCATTTTGTTCTCTCAGGCTTGTCATGAGTTCATCGAGTTCTGTTTGCTGCTTATCTGTCAACTCAGATGCATACGGTCCGATCATGTTCCCAAATCGCATATGCGGGGGTTCGTTAATTGTGTTGTTCCCTAGTTTGGTCATGTTGTGTTTTCCCCCAAATGGTCTTTGTGGGGGGACGTTGTCAATTACATCATCGGTTGTGTCGTCGGTCTGTCCAGTTGCAAAAGCTGCTCCAACGGTTGCGATAAGTAGACCTACGAGCAATCCGCCGACCAATTTTTTTTGTGTTGTTTTCATTTTTTCGTCTCCGTTATTTTTCGACAAACAATCTATGTCAAGTAGATTTTATATTGATTTTTTACAAATTCATTCCGATTTATTCCCAAATTTTTCCCAAATTGTAAGAAATATATTATACAAGATGACGAATTCCTTTTCAAAAGGTTTATTGCATGGAGTCTCTTAAAAACGTTATTTATTGGCTTATCGCTAATTCTCTTGGCGGGTTTAATCGAGGCAGGATTCTTGAAGAACTTATTACTAAACCACAAAATGCAAATGAACTCTCAAAAAATCTTGCAATAGAATATAAAACAATTCGGTATCATCTTAAAGTTTTAGAAGAAAATAAGATTATTATGTCGGTGGGTGGGGGATATGGTAAAACCTATTTTCTGACTGAAACATTCGAGGCAAATAAACAACATTTTTTAGAGATTTGGGATAAAATTGGGAAAAAATCAAATAAAGAATAGAAAGCATAGAATAAGGTGAATAGTAATATGACTGACACTCCGATAAGTAATATAGCTGAAACCCCGATAAATAAAATAGCTGAGACTCCAATAACGGAAGAGAAAATTTCAACATATAATAAAAAAGCAATCCGACTTATAGTTGTCTTGATTATTGGAGGGATTGTATTGGGGTTGATTTTATCGAGTGTTTTTATTATAGAGACAAATGAGAAAATACAAGAAACAGCTGATTATATCGCTGAAATACTTGGTAGTGACACGTTACCCCCGTGGATTAACATTAGAGTTACACCTCTTAAAACCTCTGAAATAATCTTACCAACGCTCGGTGTTATCGTTGTCTGTATCAGCATGTTTCTCTTAATCGGTCTTATCGCTGTGTATTTCAAAGTTTACGCAAAAACAAAATCAAAGTACATCATTGGTTTATTTTTCGTTTTAGTCCCCTTGTTTATTGAATCAATCTTTTTAGTATACACCTTACGTTCATTATTTGCGTACCCTTCATTTCCAGCATTTTCACAAACTTCAGCTGATCCTGGTAGCATCAGCCCTAATTTAGGATTTGGAATGGGGGGTTTAGGTCAGATTCTTGTAATTGTCTCAATATTTGAAAGCATTGGATTGAGTATATTGTTATATCTCAGTAATGAATAATGGACTTTGATGTACTATACTACTTACTATTAAAAAAATAAAATCAAATTTTGTTCATCGTTATTTTTTTTCCGATTACTTTTAAAAAAATTCTTCTTCCCCTGTTTTTTGAGGCACATTATAATGAAACGAAGAAGTTATGGTATAATAATAAGGTTGTTGGTCCTGCTGGGTTCATGTTTCACCGCAGTAGCAACGAGTATTTCAGATGGAACTGGTGATATTCGGCATTGGGCACAATCAGTCTCCGGAACAGGTTGGTCTTGGCAGGGAAATGTCGGGAATAAACCAAATGTCGATATCACGGGAGTCTCCTTTACAACGAACGATAACAAATTAATACTGAGTTTGAAAGTATCGGGAACCATTCAAACATCTGATAAAGTTTTTTATTGGGTATACTACAATAGAACTGATACACAGAATTGGTTATCATATACAAACGGAAGTGGTAGGGGCTTTGGAATGAAAGGTATGAATTTTACGTCCCAATAAAATGTCTCTATTTCTGGAAATACCATTAGTGTTGTTCTTGATTTTCTTGGTGATACATCAAAGGTAGAACTGTGGGGATATGCTGTTGAATATACCACGATGGGTGATCAAACTGCTGAATGGTGGGGAGACTGGACGCCTAATAAAAAATCCCCTAACTATGGAGCGACCAGTAACACCGATGGTACCGACGGTACAGATAACACCAATGGGGCCCTAGACGATAATCAGTCAGGATCTGGAACCAAAACACACCCGGGTTCGAAGTAGTTCTAGTCCTCTCAGTGGTCACAATCGCATTGATTGTTTTATGGAAACGACGATAAACAGTCATTTTCCTTTTTTTTCTAAAGATTATTCTTTTAAACACTGATTTATTCAGGGAATATATGACCCGTAGTATCCATCATATCGATACCATCTTTAGCCTGTTAAAAAAACAGATGACTAAGTATAGACAACCGATTGTCTCGCAAAAGAAACAAAACATCCCTGATACCCCTTTTGTCACTTTGATTTCCTGTCTTTTAAGCCTCCGAACCAAAGATGAAGTCACCGAAAAAGCATCGCAACAATTACTAACGAAATATCATGCCCCTCAGAAAATCCTACAACTAACCGAGAAACAAATTGAGACGATGATTTATCCTGTTGGATTCTATAAAACCAAGGCCAGAAGAATCAAGGAAATCTCAAATACACTGCTTGAGAAATATCAGGGGAAGGTACCAGACGAATTTGATGAACTACTCACACTGAAAGGAGTAGGGAGAAAAACTGCAAATATCGTCATGGTTTATGGTCATAAGAAACACGGCTACCTTCCTATTGACACCCATTGTCATCGGATCCCAAATAGACTTGGCTGGATTAGAACTCATTCACCAGAAGACACAGAATCTGTTCTAAAAAAAATTCTCCCCCCAGAATATTGGGATGATTTTAACGATTTATTTGTCACGTTTGGACAAAAAATTTGTGTTCCTATCTCACCGTTATGTAGTCGTTGTTCTATTGAACAATATTGTAAAAAAGTTGGTGTATTAACAAGCAGATAAGTTAGTTTATCTTGGTATTACTTTGTTTGAATAATTTTTTCTATTTCAGAAACCGTAACATTATTGTGCGTTGCAATAATGTCTACGAGTTTATCTTTTTCAGCCCAATTCTCATAATATTTTTTTTGTACTTTGTTAAGATTAAAGGCGATACCTTTGTTTTCTGCAAGCTGCTTCAACTGTTGTTCTGTTAATTCATTTAAGAGTTCTTTCTTGATCGACATTATGATCCCATCCTTTTCATCGATATTACAAAACATGCATTTATCTGTTTCGTTTCGTCAACACACTCACTCGCATAATAAATTCTAACCGATTAGTTTATTAACAGCAACACAATTCAATCCTAACATAGTGGAATGGGATGCTGGATGGAGAGAATACAGTTATTTCTCCAGAGATGTTAAAACCTCTTATTATCAGATCACTTCGGAGAAGTAGCGTGCGAAAGAAAATCGCAGATTACCTGTTTGAGATTAGTCCAAGCGGTAGTTACACTTCTGAGATCGCGTATAGTATCAAGACCACACCAACGAATGTGATTGGGGCGATACGGGGCATGAATTCTCGATATCGTAATGATGAATCTTTGATGAGTCTTAATATTGTAGAACAAATAGAAGGCGGAAAACATAAGGACATCAAGTTGTATCGACTCACAGATTTTGGCAAGGAAATCGTTGGATGCCTTCGAGATAACAAAAAATGATTCTCAATGTTTTCCTGGTTTTTAATCTATTTTTTTTACAGCGAAACTGATAAAAAAAGGCGCTGCGTTATCCCGACATTGGGAGTCAGATAATATATGGCTGAAGTAAATATTAAAGAACTACTCTCCACTTATGACACAAAAAACCTGACGATTGCAACAGTTTGTTCACATTCCAGTCTTCAGATTTTCAACGGCGCAAAAAAAGAAGGCTTTAAAACCCTAGGGATTTCAGTTGGCGAAGTAAAAAAATTCTACAACGCTTTTCCACTGGGAAAACCAGATGAATTTTTCACTGTTGATAACTACAAAGATATCGCGAAATACACTGATGAACTACGGCAAAAAAACGTAGTAATAATCCCTCATGGTTCATTTGTCGAATATCTTGGTCCAAAGAATTTTCTAAACCTTCAGGTCCCCACTTTTGGAAATCGACACGTGTTAATGTGGGAGTCAGATCGTGAAAAGGAGCGCATCTGGCTTGAAGGCGCAGGAATTACGATGCCAAAGGAGATAAAAGACCCACGAAACATCGAGAAACCCGTGATTGTAAAATATCATGGCGCGAAAGGAGGAAAAGGGTTCTTCATCGCAAAAACATTCGCAGAATTCTCCAGACGAGTGAAGCACGACAAGCCATATACAATCCAGGAGTTTGTGATGGGAACCCGGTATTATCTTCATTATTTCTACTCACCGATTCAGGATAACGCGTACAAGCTGACAAAAGGAAGTCTGCAGTTGCTTTCTATGGATCGTCGTGATGAGACCACGATTGATGAGGTGCAACGTCTTGGTTCTATCGCAGAGCTTGAGGAATTAGGGATACATCCGACATTCGTCGTCACAGGAAACATCCCGATTGTGATGCGGGAATCACTCTTGTCACAAGTCTTCAAAATGGGAGAAGCAGTCGTGGAAAAATCATTAGAACTTTTCGGTGGCATTATTGGTCCATTCTGTCTTGAAACAGTTGTGACGGAGGACTTGGAATTTAAGGTCTTTGAGATTTCTGCGCGTATTGTCGCAGGAACCAATCCCTATATCGCAGGCTCACCATATTCTGAACTGATTCAACCAGATCTTTCCACGGGTCGAAGAATCGCGCAAGAAATACAGTATGGTATAAAAAAGAATCAGCTTGAAGAAATCCTCAGCTGAGGCCATGCATGTTAACACTGATGTTAGCAGAAGCTGAAGTAGAGCTCATGCCTACTGAACTGACGCACCATCCAGCTGTAATCGCATATGCACGACAACGAAGAAAACAACCAACACAGGTTCTTCTTGACTCTAACTATCATCATTCAGCGATGACGAATCTCTCAGAGGGACGACGACGAGGACGACCAGATATTACTCATCTTTTCTTGCTTACCGTTCTGGAGTCAATCATCAATAAAAAAGGCCAGATAAACATCATTGTTCATACGAGAAACGATATGGTTATCACGGTGAACCCTGAGACTCGTATCATGCGCAACTACGAACGATTCCTCGGACTCATGGAAACACTTTTTGAAAAGCATGTAGTTCCAGATGAAAAACAACCGCTTCTTTCTTTACGACAAAACATCCCTCTTAAACAAGCAATTGAGCAAGTACAAGCAGATACAGTTATCACGTTTTCAAAGGATGGATCTTCAGTTATTCTCCCAGATTATTTCAAAGAATTAAAAAAACAGAAGAAAAACCATCTTCTGTGTATTATAGGAGGGTTTCCATCCGGAACGTTTCATACAGATCTTAAAACAATCGCAAGTAATAACTTCTCTCTTTATCCTGAGATGCTTCCTGCTTGGACCGTGGCGAGTGAAATACTGGTTAATTATGGGAACATGTCTCGGTAGAATTTCACCGTGATTCCAATCTGCGCCCACATCCTGTTTTCCGCTTCATCAAAGATTACTGACTGTGATCCGTGCGCGACGTCCTTGGTGACTTCATACCCATAGTACGCAGGGAGACAATGGAGGAAAATCGCATCTGGTTTCGCTGCGCTCATTAGTGTTGAATCAACGGTGAATCCTTTGAACTGTTTGATTCGTTTTTCTTTTTCTGTTTCGTCACCCATAGACACCCAGGTATCAGTTGCAATGATATCAGCGTCTTTTGTCGAATTCTTAAGCATATCAGTGACTTCGACATTTACCCCGAATTTTTTTGCTTCTTCTACGTAATATTTCTCTGGCCAGTATTGTTTTGGTGCAACTATCCGAATATTCATCCCTGCAATGCCGCAGCCGATCAAATATGAATGCGCCATGTTATTGTTCCCATCACCAAGATACACGAACTGCAATCCTTTGAGTTTTCCTTTGTGTTCTTGAATGGTCATCAGGTCGGTAATCACCTGACAGGGGTGTTCTTTATTGTCTAAACCGTTGATTACCGGTACGGTAGCGTGTTTTGCGAGCTCTTTCATCGCTTCGTTACTTTTCGCGCGATACATAATCATGTCAACATAACGAGAGAGTACCAACGCGGTGTCCTCAATGCTTTCTCCTCTCCCTAGTTGGATATCATTGGTAGAAAGATAGATTGCATGACCGCCAAGTAAGGTCATCCCCGTCTCAAAAGAAACTCGTGTTCTCGTACTTGGTTTCTCAAATATCATCCCGAGTGTTTTTCCTTTTAAATATTCGATTCGTTTTCCTTTCTTTGACTGTCGTTTAAGTTTAATGCTTAGTTTGATAATGTCATCTAAGTCGTCTTTTACGTCTAATATCGAGATAAGGTCTCGTTTCATCGAACAAGGGAATCAAACTTCCTTCTTTAAAGGTATCGGGTGTCTCGAAAGGCATTTATTCCTTGAAAAGATGTAGTTTTACGATGGGTGTTGATCTAGGAGAGTTATTCACCAAAGAACAATGTGTGTTTGATGATTTCAGAAATCGAGTTATTGTTATCGATGCATACAATGTACTCCATCAATTTCTCGCTAGTATTAGACAGCGTGATGGAACACCATTGAAAGATGCAGAGGGGAGAATCACTTCACATTTGTCTGGCCTGCTGTATCGTACTGCAAACCTGGTAGCAGCGAAGATCTTGCCGGTGTATGTTTTCGATGGAACACCTCATCCTTTAAAAGCACGGACTATTCAACAACGACGGGAACGAAAAGAGCAAGCAGAACGGGACTGGAAAGAAGCACTTGAAAAAGGTGACCTGGAGAAAGCGAAATCAAAGGCACAACAAACTTCTCGGGTAACAACCGAGATTATTGAACAGAGTAAACAACTCCTTGAAGCACTTGGAATCCCGCATATCCAAGCACCATCTGAGGGAGAAGCGCAGGCAAGCTATATGGTAAAAAAAGGTGATGCCTATGCGGTCGGATCACAAGATTTTGACTGCCTGCTTTTTGGAGCTCCTATTTTAGTAAGAAACTTAACCTCCTCAGAAAAACGAAAACTCCCAAACAAACAAGCGTACACTACCGTGCATCCCGACTGTATCCGACTTGAACCCGGTCTTCAGAAACTGGGAATCACCCGGGAACAACTTGTTGATATTGCCATCCTACTAGGTACGGATTTTAATGAAGGAGTCCGAGGATATGGTCCTAAAAAAAGCCTGCAACTCCTTCAAAAAAAAGGTAGCCTTGAAAACGCGTTTGATACCATCTCAGATTCCGAACTAAAATTATCCTCTGGTGAAATCATGGTCGTAAGAAAAATATTTCTTGAACCTACGATTACACAAGACTATTCTCTGCAGTGGTCAAAACCAGATCCATCTGTTGTGATTCGCATACTCTGTAACGAGCATCAATTCTCCAGGGAACGCATTGAACCAATTTTAAGCAATTTTTCATCATTGAACCAGATAACTAAACAAAAAAATCTGTTCGATTTTTAGTATATTCCGAGAGGATATCTCTGGTATTGGTATCTCAAACACATCACCTAAAACTACACTTTATGACTATATGTAATATCAATCTCAAACATCTCCTGAATAAAATGATAAAAGGCAAATTAATTGTCATATTTCTGTTACTTGTGATATTGTTGCCATCATGTATTCCACAATCAATTTTATTTAAGGCATAAGCCCGTCCACTCATGTACATTGATAAGGATGCCGATGATTTTAACACGAATCCATATTTTAGAGATCAAATAAAATTAGCAATCCTAAGTGTAAAAAATGATAAGAGTCGCACTGTATCAATCAAGGAAATTTCTGTTAAAGATTTTAGAACGATGACAAATCGAATAACCGAAAGGTTATCATCAAATACAGATCATGATATTATCTTCGAAAATATTCTTCAGATTTTAAAAGAGTATAACTTGATTGATTAAGATATAACATTGCAGGAAATATTTGATCGTAATATTCCGACAGAGTTTAACACGACAAACTTCACTATATCAGTTATGGAACCATTCATGTCTATATTCTCACCTATTGTTATCGTGGGTATGGGGGCTGGAGCAGGGATTGGTGATACTATTGGAATGATCACAGGAAACGTATATTCCTTAGGGGTGGTGGGATATGGTGCTATTGTTTGTGTTGATTTTATGCTTGCAACAGTGTATGTCCTATTTACATTCATGTTACCCTTGTTAATTCATATACTATCAGGATTTACACGGATAATGATGTTTCCTGTACATTTTGATAAACTCTATGCATCTGGTTTTCCTTTATTCATTTATTCCAATTTTCTAGCATTGGGAGTTGCGGGTCTTGCTATTGGTCTAACTATTCCGTATACAAATTATACTAAGAACCCTTAGAATCATCTCTAAAAAGTACTTTTTTATTGAGTTGTCCACAAATCATCAAACTTATTATAATTACACAACCTAGTTTATGTACAGAATAATTTTTACATAGACAAATCCTATTTTATGTACAAAGCCTCAAATATCGTAAATTTTAAATACTAGATCCGCAAAGATATTAAGTACACAAACATATTAAGAATATTAATATAATTGGAAGAGGTGATTTCGGGTGTCAAAAATAGTGCTACTCTTGAGTATAGGCGTAGTTTTGAGCATGTTAAATGTTAGTAATGTACAAATTGTTAATAGTACAGCCAATAATAATCCACAACAAGTAACCATGATTGATGCACAGGTTGCCACTATTCAACCTGATAAAATACCAAATAATCTAAATAACGCAGATTTCGGCGTATGGATTTATACAAAATATAATGGCGTCTCAAATTCAACCAAACTCGATATTGATCTTGCACAATTTACACTCATGCTAAGTAGCCTTTCATGGAAGTACTATGATCTCACTTTTGAACAACAGGATGACACCAGAATAGGTATCCAGTTTAGTCGAACGCAAATATATGTATCTGGAGAATCAGATCCATACGTGAATGTGTTTCAAACACAATTTGATTTTACCACCACTTGTGAGACTAATAAAGAAGTAGAGGTTTCTTTAGAAGTACGATTTCCTTATTCTTCAATTACAAAAACAAGTCTATCCGAGTTATCTCAATTAGATTCTCCTAAAAGTATCATATTTCAGAAGCTTGCAAAGATAACAATAGCTTTAAGCGAAAAGACTCATAGTAAACTTCTCAAAATAATTTCAGACAAACTCGTCAACATTCATATACTCACTAATGAAAATAATATAGATACTCAACCTGCACCGACAAACTCAGAATCCTATTTCAGTATTCGTACAGGGTTCTCTTCACCAGACGGAGAAAAATTACCAGGAAAGGTATTAACACGATTTTTTTCTGGAAGAGATAAACTTTTCGATCCACGGGTAGTACGAATGAATATTGCACCGGATATTGATGGAGAATCAGCACTTACGTTCCTTAATAGTTATTTAACTGTCGATGAGTCCGGTAATGAAGCGTTTTATCGAACGTTTTCTATAGGGTTTGAACCAGCAGTGGAGCTTCAAATTACCTCTATTCTTCGTGAGCTAAAAATCCGGTATGATTTCGGTCGTAGCGCTGATGTTTCAACAAAAATTTCTCTGCAAGCTCTCGGTGGGTCATTATCAGGGATAGCACAACATTTCATTATTACTCCTCTCCCTGAATACATGTCTTTTGATCTTACGATACTTGGTGAACGATCATTTAAATATGAGGCTGATCGTCAATATTCCGTGACATACACTATGGATTCAATCCAGGATGGGAACTTAATTAAATTTGATTTAAAGAATTTGCCTCTTATAATGACAGTAGAGTGGGGACTAGGTGTTAGCTTGATTGCAAAAACTGGATCAGGACTCATTGATTTGAATATGTCCAACGATATCGATGAAGTTTCTCTTTCACTTTCTGGAAGTTCATCTCCTTTTATCAGAGTTACGAATTTCCCAAAACAGATTCGTTTAGAGGGATTTATTGATGTTCCGAACTTTAATGGGTATATACGAGCTTCAAAGGTATCTGATGCTACGACAACGATTTCTGTTCCTCTTAAGTTCGACAAATGGTTAATTACTGGGAACCTTAAAATGTATAATGGGTATGGACAGGTATCATTTAATCTTCCCGATAGTAATACTGCTCAGGTAAGTGTTGGTCTTGATACAGGTAATAATGCGTTGTTCGGACTTAATTTTACTGTAGTCGATACGCAGACGAGCAGTCAGGTGTTATATGTAGGGGTGGATCGTATTGCTTCGGATAATTTCCTAGCCTCCTTTGATACCTCTAGTGGTAAGATTACAGATTTCAAAATCTCTGGTGCAATTACGGAGTTGACGAATCTTCAGATCAAGATGAATTATCAGGGATTAAATTTCGATATTTCAGGCACATGGATACTACGCCAAGACGGCTCATTTTCAATAGAAGCAAGCAAAACTGTTGATCTTACATTAGATAATATTAATGCTGGAAATTTTACCATTAACGGAAACCTTCTGGTTAATCCTGGCGGATATGTAAAAGTCGAATGGCAACGAGGAGAAATGGGAAGTTTTATTTTTTCTACCCACGGAATAAGTGCAGAAGTTGAAGTAGCTTTTGGAGACAAATATAGCAGTAACGCGTATTTCTACGGAAAAGTTAAGTTAGCATCTGGCGCCACTGTAAAATTTAGTTGGGATTGGAGCCCTAACGGACATTTCATGGTATTTTGTAATCTATTTGAAGAACTTGATGTTGAAACATATCTTAACTATAGCCCAGAACAACAACAATATCAATATGGATTTAAGGCAAATGCAACAGATGTAATGTTCACCCGAACTCTTAAATGGGATGTCGATAGTCTTAGATTTTGGTGGCTAGGTGATGAACCTATACCTGGTCAGTGGGATGTATGGATTTTATGGGATTATGTGTGGCATGACGTAGTGTAAAATGAAGAGGTGAAATTAAGAAATGAAAGAAAATAATAAAATTTGCAAAATAGCTGTTGCTGTCATAATAATGCTGTTTGTGTGTTCATCAACAGCGCAAGCTATTTCTACCATCACTAATACTAATCAACCCGTCATAGTATCAAAAAATTCTGTTTTAGTATCGTTCAATACGATGTCTTCTGATAATACTAATGCCCTGTCGCTGATTTCGTTAATGAAGAATTTTATTGAGAATCTTCGAGCCAGATTCTTGTCGTTACATGACGAAGCAGATTCTAACAACAATAATCCATCAAGTGCTATTCAAGGTGGTTCTTCTCTTATATGGGAAGATGATTTTCTCGATGAAAGCCGAATAGATATACAAAAATCTTTTAATTATTATGCCGACAAAACTCAAGGGACAGTATTTATGAAGGATACGTACGCAGCATGGTATAACTCCGCGTGGAAACGGATGAAATCTATTGACGTCTATAATAGTGGAAGCACAACCTTCAGTGAATATGTGATAGACATGACTGTCTACTATGATGCTGATATGCAAACTGATTTTAGAGACCTTCGATTCACCGATGAACAAGGAAACGATCTTTTTTACTGGATCGGTGAGAAAATAAATGGTGAATCAGCAAACGTGCTAGTAAGAATAACAACTATTCCTCCTGGTCATACAACTATTTATATGTTTTACGGAGATTCAACAGCAACAGATCATAGTAATTTCGATATGATTTTTACTTGGGATGACAGAACTGATCCTGATATAATGGTCTCCTATAAGAATTATCTCGAGGGCTCCTGGGATCCTGATGTTACTTATGGTGGTGGGAGATTCCTTGTCGCATGGGAGGAGAGATTAGGGCCAGAGGATATGGGTGTCCCTCTTCCTGATTATGAGAGAACACTCATGAGTGTTATTCATGGGCGAACATATAATTCCGATGGTGGAGATCCGCAACCTGGTGGAGATGCGGATATTGATATTTCAGATCCTGCTGCTACTGCGTGTCATAAAGAGAATCCCTATATTGCGTATGGCGATGGTGTGTTTTTTGTTGCTTGGGAAGAAAACCCAGCATTCCCTCTTCAACCCGCAACGAGATATCAAATAGATATTGGTGGGGCTTTAGTAACCCCTGATGGCACGGTTACTTCACGATTTATTATTTGTGCGGCCTCCGGCATACAAGGCGATCCTGTTGTGGCATTTGATAGTAAAAACCACCGATTCTTTGTCGTATGGGAGGATGCACGAGGCGGCTCAAATAATTATGATGTGTACGGGCGGATTTACACTGTCAATGGTCAACCAGTAAGCACAGATTTCCAGGTAGCTGGTGGTACGAACTGCCAGGATGAACCATGGATATGTTCTGATGATCAAGGTACTTTCATGGTAATCTATGAAGATGGGTATAATCCCGCGGTTGGACCTTTCGGTCTTTCGGCGCAACGTTTCGATAGCAGTGGGAATACAGTCGGATCAACAATCTCTATTGCTACTGGTAGCGAAACTGTTGATAATATTTATCCATCAGTTTCGTATTGTCCACAAACGAAACGGTATTTTGTCGCTTGGAACGATGGCGATATCAGTGTAAACCCTGACGTTCGTTCGAGCTATGATGGCAATATCTGGGGTAAAATACTAGATCAATATGGTAACACGTTGACTAACAACTTCATTGTCCAAGCTGGTGATCAGTATATCAGAACAGATGTTGTTCCCTATCTAGATACATTATTTTTTGTTTGTTACGACGGCGTTAGTGATGTGTGGGGTAACCTTATTTCATCAGATGGAAACGTTCAAACTACTGGACATAGACTTGACGACGGATCCTCCCAAAATGTGGATTGGAATAACCTTGCGGTTGGTGAAGGGAGAATCTTTGCAGTCTGGGAGGATGAACGAGACCAAGCAAGTAATTATGCAGATACTTTTGGAAGTGTCTGGCACATCTATCATTCTACTAGCTCATCAGCGATAAACTATAACATTGGTGATGAAAAACAGATAATTACACAAGCAGTAGTTGTTTCAAAAGAGATTAAACCAGATACTCTCAAAAAATGGGAGATGTTTGATGCGGTCTACTCCACACCGATTGGTAATATACAATTTGATATCCTCGACGGAACAAGTACACAAATTCTACTTGAAAATATCAATCCTGGGCGTGATATCTCAAGTCTCACAGCAAAATCTATTCGTCTTCGTGCGACATTTACACGAACAATTCCAAGTGATACGCCGTCACTTGATAAATGGAGTGTAAGCTGGATAGGTGCAGATTATAATCCACCATGGACAGAGTATGAGGTAAGTCCTACATCTCCAAATGGTGAGAACGGTTGGTATACAGTATCGGTTGAATTTACGCTCTATCCACATGATAATATTTCGCAATCTCAGGAGATTAGCACCTACTACAAGATTAATGATGGTTCAGAGCAGATTTATAACTCTAATAATAAACCAAGGATTTCTGCAGAACAATCGAACAATAAAATCGAATTCTGGTCTGTGGATGAAGCACAAAATGAAGAAATACCACATAAAGTAGTAAACGGGATTAAAATTGATCGAAAAGCACCAACGGTGAATATTGAGACACCACAAGGGGGGACAGTCCTAAAAGGCGATGTGAAGGTGAGTGGTACCGTCGATGAATCCTCATCCGGATCTGGTATCGACAAGGTTGAGATCTGGTTCCAAGGAGGAAAAATCCCTGAAAACGAGATCACACTTTCGTCAAGTAAGGACTATTTCGAATGGCATTTCACTGCAGAGGGTAGTACTATACGAGCTGCTATGATTACGCAAGGAGACCAAAATAGTATCAGCTTTCTTTCAAACCAGTATGATATCGAAGTTAGATCGTATGATGTTGCAGGTAATATGGGAAATGCTTATGTGACTGTTCGTTGTTCGAAGAGCCTTTCTTTTCAATTAGGCGCACTGTATCTTAATTTTATCCAGAATCTATACAATACCATCACCAATATAAACAACAGCAGTTACACCTAATTTCTATCTATATATGGAAAAAACTATTTGATCGTAGATCTACTTTTCACTAAGTTAAACTTATCGACACCCTGAATTAAAGCCAGTTCTTCACCGCTATCCCACTTAACCCATACAAGTTCCTGTTCTTCATCTATCTTAAAAATAGTCCCCTTGTCTCCTGTTTTTAGTTTTGTCATAGAATCATCAATAGAAATTAATTGAATCTTATCACCCACTTTTACAAATTCTTTTTTTTCCAATTTAACACCTCTGATTGATGCGGATACCGGGATTCGAACCCGAGTGATTGGCTTGGGAAGTAACTCCTGCCAAACCATCTTACATATTATCGAATGCAAAGGGCAATAAATATTTTTCTCTTCGTAAAATCGATTGTGATATCCCGAAATAACTTCCTTCTGATTTTTTAACAACGTCATCTCAACACCCACTTTTCTTCTTTTCTCTCATCTTATCCTGGAACGCCTGATAAGGCGTTCTCAGATGTCCATTTTCAAGACTGCTATGAGGCCGTTGGAAGTTATAGTAATACACGGTGTCTTCCCAATTAGAGAAGTGTTTCCTGAGTTGTTCAATGGTTTGGCCAGCTCGTTCTACTTTACCATTGGATTGTGGGTGTTTCACTCGTGCTTTGATATGGATGATCTGATACTGTTTGAGCAGTTGTTGGAACTTATTCTGTTGTGGATCTAGGCAGGTTTCTCTAGGGAGTGATGTGAATTGTGTTCCATGATCAGTCATCATTTGTTTAGGGATGCCATAGTTGGAGATGGCTTTGTTGAGAACTTGGTTTGAGTTCTCCATATTGGCGTTGGTAAACACACCATATCCTGTGATGAATCGTGAAGCATCGTCTTCGAAGAGAATGATTTGTTCATGTGGTTCTTCAAACCAATCTGCATGCCAGAGGCTGTTGCTGTACCTTCGTTCGTAGCGAACCCATTTACGTCGTCGTTGTTTATGTGGTTCATCTTTGACGAGTCCTTCCTCTTTAAGGATCTGATGGATTCGGTTGTGGCCAATGTGAATGTTTTGTTCTGCAAGGATCTTCTCCAGGGTGACTGCTGCGAGAGGATGTTGTTTTCGTATTTCGAGGACTATTTGTTTCTCTGTGTCTGTGACCGGTTTGGGTTTTCTCCCTGATCTCTTTGGGCATGGGTAGTGGGAGAGGGTGTGGAATTGGTGGTGGAGTTCTCTAGCCCACCGTGGGCTGATATTCTGGGTTTTTGCGATTCTGTAGATGGAGAGATTTTGTTTGTCTATTTGTTTGATGATCCATCGTATTTTCTTCTGATTCAGCTTCCTCATTGATGCTGAATCATTATTGTTTTTTTCTAGGAGGAAGTAATTTCGGGATAAGACACTTCGTAAAATCGATGGTATTTCTGATAAATGATTGGTTATTAAATTATATGGGATGTTATTTAAAACACTAAAAAAAATAATTTTTTATTCGCCATTCTTTTTTTATCCTATACGATTAATGGAAATTTTTATTTAGCAATATATCACGAAAAACTGAAATGTGATAGATTTGTATTAATATGACGAATAGGTGATAAGATAAATCGGGGAATGGAGATCAAGAGAATCCTTCAAATAATCTGGGATAATACGTCCTAAAGAAATCTAAAATTTTAATTTTCCATAAAAGAGAATTAATAAAGTCACAATTGTTATCAACTGTATGGTGATGTGAATGGATTTACTGGGAATAATAGGATGGATATTGCTTATCGTTGTGTTAGTATGGTTTCTCTCGATGGGAATACGCATCGTGCGTCCAACCCAACGGGCGCTTGTTGAACGATTAGGGAAATATAGTCGTTTTCGACAACCTGGTTTTGCTTGGATAATACCTGTCGTAGAAAAATTGTTAAAAGTTAATATCACTGAGATGATGGTCAATGCGGAACCCCAAACTATCATTACAAAAGACAAGCTCAATGCACAGGTTGACGCTCAAGTTTATTTTAAAGTGAAAATAGATGAAGAGTCTGTAAAGGCATCTCAATATAACGTTTTTGATTACAAATATCAAATTGTTAATCTTGCACGTACAACTCTTCGTAATATTATTGGTACTTTAAACTTAAATGAAGCAAATAGCGATAGAAATAGAATCAACAATGAACTGATGAGTACACTTCGTAGTGAAACAAAGAGTTGGGGAATCGAGGTTGTTCGTACAGAATTAAAGGAGATAGATCCGCCAAAAGACGTACAGGATACTATGAATAAGGTGGTAAAGGCGGAAAACGAAAAACAAGCAGCAATTGACTATGCCACTGCTACGGAAACACAGGCAGACGGCTTGAGACGAGCAGAAATAAAGAAAGCTGAGGGAATGAAACAAGCAGCGATTTTACAAGCAGAAGGGAAAGCTCAGGCGATTGTGAAAGTCGCTGAAGCCGATGCAGCGAAAATCGAAAAAATAAACACAGCTATTCAAAAATACTTCAGGAACGAAGCACAGATTTATAAAAAATTAGAGACGATACAATATTCACTTGAGAACAATACGAAATATGTTATCGATCCGCATACCGAAATTACAAATGTTATCGCGGAGCAAATGGCAGGGATCGTGCCTATCGAAAAAAAAGCTTCGCAAAGTAGAACATCGACAGAATAAACCTTTTTCAGCGATCCCCTATGTGTTTCCACTCCAACGATACTTATTCAATATTAAGAGTCCCTATTCTTTTATCCCTTTTTGTTATTTGTTTCTTCCATAGAATAATAGTTCGTATTTCTTCATTATAAAGATTTGTAGTTATTATAACGATTTGACCTTTTTTTCTAAAAAGACATTTTTCCTCAAAAATATTGTTTTTTTCTTCATCATTTAACATCTAAAAAAAGGAAAGGTTTACGAATTGTTTTTTCATAATCTTATTTTTCCAAATCAGGTAGTTTTGCGATAAGAGGTACCTCAAATGTATAGTGACAATCGGAACATCGCCATGCTGGATTTTCGTTTTCTGTTCGATTTATGTACGTAGATTGGCATTTTGGACAAACCTCAAATATAATTTTTTGCAACTCCATTATCTCAACACCTATTATGATAATAAAAATCTACATAATAAAAACATCTGTTCGGAGGTTATTGGTAATTGATACATGTTGTGGAAGGCTTCGAATATATGTTAACAGGAGAATAAGTTGGCACAGTAACGAACCTCCTCGAGCTATCCATATTCATTGTACTGGGTACAGATAATTTTTGTATTTTAGGAAAAATAATCATATTTGTTACAAATGTTATGTAAAATATAGTTAATTTTAAAAATACATACCCATTATCTTTTAGTGGAGAGAGAGGTGGAAGGGATATTAAAAGTAATTCATATTACCCCCCCTATTTTTTTTAACCCCCTTCACTTTCCAAAGGAAAGGTAATGGTTATAAATTGCCTCCACATTTTACCTTTCCTTTCATTTTCTAACACATTGATTTGGACAAAATTTTCGGATATATCCCAACTGTTTTTTTTCAGATATTAAACGAATAGTAATCATTTTTATTGATATTAATGCGAATCCAACAAGTAAATATACTCCAGTTGCCACAACTCCTCACCGATATTTCTCCCATACAAAATATTCATCTGCACTTACATATGCAAGACCATTTAGCCACCATGCAATAAAAGCTATCAGAATAATTCCAACAATAAACATCGTAACTGACAAACCTAGAATTATATTATTAACTGCGACTGAGAATACTGCGTGGTCTGAAACGAAGTGAAAGACCCGCAGATGAAAAGTCGCATCTCTTTTTTCTCCAGACAAACCATATCTTCTTTTTGTCGCATGCGGCAGGCATTCAC
>Ga0315277_10002778_pt1 | contig 24111 bp, 27 predicted proteins | sample YL17G05_15_MG_FD_203695 | JGI IMG/M metagenome (GOLD analysis project Ga0315277, IMG submission 203695) | Sediment microbial communities from Yellowstone Lake, YNP, Wyoming, USA - YL17G05_15 | ecosystem: Environmental > Aquatic > Freshwater > Lake > Sediment | place: USA: Wyoming | collected... | reverse complement strand
AAAAAGAGCAATAACCCACAATTGTATGAATGGTTTGAATATCTCTATAACGAAGTGAAAAAGAGAGAACAGAAACTTGTACCAAGTGCCTAAGTTTTCTATGAAGATTTCAGATAGTTCCTAGAAGTCCTTCATCGTAGTTACCAGTCTAACGTTAGACTTTTTGCACAAGCCATATGAACTGAAACAAGAAAATACCGTAGATGGTGTCGACAATTGCTTGAAGGAAAGAATGTGAATTTGAGGGTTATGGAGAAAGAGGATGTGCCATTGTTGGCAGAATGGTTGAACAAGCTTGAAGTCTCTGGTGAATACATTCCTCTGCATCAGATGTCCAGAACAGAAGTGGAAAAAATCTTTGAGAGTCCTCATGAAAAGAAGATATTCATAGTAGAGAAAAAGGACGGAAGCAAAATAGGTTTCATAACCCATTTTTATGTTCTGCATGTTGCAGGTAGTCAGCTAGAAATAGGGTACAGTCTGTTGCCAAATGAGAGGAGGAAAGGATACTGCTCTGAAGCTGTCAAGATTATGGTGGATTACTTGTTTCTCTCTAAAGACGTAGGACGTATTCAAGCTCAGACTGATCCTAGAAATGTGGCCTCTCAGAAGGTCCTAGAGAAAGTTGGGTTCAAGAAGGAAGGAACACTTCGCAAAAACCTCTTCGTGAGAGGAGAATGGAGAGATACCTATCTCTTTAGCATTCTCAGAGAAGAATGGAAAGAACCAAAAATACTAACAAAGACTGAAAAGAAGTAGAAAGGTTCTGTCCGTTATCAACATCTAGAGCTAGGCTTGAGCTTCTTTTCTATCTGGATGTTCTCTTCGTGATCTAGTCTTTAATACTAATCTCGCCTAATCTTGTCTTCTGGGTGTCAATGATGCTCGACATAACAGAGATTTCAACTATTATTGCTACAGCAGGTGTGCTGGTTGGAGTCATCTACTATGTTCAGATTATGCGTGACCAAGCTAAGACTAGACAGACAGACCTAGTTATGAGACTGTATGCTACTTTCAGTAGCACAGAGTTTCAAGATGCATGGACAAAGGTAAGAAAGAGAGCCCAAGAATTCGAGGATATGGATGACATCAATGAGTTTGAGGAGAAAGTTGGAGGACTCCGGGAATTCAATCAAGTGAACCTATTCTTTGAAGGGGTCGGTATTCTCCTTAAGAGGAAAATTGTAGATCACACAATGATTGAAGACTTGTTTGGTGGAGCAATTGTGAGAACATGGGAGAAAGTCAGGACAGGAACTATCAGAGGCAGAAAGCAACTAAACGACCCAACAATATACTATTACTTTGAGTACCTCTACAATGAAATGATGAAGAGACAACAGAGAGGTATAAAGAATGGTTGACATTCAAACGGTTTCTATAGCGATTGCTTCTGCAAGTGTTGTGCTGGCTGCTATCTACTATGTTTTTCAAGTCAGGCATCAAACCAAGATAAGGCAGACAGACCTTCTCACAAGACTGTACTCAATCATGGACAGCAAGGATTGGCTGGAGGCTTGGCAGAAAGTCCAAAGCAGGGAAGCCCTAAACTATGGTGACTACTTGGAAAAATATGGATTTGTTGAGTTAAACGAAATCTTTGTGTTCCTTGACCAACTTGGCAGACTTATGAAAAAGGGGCTTATAGATATTGAACTGATCCCCCTTACCTACGGACAAGTTAGTGCCACATGGGAAAAGATAAAGCCTGTACTTGAAGGCAGCAGAAAGAGGTACAATGCTCCAAAACATGGCGAATATGCTGAATATCTTTGCAGTAAACTGAAAAAAATAGAACAGAAACTGGAGCAGAAGAGTGTTTGAAATGGTTGACGTACAGACTGTTTCTATAGCTATTGCGTCTGCAGGTGTATTTGCAGCTGCCATTTATTACATTTTTCAGATTAGACATCAGAGCAAGATGAGACAGACAGACCTTGTCATGAGACTGTATTCAACTTTTGGCAGCAAGGAGTTTCAGGATGCTTGGACAAGAGTAGAATCCATCGAATTCAAAAACTACGATGAATACGTGAAGAAACGTGGCTTGGGAAACTATGCCCAATGTGCCACATTCTTTGAAGGAATAGGCGTGCTTCTACAGAAGAAACTGATAGACATCAATCTAGTGAATGCCCTATTCAGCGTACCCTTGAAACATATGTATGAAAGAATGAAGCCTATCATAGAAGGAAACAGGGAACAATTTCACGACCAGAGAGTATTTGAATATTTTGAATACCTCTACAATGAAATGCAGAAAAGAGAAAAGAAACTTGTACCAAATGCAAGTTTTCTATGAAGATTTCAGGGAGTCCTTGGAAGTCATTCATTGTGGTTCTATTGCTGAAATTAGAAAAAAGAGGATGAGTGTTTCGATTAGTTTCGCTGTTCAGTTAAGTGTCTGTTCCAGTTGTTTGAGTGTTTTTGATGTGCTGTTGTGTGCACTGACTGAATTGCACAATTCAAAAAGGCTTTAGGCAAACAGACTATCAATTCAATGTATGAACGACAGATTTACGGATGTTTGGGAAAGAAGAAAGAACGTCCAATTGAACGTAACGAAGTATTGGGTTGATGATGATTGGACTAAAGGAAGAAATCAGTATCTGACCTTTCATGTAAGAATTAGAGATGAAGAGCTGATTGAGAAGATAGTCGAGATCCAGAATAGGCTATCTGCTATTTCTTGTGTTGCCCCATTCCCTAAAGATTATTTTCACATATCTGTAGCTGGACTTGGATTCCTAGCAGAATCAGAAGAATATGAAGACGATATTTTGGTTGAGAACTTGCAGAGAATAATCAATCAAGCGAAAGAAGCTTTGCACCCATTTAGCAGATTTGGTGTGTTCCTTTCTAAACTCAACATTTTCTCTGATGTTGTCTTTGTGGAGGTTCATGATAGAGGCAGAATTGAAGAGATATTTAGAGGACTGCAGGCAATACCTGAGATAGGAAAGAGGAAATTTGGCTATCCAAGTTTTTTGCCTCACATCAGCATAATGCATTTTCAGGAGAATAAAGAGTTCACCAAACTAGTTAGCTATCTAGAAAAGCTGAGGGATACAGAGTTTGGAAAAATGGCTGTCAATTCCATAGAGCTAGTTGACGCCCATTTATTCAGGAAATATCCAAAACTCAATACTATCCATACCTTTGAGTTAGATTAACAGCTTGACAATAGTAGCTTCTCTTTTCTTTGAGATTTCAAGAATGTCTATGACTTCCAAATAAGAAGAGTAAACCTAATTGGCTATTGTTTGATCTAACTGTTTAAGTGCTTTCAGCGTTCTGTCTCTGAGTCCTCTAGTAAGGGGAGTCCCTAGAAGTTTTTCATCGAAGTCCATGTTCTATGGGCACATAGTGGTTCAAGGATTGCCTTAGATGGAGGTTAAAGCTGAAATCTCTCACAGAAAGTTTAAATTTGGGATTCTGTATCTCAAAGGACACTAAGGTTAGGCAAATACAGGGCAGCAATGCCAAGTAGTAACCTAACCAATAGGGAACTCTAAAGTAGTAGAGTGCCCACCTTACAGGAAAAGGCCGTGCCCACTGAAAAAAATCAAAACATCTGATTTGAGAGGTGAAAAAATATGGAATACGTCTACGCTGCGATGCTCCTCCACAAAGCAGGCAAAGAGATCAACGAAGCAAACCTTACACAGGTCATGACAGCAGCCGGCGCAAAAGCTGATTCAGTAAGAGTCAAAGCTCTAGTAGCTTCCTTGGCAGAAGTCAAAATCGACGAAGCCATAAAATCTGCTCCAACAATGATGGCCGCACCAGCCGCACCAGCAGCAGCTGCACCTTCAGCACAAGCCAAGCCTATAGAGGACGAAAAGAAGAAGAAAGAAGACGAAAAGCAGAAAGAAGAAGCCGCTCTTGAAGGACTCGGCGCACTATTCGGCTAAAAAACCGAATTTTCTTATTTTTGTCAACTGTTTTTTCATGCACTTTTCTTGTTTCTAAGCTGCTTCCAGAGTATCAGAGGTATCCAGCCACAAATAATCATTAACGTACCCGGAAAAGCCCTCACGTTAAAAGTCAAAATAAAAGCCTCAAAAGCAAAGAATGAAACAGTCATTCCTATTATAGACAGAAATGCAAAGGGTCGACCGTACTTCTTGCAGCCTTGAATGGCCAACAAACCTGCGAAGAAAAAGTCACCCAAACCCAGACTCATCAACATTATGCCGTTTCCAGTCTCAATTAGTGGCAGAAGCGGCGCAGAAATCAGCATTGGCAGACTTAAGCTCCTAGCGGCGTTCGCAGCTTCAACCATCGTTCCAGTTATCAGAACCAACACGATGTCCATCCCAGTTATCAACGCACCGAAAACAGCCGTGGTTTTCCAAGTAAACAAGCTCGCTAGGTAGAGAGTGATTAGAATAGCGAAAACAACACCGACAATATTGCTCAAATAGTACGTCCAAACGAAACTGTCTCTAAAGAATACATACAGTAGAACAAAGACTGCTGGAGCTATGATACCCATGTACCAGCGATTCTTTGAAAAGATGTAGCCAAATGTGAAAAGAAGCAGAGAATAAGCGAACAGAAACAGCACCATCAAAATCAAGCTCAGTTGACGTACGACAACTATTAACCCGATCATGAGTGTCATCATGCCGACGAGCAAAACTGTATCCCGAACTCGAAACTCCCTCTCCTCCATCACGCCCTTCAACTTGCCCTCAACTTTCCCGTTCAAAAATACAGATGCCACAGTGACAGCAAGAAGAATCAGAGGCATCGTTAAATCAAAGTTGATTTTGTTGTTGAAATACCCATCATAGGTCACAGGGGGCAAAAGCGGTCCATCAAGACCGTACAGATTTACTTCATAAAGGTGAAACTTTGTCTCACCTTCGCCCACCACCTGAAACGTCAATGTGACCAAGGTTCCGTTATCGCTTGCCAAAGAGCCAGCAGATGTGAGATTCACCGAGATGTAGACAGTTCCCAATGTGTTATTTATGGCAGAGGAAGAAGTCGTGTTTCCGAAATCACCAAGCAGATCACCTTCCTGAACGGCGGCACAGCTAACCAAGGCCGCATTGTAGCTCAACTTCAACTCGAACCCATGAAGGGAGACCGTGTTAATTGCGGTTATGTTAAGATTCAGCTCTTCATTCGGAACTTTCGAGTGATTCATTATCATAAAAGGTCTTACTACCAACACTGTTTCACTGGCTTCATTATTCTGGTCGAGTGAACTGACCGGTTTGACGGATGAAAGAATGAGAAACACAACCGCCGCTAGCACAACTACTGAGAGAAGTACGCTCTTTCTACCATATGTGCCCTTACTGTTTTTTAGATTCATAATTCGGAGACCCATGTTATCAAACAGACCGCTTCACGTTGAGCATATACGGGCACTTTGGCAGAACAAACATTTATCTCTTTATACATGGAACCAGATGTTTGACGTACCGATCACTCAATCAACCCTACTACTTGCCCAACTCATCAACAAATTTCTCAACCTTTGAAACATAGCCTGCATTCAACACTTCCTCATGGCTTACCTCAAGCAAAGCAAGCGGCGATTGCCCAGATATGTCCACTATCTCCCTTAGTGCTTTCTCACGTCCAAGACCACCATAGGTGCAGAAGAAGACCACTTTTCTGAGATGACTCTTGTTCTGTAAAACATATGTTCTCACTGCAGGAGACATCTTTGAAGCCCATATAGGCGTGCCGACTACCAGTCCATCATACGCTGCAACGTCTTTCTCCGTCTTCTTTATCACCGTCACTCTTTTGAAGATTACGTCCATTCCAGACCTCAAATATCCAGAAAATCCCCGTCTGTTTCCAGTGTCAAAGATCTCTTCTACGTCGCATTTGAGAAGTCGAAAGAGTTTCTGCGACCTTCTTGGTTGTTCCTGTCCTCGAATAGAAAACGACGAGCCACTTCATTTTCCGAATCCACTCTTGTCTGGAGCGGCTCAACACATAACCTTTCTTCACGATAGATCGGGACTCAGCCTACTTTTCAAGAACACAGCGTATAGATCCCAAAGAAGCAAGAAGCGCTTCCTCGGTTCTAACAGTTTCCGTCCCCTGCATAGGTATAGTGTTAACCACAAAATCCGCAACATCGCTCAAACTGAACCCTTCGCGGCGTATTATGTCAGCAAGTCCCTGTGACGGGGCTCCGAATGCAACCAGAACAGAGTTCGCCTTTGCCCACTTTTCAGCCAGTTTTCCAGCTATTTCAGTGAGTGGCGAACCATACCTAGAAGTTGCAATGACCAACCCGAAGGCCCTCCTTTTCAATATACTTCCAAGAGGATGGTTTTCCGCAGAAATAGAATACCCCCAATAAAGGGGGACCTCGTCTCGGTCAGCATGCTCAGCTTCTACGTGCTTGCCAGCCTTGATGATTTTGACAGTGACTCTAAGACCAGAAGTTGCAGGCACCCCTCTTGTCAGCACTGGCTTTTCGACACCGATGTCTACAAGTACACCGCCATTTGTCTTCAGAAACACTGTACCTTCGCGGTACTCTCCGACTTTCAAGTCGCTCACTTTCCGGTTCAATGGATGATGCGGTGTGCGCAACGGTGGAAGGATTCCTGCATATTGCAACCTTGGTTCAAGCTTGAAAAGCCTCTTGCGGAGATATTGAGGAGTTTCCATGTAGGCAAGCAGAAGAGAGATCAGGTCCAGCTCTGGTCTTTGGCTGGCTTGCTGACTGTCAGGGTAGATTATGATCTCATCAACTCTGAAAATCGCGGCTGCTCTTCCAATCAGACCTATCTTTGAGGTTTTCTCGCGTAAGTGTGGTGTATCTGAGACAACAGACGCGGGTATTGCTATGCAGAGCTTCTTTCTGTCCAAACTCGCCGCGCATCCTGCACTTCTGAAGGATAATATTGTGCATTCTGTTTAAAAGCTGAGAGCCTCATATGATTTTTACATTCAAAAAGAACAAGTGAAAGTAGATGCCAGAACAGACAACTTTGGACGACCTGCAACAGATAAAGAAGACTGACAGGAGCAACATGCTTTCGTTCTGCATCGAAGCCCCAAAACATTATAGAAAAGCAACTGAACTAGCCAAAAATGTTACTGTTGATTTTAAGAGACCTCGAACGATCATAGTCGCTGGTATGGGCGGCTCTGCCATCGGCGGGGAGCTTCTCAGAGACTGGGCATTTGACAGAATAGATGTTCCTATCGAAATCTGCAGAGAATACTCTTTGCCAGCATACGCTGACGAAACCACCTTAGTTTTTGTTTCAAGCTACTCTGGAGAGACTGAGGAAACACTCAGCGCTCTTCTCGACGCCCTAAAAAGAAAATGCATGATCATATGCACAAGTTCTGGCGGAAAATTGGCGGAATTTGCACAAAAACTGAACCTCCTATACGTAGGAGCACCTTCAGGCATGGCTCCACGCGCCACGCTTCCATACATGTTTATGCCTATGCCAATCATCCTCCAGAAAATGGGGCTGACCTCTGAAGTTGAAAGCGAAGCCTTTGACACCGTCAAAGTCTTGAAACAAATCAGTGCCGAGAATTCGCCTGAGATAAAGACAGTCCATAACTTTTCCAAGAGCTTGGCAGCGAACATCAAGGGAACTGTGCCGACGATCTACGGTTTTGGTATTTACAGAGCTGTTGCCCAACGTTTCAAGACGCAGTTTAACGAGAACAGCAAGAATCCGGCAAAATGGGAGTACTTTCCTGAACTCAATCATAACGAAATAGTGGGATGGGAGACCGCTGAAAAGTTTGCCAAGTGGTTTTCAATTATCTTCATTCGAGATGCCGAAGAGCCCGTTGAAATCCGCCAAAGAATTGAAACGACAAAAGAAATAATGAGCAAGAAGGAATTGAGACTCTTCGAAGTCCAAAGCAGAGGCAGGAGTAGTCTGGCAAAGATGGCATCGGTCATCTGCATTGGAGACTTTGCAAGCGTGTATTTGGCTGTGTTACGCGGAATAGATCCTACACCAGTCGAAACGATATCCCTGTTGAAACAAAAACTCGAGCAGACCGGAGTCAAGGAAAAGACAATACGTGAACTGCAAAAGTTCAAGTGACACCGAACGACTTGCGGCTAAATATTCTCATTGATGTAATCATTGAATATTTTCTCAGCCATCTCAAGAGGCATGAATTGAGGTGGATGTTTGAAGCCATAGGCACAAACAGGCAGCAAAGCCCCTTTTGCTTTTTTCTTCAAAGCAACCTTAACCGCTCTTATCACATCAAACAGAACAGAGCCCGCGTTAGGTGCGTCGATCGTTGAAAGTTTCAAGTCTATTTGCATGGGCACATTACAGAAATGAGTCCCGCTGATCCAGAAGTAGCTATCCCGTCTATTCTGCAAGAAGTCAACATAGTCTGTGGAACCCGCAACAACTGCTGCTTTGTAAGGCAAGGCAGCTTCAACAGCCGCGGTCTTGACGGCGCGCTTAATATCTTTTGTCCTTTCCAGCGTATCCAAAGATTCTGTGCCTCCGCCAACGTCAAGCTGATACGTTTCTGTGATATGCACGCCGTTCATCGAAAGCAATTGAAGCAGCGTCTTGTGCAGTGTTGTTGAACCCACCTGATCGATTAAGTCATCACCCACAACGGGCAGATCAGCTACTTCGAAACGATGAGCCCATGTAGCATCGCTAGCTATGAAGTTAGGCGTGGCATTCACAAAGGCACACCCAGAAATCAGCGTTTGTTCAGCATACCACTGCGAAGCCTTCACAGCTCCACTAGGCAGCAAATTGAGCACAACTTCCGCATCACTTTCCTTTAGAATCATCGCGACGTTCGCCTCAGGATGAGCATTTGTCCGCACAACCTTCGTCGTGTACTCGCCCAGCCCGTCCAGCACTGGGCCCTTGTGAACGACAACGTTGGAAAGCGGTACGTCAGCCAGCTTGGGCACATTGTTAGGCTGAGAGAAAATGGCTTCTGACAGGTCCTTCCCGATCTTCCGTTCATCTATGTCAAAAGCCGCAACGACCTCAATGTCTTTCGGATGAAATCCGCCAAGAACAACGTTGCGCAGTCCAATACACTCTTTCTCTTCACAGTTACTGTAATACTGTAGACCTTGAACCAGTGCTGAAGCGCAGTTACCAACGCCAACTAGAGCAATTCTTATTCTCGGCAAAGATGACACCTTGTCCGGCAGTTCATATTTGACAAGTACCTTAAAAAATGCTCCCTTACGGCCTGGGAAAAAGGTGGATTGAAGAACGCGTTATCTGCTGGTCTGACGCTAGACAATTCTAGTAAGGTTAATGTCTGTGAGGATGTTTAACTTAGAGAAGGCTGAGCAGAATGGCTAGCGAGAACACATCGTCTGACATATTCACGGCTATCAACGAGTTGGCGCGTCGACGTGGCTTCTTCTGGCAATCATATGAGATCTATGGCGGAGTAGGCGGTTTTGTGACTTACGGTGTTCTGGGTGCACGGTTGAAGCAGAACATTGAAAAGAAACTGCGGGAGCTTTTCGTAAACAGATTGGGCATCATGGAAGTGGAATCTCCTATTATTGCTCCAGCGGCAGTTTTCGAGGCTTCGGGCCATGTTACCAATTTCAAGGAAGCCATGGTGGAATGTTTGAAGTGCAGGAAATGGTTTCGTGCAGACCACCTCTTACGGGAAACTGTAAAGATGAGTGAGACAGAAGCTGAAAAACTGAATCTGGAAGAACTTGACGAGGTTATCAAGAAGAAAAAGGTACGATGTCCAGAATGTGAAGGTGAGTTAGGGAAACCTAAACACTTCCTGACAATGTTTGAAACCACAATAGGACCCTACTCAAAAGCCGTCGGATACGGAAGACCCGAAGCAGCTCAAGGAATATTCGTTGAATTCAACCGCCTATACGGTATGGCTCGGGAAAAACTCCCGTTCGGAGCTATACAGATTGGCCATGCGTTGAGAAACGAAATCTCACCGAGACAAGGGCTGATCAGACTTAGAGAGTTCACAATAGCAGATTTGGAATTCTTCTTTGACCCAGAAGAACCTGATTGCTGGCTTCTCAAAGAAGTCGAGGGTGAGACCTTGCGACTGCTGCTTGCTGACGCCAAACAGAAGGACTCAGAAGAAACTGTCGAGATCACAGTTAAAGAAGCACTGGACAGAGGGATAATCAAGTCCCAGTGGCAAATAGCCTTCATGGCCCTTGCCAAGAAGCTTTTAGTCGAGCTGGGCATCCCTGCCGAAAAGCAGCGCTTCATCGAAAAACTTCCCTGGGAAAGGGCACACTACTCGCTCCAGAGTTTCGACCAAGAAGTGCTTGTTAACCGCTGGGGATGGGTTGAGGTTTCAGGCCATGCTTACAGGACTGACTATGACCTGAAAAGTCACATGAAAAGCAGCGGCGTCGACATGCAAGTCTTCAAAGAATATGAGAAACCTTTGGAGAAGGAACAACGTGTAGTGAAGCCGATAATGGCCAAGCTAGGTCCTATTTTCAAGGGAGAAGCAGGAAAGGTAGCAGAAACCCTTTCCCAAGTTGACCCCCAAGAACTTGAAGTAACCCTCAAGAAGCAAGGACATTACATGCTCGGGATACACAGGATTCTTCCGGAATACGTAGACATAGCTCTCCAGAAGACTGTACAACGTGGAAAACACTACTTTCCTCACGTTGTAGAACCAAGCTTCGGCTCTGACCGACTTCTTTACGTGACACTTGAATACTCATACCATGTCAAAGAGGACAGAGTGATTCTGAGCTTCCCTCGTGACATTTCTCCCGTTCAGATCGGAGTGTACCCTCTGCTGAGCAAAGACAAGCTGCCAGAGAAAGCAGGGGAGATATATAAGATGCTGATTGAAGAAGGATTCACAGTCGAGTATGACGAAGCAGGGTCTATCGGCAGACGTTACGCGCGTGCGGACGAAGTCGGAGTGCAGCTAGACATAACTGTGGATTATGACACGATGAAAGACGACACCGTCACTGTCCGTGACCGCGATTCATGGAAGCAGATCAGATGCCCAATCAAGCAATCGAGTGAACTATTACACAAGTACTTCCGCGGAAAGATTGACTTTGGCGAGTTAGGGAAGAGCATTTAGACCACATAATTTCGTTACCTTTTTTAACACATCAGCATATCTAAGGATAAGAAGAGAAGACCTATTCTGCGGCGGGGAAAATTTGTCACTTCCAGCGGAGACCGAAGAGCGTGTGAAGCGAAGGGCACTGAACGTTTGCCAAGACCACCTACGGAAAGTCGTAGATCTGACGAGAAAAGTGCCACAGATAATCGGATTCTTCACAAAGAATGACAAAGAACGGGCAAAACAACTGTTCAACGAAATTCGAGGTGGAGAAGCCGAAGTTGATACAGCGAGACGATTAGTCTCACAGGAGCTAGCCGAAATAGGCGCCGTTCTACTAAGCAGAGAAGACTTCCTGAGATTCACAAACCTGACAAGCGAAATTGCCGATTTCTCCGAGGGAATAGCGTTCCGTCTAGTTGAAATACTGGAGCACGGCTGGAACGTACCTGGCGACATAAAGAAGGAACTGCTGAAACTTTCAGAAGCCGTTCTAGAAGCAGTCATGAAGCTCCGAGAAACCGTAATGGTCCTCAACTACGGCACTGCAAAGACGATGGAAAAAGCGAAAGACGTTGAAATTGCTGAACGCAACGTTGACGCGATCTACCGCGACCTAGAGATCAAACTGCTGAGCAGCAAAATGGATTTCCCTGCTTTAATCCTGCTACGAGATGTTTTGCAGCTTCTAGAAGACTCAGCGGACAAAGCCGAAGACGCTGCTGACGCCGTACGAATCCTATCCTTCATTATGTAAAAAGGACGAAAAAGCGGATGTCGAAGAAAGCCAGCGTAGAACTCATCGAAAACTTTCTTGTAGTATGGGATCCTGAAGAAGGCTCAGATCTTTACAGGAACGGTTTCTACGGCAAGCCGTTAGGCATTGCCAAACCCAAGATTCCTGAATTCAGCGTCCCCTTGATTCTAGACTTGATGGAAGGATTGTACCTGTTGGAAAAAGGAAGAATAACTGTTTTCGAAGACTCTGAGAAGAAGAAAGTTGGAATCAGAAAGTTGTGCCGACTGGCAAACCAACTTTACGAGGAATTCAGCGAAAAATATACTGTCTACCGCGACCTCCGCGAGAATGACTTGGTCGTAACACCTGGGATAAAATTCGGGTGCGACTTCGCAGTCTATAAGTATGGACCAGGCATGGAACACGCCCCCTACATGGTTTCAGTCAAAAAAGGCGATTCCAGCATGACCGCAACTGAGATTGTGAAAGCTGGAAGACTAGCTACAACCGTACGCAAGAGATTCATAATAGCAGTGCCCGACCTCACAAAGAGGAACACACGATACTTGATCTTCAAGTGGTTTAAAGCCTAAACAGCGCATACATGCACGCGCCGCGCGCATAACTTCGGACAGTCCGCTCAGTAGGTCGCTTTCTTTCTCGCACTTTCTTCCCGTGTAGACAAGGTTGTAGTATTCCCAGGATCTTTCATAGGTCATCCTTGACGACGCTCCTCCATGGAAAGCAACCGTTCCCTTGATATGATGAGTTCCAGCATTTCCTGTTCCAGAGTAGGTTGTCGTTTCGGAGCCTCAACGATTCGGCCTATTTCATTGCCCGCGATATCTAATATCAGGATGCAAGGGAGATTGTCTACAGTGAACAACTCGATTTCACGCGGGGATGGCGGGATTCTCCACTTGTGCAGAGAGCTTAGTGGGTCTTTCTTGATTCCTCCGAAAACTCTGACTTCGAGTCCTGTTTCGTCGTTTAGCAATGCCAGAATCGGGATATTGGCCGCACAGTCTTTGCACCAAGCTGCTGAGAAGGCAACGACCTCATATCGTTCCTTCAGCTCCTTCAACTGCTTCACGGTTTCTGTATGCAGCTGATAAGTCCGTTTTCTTGCCAGAAACTGCTCTTTGAAGGGTTGTTCTAAGCTATTGATGTATTCTTTTGCTGTAACTGTCTTCTTCCGGATTTCGGGTATGGCAACCATTCAATCAGCGCTCAAAAGTTGACGTGGAGCAGGCGTCAAACGTGGAGATGTGAACCTTGTTTTCTGCATATTCGCGGATTGGCTCTCGCGTTTGCTTTTCGGTTAGCCTGACATCAGTGTTTGGTTTTCGAATTCTCCTCTTACGTACTGGTGCGGGTAGACTTTGGTTGCGGTGAGTGTGCATCCCTCTTCTACTATCACGTCGTCTGCTACGACTGAGACAGACTCTATTGTTGTGGGTTTTCTGGAGCTTGAGGAGATTGTGACGTGTCTGCCAATTATGCTCTCTTTGATCTGTGCTTTGTCTCCGATTATGACCCTGTCCATCACTGCTGAGTTCATGATTTCAACGTTCTTGCCGACAGTTGTGTAGTTGTCGATGCATGAGTTCACGATCCTGACGCCGTCTGCTATTTTGCAGTGTCTGCCTATGAGGACTGAGCCTTCAACCTCGATCTTCTTCTGCTTTATTCTGGTAATGATCTCTTTTCTTCTCTTCAGGGACTCTGAGCTTTCTCCCTGCACCCAGATCCTCTTTTCTTCATCTATTCTTCCCCCAAAATCCGTCAGCGAGGAGAAACGCCCGTTAAGCATGTCGCCCATAGCTTCAAGGTAACGTTTAGGAGTTCCCACGTCGTACCAGCTTCCTTCCAGCGCGTATCCGTAGACAGGACGGCCTGTACGTATTAGATACGGGATGAAATCAAAACCGAAATCCAGACGATGTTTTTCTTTGACTATTTTTTGGACACCTTTCTCCTTGAATATCTGCCTTATTTCCGGCGAAACCATGTACAGTCCCGTGTTAGCAAGGTCTGAGGGAGCTTCTTTGGGGGAGGGCTTCTCTACGAATTTGTTGATTCTCATGTCCTTGCTTATGTCGGCAATTCCGTAGCCTTCGACGCTTTCCACTTTCCTGAGGGCTATGGTCATGACAGCACCTTTCTTTTCGTGGAAGTCTACAAGTTCTTTCACGTTGACATCGAAGATGTTGTCGCCTTGAACTGCGAAGACTGGATCTCTGACGTTGTAGTAGTCCATGTTTATCATCGCAGAATTTGCGCTGCCTACGTCGTCGACGTTGGGCTGGTATTTTATGTGAACGCGAGGAGTTATGTGGTACCTAGCGGAAAAACCGTATCCTGACTCGAAATAGTCATGCAGGTCTCTGTAGTTTGTGTATCCTTTTACTCCGAAGATGAAGTTTCTTATGCCTTGCCTCGCTAGGGGCAGCAACGAGAAATCTATCAGAGGTCTGTTGAGCAGGCGGAGGCAGGCTTTGCTCGTTTCGGCCGTTAGCGGCAGCAGCCGAGTGGCCTTTCCACCGACGGGGATTATCACTCTCAACCTGTCTAAGGCATAGTTGTTGCGCAAGAGCCATCACCAGTATATTCTTGGGTGAGTTATTTGCTCCAAAGGTATTAAACTTTCTAGGTCGTACGAGAATTCTTATAATCCGCTTTGATGAAAGCCTTATGAGCAGTTTCAAGGTCTGAATGTTTATGCGTAAGCTTGACGCCTATGCACGTTTGATGCGTCCTATCAACTGTTTAATGATGGGGTTCGCCGTCATGGTTGGCGCTGTGCTGGTCAGAGGCTACGACGGGACTGTTTTGGGTTTGAACATAGTTTACGGTTTTGTGACGGGCTTCACGTTGACGGCCGCTTCAATGGCAATAAACGATTATTACGACAGGCAGATTGACGCTGTCAACGAGCGTGACCGTCCAATTCCCAGCGGCTTAGTCAAGCCAGAAGCCGCGTTAGTTTTCGCCCTTGGTCTCACGGTCGTAGGTTTTGCAGCGGCGTATTTATCGAACATCTTCTGCTTGTTCACGGCGATGGTTGCTTGGGCAGTCTTTGTCTTGTACACGACTGTTGGCAAGCGGAGCGGCTTACCAGGCAACTTCTTGGTAAGCATCTGCGTGACGATTCCATTCATCTATGGAAGCGTGACCGCTACTCAGAGGGTTGAGCTGAACGTTCTGCTGTTTGCTTCAATGGCTTTTCTTTCTAACACTGGCAGGGAGGTTACGAAGGGAATAGTGGACGTTGCAGGTGACAAAGCGCACGGTATGAAGACTTTGGCGGTTAGGTTCGGTGAAAGAACCGCGGCTATTGCTGCTACGGGCTTTTGTCTTGCGGCTGTTGTTCTAAGCATAGTGCCGTGGCTTCTGAACCTGGTTTCAGTGTGGTTCATTCCTCCTGTCATCGTCACTGACATGGGGCTTTTGGCGTCCTCGGTAATGCTTCTGAGAGACTATTCTAGGGAGAATGCGAGAAAAATCAAAAAGATTGCGCTCTTATGGTTCACGTTTGGGTTGTTAGCGTTTGTTTTGGGCGCGGTGAGGTGAGTTTATACCCATTACTGAGCTCTTGTTTAACGTATTCTTGATGCTTCTGTGCTACACTTACGTGGTTGCAGTGATTCTTGTTTCAAGCAGGTTCGAAGAGGTGGCGCATGTTACACGGAAGACGTCTCGCAAGTTTCTGCACATCATGATCGGCAACTTGCCTTTCGTGATCCCGTTCTTCACGATCAACTTTTTTCCGGGGCTTGTGGCTGCGCCGTTCATATTCTTGACTTTCTTGGCGTCACCCTACTCGCCAATTAAGAGCGCCGCTACTCGGATGCGGGGACTTTCGGACATAACTGAGGAAGGACACCATTTGGGGCTTGTCTTCTACGCCGTTTCGTACACCTGTTTGGCTTTCATGTTCCCTTCAAGAGCCTACGTGATTGCTGCGGGAATCTTGCCTATGGCTTACGGCGACGCTGCAGCTTCGGTCTTAGGCGAAAAATATGGCAAGAGAAAGTACAAGCTTGTCGCCCGAAAAAGCTTGGAAGGGTCTGCTGCGATGTTTGTGGTCAGCTTTGCCAGTCTTGCGACAGGCATGATCTTCTGCTCGTTCGTCTACCCTTTTTCGCTGGTTGAGAAGCTTGTTGCGGCTCTTGCGGCTGCAGCTGTGGCCACGTTTGTTGAGGGCTTCTCGCCTATGGGCTTTGATAACATAACGGTGCCTGTCTTCAGTGTTCTAGTGTTCCTGCTCTATGGTGGGGGCGGCTGAAACTGGCGCTCGTGATACTAGACGGACTTGATGCTTCCGGAAAGGACACTCAAGCAGCCGCTCTCGTTCGGTCTCTGCAGCAAACTGGGAAAAGCATTCTTCTGCGGGTCCACCCAGCTAAAGACAATCTGCTCGGCCGCAAAGCGAGACAGTTTCTGTACCTTAGAGGAAAGGGCGCGCATTCTGCGTCGGCCGTGTTCTACATGCTTGATGTTTTGCGGTCAGTCATGCTCTATTCTTGGCGTAAGTATGACTATGTGGTGTTTGTTCGCTATCTTATGGGAACGGCTTATCTGCCTTCTCCGTTGCACGTGTTTGCCTATCGGTTCTTCGCGTTGGCTGTTCCGACGTCGGAATTCATGTTTTTCTTGGATGTTTCACCTGGGGAAGCTGAAAGGAGGATCAAACAGACGCGAAGCAGGGTGGAGATGTTTGAGAATCTGGCTGAGCTGAAGCGTGTCAGGCTCAAGGCGCTTTCTCTTGCACTATCAGGCGGATGGAGAGTGCTAAATGCGAACAAGCCTGAGAAAGACATTGCACAAGACATCGCAGAGGCTCTGCACTTGCCTTCTGACAGTAGGGGCCTGACTAGTTCCCATTCTTAGGGGATTTCAAAAGGGACGACCTAGCGCGCGCTAGCCAATGATAATGGAACCTCAAAGAAAACAAACAAATAGGTTGAGAACGGTTCTGAGAGCGCACGCGACTTGTGCTAGGAAGATTCTTTTAATCTTATAGGTAGCATTGACTACACAGTTTCAACGCGCGCGCCTACTATCTGAAGCGGACATTTAATCTTATAGTTAAGCCTTGCGACAAAATTCTGTTTCTTGGTCTGTTCCTTGAAGAAATCCCTTCAACCAGGGGTTTTGACACTTCCACTAAACTGTCAACTTTAATAAGATGGTTGAAATTTCTATGGCGCCATGGGACTTGGGAATGTTCTTACATGATGTCCAAGTTACAGCGTCGTCGGTACAGCGTAAAACTTTACGCCCTGAACCGCGGGGTCAGTACAGGTGAAGGGTAAACGACGACAAGATTGGCGTGGGATTTTGTTAACATGAAACCCTATCCTAATCAAGTAATGTTGCGCGCGGGCGAACTAAATAATTCCTGATTCACGTCGGGAGAACTCGTTCTCATCCTGTTGGAACCATTAGGCCCCTGAGCTGGCAATCTGTGAAATGTAGCCTACTGCAAATCTAAGACAATTATTTAAGCGCACGCTCAGGTCGTACTCGTCGCTGCTGTGCTTATTGCGGGTCGAGTGCCAAGCGTGACCGACAGGGGCGTCGTCTCGTTGCTCCTCACTATCGTTAGGTTGATCGTTTGACCTGGTAGCGTATGCTCCTCCAAGTATGTCGAAAGGTCATCCAAATTCACGATCCTCTGTTCACCCACTTTCACTATTATGTCGCCGCCGATCGTGACAACACTGCCGTCAACCGTAACCTGTTTTGTTCCCCCGTGTAGACCGTTGTTGCTCGTCACAGTGGCGACCAGCCACCCATAGGTAGCATTCGTGCCCATCGTCTGTGCGATATTGTAAGTCATGTCCGTCCCAGTCGCTCCTAGCCAGGGATGCTGATTGTATGAACCATTCGTCACAAGAGAGCTTATCTCCCGCAATATCGAGCTGGACGGGATCGCAAATCCCAGTCCCTGCGAGTCGCTCACGATCGCCGTGGTTATCCCGACAACTTCACCGTGATAGTTCAGAAGCGGCCCCCCTGAATTGCCCGGGTTGATAGGCGTGCTCGTCTGAATAGCACTCGCTATCGGGTAGCCGCCTGTAGTTGTCTCAGAAATTGTCCTGCCCAACGCGCTCACTATGCCCGTCGTCATCGACCCGGCCAACCCGTATGGGTTGCCAACGGCGACCACAGGGTCCCCGACTTCCAGGGTTGATGAACTGATTATCATCAGAGGCTTCAACTCATCCTGCGGCGCGCTAGTCGAGAGAACTGCAAGGTCGGCGTATGGGTCCGAACCCAGCACCGTCGCCGAATACGCATCACCATTAACAAACGTAACAGTGACGTTTATCGCGCTCTCAACTACGTGGTAGTTCGTGACGACAACGATCCGTCCCGTTGAGTTGTAGACGAATCCCGAACCTTGGACCTGCGAGTAGTAGGGACGACCGAAGAAATCGTACTGAACTACCTGCCCCTGAACGACCACTACGGACTCTTTCACTTGATTGTACAACTTGGAAAGCGAGACGTTATTGTCCAAGAAGTAAGAGACGTTCTCAACAGGGGCGTATGTAACGTTCTGGCTGGGAAGGGCTGACAACTGACTCTGCAGATCATTCATCCTTCCATTAAGCGTCGAGTAGCTTACCGCGTACCCCAGCAACCCCCCCGCAAGCAAACTGACAACGATGACCACGACAACGAGAGCCATAGGGAAACGTCTTACTTTGGTCTCTTGCAGAACATCCATCCTAGTTACCTCCTGTTCCATGCAGAGCGTGCAATCGCAGAATCCTAGCGCGTGCATATGCCAATCTCATATCTCTTCTTCCTCCTCTGCAGCCGGAACTAACCTCTTCCTACAGCTAGGACATTTCTCGTCTTTGGACTGAATCTTGCATCCACAGTAAGGACAAGCCAGCTTCTTCTTCGCCAAGTGAAGCCCCTGCTTCTCCTTCGTGATCTTTCCATCCTTCAGAAGAAGCACTCTTTCCGTGTGCGAAGCCACGTGACCGTCATGCGTCACCATCACGATCGTGGTTCCCCGCTCAATGTTCAGGTTTGCGAGCAACCTGACAATTTCAAACTTGTTTTGTGTGTCCAAGTTTCCGGTAGGCTCATCTGCCAGAATTATGGCGGGGTCATTTGCAAAGGCTCTTGCGATTGCCACCCTCTGCTGCTCCCCCGCGCTTAACCGTTGCGGCCTGTGCTCTCCTCTTCCAGCCAACCCCACCAAATCCAGCAGCCTGCGAGCTTCCTGTCTCCTTTCACTCTTGGACCTCTTGCCGTACTCCATGGGCAATTCCACGTTTTCGGCAGCATTCAGGTACGGCAACAAGTTGAAAGTCTGGAAAACAAACCCAATCTTATTCCTTCTTATCATGTACAGCTGCCTTTCAGGCAGACCTGTCACGTCAACTTGGTCCAGAATCATCTTTCCGCTCGTCGGCTTGTCGAGACAGCCCAGAACATTCAGTAGCGTGGTCTTGCCCGAACCTGACGGTCCCATGATCGCGACGAACTCGCCCTTGTTTACCTGAAGATTCAGGTCATACAAAGCCGGAACCTTGCGCTTGCCCATCTCATAAGTCTTGAACAGTTTCTCAGTTCTCAGGACAGTCTCACTCATACCTCATCGCCTCCGCAGGTCGGGTTCTCGCTGCTCTCCAAGCTGGGTACAAACTGCCTAGGGCTCCGAGCAGCACAGCCGCCCCGATTGCGATCAGCATCGTTTGGAGGCTGGGAGTCACCGTGACAGTCGATGCGCCCAGTATTCCGAAGCTGCCAAAATTGCCAGCGTTTGCATCTCTTGGCCGAAACTGGGAGTTGCCGCCTGAGCCGAACGGGCTTATTTGAGGAAGCAGAATCCCGGACAGAAGAGGAGCTCCAACGGTTCCTATCGCAATGCCGACCACGCCGGCTACTAGGCTCAATAGCATTCCTTCGAGCATGAACTGGCTCATCACGTTCCAGTTGCTAAAGCCTATCGCCTTGAGCGTTCCAATCTCCTTAGTCCTCTCGCGCACCGTGTACAGCATAACGAACAGGACGATCAGGCTAGTTGCCACGACCGCAATCATTATTTCCTGGGTTGCAACAGTCTCCGTGTTGCTGACTGTTGCTTGAGCACTCGTCAATGTCTGGGTGTACATGGTTTGCATGTTTTCCAGTTGGCTTAAGCGGTCCTTGTAGGTCGTGACCTGAAGACTTGTGTACGCCGCTCCTATCACTTCGGCTATACTGTCCACATCGGAAACGTCCTCCACGTACACGTCAAGCCTGCTCACGTTCCCGGTAACGCCTGCTGCCGTCTGCGCGTCAGTAATGTTCATATATGCGCTTCTTGCTTCCATGCGCCCTTCGCTCGGCGCTTCATAGACTCCGACCACTGTAAAAGACTCCCCGTACATTTCCACCTTGTCACCAACTCCTACTCCGAAATAGGCCGTCAGGTTTGAATTCAGGAGAACAACCCCGCTATCCCCCTGGCGCAGGTTTCTGCCTGCCGTTATGTTCGTTGGCAAAATGGAATAGTCGTCGATGAAAGAGGAATTCAAAGTAATACCCGTAATCGTATAGACAGGTCTTGAAATCGTGAAGGTTCTTCCCCCAGGTCCGTTTATGGTTTCCGAAGTTGTCTCACTGGATGAGACTGTGATGAATTCCACAACGTTCTTGACACCACTAATAGACCGAATCTCATCGGCAACGGATTCCTCCACATAGGTCTGCTGTTGCTGCATTCCCCCAGACGGAAATCCTGGTGGTCCGCCGCGGAACATACCTTGTCCAGAGGTCTGACATTCTATCAACGTAGCCGTCTGGTTGATTCCTTCTTGCATAGTGGTCATTGTACTGTTAAAATTCGTGGTCATAGCCTGTGCGGCTTCTTGGTTTGCCACGATGCCAGCGGGAATTGAAACCATGATTGCCATAGAAAACCCGAGGGCAATGATCACTAACAGCGCTCTCATTTTCCTTCTCGACAAGTTTCTGACCGCTCTGGTAAAGGCGCCCAATTGATCCACCCATGTTGGATCTGACCCCAACGCCGCAAACTATTAAAGAGTTTTTCAGAATTAGACCCAAATCCATTTCACTCGGCAAGTCATGCAAAACTGACGTTCCAAGCGAACAACTGCAAAACACGGGATGAAAAAAGAGCTCACGTTCTTTCTAAAACACGTTTTTCGGGGACTAAGAAAGGGGAATCTTCGTTTTGGCCGGGTTCTATCGTTGCTATCAACAGCGCGTGCGTATCAAGGGTTATGGCTTCGTTTCCATACATTCTCAAGATTTTTCGATCACTGTCATCGTCAGAATCTCTATTCTAGTCACTTTCGCTTGCTCCACGTTCACCCATACGATTGCTCTGCCCGTCGTATTCTGGGTAAGGGTCACTACTGCGTTCGTTGCTTTCATCGTAACAGTGCCATCCGCTTCAACTGTAGTGTTGATTAGCGGCCTCACTCCGGTAACGTTGTATCCTTCGGCCAGCAGTTTCTGAACGTCCGTGTCGCTTTCAGTTATGTTGATGATATTGTCCTTGTACTCTTGGCTAACAGTGATCGGCTCGCTGCGTCCACATCTGCGTGGTGGCCCGGCAAAGAATCCGTCCATGCCGCCACGGTTGTGACCACCGAAACCATGCCCAAAGCAGAACGAAGAGTTGTCGTCGGCCGTTGTGCCGTTGAACGTCGCCATCAATGCATTTGTGTCGCTCGTTCCTGCGTTCGCGTATGCCATCGCCGCTATCCCGGACAGTATTGCCAAAGCAAGAACTGCTGAGCCTATCAAGACCTTGGTTCTTCTTTCCAGCTAAATCACCTCCCTTTTTTCTCAGAACGCGTCATCTCCTCCCATGCGCCATGAGACATAAAGGGGTTTTTCAGAATTGGACCCAATTCTATCCCTAATCAAACTCTGACCATCTCAGATGGGAAGAGAAAACCGGGGACATATTTATTACACAAGCTCAAATAGGTTCTAACAAAAAACCCCTAAACTCTTCGGAGAGTTGTTGATGGCTGCCAACGCGCGTCCCCTGAAATACTTGCTTGGATGGTTGATCGCCGGTACAAGAGGGGGCGCGACTCGTGCAAAAATAATCGAGACTCTTAAGGAGACTCCTCAAAATGCAAACCAGCTGTCAAACCTGCTCGGGATGGACTACAGAACGATAAGACATCATCTTGGCGTCCTTGAAAAAAACAAGATAATCATCTCCGCTGGTGATGGGTACGGCACAACGTATTTCTTGTCTCAGGCAATGGAAGAGAACTACGTATTGTTTGAGGAGATCATGAAGAAAATCTGGAAAAAGTAGAAAAGGAAGCGAAACAATTGAGCCATCATATGAATAGAAGTTTGCGAAAGTGGTTGATAATAGTAACGCTAGTAGTGGTAGCCATATTCACAACGCTTTGGGCCACATCCAGAACACGGTTTCGGTTTTCTCCGTTTGAACACCGTTTGCCGCCTCCACAGATAAACCCGGCAGACATCGAGTTTTTCTACACGGCAAAAGCGGTGGTTTCAACCATCAATGTAACGCTATTGGTTTTCCTGTTGCTCACGTACATCGACATATATAGAAAGACGCGGTCAGAGTTCACGATCGGACTGACCATATTTTCGGTGGTCTTCCTATTAAACGCCCTTGCTTCCAACCCTCTAGTGGTTGGGGTTTTTGGCTTTCAACCATTTGGTCTAGGACCTTTTGCCCTGTTACCGGACCTGTTCACATCTGCGGCACTAGCCATACTACTCTATCTCAGCATCAGATACTAGAAGACATGGTTCTGTTGAAGGCGCGCGCTATGCCACAATGAACATGTCATTGAGGCATTTACGTGACATCAAACGAGAGCCTGTGGCTGAATTTGGAATAGAATCTGGTCTAATTCTGAAAAACACGTTAATAGCTAGCCGTCGTTGAACGGTTTGGAGGCTGAGAACAAGTCGGCAACACCCTATTCTTCAAAAAGGCGGCTCGTAGAGACCCAGAAAAGTTGGATACAATTTACGCATTCCCCTCTCTCCTTTCTCCCCTCAACTCTTCTGGGCCTAAACGAGAGCCAATGGAGAATAGACAAGACAATTAGCTCGCGCCTGAGGCTGGTGACAATCGATTTGAAGAAGCCAAAAACGAGGAAGAAGCCCGTATCACGGTCTGGAAAAACACTGAAGACGAAAGCAACTGTCCTTGGATTGGCACTTCTTCTTCCAGCATCACTGTTGGCCCTGACTTATTCATCGCAGTCAAGTGCACAAGCTGTTTGGCCTATCACCTCTCTGCAATCGCCACCACCTGACGGGGCAAGTCAACTGACTTTTCTAGATCAGCAAGTGTTCGCCTTCAATGTTCCTCACGAATGGGTTCCTTATGACACTAACCATCATTACTGGAACGAATATAGTTTCGGTAGCACTGTACCGTCAAACGCGATTATGGCGTTGTGTGTGCTTAAACTTGCAGGCGTAGGCAGTCCATATGGTGGTAGCGACAGCGCGCGCTCTTGTCCAAACGTTACGGCTCCAACCGCTCCGCCGAGGAATTCTTGGCACTTTTCACCAGAAGCGATAGCCAGTCCAAACACGAACTCAAAGAACTCTTCAGAAGGATAGCCGATCAAGGAAAAAAAGAAGCCGTAAAAGTAGCCTGAAATGAGCCCCCTAAACATCACAACCACGTGCCATTGCAGCAGTTTCCGCTCGCGCGCGTTATCGAAACAAGAATGAAGCTTTATATTTGATACATGACTACATGGTGAAGTCATATCTGAAAGACGTGAGACTAATGAAAGACTTCGAGCGTAGACTTGTTTCTGAATTGATGAAGAACTGTCGTAGAAGTGACAGAGAACTGGCAAAGGTTCTGGGTGTTTCTCAGCCTACTGTCTCAAGGAACCTGCAAAAGTTGGAGAAGGAAGGAATAATCAAAGAATACACTATGGTTCCAGACTTCACAAAGCTCGGTTATACCCTGTTAGTAGTCACGCTTGTCAAGCTCAAGAAATACTTGAGTAAAGACGAACTCGAGAAGGCAAGGAAGTCTGCCAAAGAAAGCATAGAAAGTAATCTCAACTTCATCATGCTTGAGAGAGGAATGGGCATGGGCTACGATGGAGTCTTCTTGTCGTTTCATAAAGACTATGCGTCTTTCACAGAGCATAAGAAATGGTTGACACAGTTTGACTATCTAGAAATATCCGACATCCAGAGCTTCCTCATAAACTTGGAAGATGAAATTCGCTATAGACCGCTGACATTCTCAACGCTGGCAAAGCACATTCTGACGCTGCAAACTTGACAAAAAAGAAAAATCG
>Ga0315277_10002776_pt1 | contig 24120 bp, 17 predicted proteins | sample YL17G05_15_MG_FD_203695 | JGI IMG/M metagenome (GOLD analysis project Ga0315277, IMG submission 203695) | Sediment microbial communities from Yellowstone Lake, YNP, Wyoming, USA - YL17G05_15 | ecosystem: Environmental > Aquatic > Freshwater > Lake > Sediment | place: USA: Wyoming | collected... | reverse complement strand
TTAAAAAAATTGATGTCCTCATCGGAAGTATGAACCGCATCCAGTATAAAAACCACAATATCAGCATTTTCAATTTGCTTCTTCGCCCGGCGGATTCCTTCCCGTTCTACAATGTCTATGGTTTCCTTAAGGCCCGCTGTGTCAATTATTGTGAATAGTACTCCATCAATCACAATATTTTCTTCAATTGTATCGCGGGTAGTACCTGAAATATGTGTTACGATCGCTCTATCTTCCTCCAGTAGGGCGTTCATCAGACTTGATTTCCCGACATTAGGTCTTCCTGCGAGTACCACCCTCACGCCTTCCCTGATTACCTTCCCAAGTTCATAAGAATCAATAAGTTGAGCAATCTGCTTGATGAGCGTCTCAATGTCATTTGTGATTCTATCTCTTCCAACTAATTCAATACCTTCTTCGGAAAAATCAATCTCCAGTTCCAGACTGCTGCAAATATCCAGCAATTGCTTACGTAGTTCGCTCATCTTCCGGGATAGGGAGCCCTGGAGTTGCGAAAGGGAGGCTTTGCGCGACAATTCTGAATGAGAGGATATTAAATCGGCGACCGCTTCTGCCTGAGCCAGATCCATTCTGCCGTTTAAAAATGCACGTTTTGTAAATTCACCGGGATCGGCTAATCTGGCACCGGAGGCGATAATTATTTCGAGTATTTTTCTCGTTATGAATATTCCTCCATGGCAATTAACCTCGACAACATCCTCGCCGGTATAGGAATGCGGCATTCTAAATATCGTTATAACGACTTCATCGATAACATCGCCTTTCTTATCCGAAAAAGATCCGTAATGGGCAGTGTGTGACTGGGAATTGGAGAGGGGCTGTTTTCCCTTAAAGCGCATATCTGCAATTTCAATTGAATTTTTTCCGCTGATGCGGATGACGGATATCCCGCCTTCACCAATTGGTGTTGCAATTGCAGCTATCGTATGATTTGTTTTATCCACGGACAGATGATAAAGGTAATGGAATAATGTAGAAAAGTTCAGGTATAAAAACAATCCCCCTGCGTCAGCGCGTATAAAAAAACCCCGCAAGGGAAGATGCGGGGTAACTATCAATAGCCCCCGGCTTAAGCCGGGGGCTATTGATTATTTGAAAATATTTTATCTCTTCGTCTGAGGAAGATCCTTTGCAATGCGTGCGATCCATCCTCCTCTGTTTTTTTTCGGTTCCACTTTTCTGAGTGGTTCACCCTTATGCTGTTTATTCACCCATGCCTGTTGTCCGATAGAGAGGAGGTTGAATACGAAATAATAGAGGTTCATTCCCGAGGGAAAAGCATTAAACATTAGAGTCATCAGGAGCGGCATCATCCATACCATCATTTTTTGCCGCGGGTCCTTTACCGACATTTTCTGCTGTATAAACATCGTTGCGCCCATCAGCAGGGCGAGTCCGCTGAGCTCATGGATATTGAAAAGAGGTATACTGAACGGCAGTTTCATTATAATATCAGGAATGGAGAGATCCGTAATCCATAGAACGAACGATGCCTGACGAAGCTCAATAGCCGAACTGAATACTGCCCACAATGCATAGAGAATCGGAAGCTGCAGCAGAAGCGGCAGGCACCCGCCCGCAGGATTTACACCGTACTCTTTATAGAGCCGCATGACCTGCTGATTCATCTTCTGCGGATCGTCCTTATACTTTTCCCGTACCTCGGTCATCATCGGCTGAAGCGCCTGCATCTTCTGCATCGATCTCATGCTCGTCCGCGTGAGGGGATGAAGAGCAATTTTTATGAGGATAGAAAAAATAATCAGAACAATACCGTAGTTTGGAATGAACATCCGGAGAAATTTGAAAATCGGAATGATAACATATTCCGATATCGGCCTGATGATCCACGCTGCGCCGAGACTCATCATATTCTCCAGACCGATACCGTAATCCTTTATGACATCAAAATCAAGCGGCCCGAGGAATACTGTGAAACGGTCAGTCTCACCCGGATTGCCGAGATACGGCATCTCGAGTGCGACACTGTAGCTTTCTTTCGCGCCTGCGTCGGGCAAAGGAGTCCTGATACCTTCCATGGATGCCCGCTTGCTTTCCTTGTTGCGCGGTATCAGGACGACGGCAAAGTATTTATTTCTGGTTCCTATCCAACTCACGCGTCCCGAAATACTGCTGTCTTTCACGACCTCCCCAAAACTCGTAGCATTAATTTCAGAGACTTCACCGCCGGCAAATGCTATAGCTTTGGCTTGATTTGATTCATCGACGCTGTTATGCTCCACAAAGCGTATCCCGGATTCCCACGTAATCTGGTACGAGAAGTTTGCAATGACATCGTTCATCCCCTCGAACCTATAGAGCACGTCGAACGAGTACAGATCACCGGAGAATATATATGTCTTGATTATGCGACTGCGATTACCGACCGGCAAAATGAATTCAAGCTTCACCGAATCTTTCCCCTCAATGACTATTTCCTGCCTAGTTTCTGCAGTTTGAAAAATCAGATTTTTTGTATCAATGAGCTTTCCGTCGGTGGTGTAAAAGAGGAGATGAAAATCTCCGTTCTTTGTGTCATTGAGAAGATCGACCGGGTACTGATCCCACGTCTTATAATGTGAAAGCTGCCACGAACGGATAGCGCCGCCTTTTGTTGATAATTCAGCTTTATAGTTCGGTGTGCGGACAGAAAGACTTTTACTTTTTCCCGTAATAAGGTGTGAAAAATATTTCCCCAGCGTATCCCGATCCCTCTGAGCTTCATGTACGGCCGGCTCGGCGGGAGCAACGGTTTTCATGGTATCGCGTATCACCGCGGTTTTAAGTGAGTCGGTTACAGCCTGGCTGCCCTCCGGCGGGGGCGGGGCATTCATCCAGAGCCACACCATGAGAACTAAACCGATCAGGACGAATCCTATAACCGCATTTTTATCCATGAGACATTTCTCTCTTCGTTAGATATTTATGGAACCGGGTCGTATCCACCGGGATGGAACGGATGACACCGGAAGAGTCGTTTTATGCTGAAGTATGATCCCTTGATCGGACCATATTTTTTTAGTGCGCCTATTGTGTAGGTCGAGCAGGTCGGGTAAAATCGACACGTATTCGCAGGCAATAATGGTGAAATAAATTTCTTGTACAGCCGGAGTAAAGCTATGAGCATAGAGTTACTGCCATTCCTTGTTGTGAATGATTTTTTCAAGAATATATTGCACATCGCGCTCAATGTCTGCATAACGGATCGTCTTATTGGTTTCATGCCTGCGATAGCTGAAGAGAACTGCGATGGGACTGTCAGTACGTTCCACGTGATCTGTTAATACTTTTATATTCCTCCGATATGCCTCCCTGACCCACCGTTTAATTTTATTCCGTTGCACAGCGGAGCCTGCTCTACGTTGAACGCTGACAGCAAAGCAGAACTTTACGTTAACGCCTGAGGAGTTTGGGAGGATTGCGGTGAAACAGGACAGGAGGGATCCTTCGATCCGTTTGCCATGCCTGTAGAGATGAACGAAATTCTTCCTCCCGCGTAGTATCGATCTGCGGGGAAGTTTCTCGTGCACATCTGCAACAGGAATTACTTTTGATCGCTTACCGTCAGTTTCCAACGCCCTTTGGCTCTTCTCCTTGAAAGAACTGTTCTTCCGTTTTTCGTCTTCATCCTCTGGCGGAAACCGTGTACGTTCTTCATCTTGCGATTACTGGGCTGAAATGTTCTTTTCATTGAGTATTCCGAAATTCATGTTTCTCGATGGGAAAAAAAGAGGATTGTTCATGACAATCCTCTACATAAAAAATTCATTAATATCCAAAAAATATAAGAACTTTTATGTTTTAAAACAACTAAAAATTTTTATCTTCCTCGAATATTTTACTTGCAAAGCCATATAAATGTTTGTATAATCAATGAAGCTGATCGTAACATTTCGATGGTGGATAACTTGTGGATATGTTTTCCTTCACAAGAATAGTTCTGGTTTATCGTCCGGAAATGCGTTTCCGTATATAAAGCAAATTGTTAATAACCTGAACCAAGTCGCTTATTTCATATAAAATTTATCACCCGCCATTCGGAAATAATGTATTTACTGGTCATTCTCAAGTAAGCTTGTCATCATCCGAGTTGTTCACAAACTTGTTAACACCCCGTGGAAAACTGTGCAACTTGTTATAATATAATAACTTATGGATTTTGAGCTGTTAAATATCAAAGAAAATAAAGCGGAGGAGTTGCAATCTCAGCTTTCTACCGGTCGAAATGGCGAAAAATTGGTAGAATTAGAGAAAAAAACAGCTGATTTCTGGCAAAAATTTCAGGAAATTCTTAAAAAACGCACAAATTTACAGAGTTACAAAACTTGGTTTGAACCCATCGAACCTGTCGAATTTAATAACTCGACATTGGTTTTGCAGGTTCCGAGCAGGTTCTTTCTCGAATGGCTTGAGGAGCATTACTACTCTCTGATCAACGAAGTATTAACACAAGTGCACGGTCGCGAAGTCCTCGTCCAATATGTAATCAGAGAAGAAGAGCGCGATTTGACTGCGGCAGATGAAGTAACACCTGCTGTTGATGAAGGAAAGCTGCAACTTGGACTAGGTCTCCCGGCTCTGGCAGCAAAGGATACTGGTCGATCAATCCCGTCCGCGAAAATTTCGTCGCACCAGCAGCATATGCTGATTCCCCGCTATACGTTTGAGAACTTCATAAAAGGCGAGAGCAATCAGTTTGCACGCGCCGCTGCACTCGCCGTTGCAAACAATCCGGGCGGCACGTCGTTCAATCCTCTTGTAATGTATGGAGGCGCCGGACTTGGAAAAACCCATCTCGTACACTCCATTGGAAATCACGTTCTTCGGAGCGGCAAATCGAGTCGGGTGCTTTACGTGTCGAGTGAAAAGTTTACCGTGGACTTTGTCGAAGCGATTCAACGCGACTCTATTTCGGAATTCCACAACTTCTATCGGGGAGTTGATCTTCTCCTCGTCGACGATATCCAATTCTTTGCCGGTAAAGAGAAGACCCAGGATATTTTTTTCCACACATTCAACGCTCTGTACCAATCGGGGAAACAGATTGTTCTCTCTTCCGACCGGCCGCCGAAGGATCTCAAAGGTCTGAATGAGCGGCTCATATCCAGGTTTCAATGGGGATTGACTGCAGACATTCAGCCTCCCGACCTCGAAACGCGCATAGCTATTCTACTTAAGAAGAGTAGTGATGACGGGATTGAATTGCCGGGGGACGTTGTGGAGTTTATCGCTTCAAATGTTACGTCAAATATACGCGAACTTGAAGGTTGCCTGATCAGTCTGCTTGCACGCTCTTCGCTCGAACACCGCGACATAAATATCGATCTTGCAAGGGACGTTGTACAATCTGTTGTCGGAGAGGTAAGATCACATATTACGATAGAACAAATTCAGCGCACGGTCGCTGAACATCTCGGGATTCCGGAAGACCTCCTCCGGGCAAAAACCAGAAAGCAGGAAGTCGCAAACGCCCGGCAGATTGCAATGTATCTGGCAAAGGAGCTTACCAATTCATCCCTGAAAACAATAGGCCTACATTTTGGCGGGCGCGATCACAGCACAGTCATTCATGCCTACCAAACAATTGAGGATAATATCAGTACAGATCATAAACAGAAATCACTTGTCCAGCAATTAAAAACCAAACTTGAACACTCTCTGCGTGGATAAGCGTGACAAAGCTTCAACTAAAACCGTGGACCTCATCTTCTTTTATAACACCAACAGTCTTAGGTAATCCACGGTGTTAATAGGTTGGCACATTATCATAAGTTATAAGCCCTTTTTTAACGTTTGGGCAACCCATAAACCGTAGATACATATAAAGTTGTAGGGTTGTTAACTTATCAACGCCAGTTATATTATAATTAATTAAATATTTATCTATTTCATTATAATTATATAACAGGTTAAAACTGTAATGATTCGTTGGATTTTATGTGAAAGTTTAGTAAATTTAACAGCAATTTTTTACCAGGGAATCCTCATAAACAGGACACCACAATGAAATTCTCAACAACAAGCACAGAATTACAGAAAGTAATGGGTAGTGTTGGGGGGGTTATACCAGCAAAATCGACACTACCGATTTTAGAAAACTTCCTCTTCCAACTCCAAAAGGACAACCTAAGGATAACGGCAACCGACCTTGATATTTCGATGTCTGTTGATGTACGGGTTAGGGGTTTGGAAGACGGAATTGTTGCAATTCCGGCAAAAAGACTCTTTGAAACAGTGCGTTCTCTACCAAACGTGAATGTTGATTTTATTTCTAACACACAAACCAACAAAGTAATAATGTTAACGCCGAACGGCGAGTACAAACTCACCGGTGAATCGGGGGAAAATTACCCAACCCTCCCTTCATTTAAAAATGAAACCTTACTGGAAATAGACAATGATCTCCTGCGGCGCCTCATCGGTAAGACGATATTTGCCGTCAGTTCTGACGAACTAAGACCGGCGATGATGGGCATTTTCTTTCAGATACGAAAGGGAGAAATACGTTCCGCCGCGACAGACGGTCACAGACTTGTGCGCCTGATTTCAACAAAATTCCCATTGAACAATATTGAACAGGACCTTGTGATCCCGGCGAAGGCGCTCAACCTTGTCCTCAAATCAGTCAACGAAGAAAAAACCACAATCACATTCAGCGAGAACCACACAAAGTTTACGTTTGGAGATGTTGTCCTTATATCGCGGATGATAGAGGAGAAGTATCCAAATTATGAGAGCGTCATACCGGCAGATAACGACAAAGTTCTTGTCGTCGACAAAAACCAGATTCTCTCATCGGCGCGTCGAACGGCTCTCTATGCAAGTTCCACGACACACCAGGTAAGGTTCTCGATGAAGAAGGGGACAGTTACCATATCTGCAGAAGATATTGACTTTGGAAGTGAAGCGCGTGAAACACTGACGTGTGATTACTCGGCAGAAGCTATGGAAATTGGATTTAACTCCGGCTACATCATCGATATACTTTCCCACATTGATACTGATGAAGCAATGTTCAAGTTCAGCTCGCCTACGCGTGCAGTCATCATCCAGCCGGTAACGCAGAAGGAGAATGAAAATCTCCTCATGCTGGTGATGCCGGTGCGATTGAACGTTTGATCACCATGAACACATGCGTCTTACCGAACTACGTCTGAGGAACTTTCGAAACCACAGGGACTCCTCATTTGAATTCAATGACAGAACGAACGTGCTTTTGGGAGAGAATGGGCAAGGGAAAACAAACGTCATTGAGGGCATTGCATATCTCGGTTTCACGAAAAGCTTCTATGCCACGCATGATTCATGCGCGGTTCAGTTAGGTCAGCAGCTTTTTGAGGTAGATGGAATTTTCGTTAAAGATCCGCAGAGGGAGTACGTCGTTCGCCTGGCATATTCACTTGAGAACAAGGAGAAATTGTATTCGGTCAATAAAGGCGTTGTTGAACAGTTTACGTCGGTCATAGGTCAATTCCCAATAGTAATCTGTTCGCCCGAGCATGCTCCGATCACAACCGAAGGACCATCTGAGAGGCGCAAGTTTATCGATTTGATCCTTTCCCAGTCGAATGCTACGTATCTGCAAAACCTTATTGATTACCGGAAGGTTCTGCGTCAGAGAAATGCGATTCTGCTGGAGGGATTAAAAGTGAGGCAGTCGGTCGGACAACAGCTCGAACCCTGGACCGAACAGCTGTTGCGGCAAGGGAGTTATCTGATGTTGAAACGTAAACAGTTCCTCGACGTCTTCGGAGAATTCATCCGGGATGCGTACGGTCACATTGTAGGTGATGGGGAGGAACCAACACTCGAGTATGAACCAGCGGTAGATGTCAGCGGGATCCTCTCAGACCACGATATCTATGATCTGCTGAGGAAAAAAGTGGATGAACGCAGCGGTGACGAAAGAAGAATGGGCACCACGCTTGTGGGTCCGCATCGGGATGAATTCAGGATGATGATCAACGGGCTTGATTTGCGGCGGTACGCATCCCAGGGACAGCACAAGACGTACCTCGTGGCAGTGAAGATTGGTGAATTCAGGTACCTCCTGGATCGTTGCGGGGAACCGCCTGTCCTTCTCCTCGACGATATTTTCAGCGAACTCGATGACATACGATCGGCACGATTACTTTCATACGTCGGGAGGCTTAGTCAGACATTCATCACAACAACCAGACCTCTGGCATTTCATGACGCAGTTCAGGATCAGCAGAGTGTAACGACGTTCTATATCAGAAACGGCATCGTTGAGAAGGAAACAGCTTTAACGCGGTGAGAGGAATGGCGAAGGCAATAAGATCGGTCGTGGAGCAGGTAATTAAAGAGCTTCAGCTGGGCAGGACACTGCTGCAGTACAAAGTGCTGGAGGAGTGGGGAACGCTCGTCGGCGATCGGATTGCACAGGTGACGACTGCCGAGCGTGTGGTTGACGGAAAACTTATTGTGAAAGTGAAATCCTCGGTATGGCGTAACGAACTTACGTTCATGAAAGGGGAGATCATCACCCGGATTAACGGCAGATTTAATGAAGAAATCATAACTGATATAATTTTTAAGTAGAAACACGTATGGGCAATAAAGGTAAACGAAAAGAACAAAAACAGGACAACGCGCCTGAGGTGAAAAAGAAACAAGCAGGTGGATACACCGCAGATCATATAACGGTCTTGAAAGGTCTTGACCCGGTACGGCAGAGACCGGCGATGTACATCGGCGATGTATCGATGCGTGGTCTCCACCATCTTGTGTACGAAGTAGTAGATAATTCTATTGACGAGGCGCTCGCCGGTTACGCGACAAATATCTCAGTAACGATCAACAAAAACGGCTCAATTGCGGTGATCGACAACGGCAGGGGAATCCCCACCGACATCCATCCGGGTGAAAAGAAGTCGGCACTTGAGGTCGTTATGACCGTTCTGCACGCCGGTGGAAAATTTGATAAAAATACCTACAAAGTATCTGGCGGTCTGCATGGTGTCGGTGTTTCCGTCGTCAATGCGCTCTCGGAATGGATGGAAGTCGAAGTTTACCGTGACGGAAAAATATCGTATCAGAAGTATGTCCGCGGGAAACCGCAGGCTGATGTAAAAGTAATTGGTAAGGCGGATCAAAAAAAGACCGGTACGAAAACTACCTTCCTCCCCGATGGAGAAATATTTAAGAACCGTACGTTTAAATTTGAAACAATTGCGGAGAGACTGCGTGAGCTGGCATTCCTCAATCCTGATGCCGAGATGCGGATTCTCGATTTGCGTGAGGGGCAGGAACAGGAAGATAAGTTCCATTTCAAAGGCGGTTTGGTTGAATTCGTAAAATACATCGATGCGACACGCCCGGCGATTGTCCGCAAACAGGTATACGCAAAGGGTCAGACAAAGGATGACAGCGGTCGGCTGGTTGAAGTGGAAGTAGCGCTCCAGTACAACGATCAGTTTAACGAAAACATATTTACATATGTGAACAACATCAACACGCTTGAAGGGGGTACGCATCTCATCGGTTTCCGCAGCGCCCTAACGCGATCTCTCAACAGCTATGCATCAAAAAATAATCTCGTAAAGGAAAACGGAGTACAGCTGACCGGAGATGATTTCAGGGAAGGTTTGACAGCGGTGCTGAGCATCAAGGTGCAGGAGCCTCAGTTTGAAGGACAGACAAAAACAAAGCTCGGCAACAGCGAAATAAAAGGCATTGTGGAAACGATTGTCGGAGATCAGATTGCGGTGTGGCTCGATGAGAATCCGACAGATGCGCGCCGGATCATCGACAAATGTCTGCGTGCGGCGGAAGGGAGAGAAGCTGCGCGGAAGGCGAGGGATATCGCACGGAGAAAAAGCGCGCTTGGGACCTCAAGTCTTCCCGGAAAACTTGCCGATTGCTCAATCAATGAACCGGAGCACTGTGAGCTCTATATAGTTGAGGGAGATTCGGCAGGAGGAAGCGCAAAGCAGGGGAGGGACAGGCGGTTTCAGGCGATATTGCCGATCAAGGGTAAAATTTTAAATGTTGAAAAAGCCCGGCTTCACAAAATACTCGAAAACGAGGAAATCCGTGCGATATTCACGGCAATAGGAACTGGCGTGGGTGAAGACTTCGACGCTACGAAAATCCGGTACGGGAAAATAATACTCATGTGCGACGCCGACGTCGACGGCTCTCACATTCGCACGCTGCTGCTGACACTCTTCTTCAGGTATATGAAAGAACTTGTCGAGCTCGGTCATGTATACATCGCCCAACCGCCGCTTTTTAAAGTCAAGAAGGGAAAGCAAGAGCTGTATGCGTATGACGATGACGAGCGGGAGGAAATAATCAAACGTATGAAAAGCGAGAAGAAAACAGGTAAGAGCGGAACAGGCGACAGCACACCTGCTGCTGTCGGAGAAGAAGTTATAACTTCTGACGGCATCGCAGTATCCAGATTCAAAGGGCTTGGCGAAATGAATCCGGAACAGCTGTGGTTTACAACAATGAATCCCGAAACGCGCACCGTTCTCCAGGTAACGATAGAGAACGCGGCAGACGCTGACCGGACGTTTTCCATTCTCATGGGGGATGAAGTTGAACCGCGGCGGGAATTCATAGAAAAGAATGCCAAGTACGTTCGCAATCTGGATGTGTAACACGGGTAGCACTTTGTGGTAAGAAAACTCAAGAGGAACAAATGGCTGGAGTGAATGAAAAGATAATCCCTGTTGATATCGAAGAAGAAATGAAAGGTTCGTACATCGATTACGCGATGAGCGTGATCGTTGCGCGCGCACTGCCCGATGTCCGCGATGGCATGAAACCCGTTCACAGGCGAGTACTGTTCGGCATGCACGAACTTGGCCTTCCAAGCAATCGGCCCCACAAGAAAAGCGCGCGCATTGTCGGAGAAGTTTTAGGTAAATATCACCCCCACGGCGATACCGCTGTCTACGATACTATGGTCCGAATGGCGCAGGACTTTTCCCTCCGGTACCCGCTTGTTGACGGACAGGGAAATTTTGGCTCGATCGACGGCGATGCCCCTGCGGCAATGCGTTACACTGAGGTTCGGCTCTCCCGCATCGCAGAGGAAATGCTGAAAGATCTTGAGAAAAATACTGTCACATTTCTGCCCAACTTCGATGATACATTAAAAGAGCCGTCGGTCCTTCCGGCGATGGTACCTAATCTGTTACTGAACGGTACCTCAGGAATTGCGGTCGGAATGACGACAAATATCCCGCCGCATAATCTTACCGAAGTTATAGATGGCTGTGTGGCAGTCATTGAATCTCCGTCGCTTGCCGACGAGAAACTCTTTAAAATCATAAAAGCGCCTGATTTTCCTACGGGCGGCATTATCTATGGATACGAAGGCGTGCGCGATGCCTATAAAACTGGCAGGGGACGCATCGTCGTACGTGCAAAAGTAAACATCGAGACGGGCCGTGCAGACCGGCAGGCAATCATTGTCACTGAAATACCGTACCAGGTGAACAAATCGGTGCTCATAGAAAAAATTGCGGATCTTGTCCGGGATAAGAGGATCGAAGATATATCGGATATCCGCGACGAATCCGACAAGGACGGACTGAGAGTCGTAATAGAACTCAAGAGGGACGCGAATGCCTCCGTTGTTCTGAACAATCTCTATAAGCACACACAGATGCAGACGACCTTCGGCGTGATAATGCTCGCGCTGGTGGATGGAAGACCGCAGATCCTTACTCTTAGGCAGATGATTGATCACTTCGTAAAACACCGGAACGAAGTGATTGTGCGGAGAACAAAACATGAGCTTGCAGAAGCCGAGAAAAGAGCTCACATCCTTGAAGGATACATAATTGCACTCGACAATATCGATGAAATCGTAAAACTTATCAAGAAATCTAAGGATGTGCCGACCGCGCAGGAAGGGCTGATGAAGCGCTTCAAGCTATCGGAAATCCAGGCAAAGGCAATTCTCGATATGCGGCTCCAGCGGCTGACCGGACTTGAGAGAAAGAAGGTAGAGGAAGAGTACAAGGAAACGATAAAGCTCATCGAGAAACTTAAATCGATTCTCGCCAGCAAGAAACTCCAACTGCAGATCATCAAGGATGAGCTGCTCGAGATAAAGAAAAAGTACGGTGATGACCGTCGTACTGAAATCATCTACAAGGCAGAGGAATTCAGCGTTGAGGACATGATCGCGGAAGAGGACGTCGTCATAACGATCAGTCACAGCGGATTCATCAAGCGATTTCCAGTCTCAGGGTACCGCCGGCAGGCACGCGGCGGGAAAGGTGTCACCGGCGCCACAACAAAGGAAGATGATTTCATCCAACATATCTTCATCGCGTCGACACACGACTACATTCTCTTCTTCACGGACGCGGGGAAATGCTATTGGCTCAGAGTTCATGAAATCCCGGAAGCCGGGAAAATGGCAAGAGGGAAGTCGATTGTAAATCTGATCGCAAAGAACGCCGACGAAAATATCGCCGCGTACGTGCCGGTCAAGGAATTCGACGAGAAGCTCTATGTCGCGATTGTGACGGAGAGAGGATTAATTAAGAAAACGTCGCTCTCCGAATATGCGAATATCAGGCGGTCGGGGATTACCGCGATCTCCCTCCAGAAGGGGGACTGCGTTAAGGATGTCAAATCAACGGATGGGACGCAGGATGTCATTATCGGAACATTCAGAGGGATGGCTATCAGGTTCCATGAGCGCGAAGCGCGCCCCATGGGACGGACATCGATGGGTGTTCGTGCCGTGAAACTCAATAAAGACGACAGAGTGATAGGCGCAGTTGCTATCAAGCGCCGCAGTACGTCGATACTGGTTGTTGCCGAAAATGGATTCGGAAAAAGGAGTGAACTTGACGAATACCGCGTAAGTCACCGCGGGGGAAAGGGAGTTATCACGTTCCGTGTCACCGAAAAAACCGGTAACATGGTTGCGATTAAGGAAGTGCTGGAGAACGACGACATCGTGGTTGTAACGACACAGGGCGTAATTATTCGTCAGCCGGCAAAGACGATCAGAGTGGCAGGACGGAATACGCAGGGCGTGCGGCTCATACGTCTGGAGAGCAATGACAAAATTGCCGATACTGCAGTGGTTCCGGCGGAGGAAGATGTGGACATCACCTACGCTGCTACGGAAGACAGCAAAGCGCCGGTACAGGTAAAGGGAGAGCCCGCTTCACCGGCGGCACGTGGAAAGAACAAGGGCAAAAAGTGATCAGTTTAGATTGAATACGTCGGCACCAGGAATGTAAATTTACTTCCTTTTCCGACTTCCGATTCGGCAAAGATTTTCCCGTTATGTGCTTCAACAATACTCCGACAAAGCAACAATCCTAAACCGGTTGTCTTGCGTTCAGGAAGCCTGCCATCGATGAAGATCTGATTCTTATCGAAGAGGAGGGGAATCATTTCCGCAGGTATCCCGACGCCGGTATCAGCAATGGAAACCGCGATGTACTCGCGTTGGTCACCTTCTTCGGACAAGGTCTTCGTGGAAACGTTTACTCTAATCAAACCACCCCCTGCTGTGTACTTGAGCGCATTATCCATAAGGTTGCCGATGACCTGCTCTATCTTTGCAGGGTCAACCTCCACAGTAGGAATGTTTCCGGTAACGTCTACCGTGAGCGTTATCTTTTTCGAGTCAGCCTGGAGGTGATACCGCGAGCAAATTATAGGAACCACCTCATCCAGATTTGTAGGAAACTTCTCAATTTCCACACGCCCCGATTCAAACATACTCAAGTCGATCATATCGTTAAGTATCGCATCCATGGTACAGATGGCGCTGTCGATGCTTGCAAGTATGCTCCGCTGCTGATCGGTCAGTTTCCCCATAGATTCTTGTTCGATGAATTCAACGGAAGATTTTATTGTCCGGAGCGGTGTAAGTAAATTATAGAGAAGCTTTGAGGTAAAAGCCGACTGCAGCTCTTTAATTTTCACTTCGGCGAGATGGGATCTGAGAACATTCCTCACGCGGTTGAGCAGCTCTTCCAGCGGTTGAACTTTGGACAGGAATTCCTTTGCGCCGAGCTTGACAGCCTCCACTGCAATATGAATTTCCTGTGAGCCGGTTAGCATGATGTAGTCTGTTGTGGGAGCCTCTTTCCGCAGGATTTCAAGTACTTCAATGCCGTTCATTTTAGGCATGCGGACATCCAGCAAGGCGAGGTCGAAGGAAAACTGGCGGGCGAGGTGAACGGCCTCTTCCCCGTCCCGTGCCTGCGTAACGGCATACCCCTCCGCCTCCAGCGCATCTGCTATGAGTGTTCTGAAATCGTCCTCGTCGTCAACGACGAGCAGTCGTGGCTTCTGGTCCTTAGTCATAAATTCTTCTCTTGCATGTTTTAACCTTTAATGGTAGAGAAAATCGTATTAAAAATCAATTTGAACTATAAATCGTTATCACATCCCACCATCATCCTGAGCAGCGGAGTCGAAGGAGACGGCGGGATATTCGGGATCTCGTTTTTAAATCTAGCCGATATTGGTCCTGGTTACCCTCACCCCCGACCGAACGAGCTCGTGCAGCGCATCGGTCGTTCGGGCGGGCTGTAATCCCTCTCCCCGAGTGGAGAGGGATGCTAAAAAACATTTCGCTCTATCTACAAACCTGTTACCCCGAAATTTACCCGCCGAAGTCCCGAAGGGACGCAAGCGGGGCTTCTATTCGGGATCTCATTTCCAAAGCTCACTGAGTATAGATCCTGAAATACCCACCTGTCCGCGCAATAAGGATCGAACCTGGCGGGTAGGAAGTCGAAGGGGACGGCGGGATATTCTGGATCTCAACCCACTATATTTTGTTGAAACTTTGGGGAAATGTCGGATTTCATAGAATAATCAGAAAAATTGTCTATTTCCAAGTTTTACATATTGATTTTCAAAATAATAAATACTACATTGCCACCAATTCTCCACTAGTTCTGCACGGGAAAGTATTCAAACTCACGAATGAAATCCGAGAAATAGAAAGATCCTCTGCCGGCATTACTGTTTTTTGTACCGGCGTTCTCCGCATACTATTTGACTCAGACGTGTAGGGATCTCTCGTCCAAAACTAATTCTCTTTATCGTGCAGGCAAGATTCCGAGACAAGGAAAGGATGTTTTTCTGTAGACTTTGGATTTGAATCATGGTAATGTCTAAGTCCCCACGAGAGAATCAAACAACTCGGTTGAGTGGAATGCAAGCAGTTATCCGTCGGGGGTGTATGTATACCGTCTTAACGCGGAAGCGGAAGGGAAGTTGGTATCGTTTGTTAAGAAACTGGTGCTGGTGAAATGACAGGTCGCGAGTTAACAAGCCAGACTTCCGATTTCTACTTAGTGGAAACCTGGTCAGAAATCGGAAGTCTACCGAACTCTTATTTACACCGCAATTTATTGCGGTGATTATCACTGTTTCCAATTAGAGACCATTTGAATGGTTTCAAAATATTCATCTCATAAGAAACGAATATTGGTCAATTGAATGACATGCGGTGCAGTAGATACCGGTCCGAGCGATTCAGAAAATTTGCGAAAAGCTTATCAAGCATTATCGCAAAATGATTTTGTCACAGCGCGCCAACTTCTGCAGGAGGTTGTAGCTAATGCTCCTTTGGAGTATGAATACAGCTACCGTGATCAGGGTACGCTCTATATAAGATTCTGGACACTGGAGGAGTTTATGCAACATGTTACAGAAATAGAGCCGGAGGCGCGTAAGGGTATGGTGTGGCTGCAGAGTGTCTACCCGCCGGCTTATTATTACCTCGCTGTTTTAGATGTGCATGAGGGAAAATACGAAAGCGCGATTTCAAACCTTGAAAAAAGTCTGAATCTCGAACCTGACCAACCGCTGTCATTTTGTGAACTGGGTTTTATTCTTGCCGATAGGGGTAAACTTGAACTATCGCTTGACTGCTACGAAAGAGCCCTGACCTCACGCCCTCATATTACAACAAGCGCAAAGGCAAAAGCTCTGCGGGGCAAGGGCGTCCAGCTTATCGAACTCGGAAGACTGGAAGAGGCCGAAGTTTGTTTGCAGGATTCACTCAGGCTGGAACCGGACAATGAACTCGCGTATGGTGAACTCATATATATTTCTAAATTAAAATCGGGAGGCAATCCATCACCAACCATCGGTCTGGAGATGACAAGAGAAGTCCCTGCAAATTCGTGTTCATCATGCGGGAAAGAACTGGGAACCGAGGGTGCGGTATTTAATAAGGAGGGAAAACTGATATATCGGTGTAAGAAGTGTGAAGGACTCCTTGCGTGAGAGGGAATATTGCTTATATTATTACCCTTATGCTAAACATAGCAGAAACCGATGAATCGGTTAGAAGCTAATCTTCGTTTTTCTGGACACCATGATGAATCATGGCATTAATCAGAGGTATGAGTCAGACTTCCGATTTCTATCCAGCTGTAACCGGGTCAGAAATCGGAAGTCAACTGGTAAGGTTTACAACGCCTGCAATTTCTCCTTCACCCGCTTTGCGTACGGACTTGCGGGGAATTTTTGCAGGAGAATCTCATACTCCTCCTTTGCCTTCACCTTGTTCCCCATTGCGTAATAGCTGTTGGCAATCATGACCTGAGATTCATCCTTCTTCTCGGATATCCTGAAACCAAATACCTTCCGGAAATGATCCACCGCCTCCCTGTATTTTCTGCTTCCGTACGCGCATTCACCAAGCCAGTAATGACAATTGTCCTCCAATCGTTCAGGAACACCGGTGCTAAGGATCTGCTGGAGAAGAAGCGATGCCTGTTCGTATTGACGCGAGTTGAAAAGCAATAGCGCTTGCTGATAACTCACGCGCGGATCTGTGACCGGCGGGGTTTCAGCCGCTTTTAATTTCTCGTTGCAGTCGGCAAGCTGTGTTTCAAAATCTGCGCTCTTCGCAACAGCAGTTCTGTTGTCCTGTTCAAGCGTCGAGATCTGCTTTTTTAGAACGCTGTTCTCAGTCCGGAGTCCATTCAGTTCCTGCTGAAGAAGCTCCGTCGCGCTCGGTGGAGGCGGTATCTCTTCTTTCTCGGCTTCTTCTGTCGTTCCGCAACCGCTGAGAAGAAAGGAACCGATAAGGAGCAGGAACAGCAATCCGCGAAACAAAAAAATGCTGCGCATATGCGTCGCTCAGTACTTGTTAAACTGGTTGTGAATCATTAATTCAGTAGGTATCGGCTAATGTAGAGAAAATGTCTTTCAAAGTCAAATGAAAAGAGCGGAACGAATAGGGAACGAATAGGGAGCAATGAGCTAAGAGCAGAGAGTTAAGTCCCAAGTACAAAGACCAAATGGCCAACAACTAATGACGGTTTTTATCCAAATTACAAAGTACCAATTACATCTTCCCAAATGACCAATGACTATTGAACAGGGACATTTTCTCCTTATCACAAAACACTTTAAGTAAACCCCTCCTCCGTTTGTTATTATTTCCTGAAATTTCTATATTTTAGGCTGAAGGATAAAAATAATGAAACACTATTTGATTTCAGCAATTATCACGGTGATTTTCATCGCTGTTGGAAGCGGTTGCTCAGGTACGCGGGAAACAGTAGAGGAACAGGGAACAGACAACCGCGACTTAGCTCTAGATCACTATATTAACGGCAGTCTCCTCGATCAAAAAGGGGATTATGCGAAAGCTATCCTGGAATACCAGGATGCGCTTACGTATTCTAAAGATCCGGCAATATATAATTCGATCGCCAAGGACTACTCTGTACTCGGTAAGCACGAACTCGCTATCTCGATGGAAAGGGAAGCGGTTCGCCTGAATCCGGAAAATATTACATACCGCCGGACATTTGCCGAAATATATATCAATGCCCTGGAATTCGATAGTGCGATAGTCGTCTTTGAGGAGATAGTCCGCCTCGACCCAAATGACCATGAGGCATGGTCTGCACTTGCCCACATCCAGCAGATGCGCAATCCGGCAAAGGCACAACAGATCTATGAGCAAATTATCGACCGGTTTGGCCCGGACGGGGACGCGTATTTTCAACTGGCACAGATTTACGCGGCAGCGAAAAGGATGAGCGATGCCATCAGCGCCCTCCGGGGTCTATTATCCATCGATCCCGGGAATAATGAAATAAAAAAAGCGCTGGCGGATCTGTACCTCCGCAGCAACAGCATCGATACGGCTCTTGCTATGTATCAGGAACTCGTCGAAATTGATCCCAATAATCTGGAAGTTCGCGGAGCAGTCGCCCGCGCGTACCTCCTCAAGCACGATTACGATAAAGCGGCCGAACAGTTCGAAACAGTTATGAGTAAAGACAGCGCCACAGCCGATGAACAGATCAGATTCGGCCAAGTTTTCGTTTCGTTTATAGAACGGGACTCATCAGTAGCACCTGTTGCGATCACGATGTTCGAGAGAATTCGTGAGAAACACCCTGACGACTGGCGGCCCTACTGGATGCTCGGCGCTATCCATAATATTATGAGAAACGATTCACTCGCCCTCATAAATTTCTCCAATGTGATTGAACGCGCAAAGTGGAATCCCGACGGGTGGGTAGGAGTCGCTTCATTCTACTACGATCATGGGAAGTTTATTGAAGCCATCGACCTTCTGCATGAGGCGGAAAAGTTCGTAACCGATGAGTATCGGATTCACTTCATTCTCGGCATATCGTACCAGCGTATTCGCCGGCCGGTCGAAGCTGCAACAGCGCTCGAGAAAGCTCTTCAGCTGAACAGTAAGAGCCTGGATGCGGCAAGCGCTCTCGGACTCGTCTACAACGAACTGCAGAGATATGAAGAATCGGACACCATGTACGAACGGGCTCTGCGGATTGATACGCAGAACGATCTAGTTCTTAACAACTACAGTTACAGCCTCGCGGAGCGGGGCATCCTACTTGACCGTGCGCTGGCAATGTCGAAGCGGGCGCTCGCCCAACAACCCGAAAATCAGTCGTACCTCGATACATACGGATGGATTCATTACAAACTTGGCGACTTTAAGGAAGCTGAGCGATGGATACGAAAAGCGATCGAACTCGGTTCGACAAGCGCGGTGGTCCACGACCATCTGGGTGATGTATATTACAAATTATCGGAAAAGGAGAAGGCAATAGATTTCTGGAAACGAGCGTCGGAATTTGACCCTACAAATGAAACATACACGGAGAAAGTTCGTCGGGGGAGTTTGTGAGATTCGGTACGGCCGTCCTTCTCACAGGCCTCCTTTTCGGGAGCTTCTCGTGCACTACCCGCAAAATAGTGAAAGTGCGGCCGGACGTAACTGTATTAGAAATCCTGAGCAAAGTGGCCGAACGTAATGCGAAAATTAAATCTATCAGCGGGGATGGCACTATGACATTCGAAAGCCCCGAGGTTTCAACGAGCGGTTTCTTTACCGCCCGCGTTAAAAAGCCGGACTCTCTCCTGTTCGAGGTGCACGGACCATTCGGGATCCGTGTCGGTACTTTATCGTTAACGGGGAAGAAGTATATTTTCTACGATTGGCTGGAGAATAAAGCTTTGAGCGGCAACGCCGATCAGCGCACGTTGATGAACCTCCTGCGTGTGCCGCTCGACGTCGATGCGGTTTTCAGGGTGTTTACTGGTGAATTCCTCATGAACGACAGCACAGCAACACTTTTGGAGCAAACCTCCGACGATGAATCCTGGCGCCTCACGTACGGAACAACCGACGGCAGAGATGAGTACAGAATAGACTATGAATCGTTTATCGTTACAGAGTACAAGCGCGTGAACAGGGAAGGAAAGCAGGTGATGAGCGCGGCTGTTTCCGAAATTGAAGAAGTAGACGATATTTTCTGCGGCATGGTGATGCGCATCGTGTTTCCGCAGGCTCAACAGAGTGTAACCGTTGCATACGACGACCTCTCGGTCAATTCCCCTGTCACTTGTTCCTTCACTCCGCCTAAAAAAGCTAAAATCATATACCGCTGATGGCAAACCTCCGCATAATCCATGCTCTGATCTTAATAACGGGTGTCTTCCTGTTTGTCGGTGCATCGCCGGATGTTCAGGAAATAAAAAAGAAACAGACCCAGTTGGAAGAGCTTCGCAAGGAAATCGACCGGTACGAAGTTCAGATTCGGGAAAGCGAGAAAAAGGAAAAAGCCACACTCGACCTGCTCGGGAAGTATGATCGGCAGAGCGCGCTCCTGAAGAAATTAATAACTGCATTAAAAAAGCAGGAGGTTACGCTCGAGAAAGAAATCGCCGACTCGAGGAAGACAATCGAAGAACTCGGCGGACAGATTTCATCTCTCAAAATGCACTATGCCCGGTACGTGGCAAATGTATACAAATACGGACGGATCCACGATATCGAACTCCTCCTCGCATCGAAATCCCTCAATCAGCTTCTCATCAGGTCGGAATACCTGAAACGATTTTCAAGTCAGAGACGAAGGGACATGGAGAAGATCGGTTCGCAGAAAGTGGAGCTGGAATATCAGGATTCTGTCCTGCATAATAAACTCGAAGAACAGAAACAGCTCATAGCAGAAAAGAAACGCGAAGAGACGAAACTTACCAGCCGGGCAAAAAGGCGAAAGTCACTCCTTGCTGAAATCCGGCGGGATAAGAAAAATTATCAGAAAGAGCTTGAGCGGAAAAAACAGGATGTGAAGGAGTTGGAAAGACTTATCTCCAGACTCATCGAGGAAGAATCCGAACGGAAGAAAAAAGACGGAAACACCGAAATACCTGTTGCGGGGAGTTTCGAAGCGAGACGGGGTAAATTACGATGGCCCGTGGATAAAGGAACCCTAACGGCCCGATTCGGCAACCAGGAACATCCCACACTCCGCACGGTAACACAAAATACCGGGATAGATATTTCTGTCACACCCGGGACCAGTGTCCGCGCAATTGCCGACGGCGAGGTCTCGAAAATCCATTGGCTTCCGTCATACGGCAATCTAGTCATTCTCAATCACCGGAACGGTTTCAGAACTGTATACGCGCATCTCTCAGAAATCGATGTAGATGAAGGAATGAAAATCATGGAGGGAGATTCGATCGGGAAAACAGGCGAATCGCTCGGCGGTTCCCTCCTACACTTTGAGCTGTATAAGGATCGTGAAAAACTCGATCCGGAAAAGTGGCTGAAACCGAAAGGACTCATACAACAGTGATGCTTGCATGACTGGTTTCCGCAGAAAGCAGATTCTCATCGGGTGCATTGCAGTGGTATGCGCACTCGCCGTTGGTTTACTTGCATCGGACTTATTTCATGCTCTGGATAACACCATCCTGACTCTCATGAACCGTATGCGGGGAGAATCCATGGTAGATTCTTCTATTGCTGTCGTCTATTTTAATAACAACGATATCGAATCGCTCGGCGGGTATCCGCTCAAGCGAAGCTATTATGCGCTTGTAGTGAAGGCACTGAAGGATTTGGAAGTCGGTGCAATCGGCATCGATGTTGGATTCAGCCAGACCGATGAAAGATATCCCGAGTATGACAATCTCCTGCGAACGGTCATGGATGGATGCATAGGTGTTGTACTCGGAGGGTATTTCCGAAAAATCGATGAAATCGCCGAGACAGAAAATACGGATAGCACTCTTGACGAGTCGCTTTTTTATGGGATTGGTAACGACCACTGGTTGAGAGGAAGCGAGACTCACTTTCCCTTTTTACAACTGAGAGTTAAGGCAAATTCAATCGGTCATACAAATTTCAGCGACAACATATCGATGCCTGTTTTTGTGAAGTACAGAAACGGTTGGATGCCGTCTTTTGCCTTCTGGGGGTATGTTGCATCGTGCTCGGACTCGTAATTGTTGCATACCTCCTTTTTGTATTCGGATCGTTTGTTCTACCGATTGCTTGCCAGATATTCACAGTAATGTGCGTCGGGATTACTCTCTGGGTATATAAGCACCGTTTTATCCGGGGCGAGATCGAAGTATTGACCAGAGAGAAAGTCCGTGTGGAAGAAGTCCTCCGCCAGAAGGAAAAGACACTGTTATCGCTTGAGGAGGAACTAAGAAGAGTAAGGGAACACAAGGCGGAAGGGAATCAGGATACTCTTGAAATGGAGATAGAGCGTTATCAGGAGGAGATCGATCGGCTGAGGGAAGAAGCCGGTGATCTTCAAAAAGCTGAATCCAATGAATTAGCGAAGAGCGGCGAGAAGCGAGTAATGGAAGGGATTGTATACTGCAGCGGCGGACCGATGGAGCAGGTTGTAACCATGGTGAAGACCGTTGCCGACAGTGATGCCACGGTCCTACTTCTGGGTGATAGTGGTACGGGGAAAGAGCTTGTTGCTCATGCGCTTCACAACTACTCCCGCCGGAGGGAGCATGCTTTTGTTGCCGTCAACTGCGGCGCGCTGACGGAGACCCTGCTGGAAAGCGAGCTCTTCGGTCATGAGAAGGGCGCCTTTACGGGCGCGGTGAAGGAACGCGAGGGGAGGTTCGATCTGGCAAATAAGGGCACGATATTCCTTGATGAAATCGGCGATACGAGTGAAGCGTTCCAGGTTAAACTGCTTCGTGTACTGCAGGATGGCACATTCGAACGCGTGGGCGGCAATCATATGCGCAAGGTGGAAGACAGTGAACAGCGACGGCGGCGGAACGACCGGACCGTGGTTCGCCGGAAATACAATGGTTTTCACCGCACAGAGCGGGGATGCATATGCCGCCGCAAATTATCAGGGGGCAAATGAATTTTACATCGACGAGTGGCTCATTTCCCCAGTCATATCAGGACTTACACCATACGATACACTACTGTTCTGGCACCGATCTCCGGATGATTCACCGTGGTATGATTCCATCGAGGTTCGCATTTCTATGTCCGATACCGCCATCAGTTCCTTTACTACACTTGTAGATTATTTTAAAACATCTACCAGTGGCTGGACACAGAACCGCTACGTTCTCAGTGACTATGTTGGAACTGGCAGTGCAATTTACATCGCCTTCAGATACCTGATATATGACGGGGGTCCATCGGGATTGAACTCGGACTATGTGGGTATCGACCTCGTTCAGATTGTGCGACCCCAGGTCACCAACGATATCCGTGTGCTTTCCATCGATTATCCGCAGGATGGTGGTAAGATTATCGTAGGTCAACCGTTCGAACCTCTAGTGACGTTCCAAAACGTCGGTACGGCAGCGCAGTCGGCAATTCTGGTACGGCTGAGAATTACCCCGCCGACCGGCAGTGCGTACGAAAATAACCAGGTAATTGCCAACCTCTCGTCTGGAAGTACATCACAGGTAATTTTCAATAGCTATACGCCGGTGGCAACAGGCATATACATGGTCAGAGCTTATGCGTACCTTGTGGGTGATCTGAATACCGCCAACGATTCCCTCAGGGGCATTGCTCGCGGCGCCGTAATCCTCTCCGGTGTATTTACAGTAGGTGCGGGTGGAAATATCACGTCGCTTAAATCGGCCGTTGATACTCTCAATCACAACATAATTTCCGGAGATGTAACTCTCTTACTCGTCGATCCCCTTTACACCGAACCGCCGCTTTCGCTGGGTCCGATCGAATATGCGTCTTCCGCTAACCGGATCCTTTTGAAACCAGCAGCCGGTGTTTCACCCATAATCAATATCCAGGCAACTCCTGCGGAACAATTCGGATTTGCCATCACGGGAACACCGTTTGTAACTTTCGACGGATCAAATTCAACCCAGAGTAGGAGAAATACTACAGTTCGGGCAATGGGTGAGTATGGAAAAACTGGAATACTGGTTGGGGGAACGGACCAATCGTTCGCAGACAGCAATGTGATTAAGAACCTCAAAATAGAAACCGGAGCTGACACACTGAGCACTGCGGACGGATACTACGGTATACTGCTTCTAGGATTTAGCCCTGCGTTAAGACACTACGGAAATATTGTGGCAAATTGTGAAGTCACAAATCACGGAGCGGCCGGTATTGCCGCACAGTGGCAGGAGGGGATCATCATCGAAAATAACTTCATCCACGACTGGAAACAGCTCATCGGTGAAAACAACGTCCACGGTATCATCAATGCCGACGGTACTCTCAAAACGATTATTCGGGGCAATGTCGTTGGCAACATCAGATCGGCCGATAACTACTCATGGGCGGTCGGGATCGAAAATAGCGCCGGG
>Ga0315277_10002775_pt1 | contig 24120 bp, 18 predicted proteins | sample YL17G05_15_MG_FD_203695 | JGI IMG/M metagenome (GOLD analysis project Ga0315277, IMG submission 203695) | Sediment microbial communities from Yellowstone Lake, YNP, Wyoming, USA - YL17G05_15 | ecosystem: Environmental > Aquatic > Freshwater > Lake > Sediment | place: USA: Wyoming | collected... | reverse complement strand
ACATCCCGGCGCGGCAATGTGAGCCTCTCATACAAAGAGTTTGTGTCCGATCGGTTCTTCTACACGGTCAAGGGAATCTACTTTGGCAACTTCTGGCGTGATGATAGTGCCGGTAGGGTCAACAATGTCTCAGCTGCACATCTGTTTAACCTCGATATGCAGGCGACGTACAACATAAGCGAGTCGAACGTTCTCACATTCGGCCTTGCAGGTAATTTCGACCAGGTCAATGCGAATCTGTTCGGTACACATCCCGGTGTGGGTGGAGCGGCATATGCTCAGGATGAGCTCGCGCTGACCTCAGAGGTCAAGCTCACCGCCGGTCTTCGATTTGACTGGCAGAAAGTTTCTGTGCTGAAATCAACAGCGGAGCTCAATCCGAAACTTGGCGCTGTCTACATGCCCGACAAAGAAACGAGCATTCGCGCGTCATTCGGCTCCGGTTTCCGATATCCGGCCATCGGTGAACTGTATATCACAAGCTCTACGAATGTCTCGCAAGTCGTCGTGCTCCCCAACACCGATCTCAGCGTGGAAAGGAGTGTTTCCTACGAGGTCGGCATCAGCAGACAGTTTGGCCAGAGTGTGTTTGCAGACCTAGCCGTGTTCAGCAACGACTTCAGAAACCTGATCGAGCCGAGCGTGCAGATCAAGCGTTATCGCCCGTATCCTTCAAGCCCGACAGAGGTTGAAGGACCCGTCATACAGTTTGAGAATGTCACGAAGGCGAGGATCCAAGGGATGGAGGCGACCGTCAAGACCGATTGGTGGAAGAAGTACTTCTCGACGGATCTCGGCTACACCTACATATGGCCGCTGGACGTTAATGAAAACACAATCTTGAAGTTCAGGCCGCGCCACATTCTCTATGCCTCTGCTTTCATCACCTACGACGAGCTGAGGGCGTCTGCGGATTTCCGGTACATTTCTCGAATTGAGAGGATCGACGAGAACCTCATACGGCTCGCTCCGATTGTCAACGGAGAGCAACGGGTCCCCATAAAGGTCGTCGACATCCGAACATCGTACGATTTGCTGAGATTCGGACTTCCGGTACGCGTCGGCTTCAACGTGAATAACCTTCTCAACTACCACTATGTCGAGTTAGTTGGAAACCTGGGACCTGTCAGAACGTATACTCTCTCCATCGATGGAGTACTGTAACTTTCCAGTTCCGCCCTCCCGTCGTTGTTCCGTTCCTTGCAACAAGGTAAAGATGTGAGTATTTTGCAGCCCAATCCTGAATTACTCGGCCGGAGCTAAAGAGAAGAGACGATGTACATTGATTCGCACGCTCACATTTTTCTCGAGGATTACAAAACAGACCGTGAAGAGGTCCTCAAGCGGGCGTTTGATGCCGGCGTGGAGGGGATCATTGTCCCGGGCACGACGCTGGAGACCAGCAAAGAGGCGGTCGAGCTGGCTGAGCGACACGACCACGTCTATGCTTGCGTGGGCTACCATCCCCACGATGCATCGAAGGCAACCCCAGGCCACCTCCGAGAGATCGAGGAGCTGAGCAAACATCGTAAGGTCGTCGCAATTGGAGAGATCGGCCTTGATTTTCACTATGACTTCTCACCTCGAGAGAAACAGAGGGAGGTCTTTGGAGAGCAAATCCAGATTGCGATTCGACGTGATCTCCCTATTGTCGTTCACACGCGAGAATCGCTTTCAGACGCCGTGGAGATTGTCCGCCGGGCGACGGAGAGCAGCCGGGGCTGGAGGTCGGGGCAATTCAATATTCACAGTCGTTATCCTGCACCGAAGGGTGTCTTCCACTGTTTTGACGGAAGTGCAGACGCGGCCCGGAGGCTTTTGGATCTGGGATTCTTTGTCTCCTACCCTGGTATCGTGACGTTCAAGAACTCATCGGCGGTCGAGACGCTGAAGCAGATCGGTTTCAACCATATCCTCCTCGAGACGGACTCACCGTATCTTGCTCCGGTGCCCCTCCGCGGAAAGCGCAATGAGCCTGCGAATGTCGTTCTCATCGCAAAAAAGATTGCCGAGATCTTTGAGGTGACGGAAGACGACGTCGCACGCGCGACACGCTTCACAACGAAGAAGCTCTTCAACATCGGTCCTCCCGATCCACCTCAGATCGTGTACACGATGCGCAATTCACTCTATCTCAACATCACGATTCGCTGCAATGCCGATTGCGTCTTTTGCGACCGGAAAGGGGAGGCGATTGTCAAGGGGCACAACCTGAAGATCGAGCACGAGCCGACGAGCCAAGAGGTGATCGAGGCTATCGGTGATCCGACGAAGTATGATGAGATTGTATTCTGCGGTTATGGCGAGCCGACGATTCGTCTCGATGTCGTGAAGGAAGTTGCACGGTGGGTCAAGGAAAAGGGTGGAAGGGTGAGGCTGAATACCGATGGGCATGGCAATGTCATCAACGATCGCAATATTGTGCCGGAGCTCGTGGGGCTGGTGGACAGTGTCTCCGTGAGCCTGAACTCGATTGACCCGAAACAGTACGGTGAATTGATGCAAATTGACGGTGAGCGGTTTCACAAAGCGATGATCGAGTTCACGCGCGAGTGCAAGAAGCATTTCCCCGAAGTGGTGATGACCGTCGTGGGGATGAACGATATTGATACGGGACAGGCAAGAGCGTTCGTTGAGAAAGAGATCGGGGCTGAGTTCCGAGTCCGCCCGTATTTCTAGATCCGATGGGAGGATGCACTTGAACCTATCTCAAAAACCCCTTCGGAAGAAAGGAAGGTTTCACGCCAAGCCGCAAAGGTCGCCAAGAATATATCATTCTTTCTATGCGTTGCGCCTTAGCGGCTTTGCGTGAGTATCTTTGAGATGGCTTCTAGTCAGGAAACGCCTAGAGTGCTTCCATAACAGGATTGTTCGAAACAATCAGTCTAGGAGTAACGGATGTCCATGCGCACAATCATCATCTGCCTTCTGCTCCTTGTTGTCTGGGCCATCGCCTCGGGCCAACAGCTCTCGCCCAATGAACGCGAGATCTTGACCTTGCAGGACCAGCGTTCGCTTGGTGACGGAAGACTTCTTGCCTATCTCGGCCACGGTGACAGCAATCTTCGTTATCGAGCTGCTCTGGCGCTCGCCAACTTGCAGGACACGTCGACCGCTCAATCTGTGCTCCCGCTCCTTCAGGACTCTGAATCGAGGGTTCGAGCTGCCGCAGCTTTTGCGTTGGGGCAGATCGGCTCGAGCATAGCGCAGGATTCGCTGCTCGGCTGCTTGAGGGTCGAGACCAATCCCGTGGTGATTTCCAGAGTGCTCGAGGCCCTCGGGAAGATCGGCGATGAAGCAGCGCTTGACGAGGTTGTGGCCTATCGGCCTTTGGCGGACACGGCGTCCCTCAAAGCCGAGATCGCTCTGAGCATCGCGCGTTTTGCATTGCGCGGCATCAGAAATGAGCGCTCAATGTGGCTCTGTTTTGATCTCTGTGGTGATCCAGACAGCCGTGTTCGTTGGTCAGCACTGAATGCGCTCTGGCGAGCAGCTCCGCATGGTTTAATCGACGTGGAGATTGCCAAGCGCGCTGACGAACTGACAAAGCTCGTCTCTGATCCCGACCCCGACGTGCGTGCCAATCTCCTCACTCTGTTGAGTCGGTCGAAATCCAGTGACGCACTCGATCTCTTTCGAAAAGCCCAGAAGGCGGAGCGCCAACGGCCCGACTGGCGAGCTCAGGTCCAGCTTGTTCGGTCGCTCGCGGCATTTGTTCCGGACAACGCCGACCTGGTGGGTGAGTTCAACGAGTATCTCAACACGGACAATGATCACGTCAAGATTGCTGCTCTTCAGTCAATCGCTGGATTATCGAAACAAGTCATCCAATCATCGAATGACACGACGGGTCTTCGACAAGCCATCCTCAAGCTTGTCGGCACGAAGAATCCCACTGCCGAGTTGACACGCGGCGAGGCATTTGTCGCATTGGCGAAATTCTTTCCTGATGATTTTGGACGGAAGAACTACTTGGCGGACAAAGAGTTGACGCAACGAGAGAAAACAAAGGTGATAGAAGGCTTGAGTTTGGTCCCCACGGGTCGGAGTCTCTCCATCATCATGAACTCTCTTGAGGATAGCTCTGTCCGAGTTGCGATGGCCGCGTGGGATTTTGTCAGACGTTTTCTCACCCCTTCCATCCTGGCACGGATCCGAGCAGGCGAACCGGATTGGGTGGAAGTTCGCAATGCTCTGTACCGGAAAACCCTTGGTGCTCTGCAGCGCGGTGATATGGCAATCACTCATCTCGTTTCGAATTGTCTCGGGGACACGGCGTATTTTGGCATGTTCAGGGATACGGGGCAATCGGATTCTGTCGTCCTGGCCCTCAACGCCTCATTTAAGCCACTCACAACGCCAGATGATGTAGAGGCCATGCAAAGCGCGCTCAGCACGATGGGGAATATTGGGGACGCGCGATTCATCCCCACACTCAAACAAGCACTGAAGGATGCCGACAGGACTGTGGCAGCCTTCGCGGCCGCTGCCCTGTCCCGTATCACACATGAGGATTACACGGCAGAGATTCCGAAAACCACCAAGCCTGTCCGGTCCGACTATGATTGGGAGACCTTTGAGTCAATCAAGCCGGCACAGAGGGTCAGCCTCATGACAAACAAGGGTCTTATCAAGCTTCAGTTGTTGAAAGAGGATGCACCGTTCACCGTCCTGAGCTTTGTGAAGCTCGTTCGGAAAGGATTCTACAAGGGGCTGACATTCCATCGCGTGATTCCCAATTTCGTCGTCCAGGGCGGGGACCCCCGGGGCGATGGCTGGGGAGGGCCAGGTTACGCGATACGCTCGGAGTTTTCTCTTGTTAACTTCGAGCGAGGGACGGTGGGCATCGCAAGCGCAGGGAAAGATACTGAGGGTTGCCAGTTCTTCATCACGCACTCACCCGCACCGCATCTTGATGGCCGCTACACGATCTTCGCAAAGGTGGTTGAAGGACTGGATGTCGTGGATCGGATTCAGGTGGGTGACACGATTACCGACATGAGTCTTGAGTGAGGGCTTCTGTTGACGGGGAGAAGCTTCTGCTACCGCCTCCGGTAGTCGTCGTACGTGCCTTGATGACCCGGATCGGCAGCGATGAGGCGATCGTAGACTCCACGGTCGGGCCACGTTAGAAAAACATCGGCGATCTCGAGATATTTGGAATCGAAGAATGTCCTGACAAGGATGCTGCGTGGGTTTTGCTTCTGGCGGAGCTCCGCAATGGACTCCACCGCTTTCAGGATGTTGTCGAGTCCCTTTTGCTGCTCCGTTGCAAGCAAGTCAAGTCCGTTGAAGTGGTAGGAGTAAAACGCGAGGCGGAACTGCTGGTATTTCATGTTCATCAGCTCGTCGAGCAGGCTGAACCTGCTGTAGGTTCCGGCGCTCGACTGCCAGTCCTTGCCGTACGATGTGGCGTTGGCTTGGTTGCAGATGTTGAGCGCTTTCTGGAGATACCGTGATCCGGAGAGCTCGTTGTATGTCTCGAGATCCAATCCGATGATGAGATAGGCGTAGAAATCCAGGAAATCCGTAAGCGGATCGAACCGGAATTCGTCCTTGATCATCTGCTGGTTCGGGACATAGCTGAATTCCCACTTCTCATCGGAAATGCGCTGGACCTGCGTATTCTTTCCGGACTTGTCATTACCGACATAGACAGGACGCTGGCTTCCCACGACAACCTGAGCCGTGTAGTGGTTCTCTCCGACGGCCGCGGTGAAGAACACCGTCATCGAGCAGTCGATTTTTTCGCCACCGAGGTCCTCATCGGTCCATTTGTTGTTGTTGAGATATTTCTCGACGTCCGCTCCGAAACTTCTGAGATAATCACGCTGAGCAGATGTAATGTTTTCCGTGTTGACCGTGATGCTGCAATTGAGTTCCTGGGCTGCAGCGCTTGCGAAAACCCCAAGAACGAGTAGAACTGCCAGAGTCGATGTCTGTCGCATGGTTCTCCACATACATCCGTTTCCGCAAATATACCCATTTTCCCGTCCAGCCACAAGAAGGGTTTCTCTCGTGCGATTCTTCGCGGTGATTCTTACTCTGTGTCCGGTCGCGCTCGCGTCCGCGGAAAACAACGGCCGCGGCTCCAAAGCTATTGCACTTGGAAATGCGTTTGTCGCGATCGCGGACAATGCGTGGGCCGTGGCTTACAATCCGGCTGGGCTCGCACAGCTCTCATCCACTCAGGGGGCTGTGTTCTTTGTCCCGCAACAGTTTCAGCTCCCTGAGCTTCGGACAGCTGCTCTTGCGGTCGCCGTGCCCTTCAATTTTGGTGCCCTCGGTTTGAGTGTCGACCAATTTGGGTTTGCGCTGTACCGTGAGACGAATGTGACGATCGCCGCGGGCCGCACCATCGATTGGGGCGTGTCGGCAGGCATTGCGTTGAATCTCCATCGCATTTCCATCGAGCGATACGGGGCTGCGCAACGCCTCACCGTGGATCTCGGATTGCTTGCCCGGCCGCACGACGATCTGAATCTCGGGTTCGCGATCAAGAATGTCACTGCGACCACAATTGGAGAAACGCGCGAGCGACTGCCGCAGATCCTCATGATCGGTACTCGGTACGCTCCGTGGAACGAATTCCAGTTGACCATCGAATGCGAAAAGGACACGCGGCATCCGTTGATCGTCAAGGCGGGTGTTGAACAGCGTTTCTTCGAGATCCTTGCTCTGCGGCTCGGGATCTCGACCAACCCGGACAAGTTTTCTGCCGGCATCGGAGCGCGTTATTCGATGTTCGAATTCTCCTACGCTGGCTACAGCCACCCCCAGCTCGGATGGACTCACCAGGTTGAGATCTCCTTCCAGCTCGGAGAATAGGTCATGCAGCTAACACCTCTGAGCCTGGCTCTGGTCTGCGTCTGTTTCACGACAGAGGCGATCGGACAGGCGATTCCGAAGCGAGACACCGCGCGCACGCGTCAAGAAGCTGACCTCGAGAACCTCCTTGAGCAGGTCACGCAGGATGCAGAGGACTCGCAGCTGCTTGACTTGCTCACTCGACTTGAGGAAAATCCCCTGGATGTCAATGAGGCGAGTGCTGAGGATCTTCATCAGGTGCCGGGCATTACACCGATCATCGCTTTCAATATCATCGCGTTGCGTGCGCGACATGCCATCAGGGATCTTGACAATCTCCTTCAGGTGGATGGAGTGACCGTCGAGCTCCTCCAGCGCATCCGACCCTTCTTGCGCGTTGGTGTGTCAGAGCGGAAAGGGGAGACTCAGGCAGTAACGAGTTATTCCTTCAGAACGAGAGCGGCGCAAGATCTCCAGTCACGGCGTGGTTTTCAAGACGGAAGCTTTCGTGGCTCGGCGACAAAACTGTATAATCGCTTCACAGCGAGGGTCACCCAGCTTGACGCGGCTCCGGGTCGCGAGGATTTCGGCCGACGCCGCCACTCTTTCCCGTCGCTTGAGTTGGGAATTGTCACGGAAAAAGATGCCGGAGAAGCAAAGGTCGCGGATTTCGCCGCGGGCTATCTAGCTGCGAATATTCCGAGCGTCTCCACGCGTGTTATTCTTGGCGACTTCGTGGTGGAGTCAGCTGAAGGATTGGTCTTCTGGCGGTCGATTGGTCTGTCGAAAGGAACGGAGGTCATTGCCAATGTCCGGAAGAACGGCGGCGGGCTCAGGCCGTATCTTTCAACTGATGAGAACTGGTACTTCAGGGGGATTGCCGCGGATGTTTCCCTGGATTGGTTGAATTTGGCCGTGATGTACTCAAACAAGCCGCTTCATGCAGCCCTCGATACGATGGGTGTGGTCACGAGCTTTGACAATTCGGGTCTTTTCAGAAGTGAGCGGGAGTCGGATCGACGGAATCAATCGAGGGAGCGTTTGCTTGGCGTTCGAACGTCAGCCACTCCTCTTGAGGGTCTGAAAGTGGGATTTTCTGCTTACGAGACGCGGTTTGCGAATCAAGTCCTTCTGTCCAGCGGATCGGGATTTCAGGGTCAGACCGGTTCGATCGTCGGTGTCGATTTCTCCTATACGCAGCCTCGGTTCAATCTTTTCTCCGAGGTGGCGCGCGATCATCACAACTCTGTCGCGGGTGTCGCTGGGATTCTTCTTCGTCCGCACAGCACGATTGATGTGACGTGCCTTGTGCGTTCGTATCCGAAAGATTTCGTCAGCCTGCATAGCACGTCGTTTGGAGAATCGGGAGGGTCGGCACGTAATGAGTCTGGTGCGTATCTCGGTATTTCACTTCGCCCTCTGGCGTGGCTCAGGGTGTCTACGTACCACGATCAATTCGTGTTTCCCTGGAGAACATTCTCAACCGATTTTCCATCCAGTGGGCACGATTTCTTTGCTTTCTCTGAAATCACGATTGCCCCAAGGCTGTTGCTTCAGCTTCAATACAAAGACAAGAGTAAAGGCGATCGTCGTTTCACCGTTGATGCTGTCGGTCGACTGGCGGAAGTAGAAGGCCTGCGGGCACAGAAGAACTATCGCGCCACCATCGAGCTGAACTCAGCCAGAGCCTTTCGGTGGAGAAGCAGAATAGAGGCTGTCACGGTGAACTACCCAGACTCTACGGCAAAGCAGAAGGGGATTCTCGTGTTTCAGGACGTGCGCGTCCTTCCGCTTGATCGCCTGCGCATCGATGCTCGAGTCATTGCGTTCCACACTGACTCATATGATTCAAGGCTGTATGAGTACGAGAGCGAGCTCTCCGGGACACTCTCCAATCCTGCCTTGTTCGGAAAAGGGCTTCGGTGGTACATCCTCGCTCGGTTCGAAGTGACATCTGAGATCGAAGTATGGCTGAAATATTCCCAGACGATGAGAGAAGGGGTGAAGAGCATCGGCTCGGGGGCAAGTGAAATCCTGGGTGACCACGAGAGTCGGATGAGCTTTCAGATCGATCTAAGACTGTAAGTTCCACGTTTGACTTGAACAAACGAAAAGAATAGATTGACGCGGCAACAGCTTTGCAGTCTGAACGAAACTTCCTCGCTGTCTTTCCGTTCTTCTCTCAGTTACCATACTGTGTGCTGGGTTTCTTCTTCCCTGAAAGGTATCCTTAGACTTCAACAAAGGAGCGACGCTATGAACCGTGTGGCACTGCTTGTCCTGTGGATTGTCGGCACACTCACGCTGTGTGCCCAGACCCCCTACAAGCTTCCCCCGAAAGAGGTGGTGGACATTCTTGATGCACCGCCGACTCCGCTGGTGATGGTGAGCCCGAGGAACGATGCGATGATGCTCGTGGAATATGAGGCGCAGCCCTCCATCGCGCTGCTCGCTCGGCCGTTCTTCAGACTGGGCGGGGTACGTGTAGATCTAGAACGTCATTCACGTCAACGAGTGAGGCAGTATACAGGCATCGTAATCAAGTGGATTGACAACAACGCTGCGGTTCGCGTGCAGCTACCTCGCGGGGCAAAGATAGGTACTCCGGCCTGGTCAAACGATGGCTCGAAAATCGCTTTTGCCCGCGATGCTGAAAACGGGGTCGAGCTTTGGGTGGCTGATGCGAAGACGGGACGCGCAAAGGCTTTGCAGGGTCTCCGTGTCAACGACGTGCTTGGTTCTCCTTTTGACTGGATGAAGGATAACGCGAGCCTCATCGTGAAACTGGTGCCTTCGCGCATCGGGAAGGCTCCCGGTCCTCCGAAAGTGCCCGATGGTCCAAACGTTGAAGAAACAAGCGGGAAGGTTGCAAGGACATGGACCTATCAGGATTTGCTCCGTAATCCGTACGACGAAAAGCTTTTTGAGTACTACGGTCAAACGCAACTGGCGGTCGTCAACTCCAAGACAGGGAAGGTGAAGAATGTCGGAAGGCCCCAACTGATTTCATCAGTCTCCTTCTCGCCCGATGAGAAGTATCTGTTGGTGACGCGGCTGAACAAGCCCTTCTCCTACCGAGTTCCCTACGGGTTGTTCGCGCGGAAAACCGAGGTATGGGATACCCGAGGAACGGTGGTGAAGACGATCGCCGATCTCGGTCTCTCCGATGATGTCCCAACGCAGGGGGTGCCGACCGGACCCCGGGACGTTGAATGGCAGCCGCTGTACAGCGCGAAACTTCTGTGGGTTGAAGCACTCGACGGGGGTGATCCAAAGAAGAAGGTACCTTTCCGAGATGACGTGATGACGCTCTCAGCCCCCTTCAGTGGATCGCCAACTGAGGTTCTGAAGGTACAGCATCGGTTTGCACGATTTGATTGGACAGCGAAGCAGGATCAGGTCATCCTGACGGAATTCGACCGCGACCGCCGGTGGAGGACATCGTCGTTTATCAATCTCACGAATCCTGCTTCGAGCCGAAAGGTCATGTTCGATCTCAGCGCCAACGATGCATACAATGATCCTGGACGAGCCATCTATGAAACGCGTCCTGATGGTGAGCGCGTGACGCTACAAGATGGTGAATGGATCTATCTCACCGGCAGTGGCGCTACAGAAGAGGGCGACCGGCCATTTCTTGATAAAATGAGCCTCGCGACGCTCAAAAAAGAACGCCTGTATCGCTCGGAGGAGAAAAGCCTCGAGCGATTTATCTCATTCGTGAGAAACTCTCGGACTTCAATCATCTCGAGGTACGAGTCCAAGACGAAAGTGCCGAATTACTTCGTCGTTGACGTGACCACGAAAGCACGGCGGGCTCTTACTGACTTGAAAGACCCGGCACCCCAATTGACGGGAATGAAGAAAGAGCTCGTGAAGTACGCTCGCACAGACGGCGTCGCATTGTCAGGCACTCTCTATCTTCCAGCCGGGTATAGGGCAGGGACTCGGCTGCCGCTTATCATCTGGGCTTACCCCCTGGAGTACTCGGATCCTGGAACGGCCGGGCAGGTCAGGGGCTCGCCGAACGAGTTCACATTCTTCCGAGGAGCGACCCCTTTGTTCTTTGTCACCCAGGGCTATGCTGTCCTGATGGACGCGACGATGCCCGTTGTCGGCGATCCGGAGACGATGAACAACACGTTCGTCGAGCAAATCGTCTCGTCGGCAAAGGCGGCAATTGACAAACTTGATTCGATGGGCGTAGCTGATCCGCAACGCGCGCTGGTTTCGGGTCACAGTTACGGTGCATTCATGACGGCGAACCTTCTCGCACACTCGGATCTGTTCGCTGCGGGGATAGCCAGGAGCGGAGCCTACAATCGAACGTTGACTCCGTTCGGATTTCAGAGCGAGCGTCGCTCGTTCTGGGAAGCACCCGATCTCTATATGAAGGTGTCGCCATTCACGTATGCCAACAAGATCAACGAGCCCATTCTTCTGATTCACGGCGAGGCGGACAACAATGCTGGCACTCATACGATACAGTCAGAGCGATTGTTCCAGGCCATCAAGGGACACGGGGGCACCGCACGGCTCGTTCTGCTTCCCCACGAAAGTCACGGTTACGCGGCCAGGGAATCTGTGCTGCACGTGCTCGCGGAGATGTTCGAGTGGGCCGACAAATACGTGAAGAACAAAGCTGTGGCGGGGGCGCGTTAGGTGGAGGTTACCCTGGCTAGGAGGTTGCTGAAAAACCCCATCCTCAAAGAGGGGCTGAACCGCCCCCGAGCCAAAAACGTTCCCGATAAACCACATCGGGACAAGTCGGGGCAGGCAAGGTCGCCAAGAACACAAAGAGATTTCTTGAATTTTGATTGAAATAACAGTTCTAATGTCACCTTGGCGCTCTTCGTGTCTTGGCGGTTTTCTTTTTCAGCACTCTGCTAGTGGCGGAACCTGTGGCGGGAATTTGCGGTTTGAACTTGTCAAGGATGGCAAGTCCAAAGCCACAACACATCATCTTCAATTTCGAGGAAAGGAAGGTACTATGCTCAGGAGATTTTTTGCACTTCTTACCGTTGCTGTTTTGCTCTTTTCGATTCTTCAAGCGGGTGAGACGAAGAGGAAAGTGGGCAATTTTACGCTTGAGGACTACAATGGCGTGAAGCATTCACTGGCTGATTTCAAGGCTTCAAAGGCCATCGTGTTGATGTTCATCGCGACTCAATGTCCGGTATCGAATGCCTACAATGCGCGGATGGTGGAACTTCACAAAGACTACAGCTCCAAAGGCGTCTCGTTCGTCGCGATCAATTCGAACAAGCAGGAAAGCGTCGAGGAGATTAAGAAGCATTCAAAGGACAACGGGTTTACATTCGCCGTCCTGAAAGACTGGAACAACGTCATTGCTGACAAGCTGGAGGCCTCGGTCACGCCGGAGATTTATGTTCTGAACTCCAATTTCGAGGTTCTCTATCACGGCAGGATTGACGACTCGCAAAGGGAGGGCAAGGTAATGTCGAAGGATCTTCGCGCCGCCTTGGACAGAATCCTCTCCGGCAAGACGGTCGAGGTTAAGGAGACCAAGGCATTTGGCTGCACGATCAAACGAGTCAAATGATGGCGAAACCGCTGTTCGTAGTCGGCCTGCTCCTCGTTGTGTTGATCGGGACTGGTTGTCGTCAGAGCGATCGCCCGGGAGGTCGGTCTGGGAGTGCAGCGACCACGACTGAGAAGAAGACGGTTCGCACTGTCGAACCGATTGACGAGGGCGGGTTAGAGAGGCTGGTGAAAGAAAGAAATGGCAGAATTCTCTTCCTCAACGTCTGGGCCACGTGGTGTGCACCGTGTGTTGAAGAGTTTCCGGATCTTGTCAAGCTCTCGCGGGCATATGACGAGACCCAGGTGGAAGTCGTGGGGATCAGCGCTGACTATCCGGACGAAATTGACTCCAAGATCGTTCCCTTTCTCAATAAACAGAACGTGCCTTTTCGCGTATACGTTGCGAAGTTCGATCGTCAGGAGGACTTCATCAACGCTGTGAGTCGATCGTGGAGCGGAGCACTCCCGGCGTCAGGAGTCTACGATCCTCAAGGGAATCAGCGGTTCTTTCTTGTTGGTAAGGGCACGTTTGAACAATTCAAGAAGGAAATTGATAAACTGAAGCCCACCCCTTGAAACGAATGTCCCTTGCGTCATGGCCAAGCTCCTGTTGAATGCCGACGACGGGCCGCGGATCATCGCGGATATCTCGGGGGAGACCTGTCAGTACTTCGAGCGGAAACCAAATTCGATCCAATACGGGAGAAGAATTCCGAAGTAGCCGCGGTTTGCCTTTCTTCCTCAGCCCCGTAAGCCGAGACCCGAGCGGTGTTCGGCGCGGGGCTGAGTTGTGTACGTGAATCTCGTTGGTTCTGCGGCGATTTTTCGTTACTTTTCAGTTGTATGGCGACGGCGAAGGACAAAATGGTTGTTGTTGCGATGAGCGGCGGTGTTGACTCGTCGGTCACGGCTGCCCTGCTGGTAGAGCAAGGCTACACCGTGATCGGTATGACGATGAAGACGTACGACTTCGACGAGGTCGGCGGCAACATCGCGAACGAGACGAGCTGCTGCGGCCTGGGCGCGATGAACGATGCCCGGATGGCAGCGGCGAAGATCGGAATCCCTCACTACGTGGTGGACTTACGGGAAGCATTCGGGCGGGAGGTGATCGGCAATTTCGTTGAGGAATACCTGAAGGGGCGAACACCGAATCCCTGCATCATCTGCAACAGGGAGATCAAGTGGGGGGAGCTTCTGCGGAAGGCGGCAGCGCTCGGTGCTGATTACGTTGCGACAGGGCATTATGCGCGCATACGGTTCGATTCAACCCGAGACCGCTATGCTGTGTCAAAGGCTCAGAATGAGGCGAAAGATCAATCCTACGCTCTTTGGGCGTTGTCGCAATCGGCGTTGAAGAAAACACTCTTTCCCCTGGGCAGCATGCACAAGCAAGAAGTGCGGAAGCTCGCACAGAAGTTCGGACTGAGAAACGCGAATAAGCAGGAGAGCTTCGAGATTTGTTTCGTCGCTGACAACAATTACGAGCGGTTTCTGAAGGAGCGCGTGCCAGATCTCGAGAACCGAGTGGCTGGGGGTAACATCATCCGGGGAGGCGAGGTCGTCGGCAAGCACCGCGGGTATCCGTTCTACACGATTGGACAGCGTAGGGGTATCGGAGCCTACGGCAAGCCAATGTATGTAACAGGGATCGACGGCGCGGGGAACGCGATTCGCGTCGGGGAGGAAAGCGATCTTTTCCACAGAGATCTTCGCGCGCGGAACCTGAATCTGGTCAGTCGCCCGGAGTTGTCAGATGGCATGTCCGTGTACGCGAAAGTTCGCTACAAGGATCAGGCATCACCGGCGAGGGTGTTCTCGGAAGGGGACGGGGAGTTCCGCGTCGTCTTTGAGGAGCCGAAGCGCGCAATCACACCTGGCCAGTCCGTTGTCCTCTATGAGGGTGACGACATCGTTGGTGGCGGCATTATCGAATCCGTTCTCGACTAACCAGCAGCACGAAGCCGGGCGCAAGGTCGGCCAAGTCCCGGAGACAGCCGGACTTAGGGGCGTTCTGAGGCTTTTTTCAGGCTGTTCCTGCTCAATGATTACAGCGGTCAGGAGAGAAACTTTCCTGTTCGATAATCGTTTATCTCAAAGAATCACGTGAAACAGACCGCGGACGATTTCGAGTTAGTGGAGGCCTTTCGAAGGGGTGATGAAAAGGCTTTCGAGGAAATCGTTCGCCGGTATCAGCATCAGGTAGCAAATATCATTTACCTCACTCTGGGCAGCAGAGAGGAGGTTGAAGACCTTAGCCAGGAGGTCTTCATTCGAGTCTACAAGTCGTTGGCCCGATTCGAATTCGATGCATCGCTGTACTCCTGGATTTACCGGATTGCTGTCAATCTCTGCATCGACGAAATCCGGCGGAGGAAAATCAGAAAAGCCGTCTCGCTGGAGTTTTTCAGCGAACAGAAGCTCGAGAAGGAGAAGCGCTCCAAGGAACGAATCACAGCGGCAGACCCGCTCCTCGCGAAAGAAAAACAGGAAGTGATCGTGGATGCCCTGCAGAAGCTTTCAACCAATCATCGAACGGTGCTTCTTCTCCGAGAGTACGAAGATCTTTCATACGGTGAGATCGCCAGGACTCTTCGCATCTCACCTCAAGCAGTGAAATCAAGAATCTTCCGGGCTCGCGAAGAGCTCAGGAAGTTACTCAAGGGGTATTTCAAGGAGCGATCATGACACACAAGTCTATTGAACGGTTGCTCTCGCCCTACCTTGACGGGGAGTTGCCGGAACTGCGACAACGAGAACTATCCGAGCATCTCCGTTCTTGCGAATCTTGCAGGCTCCGTCTGGAGGAAATGCGTGCGATCAGGCTCCAAATCCGATCCGCGGCGGATGTCTCGCTCCCCGGTACCTTTGCATTTTCCGTCCTCCGCGCGGCTCGGTACGAGCGGGAGAACTCACTGGTCTGGCTCGGAGCTGAACAGTTTGCCCGAAATGTGGTCTTTGGCCTTGCGCTGGTGGTGATGGTTCTCATCGGCTTGGGAACGTTTCTTCAATCCGAGCCGCCTCTTCGCGTTGATCGCTATCTCGCCGGTGAGCCGACGGATTCCCTGACCCGGCGGGTCATGGAGAATCAGGGCGAGATTTCAAAAGAAGACGTTGTTCTTGCAGCTCTAACCAAATAGGACGTGTCCCCATGGAACTGAAAACGAAGACATTCGTCTTTATCCTTGTGAGTTTCCTCCTCGGAGGGGTTGCCGGCGGCTTCATCGGAAGAACCTATTTTGCCGGCCAGCCGAGTTCTCACCGGCCGTCGCGGGCCGAGGTTCAGAAACAGTTTGCTGAACGACTGAAGCTGAGCCCGTCTCAGGAGACGGCGGTAGACTCGATTTTTGAGTCGTTTCGCCAGAAATTCACCGAAGTACAGAAAGAGTACTCGCAAGCTTTCCACTCAAAGCGAGATACGCTCAGGCTTGCGATCAGAAAGGTGTTGACCGGGGACCAGAACAGACTGTTCGATGATTACATAAGAGAAATGGACGAGCGCGAGGCAAAGAGACGGGGAAACAGCGACCGGTGAGCGCTCGTGCTTTTGGCGTGCACCAATTCGCGAATGTGAACACACCCTGGTTGGCTGATGTTTTTCACATATCATTAATCGAGGAGCGTTGTTGAATGAAAAAGATTATCTTGTATATAGCCGTGTGTGTGATTGCCGCAGGGGCACTGGGCTATTATTTCCTCGGAAACAACAAGAAGAATGGTGAAGCCGCACCGACCGGGCAAGTGCAGCGTGTCGTGAAGGTTGAACGAGGGGATCTCAACCTCAGCGTTTCGGCGAACGGCGTCGTTCAGCCTATCAACAAGGTCGAGATTCGTTCGAAGGCGGGCGGCCAGATCCTTCAGCTGAACTTCGAAGAAGGTTCGTACGTCAAGAAAGGCGATCTGCTGGTTGCTCTTGATACGACCCAGACAAAGAACGATTATGACCAAGCGAAGGCTGACCTCGCGACGGCACTGCAAGCGCTGACACAAGCTGAGAACAATGCTCACCGGTCCAAAGAGCTCTATGATAAGAGGTTGATTTCAGACCAGGAGCTCGACCAGTCCAAACTTGACCTGGTGAGGGCTCAATCCCAACTTGTGAGGACGAGGGCGGCATTATCGACGGCCGAGGACAGGTTGCGCGACACGCGTGTCCTGGCACCCATCACCGGGGTCATTCTGTCAAGAAACGTCGACCTCGGACAGATCATCTCATCAGCGGTATCGAATGTTGGAGGTGGAACGGTACTTGCCACGGTTGCCGATATGGAAGAGGTGTATGTCATAACGAACGTTGACGAAGTTGACATCGGGAAGGCGGGAGTCGGGCAGCGTGCCAAGGTCGTGGCTGACGCATTCCCGGATGATTCATTCTACGGGGAGGTCATTCGTATAGCGCCTCTTGGGAAGACTCAACAGAACGTCACGACGTTCAACGTGGTCATCCTTGTGAAAAATATCGGTGGGAAGCTGAAAGCGGGCATGAGCGCATCGGTGGATATCGAGATTTTCCGGAGGCAAAATGTTGTGCTGGTTCCGAATGAAGCGCTGAAGGATCCGCGCAGCGAGCAAGGGAGGGCGCTCCTAGCTTCCATGAAGACCGAGGGGACGCAAAAGGACCAAGGGGAGCAGCGGAAGTCGATTGCCCAGCAGGAGGTACAACAAGAGAGCAAAGAGGCCAAGCCAGAAAAAGAATTAAGCATGGAGGAATTGCGCCAGAAGATGCAGACTGCCTCTCCTGAAGAGCGTCAGAAGCTGCGCGATCAAATGCGGGAACGTTTCCAAAAGATGTCGCCCGAGGAACGGCAAAAGATGTTCGCTCAATTCCAGCAGCGTACGGGTGGACAAGGAGGACAAGGTGGGCAACGTGGCCAATTCGGTGGGGGCAGTGCAGGCATGATGTACGGAGGAGGTTCGGAAGGGGCGGCTGCGATGGGCGGAGAAGGGGCTTCCCGACCTCGTCGCCAATCGCAAGTGAGCAACGCGAGCGAAGTGAAGGAGCGGATCGTGATGACTAAGCAAGGCGTTCAGTTTGTGCCCAAGCTCATCAAAGTCGGCGCGAGCAATTTCGACTACGCTGAGGTGGTCGACGGCCTCAAAGAAGGGGATGAAATCCAGGTTACGACGATCTCACGCGCCAAGCTCGCCCAAGAACAAATGAATGAGCGGATGAGAAGCATGAGCGGTCTCGGCGGCATGACGGGTGGCGGTCGTGTTCCCGGCAGGTAGCGGAAGACACTGAGGAGAGACTCATGAATTTCAAGGAAAGCTTTTTTACTGCTCTTGCCGCCCTCTTTGCGAACAAGCTGCGAGCACTGTTGACCATGCTTGGTATTATCATCGGTGTGGCTGCGGTGATCACGATGATCGCGATCGGGGAGGGTGCGCAGAAAGCCGTGATCGAGCGAATCCAGTCACTTGGGACGAATCTTCTGTTCATTTCACCGGGAGCGGCACGTGGCGGCGGCATGGTGGTGATTCAATTCGGCACCAGCGTGAGACTGAAGAACAGCGACGCCGAAGCCATTCTGGCGAAGGCGCCTGCTGTCGATGCGATTGTGCCGGAGCTTAACCGCTCGGCTCAGGTCAAGTATGAAAACCGCAACTGGAACACACGAATCATCGGCACGACGCCGGACTACGAGGAAGTGAGGAACTTCAAGGCCGTCTTCGGTCGGTACTTCACGAATTCAGAAGAGCGCGGGGTTGCGACGGTCTGTGTTGTGGGCCAGACCATCGTCGACAACCTTTTTCCAACATCCGATCCTCTTGGGAAGAGGATTCGCATCGCCGGGGCGAACTTCGAGGTCATCGGTGTCCTCGAATCAAAGGGGCAGAGCGGGTTTCAAAACCCCGATGATCAGATCATTGTTCCGCTCTCCACTGCGCAGCGGCGGCTTTTTGGTGTGGATTACCTCTCACAGGTTACCGCGAAGGTCGTGAACGATAACAAAATGGATGAGGCGTTCCTCGAAATTGAAAGGATCCTTCGTCGCGAGCACAAGCTCCGTGAAGAGCAGGACAACGATTTCACCATCCGTAATCAGGCAGACATCATCTCCACCTTCCAAGAGACGCAACAAACGTTCACGTTTTTGCTGGCAGGCATTGCTGCTGTGTCTCTGCTCGTCGGTGGCATCGGCATCATGAACATCATGATTGTGTCGGTGACCGAGCGTACCAGGGAAATCGGAGTTCGCAAAGCGATCGGTGCCCGCAAACAGGATATCATGTGGCAGTTCTTGATCGAATCTGTCGTCATGAGTGTCACGGGTGGCTGCCTCGGTATTGGCCTGGGTGTTCTGGCATCGTATCTCATAACGACGTACGGGAACCTCACGCCGATCATTTCGCTCAACTCAATCACTGTGAGTTTCGTTTTCGCATCGTTCGTCGGCATATTCTTCGGCATCTATCCGGCGTGGAAGGCTGCGATTTCGAATGTCATCGATGCCTTGCGGTATGAATGAGGAGGAGGAAGAATGTGCTGTTGGACGATGGAAATGCTCGCGAGTGAAGGTAACGGTGTTGTTCTGAAACAAACACTCTTGTCGAATGCACCGGTTGCTCGTTGTTCGCGCGCAGTATCGATCTCTCTGGCATTCATCTTCACACTAAGAATACGTTGAGTCTGAGACTATGAAAGAGATAACTCGCGCTTTGCTCCTTTGCGCATCGCTCTCCTTATTGTTCGTTCTTTCATCCTGCGGTTCGAAAAACACTGATCCGCCGCCAAGGGCAGCCGGAGGAGGCCGACCTACCGGGATGACGGTGAGCGGTGTCGTGGTTTCGTCGCAACCGTTGGATAACATTGTGAACTCGTCAGGCACAGTCCTTGCTTCCGAATCGGTAGATTTGGCAGCCGAAGACGCAGGACGCGTTGAGTCCATCCTGTTCAAGGAAGGCGCGCACGTCAGGAAAAACGATTTGCTCGTCAAGATCAATGACGGGGACCTGCTGGCACAGCTGAAGAAGACCGAACTTCAGATCCAGCTCGCGACCGATCTGGCGGAGCGTCAGAAACGACTCCTTGAGACAGGCAACACCAGCAAAGAGCAATACGACATTGCTACAAGCACGTTGGCAACACTCAAAGCCGACCGGGAAAACCTCATTGCTTCGATTCGCAGACGCCAAATCCTTGCTCCTTTTGATGGAGTCGTCGGTCTGCGATATGTGAGCGAAGGGAGTTATGTGTCCCCGGCGACGCGCATTGCGAGCGTTCAGAAGATCAATCCGCTCAAGGTGGATTTTGCGATACCGGAGAAGTATGCCGGCAAAGTGCGGGTTGGTGATCTCGTGAATTTCCACAGCGATGAAACGAACCAACAATTCTCGGGAACGGTATATGCCATCGAGCCGGAAATCGAGCCCACGACTCGAACGGTGCAATTGCGTGCGATGAGTGACAACAAGGGAGAGAGGATTTTCCCCGGCGGCTACGTCCATGTCGAATTGCGCCTGAAAGAACCGGGCGGCGCTCTGATGATTCCCACCCAGGCAATCATTCCTGTTCTCAAAGGACAGACGGTCCTCGTTCGAAAGAATGGTGTGGTTGCAGTCGTACCCGTGAAGACAGGAATCCGTACACCCTCGGCCGTCCAGGTCATTGACGGACTCTCGGTCGGCGATACCGTCCTCACGACGGGGATTCTGCAACTGCGTCCGGGAATGCCGGTCAACGTGACGGTTAAACAATGAAACGTTCATCAGCACAATCTGAGATTATTCCTCTATGAGTCTCGCTTCCATCAGCATCAAGCGTCCCGTTCTGGCAATCGTGATGTCCCTGGTCATTCTGCTGTTCGGGATCATCAGCTTCACGTTCCTGGGTATCCGCGAGTATCCGGCGATCGATCCTCCGATTATCAGCGTACGCACGAGTTACGCGGGAGCAAACGCAAGTGTGGTGGAATCGCAGATCACGGAGCCGCTGGAAAAGGCGATCAACGGTATTGCAGGAGTCCGCAATCTCTCTTCGAGCAGCAGCCAGGGAAGCAGCAATATCACGGTGGAATTCAATCTCGATTCTGATCTCGAAGCAGCGGCGAACGACGTGCGCGATAAAGTTTCCGGCGCTGCCCGATCGCTTCCCCAGGACATTGACAACCCGCCGGTGGTGACGAAAGCCGACGCGAACTCCGATGATATCATTTCCCTCACCCTCCAGAGTGATACAAAAAACCAGCTTGAGGTGAGCGATTACGCCGAGAATGTCATCGCCCAAAATCTGCAAACAATTCCCGGCGTGAGCTCGACATCCATTCGCGGACAGAAACGATACTCGATGCGATTGTGGATGGATCCGAAAAAACTTGTTGCGTACGGTCTCACGCCGCTGGATGTCCGCAATGCGCTGTCTCTCGAAAACGTCGACCTCCCCTCGGGAAAAATTTCGGGCGATCAGACTGAGCTTATCGTCAATACGAAAGGACGAATGCGAACGGAGGAGGAGTTCAACAACCTCATTCTGAAGACCGACCGGAACAGGACAGTTCGCTTGAGCGACGTCGGGTTTGCGGTGCTCGGGCCCGAGAACGAAGAATTCATCCTCAGGCAATCAGGAATCCCGATGGTGGGTGTTGGTGTTATCCCACAGCCCGGAAGCAACTATATCGAGATAGCGGACGAATTCTACAGGCGGTTCGATCAGATCAAGAAGGACCTGCCTGCCGATTACAAGATGGAGATCTCCATTGACAACACCCGATTTATCAAGCGGTCGGTGAAGGAGGTCCAGGAGACTATCTTCATCGCCGTCTGCCTCGTCATTCTCATCATTTATATCTTCTTCCGCGACTGGGTTATTGCGTTCCGCCCCTTGATCGATATTCCTGTTTCGCTGATCGGCTCCTTCTTCATCATGTACGTCATGGGGTTTTCGATCAACATTTTGACTCTTCTGGCTATCGTTCTGGCAACGGGCCTTGTTGTGGACGACGGGATCGTCGTCACCGAGAATATCTTCAAGAAAGTTGAACAAGGGATGACTCCAATGGAGGCAGCGTTCGCCGGATCGAAGGAGATCCTCTTTGTCGTGATCTCCACGTCCATCACGCTCGCCGCTGTCTTCCTCCCGATCATTTTCCTGCAGGGATTCGTCGGGCGATTGTTCCGCGAATTTGGTATCATCCTTGCCGGAGCGGTGCTCATCTCTGCATTCGTCTCTCTCTCCTTGACGCCTATGTTGAATGCCAAGATGATCCGGAAGAAGCGAGCCCACACGCGTTTCTACCAGGTGACGGAGCGATACTTTCAGAGGATGAACAAGTTGTACGAGAACCTGCTCTCCCGGTTTATGAAACACCGGTGGATCGCGACGGCGATCATCCTTGCCTCGCTCTCCCTCACTGCCCTCATTGGTGCCGGACTTCAATCCGAGTTAGCTCCGCTGGACGACAGAAGCTACTTGCGTCTTTCGGCCACCGCTCCCGAGGGAGCGTCGTACGAATATACCGACGCCGTCGTTGATCGTCTGGTCACGATGATCGGTGACTCGGTTCCCGAAAAGCGCATCTGCCTGAGCTTCATCGGTGGCTTCAGTTCCGTGAACTCAGGCAACATACGAATCATGCTCTCGGGTCCAGAGGAACGAACGCGTTCTCAGCAGGCGATCGCCGATTATCTCACAACGGGAACCCGCCGCATCACCGAGGCACGTGTGTTTGTTTCGCAGGAACAAACGATCTCGGCGAGTGGCGGTGGCATGCGGAGCGGTATGCCGGTAGCTTACGTCATCCAGAACCAGGACTTTGAAAAGATCCGTCAGGTTCTCCCGAAATTCATGGACGAGGTGAATCAGAGCAGCGTCCTCCTGAATGCGGATGTGAACCTGAAATTCAACAAGCCGCAAATCGACGTTTCGATCGACCGCGATCGGGCCCGGAGTCTCGGAGTCTCCGTTATTGACATCGCCCAGACGCTGCAACTTGCTTTCAGCGGACAGCGGTTCTCCTATTTCGAGATGAACGGGTTTCAGTATTCTGTCATCGGTCAGGTTGACCGCGCGAACCGTGACGAGCCTCTCGACCTGAGGTCGCTCTATGTTCGGAACAATCAGGGGAAGCTCATCCAGCTCGACAATCTGGTCATTGCGAAGGACGAGAGCGCTCCACCACAACTGTATCATTTCAACCGCTTCAAGTCTGCAACGATCTCCGCCGCACTGGCACCAGGGAGGACCATCGGTGATGGCATCGCGGAAATGGACCGCGTCGCGAAAAATGTTCTGGATGATTCCTTCAGGACTGCCCTGGCGGGCGCCTCGCGCGACTATGCTGAAAGTTCTTCGAACATCGTCTTCGCATTCCTGCTGGCGCTGGCGTTAATTTATCTCGTGCTCGCGGCACAGTTCGAAAGTTTCATCGACCCCTTCACAATCATGTTGACGGTTCCTCTCGCCCTCGCAGGCGCGCTTCTTTCGTTGTGGATCACAGGGAAGACTCTGAATATCTTCAGCGAGATCGGCATTATCATGCTGATCGGGCTTGTGACGAAGAACGGCATTTTAATCGTTGAGTTTGCGAACCAGAACAAAGAGAAGGGGAAGAAACTGCTCGAGGCGGCACAATTTGCGGCTGCTGCCCGATTCCGCCCGATTCTCATGACATCTCTCGCAACGATGCTTGGCGCTCTGCCAATTGCGCTTGCGCTCGGCGGCAGTGCGAAAAGCCGCGTCTCGATGGGCATTGTGGTTATCGGAGGACTGTTCTTCTCCCTTGTTCTTACGCTTTTCGTTATTCCCGCGATGTATACGTTCTTCTCCAAGGAGACCAAAGAATCGATTACGCAGGTAACAGAAGAAAAGCCTGAACGACGGGAATTGCTCCGCGAAGAGGTACTCGTCAAGTAGGATTGACCAAAAACGTCAGTTCAATCATCTTCCTTCACGATCTGACGACGCGACTCCATCCTCTCCCCGCAAGCGGACCTCTTGAGTCTGGTAAACGGTTTTGCCAACCAGAATCCGGAGATCGTCTCCTTCAGACCTCGAGACCTCACGATCACGGAATCTGCCTTGACCATGAAACTCAGATTTGTCATACCGGCTCTCTACACCTATCTGTCGACCAAGAAGAGCGCTCCCAGCAGTTCGTTGGAAGAGGGAAAGCGCGAGGCCCCAGTGACCCTGGAAGAGGTGCTTGCCAAGTAGGCATCAGGTTTTCACATCAAGTGACGTGCTCAGGACTGTGGGTGCGTCGCTTTTGTTTTTGGAGACACTATGCACTGTTTTCTTGACTAAGGCTATGCCCTTTCCTATATTGACTCGTCTTCAACAACACGAGTCAGAAACCTAGCTTGAAGTGAATTCAATGAGCAAAGACAGGATTCAACGACTGCAGGATCTGCAGGAGAAGGCGCTCCTCGGCGGAGGCCAGACGCGCATCGATGACCAGCACAAAAAAGGCAAGCTGACCGCGCGTGAGCGGCTCGACCTGCTCCTCGATCCGGGTAGTTTTGAGGAAATCGGAATGTTCGTCCAGCATCGGTCGAGTGATTTTGGACTGGACAAACAGAAATACCTGGGCGATGGCGTCGTGACGGGGCGCGGGAGAATTGGCGGGAGGGATGTGGTGGTGTTCAGCCAGGATTTCACGGTCTTTGGAGGCTCGCTCTCCGAAGCACATGCCGAAAAGATCTGGAAGATGATGGACCTTGCCCTCAAGCTCGGCGTCCCGGTCATCGGGCTCAACGATTCCGGTGGGGCTCGTATTCAGGAGGGGGTGGTGAGCTTAGGGGGCTACGCGGACATTTTTCTTCGGAACACTC
>Ga0315277_10002773_pt1 | contig 24122 bp, 20 predicted proteins | sample YL17G05_15_MG_FD_203695 | JGI IMG/M metagenome (GOLD analysis project Ga0315277, IMG submission 203695) | Sediment microbial communities from Yellowstone Lake, YNP, Wyoming, USA - YL17G05_15 | ecosystem: Environmental > Aquatic > Freshwater > Lake > Sediment | place: USA: Wyoming | collected... | reverse complement strand
GGCGCCGGCAACGACTCCGGCTCAATCCGCTCAGGCCGTTGAAAAGTTGGTCGACATCGGGGGTTACAATCTTAACTTCCGGATCATCCCGGGCCGGGGCTCCGCGATCCTCCTCGAGTCCGGCGGCGGGATGGATTCGACCGAGTGGAACGCGTTGGCCCCGCGGCTGGCGCAGGAAACCGGGGCAACCGTCATCGCCTATGACCGTGCCGGATTCGGAAAGAGCGACCTGCCGGAGACGAAATACGACCTTCGCAAGGATACGGCCGCCTTGTGGCGCGGGCTCAGGACCCTCGGCCTCGATCGGAACCTCATCCTCGTCGGGCATTCCTACGGGGGATTCCTGATCCGCTTCGAAGCCGCCGAGCACCCTGATGCGGTCCGGGGTATCGTCTTTGTCGACCCCTTCTCGGTCGAATTCGTCGATACGTTCGGGGTCGATTACTGTAACAACCATCCCATGATGGGGAAGCTTCCGTTCGACACCTCCCGGCCGGAGACCCTCAGCAAGCCGCAGCGTGCCTTGGTACGCATGGTCGGTGCGCCGGAGAGTAACCTGGCCAAAAAGATCGCCGTTATGCGCCAGGCCGTCTTTCCGGAGGGCATCCCCGTGAGGGTGATCACCTCGGGAACGGCTTTCCTCCCCAAGCCGGAAGAACAGAAGGCCTGGCGGCAGTCCCATGAGCGATTGACGGCATCGATCAAAGGCGCCGTGCTTGTCGTCGCCGAGAAGAGCGGCCATATGATCCCGTTCAGTGAGCCTGACCTTCTCGTTTCCGTCGTGGCTGAGGTCGTACGCTTGGCGAAATGATCGAACGGCGCCTCAGTTGAGCACAATCTGAGCACAATTGATTTTGCGCTCCATCTAATTCTCTGAACTCCGGATCCAAAGCTCGGAGGTTCGAATCTTCTCAGGCCCGCTGTCATCGCATGAACAGGCGCGCCAGCTGGGTTCGGTTCTTGACCCCCGTCTTCCGGAAAATATTGTAATTGTGATCCTTCACGGTCTGGGGAGAGATGCAGAGCTCGTCGGCGATCTCCCTGTTCGTCTTTCCCCGGCAGACGAGGGTAATGATCTCGATTTCCCGCCCTGTAATGCCATACCTGACCAGGAGATCGGCAGGCGCGTGAAATACCGCTCCGATTTCTGCCGGGAAGGCTTCGGCATAGGCCCGAACCCAGAGGAAAAGCGCCAGGTTGAACATGAGGAGTCCCAACGCGTTTGCCAACCTGGCAACCCCGATGTTCCCCGGCGTCCTATCCAAGCCGAGGATCAGACCGGCCAGGACCAGGAAGAACAGAAGGAAAAAGATCAAACCCAGGGAGACAGCAGCGTCCCGGACACGTCCGCGCGCTAGCCGCCTCGCTCCGACGATCAAAAAGACCCCAATCTCTATGACCGCGGCGATGAACAGGTATTCCAGCCACGAAAAAACGTTCATGAAGTGGCCCGCCAGGCGGCTTCCGACGAAAGGCGCCCACGCGGCGCATCCCAGGAGCGTCAGGAGCCCTCCCAGAATGAGGAATATCGGTCTGATTCGCGGCGGAACCGGACGATCGAGGATCTTACAGGAGATAACGATCAGAGAATAGACCCACATGATCTTCAGATAGCCGAGGGCCAGAAGAGTCGCAATGAGTAGAGAAAACCCGTATCGGTCGGGGATGTTCCTCAGAAGGTCCATCCTGACGAATTCCCAGATCAGCCCAAGGATGACAAGGATGTTGTAAAGGAATATGGCGGAGATTACGGCCTTGATGTGTTTGAACGTTCGCGCCTGTCGGCCAACGGCCAGAAGAGTGATCGTCACAAAACCCGACGCGAGGGTCGCAAGAAGGACCATCGGCGTGAAGAGACCCATACGGGGATATTATCACGGCCGGACCAGACTTAGGTAGGATATGGAAAAATCCGACTTTCTTCGGATGGACAGGTGCCGGGGCCGGCGGGACAATACCGGCAAATGGAGGCATTCATGACAACATCAAAATCCGCCTGGCGCAACGTTACGGCCGTGCTCCTCGGCCTCGGTCCGATGTACATCTTCGTCATCGGCTCCCATATTTTGACGGGAGGCGCCTACACCCTTAAGGAGATGTTGCTCTATCCGCTCATCATAGGATCGGCGATGATCTTTTGGATCGCCTTTCTCTACAAAACCCTTGCCGGCAAGGATTGGCGCCGGATCAATCGGGAGCCGGGGACCTGGGCAAGGGATGCGATCTCCGGGGTAGGCCTGGGCGTAGGGCTCCTCCTGCTGTTATTGATCCAACGGGGTACGATCTATCGCTGGCTGCCTGGCCCACCCTCTAACCCGACGATTCTGACGCTGATCCAGGGCCTGGTCCGGGATCCTCTTCTTTTGGCCATATGGCTTGGACCTGTCGTTTGGATCGGCGTCTCCGTATTTGAAGAATTCCAGCGGGCGTTCATGCTAGACCTGCTGACGGACATCGCCCCTAAGACATGGCACAAGGCTCTCGTCCTCTTCTTTTCAGCAGGCCTGTTTGGTTTGGCCCATCTCTACCAGGGGCCCGCTGGGATCGCGGGAACCTTCCTCTTTGCCGTCGTGATGGGGCTTTACTATCTCGGCCGCGGCCGGATCGGACCCATGATCATTGGTCACGCCCTTTACGATTCCGTTCAGATTGTCATGCTGGTCATCCAAGTCCGGCAGGGGGGCGGATGAGGAAGGGTAGATTTCATGAATCCTGCGAATTGAGGGACCCTGACCTCCCCCCCGGTAAGCAGTTGATCGCCGATTGGGACGCCGCAGGTGAGCACAATCTGAGCACAATCGATTGCAGGCCCCGCCTAATTACCTTTTTATCAGTAACTTGAAACGCTAGGCCAGTTGGTTCGTAATCAGCAGGTCGGAGGTTCGATCCCTCTCGCTGGCTCCACCCATATTCCCCGAGAATTCATCCATTCGGTCATCATCCCCAGCGCTCTATGCTTGTCTAGATTTATTGCATCTCAGCCAGGTTTTTGGCATCTGCTGAGCAGGCCCGATCGCCCAACGAGTCCTTGACGGCGGCCCGGGTCGGGGATATTCTCTGCCCTTGGCAGTCGGAAACCGAGCCGGGAGGTATCCATGACGCTTCCATCGAACCCTTGTTCTCGTCGGGGAAGAAGCCTGGACGTGCGCCTCTCGTTCGGCCTAATCGGCGTTCTCGTCCTGGGGTTGCTCTTCGGCGGCGCCGTTTTCGCCCAGGAGCGCGGTGACAGCGATAGCGTCCGTAAGCAGATCGAGTATACCCGGGAGCACTACGTCAAGCATGAGTATCACATACCGATGCGGGACGGGATCAAGCTCTTCACCGTGGTCTACGTCCCGAAGGACGATAGACAGGCCTATCCGATCATGATGCAGCGGACCCCCTATTCCGTCGCCCCCTACGGCCTCGACAATTACAGGCCGATCCTCGGTCCTTCGGAGCTGTTTGAGAAAGAAGGATTCATATTCGTCTACCAGGATGTCCGCGGGCGCTACATGTCCGAGGGCGAGTTTGTCGACATGCCATTCCACAAGACCCGCCTATCCGGGCCCACGGACACGGACGAGAGCACGGACACCTACGATACCGTCGACTGGCTCGTCAAGAACGTGCCGAACAACAATGGCAAGGCGGGCATCTGGGGCGTCTCGTACGGAGGCTTCTATGCAGCGTTCGGGATGATCGACGCGCACCCGGCGCTCGTGGCGGCCTCTCCGCAGGCGCCCGTCGGGGACGCCGCCGACGGAGACGACGCCTTCCATAACGGGGCCTTCTTTCTGGCCGCGAACTTCGGCTTTTACCAGTTCTTCGAGCCGCGGCCGGGCGGCCCGGCGCTACCGGGCAGGTCCTTGGCGCGGCTCGCGCGCACGCCCGACGCCTACGATTTCTTCCTCCGGATGGGTCCTCTCGCGCGGAGCGAGGAGCTGTATTTCAGGGGAAAGAATCCCTATTGGACAGCCAATCTGAGCCATCCGAACTACGACGAATACTGGCAAGTCCGCTCGCTCGTGCCGCACATGACAGCCATCAAGCCTGCCGTCCTGTTCGTCGGCGGCTGGTTCGACGCCGAGGACCTCGCCGGTCCGCTGAAGCTGTTCTATGCGCTGGAAAAGAACGGTCCGCAGGGGCCGAACACCCTCATCATGGGTCCCTGGTCCCACGGCGGGTGGTCCCGCGGGGACGGCGACCGGCTCGGCAACCTGAGCTTCAAGGTGAAAACGGGGGAGTTCTACCGTTCGAACATCGAATTCCCCTTCTTCCTCTATCACCTGAAGGGCAAGGGGGAGGGCCTTCGGGGGCCGGAGGGGGGAGCCGTACCGAAAGCCTGGGTCTTCGGGACGGGCGCGAATGAATGGCGGCGGTTCGAGGTCTGGCCTCCCCGGGAAGCCCGCGAGAAGATCCTCTATCTCGGCCCCGGCGGCACGCTTTCCTTTGAGCCGGCCGCGGTCAAGGCGGTGGCTTACGACGAGTACGTCAGCGACCCGAACAGGCCCGTGCCCGTCATCGGCCACACGGGCGAAGGCATGCCTGGCGACTACATGAGCGAGGATCAGCGTTTCGCCGCGCGCCGGCCGGACGTGCTGGTCTATGAAACGGAGCCGCTTGAGAGCGACGTGACGATCGCGGGCCCCGTCTCGCCGTCGCTCCGGGTCTCCACGTCGGGGACGGACTCGGACTTCGTCGTCAAGCTCATCGACGTCTATCCGAACGATCAACCGGACCCGGCGCCGAACCCGGCCCGGGTCCGCATGGGCGGCTACCAGCAGCTTGTCCGCGGCGAGCCCTTCCGGGGCAAGTTCCGCAAGAGCCTGACGAAGCCGGAGCCGTTCAAGCCCGGCAAGGTTGCGACGATCGACTTCAGCATGCCCGACGTCTGCCACACGTTCCTCAAAGGCCACCGGATCATGGTCCAGATCCAGAGCTCCTGGTTTCCGTTGACCGACCGGAACCCCCAGAAGTTCGTGGACATCCCCAAGGCGAAAGTGTCGGACTTCAGGAAAGCCGTCGAACGGGTGTATCGCGGCGGCCCGGCAGGGTCCAGGATCCGCGTCCTGGTCCTCGAATAGAGGAGGGGCGGATACGAGGATTATGTAGCGTCCCGCATGTCCGAGGTCGAGGATTCCGGGGTGCGATGGGCCGGGCTGATGGGCAGCTGATTGCCAATTCAGGGCAGCGCCGCAGGTGAGCACGACCTGAGCACAATCGATTTTGCGATCCGGCTAATTACCTTTATTATCAAAAAGTTGAAACACTAGCGCAGTTGGTTCGTAATCACCAGGTCGGAGGTTCGATCCCTCTCGCTGGCTCCACCCGATCCCCCTCTAAAAAAGGAGGATAAGCCCCTTCGAGCCCCTTATTTTATCAACCCCAACTGCTTCATAAAAGCAAAATTGTCGAAGTAGGATCTGTCTTCGGCAATTAGTCCATCGGGCGAGATCTTGGCAAGGAACACAAGCATGAGAATGACTTTCGTGCCTGTGGGCGCCACTTCACCTTCCGGAGTGGCCAGAGGACCGGTGAATGTCCCGCCGCCGGCGCCTTCGAAGACGATCGTGTCGCTGGAGAATGCGACCACAGACATGTCGACCTTCCAATCCGGCATGGCCTTAAACATCGCTTTATAATACTCTAAGAGGGCCTCGCGGCCGTGGACCGGCGACGACAGGTCCGCTTGTATCATGACGGCATCCGGCGCATTGAGATTGAAACAGCGACGGCATCCGCCGAGTTAAGCGTCTTGAGGATCTTGTCCGCGACTAGCGCGGGAATTGACATGGTTGACGGACCGGGAGTAGATTTCCGGCGTGATCAAGCAGGGATTCTCAAGACCTAGGGCTGGCTGGCAATCGATAAAATATCGCGGATTTCAAAGAGCAATAGCTAATGGTTATCCGATGCCAACAAAGAGGTCATTATGAAAACTCAAAATTTCTATGTAAAAGTGCTGCGCCTGATTTTCATCTTAGGCATGAGCTTAAGTGCTTTTGCTCAGGATATTCCCGATCCGGAGTCCTATTTTGGTTTTAAACCCGGAGCTGATTACAAGCTGATCAGATGGGATAAGATTGTCAGTTACTTCGATATTCTTGGTGAAAAGAGTCCCCGGATCGTTGTAAAGGATCTTGGAAAAACGACCCTTGGGAATCCATTTTTACTGGCCATTATTTCATCTCCGGAAAATTTATCTCGTCTCGAGAAGTATAAGGAAATTTCCAAAAAACTGGCCCAGGGAAAAATCTCTAAAGAGGTGGCAGCTGATCTGGCAAAAGAAGGAAAGACAATTGCTTTGATCACCTGTAGCATGCATGCAGATGAGTGCGGACCCACAAATATGTCTCCTGAGCTTGCATTCTCTTTGGCGACAAGTCATTCGCCAGAGATAAAAAAGGTGCTTGAGAATGTGATCCTGTTGCTTATTCCCAGCTGGAATCCTGATGGGAATATCATGGTGACTGACTGGTACAACCAGAACCTAGGGACACCCTTTGAATCATCTCCCATGCCATGGCTATACCACCATTATACGGGACATGATATCAACAGGGATGGCTTTATGCATACTCAGATTGAAGTCAGGTACGTTAATGATATCCTTTATCATGAGTGGTTTCCTCAATTATTTATGGATATGCACCATATGGGAAATTCGGATGCCAGGCTCGTTCTTTCCCCATTGTTTGATCCGCGACATCCCTCAATTGATCCATTGGTAACACGCCAGATCGAACTTACGGCGGCTTATATGCATACGTTGCTTGAAGAAAACGGGAAAACCGGAGTCATGCATTATGCCAAATGGAACGAATGGCGAATGTCGGCTATCCATACAAACTCATTATGGCATAATGTTATAAATATTTTATTCGAAGCTGCCAGCGCTCAAATGGCCTCGCCTGTTTTCCAGAAAGAGAGCGATTTAGAAGAAGTGAGCGGTGGGCTGGGCCAGGATGGCAACAAACAGTCGGTCAATTATCCAAGTCCCTGGAAAGGAGGCTGGTGGCGTTTTCGCGATATCGTTGAATACGCATACCTGTCTTGTTTGGGGTTGCTTGAATCAGGCTCCATTCACAGGGAGAGATATCTCCTGAATATGTACCGTATGGCAAGAAACAGCATAGAAAAGGGAGAAACTATCGCTCCATATGCTTTCGTTATTCCTCAGGATCAAAAAGATCCCAACAGGGTCGCTAAGATGATAAATATCCTTATTTCGAATGGAGTTGAAATTCATCAGGCAACCAGGTCCTTCAAAGCCAATGACACGGAATATCCTTCAGGCACTTACGTAATAAAATTATCCCAGGCATACCGGCCGTTCATTATCGATATCCTTAGCCCTCAGTATTACCCTGACCGTCGTTTATATCCCGGAGGTCCACCCGAATCCACTTTTGATATAACCGGATGGACTCTTCCTTATCAGATGGGTGTAGATGTTGTTGAGGCAAAGAGCTCTTTTACTGCAGACCTTGTTCCTGTTTTGAAAGCTGAACCTCCGAAGGGAAGTCTTCAGGGGAGCGGGAAGACATATCTTATTGACCATAATGTCATAGACAGCTACAGGGCTGTAAACAGGCTGCTAAAAGAAGGGAACTCAGTTTATTGGTCGAAAAAGTCATTTGTTTCAGGGGGAAAACAGTATCCGGCAGGAACCATCCTGGCATCAGGACGCAAAATTGGTGACATGATCGGTAAAGTGGCCAATGAGTTCAATTTGCAAATAGCTGCAGGTAATCCAAATACCGATTTATATACTCTACAACCGCTGAAGCTTGGACTTTATAAACCATGGATGGCCAGTGAGGACGAGGGCTGGACACGATGGATCTTCGATACATGGGAGGTTCCATATACGACATTACATAATTCCGATCTTCAAAACATGAATCTCAAATCTGATTATGATGTTATTATATTGCCCGATATAGGATCTGCCGGAATCATTGATGGGTATCCAAAGGGATCAATCCCTGAAAAGTATGCCGGAGGGATAGGTGAAGCAGGCCTGGCCGCATTAAAGAAATTCGTGAGTGAAGGTGGCACACTGATCACACTTAATGACTCAAGCCAGTTACCCATAGATCTATTTGGGCTCCCTTTGAAGGATATTTCGAATGTCTATCCCTCAACGGAGTTCTTTTGTCCAAGCGCAATACTCAAGGTAGAATTGGCGAATGATCATCCTATTACATTTGGGATGGGCAGCAGCTCGGATATTCTCTCTTATGAAAGCCCGTTGTTGGATTTCTTAACTACCGAAGAATTGTCAAAGAGGAAGGATGGCCTGCCCGTATCCGATCTCAAGGTTGTGGCAAGCTTCCCGGACTCCAATCCATTCCGGGGCGGTCGCCTTATCGGCGAAGGGATTTTACATAAGAAACCTGTTCTGATCGAGGCCGCTTACGGCAAAGGGAAGATCGTCATATTCGCCTTTCATCCTCAGCATAGAGCGCAGACTCATGGCACATTTATGCTATTTTTCAATTCGCTTTATTATGGGCAGGCTTTATTGAATTAACCTTTGTTTCGGTCGTGTCAGCGGATGTTCGCAACTTCGGGGCCATCTTAAACCTGTTCAGTTAGCAGCTTGAGCCATCAACTCGTGCTGCCGGTCCAGGGATCCGACCGCCCCATCTGGAGGGGAGAGGTCCGGTTGGTTTTTGGATTCATTGGCGCCGTCCTCGGGCGGCTGATCCTGAAGCGGGTCGTTTGGCTGGTCTAGGTGTTGTATAATGAACATGTCGTCGGAACAACCGTTATCGAAGGTCCATCAGAACAAGGAGAACAAAATGGCATACACGCTGGACACCTCAATTGGCGATATTCTGAAAGATCCGGGCGCAGTGAAGGTGATGGAAAAATACGCCCCGGGCATTTCCGGTAACCCCATGATAGGACTGGTAAAGGGCATGGCACTCAGATCCCTGCTCCCCCTGCCGCAGGCCAAGCAGGCAGGCATCACGGAGGAGATGGTCAACAAAGTGTTGGTGGAGATCAACGCCCTGGAAAAATAAGAGCATCCCGGCGGTTCAAGCGGGAAGGCGCCGGAAGAGCATCGTATTCGAACCCAAAGGGGCAGGTCAAGGTCGGAGGAGGGAGCGAATGAAAGAAGGACATGTGAAGCGGATCCGGCGCGACACTAAGCGGCTGTTTCTGAAGAAAGGCACCTGCTCCCGCACCTTGTTTTTCATCTTGGACCGGGAATTCGGCCGTCTCCAGGACGACGAAGAGCGCGCCGCCGAGCTTCTGGCCGGGGGGATCGTCCAGCAGGGATACCAGTGCGGACTTCTCTGGGGCGCCGTCTTCGCCGTGGGCGCCGAGTCGTTCCGGCGCCAGCCCGACCGGGACAGCGCCATCGGCATGGCCATCAAGGCCGCCCGGCACGTTTCCGCCTCTTTCGATGCCCGGGCCGGGAGCCCCGATTGCTATGACATCACAAGCTGCGAATGGACGGACAAGCTGAGCATCGCCAAATACATGCTTACCGGGAAGTTCCTCTCCTGCTTCAAGCTCGCCGACGCGTGGGCGCCGGAAGCGATCCGGGCGGCGGAGGAAGGGCTCGCCCTTGACCCTTCCGACCTTCCGGTCCGGCCGCTCAGCTGCGCCTCCGAGGTCGTCCGGCTGTCGGGCGGTAGCGATGCGGAGATGGTCACGGCAGCCGGGCTGGCCGGGGGCATCGGCCTGAACGGAGGGGGTTGCGGCGCGCTGGCCGCCGCGATCTGGATGAATGCGTTGTCACGGATCCGGGACAAGACCTACAAGACGTCGTTCTCCGATCCCGTGGCCGAGCGTATCCTGCGGACGTTCTTCGAGGCCGCCGGTTCCGAGCTGGATTGCCGCGTCATCGCCGGACGCTCATTCCCGACCGTCGCCGATCACACCGAGTTCATCGGAACCGGCGGCTGCGGCAGGCTGATCCAAGCTATGGCCGGCGCCGTCTCTTTGCGCTGAAGCGCTCGAAACGCTGGGCGCTCCCGGCCCCCGGGCCTCAAGAGGGGCCTTAAAACCCGGATTTCGTAGCGAGCATAAATGGACTTGCTAATTTAAAAAGTTGCTGACAGAATGGGCGAGAGACGGAGTGCAGGTCACTCACGTTCAGGCTGCGATTGAGAGTGGCTCGTAATGTACGACTTTCTTAGATGTGCAGTCCGTCGCTCTCTAACAATCGGTTCCACGCGACCGGCCACGCCGGCGCGTAAACCAGACCGTTAGCCATAAAAAAGGAGATAGCTTTGGCCTCGACATGGATCTCATATAACGATCTCGCTTGGACTGAAGATTGGTTGGCGGACCCGGCAGGATACGAGCATGAAGTCATGGTCTACGTCGACCTGATCAAGCGCACTGCGGCAGTCCCGCCAAGCACATTGCTGCACTTGGGAAGTGGTGCGGGAGGCTATGACGTGTTCTTCAAACGTCATTTTACCGTAACCGGGGTGGATCAAAGACCGAAGAGATCTTTCAAAACAATAATTTTGCATATGCCGGCGAAAAAGATGGCATACACATGACTTTATTGGAGAACAATTATATCAACCCATTTCGCCCCAATACCTATGAGGCCACTTTCGTGTATTTGATCCGGCAGCAGGGAGAGTTGACCATTCATACAGATCATCAAGTGCTCGGCCTTTTCTCACAGGCCATGTGGGATGAAGTGTTCAAGAATGCCGGAATGACCATGCAGAAAACAAACCTGGAAGGTATCTATGACCCATATGTTCTTAATGGCGGAGCATATCCCCTTATTGTTTTCGTAGGGCATAAAGTATGAATAGGAAGAAGCGCTCGCCTTCACGTTGATGAATGGCTAACAAAAGGTTGCCGCCGACGTTGCTCCGCTGTGCGCCGCCGCTGAACCGGAGCGTGAACTGCTCCCCGTATCTCGCCCATTCTGTCAGCAGGTCGGAGGTTCGATCCCTCTCGCTGGCTCCAACAATTTCTCCCCCCAGGGCATAAGCGATTCACCGCTTGACTTCCCTGACCGGAAGGGGAGAGGTCTATTCGAATGAAATAATAGTTGACAAATAGACGGCTATATGTTATTTATAAATTCATGATCGATCGCCCCTATTGGCTGAAGCGTATTCAGGATGCTTGGAAAAAGCGCCCGATCGTTTGGTTGGGCGGGGTCCGCCGCGTCGGGAAGACGACCCTGGCGAGGTTGCTGCCCGATACGATCTACATCAATTGCGACCTGCCCTCGGACGTGCGGCGCCTGGAGGATCCCGAGCTTTTTTTTCGGGCCCAACCCAAAACCGCTATCATCGTCCTCGACGAGGTCCACAGGCTGGCCGACCCCAGCCGCATCCTGAAGATCGCCGCCGACGCTTTTCCCGGGCTCCGCATCCTTGCTACCGGCTCGTCCACGTTGGCCGCGACGCGCAAGTTCCGTGACACTTTGACAGGCCGGAAGCATGTCCTCCAGTTGACTCCCGTTCTCTGGTCCGAATGCGAGGACGACTTCGGCATAGCCGATCTCGATCGCCGGCTTCATCACGGCGGCCTCCCCGAGTTCCTGCTCAGCCCAAAGAAGGACGAAACGCTGTTCTCGGAATGGATGGACAGCTTTTACGCCCGGGACATCCAAGAGCTTTTCGCCGTCCGGGAGCGCACGGGCTTTCTCGATCTTTTCCGTCTCATGCTCAGGACAAGCGGCGGGCTGGCCGACTATACCGCGCTCTCACGGGAATGCGACATCAGCCGGCAGACGGTCAAAGCCTATCTAGAAGCCATGAGCATCGCTTGTGCGCTTTCGATCTTGCCTCCCTACCACGGCGGCGGACGACGGGAGATCCTGAAGCGGCCCAAGGTCTACGGATTCGACACGGGCTTCGTCGCTTACGTGCGGGGATGGAAGGACATTCGGGACGACGACCGCGGACTCCTTTGGGAGCATCTGGTTCTGGACACCTTGCGGACAGCGACCGGGGGAGAGGGGCTATTCCACTGGCGCGATAAGTCCGGCCGGGAGGTGGATTTTATCGTCCGGCGCGGCAAAGAGGTCGATGCGGTCGAATGCAAGGTCAATCCCGATCGCTTCGACCCGGCTTCCCTCGCCGTATTCCGCGCGTCCTATCCCGGCGGCCGGAATTACCTTGTCTGCCCGGGGATCCGGAAAGCCTACGAGCGGCGTTTCGGAGGGCTCGTGGTCCGCGTTGCCGGCGCGCGGGACCTCCTGACTTGACCGGCCCTGGTTCTTTATCCTTGGGCCGCAAGCGGATCAAAGTCGGGTGTCAGAGCCTCAGGTGAGCACAATCTGAGCACAATCGATTTTGCGCCCCGGCTAATCGCATTTATTATCAGTAACTTGAAACGCTAGGGCAGTCCCTTCGTAATCAGCAGGTCGGAGGTTCGATCCCTCTCGCTGGCTCCACGCCTTCCTCGCTGGGATCTCAAGGAAACCAACGAACGGACCGGCTATCGATGGATCTGGGGATCCTAGCGGCGCTCCTTGCTCAGCAATTGCTCTTTATGTAACAGCACTTCGCGGTGAGCTCCTTCATTTTTGACGATAAGCTTGACTTCTTTCACCGTTTTATCGCTGATCAATTGCCTCAACTGAAAAATGGTGTCGGCGTTGAAAGGCCTTCCGTTGCAGGCGATGATTTCCTCTCCGACCTTGATGCCGGCCTTATCTGAAGGCCCCCCGGCCCAAAGCCCATCAACGATGATGGCGTTGTTTTCTCCTTTGCCCAGATTCAATCCGATCGAGAACAGGTCTTTCACAAATGTGGCGTCTTCATAAGGGACAAAGAGGATCTCATGGTTGGGGTAATCGATGGTCATCAAGAACTGGGACAAATAATCCTTCCCGAGCAGGGGAACGGATAGAGGCGCCGGAAGCTCGGCGAAAAGACACATCAGGTCCCGTATTTGAAGGTCGCCCTGTGTCCAGCGTCCGATCCTCCCGAGATAGACATCTTTCGTCTTGGTGCCCGGCCAGTCGATCATCACGCCCTTGGACCGGACCAGCGCTGGATCATCTCGCAAGCCCACGGTGTCCAGATGATCGAGAGGGAACACCACGGAATAGGGCTGACCGGTATCGACCATCGCCTTGATCGAGATCGTGTCGTTGATCAGGCAATCGATCATGGGAGCATGATTGACCTGATGGTTCGTGAACTTGACACGATATCCGGGAGCGCTTTCCCTGCTGTCCTCTTCATCGGGAGAGAGGATCACCCGTTGCTTTCGATAATCGAGAGCGACTTTGAACCTTTCCAGGAGGTTAGAGCCGATAATTCCGGAGAGGGGGATCCCGTACCTCTCGAACTTCCGGAAATCGAATCCCATGAAGGCGAAAACGCCGGGAATAGCGACCTCCCCCAAAGCCAGGGTCTCCATCTTGGCCATATTCCCTCTGATCTTGAGGCCCAATTCTTCGCGGACCTTCCGGTCGATGAATGTCAATCCGCCCGTATCCAGGACAAAACGATATGATCGGGCCGAACCATTGATCGTAGCCTTGATGACGATGAGATGTTCCATCAGCTCAAAGGGGATCGCTCCTTTGACCGGCCTATCCTCAACTTGGGCGAGGGCTAAAGTGCTTGACAAGAAAGCTATGAGCAAAGTCAAGACGACCGTTCTTTTCATCGGCCCTCCTGTTCGTTTCTCGCCGGAACCACGATCATGATTCACAGAACCATAAGCCAATGGCCCATCTAAAGCTGCTTGAACAGCGACCCCAATGATCCGTGCGGCCTGATAGGATTGTAGGCCTTTGTTCAAGCCTCGGCAAGCGCTTTCGCCTCGTCAGGCGCGTCCTGCAGGCCGGAGGTTCGATCCCTCTTGCTGGCTCCACCGATTCCTTCCATATAGGCAGAGAGTTGGACTCCGGATTTAAAAGTCGGAGGTTCAAATCCTCTCAGGCACGCCATGTTTGACTTCCCGCCCATCCCTCTGTTAATCTGAGGCCAAGCTCGAGAAGGGGAGCCTGCTTGGCCAACAAGTGTCCGACCTGCCATTCTGAGAATGCCGATACCCAGCGCTTTTGCGGGGAGGGCGGTACCGCGCTATCAAATCAACTGAAAGGAGAGAAAAATCATGATCGAGAGAGTTCACCAACATATTATTGAAGAACTTCAGCAGAACACACGCACCGATACGATCTTTATCATCACATCGATCTTCCTCAATCTTTTAACTTTGGCCGTCAATTCGAGTATCGCCCAAGGGAAGAGCGCCAGCCGCACGATCGTCATGCTCATTTTTGTATCTCTAACGATCGTGGTCAATTTCGTGGTCATCATAGGTATCCTCAAAGGCAAACAGACCAGGTCCAAGCTTCTTAAAGGGCTGATCAAGATGTATAAAGACCAAGGCGTGGACGGTTACTATGATTCCTCGCTCCTGACCAATTACAACATGAGGTATAATCTCTTCATTCTCGTTGTTGTCTTTCTCGGCCTCATCGCCATTTTTGTTCCCTTTATTGCCTAATGAACGAGAGAATCTTGCTGGGATTGCGCATTCCGACGACTCCGGCCATCCCGAAGTCCATAATACTTGGAAGCGGCTGGCCGGGCTGTAAGGCGCAGAGCGATCCGGCCGTCCTTGATGGCTTCGGTCAGCCAATCCTCATCGAGAAAGACGATCCGCAGCGAATCCTTATTCAACCAGATGCGAGCCAGGGTGTGGCCGGGGATCATGTGCGAGTTGTACAAGTCGTTGTGGACCACGGGATTGTCTTTTTCCGCCGGAATGAGGTCAAGGAAAAGGCCCGCCCCCAGCCGGCCGAGCCGGGCTCTTAAACGCACCGTATCGCCGGGGACCTTTTTTGACGGCGTCTCCAGGCCGACGGACTTCTCCAAGTCATATTCGGCTTGGCGTTGGGTGAGCAGGTACTCCATGCCGTCCGCCTTCTCGAAGGTCCAACTGTCGGCATCGTCCGCAACCTTCCAAGTGCCGAGCAGACCGGGCTCGGATACGAGGTAGCCGTCATCGAAGAGCGGCAGGAGCGAGACGACACAGGACAGCCAGGTCGTCGCGGCGAGCGCCAGCAGGCCCCATTTCAAGAACTTCATGGCCACACCTCCCATTTCCGGTTGTCCGGGTCTATTATAACGCTCGTTGGTCGCTTGGTCATTGGCCCATATGGGTTTTATGCTTGGAAAGAGGGGGGCAAATCTCCTTTGATATTTTTCTTCGTCCGCCCTGCTTGAGCTCGCGGATCTTGCGCCCCAATCGGATGAGCGCGTAGACCCAGATGACGAGTAAGAGCCCCTGGAAGATCCGGACGACCGCCCAGAAGGTCCCGGATCGCCAGGGACCCCGGAGGTTCGTGAAGAACGGGACCCAGACGGCGATGCAGATGATGGCCATGAATCCCAGCAGCCGGCGGTACATGGCCACCCGGGATTCGGTGTCGGTGTGGATCTCGGGCGGCGGGCCGTCGCCGGCCGGCGTCCGGAAGTAGTGCCAGCCGCCGAATTCCCCGGCGTGCTCCCAGCCGGCGTCTTGGAACAGGCCCAGGTATTCTGCGCGCTCGGTCCTTTTGGGGCTTTGGAGGTCGAGGCGGAAGACGACGTCGGCCGGCGCGGCCCTCTCGAACCTGTAGAAAACGCCGCGCGGGGCGATGAGGCGCCAACCCTTGCCGGCCATGCGCCCGAGCCAGCGCTCCTCTCTTTCGCTGTTCCAGGCCCCGAACGCCCGGATCACGGTCTTGGTCTCGATCTCTTTCATGATGTCGTTTCCTCCTTTCCGTCCTTTTCATTTTCCTGGCTACGGATCCTTTCCGCAGCGGCCCGGCCGATCCGGGCCATAGTCTCCAACCGCTTGCATTCGAGGAGGACGATGGAGCGGCCGAGTGTGGTCAGGCCGTAGGTCTTCCGGCGCTCGCCCTCCGCCTCCTCGTCGCCGGAGCGCTCGATCAGCCCTTGCTTGAGCAGGTTGGTGAGCGCGCCGTAGAGCGTTCCGGGCCCCATCCGGACCTCGCCCCCGGTCAGGGCAGCCACGTTCTGCATGATGCCGTACCCGTGCCGTGGCTCGACGAGGGAGACGAGGACATAGTATGTGGCCTCGGTAAGGGGGAGGGCCCGCCTCATCTTGTCATCGATCTCGCTCATACTGTCTCCTCTCTCCGCCTCGGGGTGCGTGGCGCCCCTCCCTGAGGGCTAATAAATCGGTAGACGATATACCGAATAACGCTATATCGTTATACGATATATATATGATCGAGTTCTGTCTTTGTCAAGCTTTTTTTAGCGACGACTCTCATCCTTCCACCACATCGGGGGCAGATCAGAGGATGGACTCGTAGGGCTTCCGGACTACCTCGGCCCGGTTCTCCATGATATAATCTTGTTTGTTAAATCGCCATAAAGCGGAGGCCCCTGAAATGCCTGAACGCTCCCGAACAGCAGTCGTTTCAATATTCCTTTTCATCCTCCTGGCCGCGGCTTCGGCCCTCATGATCTTCCAGGAGGCGACTGCCGGCGGCAGGGCGGAAGGCGGGCCCGTCTTTATCCGTAATGTCCGGCTCTTCGACGGAGAGAGGATCGTTCAGAAGACAAACGTCGTCTTCGCCGGCGGCCGGGTCACGGCAACCGGGCCGGAAGCCGCGGTCCCGACCGGGGCCGAGGTCATCGACGGCACGGGAAAGACACTCCTCCCCGGTCTCATCGACGCCCACGTCCACATCATCACGGCCGAAGCCCTCAGCCAATCCCTCGTCTTCGGCGTCACGGCCGTCATCGACATGTTCACCTCCGCCGACCTGATGAAGGCCCTGAAAGCGGACCAGGCCGCGGGGAGGGCGGCAGGACGGGCTTTCTTCGTCTCTCCGGGGATCCTGGCGACGGCCCCCGGCGGCCACGGGACGCAGTTCGGGATCCCGATCCCGACGCTCCGTGGGCCCGCTGACGCGCGGGGGTTCGTCGACGACCGCGTCGCGGACGGGTCCGATTTCATCAAGATCATCCTGGACGACGGCTCGGCCTATTCCTTCTCCCGCCCGACGCTGGACATGGCCACCGTGTCCGCGCTCATCGCGGCCGCGCACGCCCGGGGCAAGGTGGCCGTCATCCACGCCGCGACCCTCCAGAATTGCCGGGATTCCCTGAATGCGGGTGTTGACGGGTTGGCCCATCTCTTCTTCGACGGCGGGACGGACCCGGAATTCGGCCGCCTCGCTGCCCGGAAGAAAGCGTTCGTCATCCCCACCCTGAGCGTCATCCAGGGGCTCGGCGACCAGGCCATGGCCATCGCCGTTGCCAAGGATCCGCATCTGTCCCCCTACCTGAAGTCCGCCGACATTCAAGGCCTTCGGAGGAGCTTCGGCTTCAGGATGGACCCGTCCTCTTACGGCGCGGCCGCGGCGGCCGTGCCCCTTCTCAAGAAAGCGCGTGTTCCCATCCTGGCCGGGACCGACGCCCCCAATCCCGGGACGGCCTACGGCGCCAGCCTCCACGGCGAGTTGTCGTTGCTCGTCCAGGCCGGATTGACCCCTCTCGAAACCCTCCGGGCGGCGACGTCGATCCCGGCCGCGAAGTTCGGCTTGGCCGGCCGCGGGGTTGTCCGGGTAGGGGGGCCGGCCGACCTGGTCCTGGTCAATGGCGACCCCTCCGTCGACATCGCGGCGACGCGCGAGATCGTCGCCGTCTGGAAGGACGGCGTTCCCGTCAACCGCGAGCGCTATGAAGAGCAAGCGGACGCGGACCGGGCCGGGGCCGCTACAGCCCCGGCCGGCCGAAGCCCAGAGTATTCCAGGCCAGGACTGGTCAGCGATTTCGAAGGCCAGCAGGTCTCGGCGTCGTTCGGGGCCGGTTGGATGATTTCCACGGACATCATGGCCGGCGGAAGATCCAAGGCCCAGATGCGCCTCGCCGAGGGCGGCGCGGAAGGAAGCGCCCAGGCGCTTCTCGTCGCCGGGGAGACCGTTCCGGGCGGGTCCAGTCTCTGGGCGGGAGCTTTCTATTCTCCGGGGCCCGCAATGATGACGCCGGCCGACCTCTCGTTCGCGAAAGTCATCAGCTTCTGGGCCAAGGGCGAGGGTCAGGAATTCACGGTCATGATCTTTGCCCAGAGCCACGGCTACAGGCCCATCGCACGGCCGTTCGCGCCGACGGGGGAGTGGCGCAAGTTCGAGTTCCCGCTCGCCGGTTTCGGTCTCAAAGGGGACGACATCATGGGCATCTTCATCGGCGCGTCGGGGAAGCCGGGGCCGTTCTCGCTCTGGCTTGATGACTTCCGGCTGGACTGAGTCCGGGGGGCGGTACCAGAGGCTCCGATTTCGCGCTAAAATAGCCTCTGAGCTCTCGAAGCACCCCGCCCGACCAGGAGAGAGAATGTGGGATTGAGAGAAAAGGCGAACGTCCTGGGCTCTGTCCTTGCCTATGCCATTTACGTCAATATCATTCTCATATTCGTCGTCCGCTTGATGAGAAAACCGGCGCTCGAACACGGGCTGGGACTGGCGCTTATGATCGCGGCCGTTCCTCTCGCCTATCTTCTGGCCGTCGCGCCGTCTTTCCGGCGGCCGATCATCTATTACATTCAAATCGGCCTGATGCTGGCGTTTCTCCTCCTCGAATTGCTTCTCGACTACGTCCTGAAGATCGACTTCCGGAACACCCGCTGGATGACCATCGCGTATGTCATGGTTTTCTTCTCTGGGAGCGGGGGGATGATCGGCGTGGCTTCCCTGGCCGGCCGCGCCTGGGCGATCCCCGCGATCGTTCTCTTTCTTGTGATGACCGCCCTCGCTTTTATCCAGCGGGCCGTCACAGGGATGTGAAGGCTTTCCATTCGAAGTTCATGAAAGCAGGTTTCTTAAGGCTCCCCGCCCGGAGTCAGCGGCGCGGCAGGTGAGCGCAATTTGAGTTCAATCGATCTTGAGCGCCGGCGGTTCGTCATCAGCGGGCCGGAGGTTCGATCCCTCTCGCCGGCTTATCCGCCCGATCATCCGGACATCGCCGCCCTGGGACGGCCCGGAGCCATCATATTGACTTCCACCCGGGGCGGGGATATCCTCATTGAATCAAACGACTCATGCGCACCACCCCGATAACCTTGCGCCTGGCAGTCCTCTCCACCGTCCTGCTTGTCGCTCACTCGACAGGCACCGCGCCGCAGATCGCCGACCTGAAACCGGAGATCTTCAGGTTCGATCCTTTCACCTGGCCGAGCGAGATCCCCCAGGACTGCCCGTTCGAACGCTCCGGGACGTTCCATGCGGTCCGCTTTCTCGGCCTGAAAAGCGGTTTCCGGTATGGCGACACATGGTATCCGAGCTGGGCCGAAAACGACATCCTGTATTCGCCATGGACGGATGGAAAAACCAAACGCCTCGACGGCTACACCGACTGGTCGCAATCGTGGGTCGATCCCGTGCATATCACCACCGGTCAGGGCGTCATCATAGGGAACGATCCGCTCGATCTCGTCGCATACAGCATCGGGCTCGATAAAAGCTCGCCCGCCGCGCCCTACGCCGGGCGCTACCCCTGCGGCTCGCTGGTCCATGACGGCGTGTGGTATTACGGCACTTACTGCCTCGGGCCCTCGGATGGCGTGCACTACGGGAAAACGCGCCTCAATGAGAACGAAAAGCCGCATCCGGTGAACCCGCCCGGCGGCCACTATGGCATGACCTTCCAGAAGATCAAATTGCTGGGGAATTGACCATCAGGGACGGCGCGCGGTTCGAAAGGAAGGCCTGTGGCATGGCCCTTGGCAGAAACCGGTCCAGGATTGTGACGGGTCTTCTCGCCCTGTCGCTTTTGTCGGGCCGGGTCCCCAGCCGCGCGAATACAGGGGAGGCCTCGGAACGCATCGACCGCCTTCTCGCCGGCCGGTACGCGGCCGACGCTCCGGGGGCCGCGGTCCTTGTGGCCCGGAAGGGGACGGTCATTCTCCGGAAAGGCTACGGGCTGGCGGATCTCGAGCACAGGATCGCCGTGGCGCCCGAGACGGTCTTTCGTCTCGCCTCCGTCTCGAAGATCTTCACCGCCGCGGCTGTCCTCATCCTCGCCGAGAAGGGGAGGCTCGGATTGGATGATCCCGCTTCTCGGTATATCGCGGAATATCCTTGGAAGAAGGGCATACCCGCCCTCAAGGATCTCCTCGGCCACACCTCCGGCATCCACGACTATCTGGACAGGCCGGACAATATGCGCTGGGTTCGCGGCGAATACACGGTCAAAGAGCTGATCGATTCCTTCAAGGACCGGGATCCCGATTTCGCTCCCGGGGAGCGGATGGCCTACAGCAATTCCAATTATATCCTCCTCGGGGCGATCCTGGAGAAGGTCACCCGCCAACCTCTTTCGGCGGCCGTCCAGGACCTCGTCCTCCGGCCCTTGGGGCTTGAGCGGACATTCTACGATGAGGAGCTGACTCCCATCCCGGGCCGAGCGGCGGGATATGAACCGTTCCGGACCAAGGACGACGCGCTGGATTGGACGAGGTTCCGGAATGCCAGGTATTACACGATGTCCTGCCTGTACGCCTCGGGCGGCTATCTGTCGACCGTCGACGATCTCTACGGGTTCTATCGGGGCCTGGCCGACGGAAAGCTCCTTGGCCGGGACATGTTCTCCCGGTCTTTGGAGCCCGTCCGACTCGCCGGGGGAAAAACGGCCGGCGGCTCCGTGGGCGGTTGGCAGATCGACCGCGTCGACGGGCGAACCGTATATATGAAAGGCGGCGCGCTGCCGGGCGTTTGCACCTGGATGTTGTTCCTGCCCGACGAGGACCTCTGCGTCATCCTCCTCAGCAACCGGAGCGCCGGGGAACCTCGCTGCGGCCAGGTCGCTCTCGAAATCGCGAAGTTGGCCTTGCCTGGCCAGGGCGGCGGAACTCCGGCCGAGATCCGGACTCACTGAAGCGCCGGCCGAGCGACCCGCTGAGGGAGCGTGTCGAAAGCCGATCCCTCTCGCCGGGGCCGTCGATTCTCCCCATATCGGGATTGGCCGTCCTTACGTCGTAAATGCAGGCGCCCAAAGAGCCTGTTTCCTGTCTGGCGTCGACGATCCGGTGTTCTTGACACGGGTCCAGATCGGCCATATCCTTCCTGCACGGGGGAAACGACAATCTTCTGTAAACGTTTTGGTGAATCGGGACGGTATATCGATTGACGTCCCGTTGCGCTTAATGTTTGCCCCTGGGTACTAAGGCCCAAGAGCGAGCGAATTGAGCACGAGAACCAAGGTCAAGGAGGAGAATATCATGAAGACCTTGAGCATGCTCCTGATCACCGCTCTTCTCATGCTCCCAGGTCCCGCAGCCTTGAGGGCCCAAGAGATATTTGAGGCCATACGTGGGGGCGATCTCGCGAAGGTCAAAGAACTCGTTGAGAAAGAACCCCAAGTGGTGAAGGCAAGGAATGTCCGCAAGTCAATTCCCCTGCATGTAGCCGTGGATTCGGATAACGAGTCGATCGCCAGATACCTCATAGAAAATGGCTCCGACGTCAATGCCTTGAACAACAATGAGTGGACGCCCCTTTTCTATGCAAAAACACTTAACATCGCCAGACTGCTTGTCGACAAGGGCGCCGATATCCATACCGGCATGCCGCTCGCCTGGATGTTGGCGACCGGCAGGAAAGACGTGGCGGAACTGCTTCTCGATAAGGGCGCCGGACTTCCCGAGATCGGAACCAACCAAGGCCTCCTATTCCTTGTTCGATCTTTGCGCTGCGGGAGCAGCAGATTTCTGGAAAGATACATGCAACGGGGATTCGACCCCCTTTATGTGAGCCCAATAAGGAACAGTCTGTTGCACTACGCCTCGGAAAGCGACTCGGCGGAATTGATCGATCGGTTGATCGGCCTGGGAGTGCCGGCCGGCCAGACAAACATGTTCGGCTGGAAGCCTCTCCATATCGCCGCGGTAAAAGGAAACCTGCGGACGATGAAATCACTTCTGAAGAAAGACCCGGATCTCAACGCGCGAACCAATGACGGCAAAACACCCTATAACCTTGCGGTGGAAGCGAAAAAGGACGAGACCGTCCAGCATCTGAAATCCATTGGAGCCGATCAAGGCCCGGCGAGATTCCCCGATTTGCGGGGCGAATACATGGGCCAGCCTCGGGCAGGGAAGAAAGCCGTTCCCTTCGCTCCCGGGATCCTCTCTCCACTCCATGAATACCATGGGGCGATCACATTCACGCCCGACGGGAACGACCTGTATTGGAGCGCATATGTCGACGAATCGGGAGCATCGATATGGCATGCCAAGCGGGAGAACGGCAAATGGCGGGAACCGGAGTTTTTTTCGAAAGGGGATGTGCCCTTTATATCCCCGGATGGGAAGAAATTCTATTTTGTGGCATCCAAGCCGGTCCAGGGAGGAGCCAAAGAGGTCGTTTATGTCCGGGATAGGACGGCGTCGGGCTGGTCGGAACCGAAGGAATTACCGGATATCATCAATTCCATGCCACGCATTCACTGGCAGGCCTCCGTTGACATGCGCGGAAATCTCTATCTCGGCGCCTCGTCCGAAGCGGGCTCTCGGATCTATTACTCAGAATACCATAGCGGGGTCTATGGCAAACCCCAAATGATACCAGGCTTGAAGGATGTGGAGGCCTTTTCTCCCTATATAGCCCCCGATGGCGGCTATCTGATAATCACCAAGGCGGAAGGCGGAGAGGAACTGAGCATCCATTTCAAAAAGAAGGACGGGACATGGACCAAAGGGATCGGACTTTCGAGCGACATTGGAATAAAGGGCGCCTTCTGTCCTATCGTCACCCCCGATGGCAAGTATTTGTTCTTTGTCTGCGGCATCGACGGGAAATACGCTCCTTTTTGGGTGGATGCTTCATTTATTCAAGACCTTCGCAATAAAGCCCTGAAAGACGATAACGCGACGGCCCGGGGAGGGAGTTCATGAGACGCTTTTCCCGAATCGTGACCTTGGTCTTCTGTCTCGCGCCGATCCTGTTCGGACAAGGCCCCTCGCAAGGCCCCGGAACCCTGCCAGTCCTCCCGCGCGTGGACATCACCGTTCTCGTCGAGAATTTGTCCGGCGACACATCTTTGCTCGGGGAGTGGGGATTGTCGTTTCTCATCGAGACAGACAAGCACCGGGTCCTGCTCGATACCGGCGGAGGCCGGACCCTCTTTGAGAACGCCCGGGCCATGAATGTCGACCTCGCCAGGATGGACGCCGTCGTGATCAGTCACGGACATTTCGATCACACCGGGGGGCTCGAGAAGACGCTCGAAGCCTGCGGCCCCGTCGACCTGTTCATCCACCCCATCGCCTTCGCGACGAGATACTTCAAAGAGGGCTCGCGGATCGGCAAGGAGGATCCGATGCCGGTTTCCGGCGACCGGTTGCGCAACTTAGCCCGCGGCTTCCACGAAACGTCCAGGCCCGCCGTCGTTTGCGAGGGCCTGATGGTCACGGGCGAGATTCCCCGGCTGACAGATTTCGAGAACACGGGATTAGGCAATATCTTTTTCCTTGACTCCGACCTGAAGACTCCGGATGTCATGCTGGATGACCAGGCGGTCTACTTTCGCGTGCCCGAGGGCGTGGTCATCCTTCTCGGCTGTGCACACGCGGGCGTCATCAACACGGCCCGGTACGTCAGCAAGCTCGCCGGAGGAGAGAAGATCTACGCGGTCATGGGCGGCACCCATCTCATGAGCGCATCGCCGCAAAGGATACAGGAGACGATCGAGGCTCTCCGTCAGCTTGGGGTCCAGAAGATCCTGCTCTCCCATTGCACCGGGGTGAACGCTTACGCCGAATTCGCCAAGGCTTTCCCGGGCCGCTGCGCCTGGCCGGCGACGGGTGCACGGATCCACTTCGGCGGGAGATGATCCGCGATGATCTTGGCCGGGGAGACAAGTGGGGAGTATCTGCGGGCCGGAGGGTCGATCCCTCTCGGGCGAGGGCGCAAGATCGGAAGGAAAGGAGGCAAATCCTCATGAGAAGCCTGAAGATCCTGGTGTTTCTGTTCTGCTCGCTCGTCGGGATCATGGCCCCGCTGTCCGCTCAGGCGATGCTCGAAGCGGTCAAGGCGGGCGATCTGGCCCAGGTCAAGGTCCTGGTCGAACAAGACCCCGGTATCGTGAACGCCAAGAACCCGGGAGGGCAGACCATCCTTTTCGCCGCCGTCTCGTTTGGCCGGCTCGAGATCGCCGAATACCTGATCG
>Ga0315277_10002772_pt1 | contig 24123 bp, 19 predicted proteins | sample YL17G05_15_MG_FD_203695 | JGI IMG/M metagenome (GOLD analysis project Ga0315277, IMG submission 203695) | Sediment microbial communities from Yellowstone Lake, YNP, Wyoming, USA - YL17G05_15 | ecosystem: Environmental > Aquatic > Freshwater > Lake > Sediment | place: USA: Wyoming | collected... | reverse complement strand
CCGCCGTTACCTTGGCTCTGCCGCGCATGATGACGATGAGCACATGAGTCGTGGCCGCGATCATCCAGTCGGATGGGTCTTTCCCCGCTCTTGCGGGGATTGAACGATGATGTAAAAGAACTGGGGGTTGGGGGTTGGGAATTAGAATTCAACCTTTCAACCTTTCACCTTTCAACCTTTAAACCTTCGCGTTTTGCCCGGCAAAACGCGAGGTCCCCCTATAAGTACGAAAATCGTCCCCAAAAAAAACCTATAATTAGCTTAATCAAGCTTTTGATTTTTAAGAGAAATCCGAAAAAATCGGCCTGGAAGTTTTTTTTAAGTAATGTTAAACAAAAAATATTTTCTTCCGAAAAATCAACGAGTTAGAAAAAAAGACGATTTGTTTAAGATAGCTTAACGCTTTTTTCATTTTCGGCTCAGAAAAGGCGATAAAAAGCTAAGAATTCCCATTCTGCTTTCAGCGTTTTTTTCATAATTCATAACTCATAATTCATAAATGAATATTAAATCTCTGAACCCGATACACACCCGGCAAAATGTTAAATGTTAAGCTCTGACCCCAATTCCCGCCGGGTGGATTTTCCAAGAAAGTTGAGATGCGCTATGATGATTTCGCCGGAGAGGAAATTTCAATGGATGATTCCGGATTCGGAAGGAGGAATGAGCAATGAGGATAAGGGTTGGATGGATTTTGATTTTGCTTTTAATTCCGGTTTTTTGCGCCGGGGCGCAATCGCAGGGCTCCGGAGGATTGTTCCCGGTCAAGAGCCAGGGCAAGGTCGGATTTATTGATCAGACCGGCAAGCTCTTGATCCAGCCTCAGTTTGAAAAGGGCAGGGAATTTTCCGGCAATCTCGGAAGGGTCCAGATTCAAGGCAAATGGGGATTTATTGATCAAACCGGCAAGATCATCATCCAGCCCCAGTTTGACCGGAACTTTGATTTTGCGGACAACCGCTCCCTTGTCCTGATCGGGGACAACTATGGCTATATTGACCAGACCGGCAAGATCGTGATCAAGGCGCAGTATGAGAATGCCGGCAATTTTTCCGAGGGCCTGGCCCTGGTTATGGTCGGAGACGATTATGGATTTATTGATCCAAGCGGGAAGCTTGCCATCAAGGCGCAGTTTGACGATGTCCGGAGTTTTTCCGAGGGACTGGCGCCGGTCAAGGTCGGCGAGAAATGGGGATATGTTGACAAGGGAGGCAAGATCGTGATCCAGCCTCAATTCGCCTGGGCGAATCCGTTTTCCGAGGGACTGGCTTCAATCAAGCTCGGAGAGGATTTTGGCTTCATAGACAAAACCGGAAAGATCGTGATCAAGCCTCAGTTCGGCTATGCGCAGTCTTTTCAACAAGGCTTGGCGCCGGTGAGCATAGATGATAAATATGGATTCATTGATCCCGCCTTTGGCGGGACCGGTAAGGTCGCGATCAAGGAGCGGTTTGGCGATGCCGGAAAATTTTCGCAGGGATTGGCAAAGGTCCAGCTCGGAAGAAAATGGGGATATGTTGACAAAACCGGCAAGGTCGTGATCAAAGCGCAATTTGACGAAGCCGAGGATTTTTCCCGCGGCCTCGCCCAGATTGGAATCGGCGATGAAGTGAATATGGAATACGGGTACATTGATCCGAGCGGGAAATATGTCTGGAAGCCGGGGCAATAGAGTCTGGCGCGGGCGCAAGGGATCGGACTTTGCTTTTTGACCGTCCGGATAAAGTTCCGGCGATGACTTTTACCTGATTACGGCAAGCGCTTTTTCCAGATCCTGGACCGTGGGCGGGGGCGTGTATTTTCGGAAGTTTTCCACCCGGTACCAGCCGGCCCATTTCTCCCATTTCTGGCCTCGGTTAAGCAGTTCCCGGAGCTTGCTCAGACGATCAATGGCTTCTTTCTTGCGCCGCTCCAGCCGGTTCTTTGCGGCCTGATTTTCTTCCGGCGAGAGAGAGTATCTACCGAGCTTCTGATGATCCTGAATGATCTGTCCGATCAGCCAATTGAGCTTGAGATTCTGGTAATAGATCAAGGCCGGGAAATAAATCTGGTCGTCAAAAACCAGCCGGCTGGATTCCGGCACTTTCGGTTCGGCCGCTTTTGCGTATGCCAGCGCTCGCTCCGCGTCCTGGACCGCTTGATCCGAGGCGGAAAATCCCGGATCCAGGATCAGTCCCTTGCTGAGCAGGGTGAGCAGGACATTGGTATTGGAAGTGATTTCTTGGTATCCGGCGGCTTTTTCATTCGCGGAATGGAGCGCTTTCAGGCTGCTGACTATTTCCGGAGCCGCGTCGGTTCCGAAATACCTAGCCGCCCATTGCTGATAAAATTCCTCTCCGTCAAACCCCGCGGGGTCCCAGGCCGCCCTGGCCGCAGCCTCCAGGTTGAGAATGAAATTCTTGAACGACTGACCGTTGACAAAATAATTCGCGGTCATCCCGCGCTGATACGCCTCCCGGGTGGATTTTCCGATCCGGTCCGGGTATGGATCCTGGACCGTCTGGTTCCTCCAGAAGCCCGCGTGAAGATAGATTCCGAACCGATGCCCTTTCAAATCTCCGGGCCAGGCCGGATATAAGGCATAGCCATTATCCGCCCACATCATATCTATGCTTGGATCCGGCTGATAATCCCGGCTCAGCCAGGTCTTCTGGCCGTCCGACCAGAGAATGCCGATCACCCGGGCGTTTGGATTATGCGCCTGGACCAGGGCGTTCAGGTCGTTGACCAGCCGGGTGTGCAGGGCCGGCTGGTTGATGCCGAGAATTTTTTCGCGCGGACATTTATAAGGCCGGTCCCACCAGGGGTCGCGCGGGCTGTGCGTGAAAAGATCCGCCTTGCCGATCGGGGTTTCTTCCAGATAATAGCGATAGCCGTCCATCCAGTCATCATAATATTTGCTCAGGCAGGTTTTTTCATAAGGCAGATGATGAAACTCCCAGCCCAGGCTGGTATTAACCTGGACCATCATCCCCTTGGTGTGCGCGTAGTCAATCACCTGCTCCACCAGCTTGAGGTCGGTATGATAGCCGGGAAAATTCTCCGTGTAATAGGGCCAGTTCCAGAATTCCGCCCGGCCCAGCGTGTCAAAAAGATCTATATAGTTGTAGCCCAGCCTCGCCAGCGAATCAATCATCTCCTTCCAGAGCTCAAACTCAATGATCAGTTTCCGGCCGGAGAAATTGGCGAGATGATCCGAGTCATTATCAAAATATCCGCGCAGTTTGAACGCCGGCGGCTTTTCCCGCAGATCTATTTCCGGGATCACCATTTTATCGCGCTTCTCCGGCGTCTTGCCGGTCCAGTATTCCAGCGGATCTATCCCGAGAAAGTTTTCGGAAAATTCATACACGCCGTAAAGCACGCCGCGCGGATCGCACCCGGCAATCACCATCAGCTTTTGGTCCGGGAAAGATTTGATCACAAAGGCCTCGGGACCGGGATCGGCCGCGGAAACCTTGATCGCGCCGGCCTGGGCCAGCTTTTCTATCTCCGAATGGCTCTCAACGGTTCCGACCAGGAAAATCGCCTGAAAGGCTTTGACCCGCTTTTCCGCCTTTTGCCATTCCGAGTTGGAGATGACTTCCGGCGCAGACCCGTAAACCTTCTGGAAATCCTTTGCCAGCTCGGAGGCGGAATGAAATTCGGTAACACCCGCATTCTCTCCGTAAACAATCAGGGCTTGCCGGGAGTTGGTTCCGCCGGCGCAAACCAGCATCCCTAAAATTGCCGCCCGGCCGAAGATGGTTGTGCGATTCATTTCGCTGAATAGATTACTCTCATCCGCCTGATGGGAGCAAACGGATTGTTGGGGCAGTCAGGACCATTAGCTCGCCCCGATCAGGGAAATGTCCCTTGAGATGTTTTCTTCAGGCTTCAGGCTGCCGGTATTGCCTCATTAGGTTATCATTCGGAATTTGCGCCGAAGGCACTTTGGAGTGCGGTGCCCACGGCACCGCTTTTACTAACGCCGGCGTCCAGTTAAAAAGAAAAAGCGGCGTCGCTACCGCCGCAGTCCAAAGCTTCTCGCTTAAAAGCGAGAAGCAAATTATAGCTGGCAAGCTAATGAGGCAATACAGCTGCCGGCTACTTTCCCTTATACCCCGGCTTGGTATAGGTTCCACCGGAATCAACATAATTGAAAAAGGCCTTCATATTAACCGGGAGGTTGGATTTGGTCAGGCGGCTCATCACGAACTCAGGGATCCAGGCCGAGACCTGGACGCGGATGCCGAACCGGGCCAAAGTATGTTGCTCGTCAATCCGGTAAAGCTTCCAGTACCCGTCGTCCCGCTTCAAATCGTTCGGATAAGCCGGGTCCAGGCTATACCATTGGTGACAGTTCGCGTCGTCGTTCTGGAGGATGAGCTGGTAATCCACCGCGAACATCGCGACCTTGGTATGAAACTCAATCACATCGGTGGTCTGGGTCCGGTTGACCAGCCGGAGGGATTCCAAATCGGGCATAAACCGGTCCTGGGTCTCGGGCTTGCGGATCAGGGGCCAGGCCTTTTCTATCGGCTGGTTGAAGATCATCGCGGCCTGGATGAAATGCTTCTGCTCCTCCGTGCCCGCAGAGGTGTCCTGATCTATCAGAACGATCTCGCCCTTCTTCACCTTCTGGATCTGCTCGGCCGTGAGTCCCTGCCACGCGGCCGGATCATCCGTAGTCGGAACCGCGGCCGCCCGACCGTTGATCAGCAAGGCGATCCCGACGCTCAAGGCCGAAATCCATCTGCTCATCATTAAAACCTCCTGGCTCATAAATCCCCATACCTTTTTCAAGGACGCAAAATTGTTTCCTCTTTTCATCTGGAACTGACCGGCATTATATATCTGCCCGCTTCGCCTGTCTATTTCCTCCCGCGTTCTCCCTATCAACCTATCCACTTATCAACCTATCAACTTTTCCTTAAGTTTAAAGTGAAGCGTTGACCCCATATTCCATACTGGTCCGCCGTAGCCCCCTCCTGCTCGAACAATCTGTTGGCGAAGGAGGATCCACTTATCAACCTATCAACTTTTCCTTAAGTTTAAAGTGAAGCGTTGACCCCATATTGACCTTGACAGTCAATTTTAAGTTAGTATCTTCCGTTGATAAGGTTGTAATTGATAATTTAAGGAGAGGATTGGATGAGTCGGGAGAAAGAAGCGCGGAGCAGGATTATCCAGGTCAAAAGCGGCGTGATCGGGCCGGTAGAGGCGAAGACGCGCAAGGTGCGGAGCAAAACCCTTGGCGACTATCCGGAAGTGGCATCGGCGCACCGGGAAGTGGCGAAGCTATATTCCAGCCCGTTGCTGGTGGGGCCGCCGATTTGCGACGAGTTGATGGCGTTGATCCGGCATATGTTCACAGAGGAAGAGGCGGGATTGGTGAGGCATCTTCGGCCGCTGTTCGGCAAAAGCGCTTCGGAGCTGGCCAGGGATGAGCATCGTCCGGAGTCGGAGGTTGGGCCGATTATGTCAAGGCTGGCGTTTGAGAAGCGGGTGATCATCAGCCGGGAGAAGAATGGGACCAGGATTTTTTATTTGATGCCGATAGTTCCGGGCACCTTTGAGTATTCAATGATGCGGGCTTCAATGGATTCGCTCACGGATTGGAACCGCAGGTTCGCCGAGTTGTTTGAGGCGTTGTGGGAGACCGGATATTTCGTGGATTACTCCAGGTATGCTTCTCCGATTGTGCGTTATGTGCCGGTCGGGCAGGCGATCAGCGCGCACCCGATGGCCCTGCCCGCGGACCAGATGGAGGGGATCCTGGACCGGTATCAATCTTTCGGGGTGACCAACTGCCAATGCCGGATGGCGGAAGAAATTATGGGCCGGGGCTGCGGGAGGCCGAAGGAAAACTGTTTGATGATGGGTCCCTGGACCGAGGTTGCGGTTGAGCGCGGCTGGCATCGGAAGGTTAGCAGGAAGGAAGCGCTGGAGATCAAGCTGGAAGCGGAAGCGGCCGGGCTGGTGAACTGGATGGTCTGGGAGGAGTCTGGACAGACCACCACCGGGTCCTGCTCCTGTTGCGGCTGTTGCTGTCATATGCTCAGGACCGTGACCGAATTCAACGCGCCCGGAAACATCGCCCCGCCTCATTTCCTGCCCAGGATGGATTTGGTCAAATGCAGCTATTGCGGCAAGTGCGCAATTGCCTGCCCCATGGGCGCGATCAGGATGGACACCAAGGCCAAGACCTATGAGCACCTGATCCTGAGATGCATCGGTTGCGGCCTGTGCAAGGTGGCGTGCGAAAAGGAGAAAGCCATCTCAATGGAGCCCAACCGAAACTATCAAGCGCCTCCCCCAACTATGCGCTCGCTCCTCCTCCGATCCACCCCCGGCTACATCCGGAACGCCTGGAGCGTCTGGCGCAAGTTCCGGTGATGAATTTTCGGCCGCGCGGGGTCAAACTCTAAGGCCGTGTCGCCCGAATTTTTTATGGTGGCGTCGGCATCTTGCCGGCCATTCAAAACTTCAATAAAATTCGCAGGCTGGAAGCCTGCACCACAATTTCAACAACCCCTTAACTTTTAACTTATCGGCAGATGGTCTGGGAAAATGAAAAAGCGGATTCGCGGATGGGAATGGCTCTTGATTTCCGGAAAAAAGTTTGGCAGTATAGCTCCGAAATGATAGATTTGCATACCCATTCCTTGCTGAGCGACGGGGCGCTGTTGCCGGTGGAATTGGTTCAGCGGGCCAAGGCCAAAGGCTATCAGGCGCTGGCGATCACTGACCATTGCGACCAGAGCAACCTGGAATTCGTCATCGGCTCGCTTAAGCGCTTCATCCAGACCCTGCCGAAAGATCCCGAGATCAGCGTCATCTTCGGGGTTGAGCTTACGCATTTGTATCCGGCGCAGATAGCGGGGATGGCAAAGAAGGCGCGCAAGCTGGGAGCGGAGATTGTGGTGGTTCATGGGGAGACTTTGGTGGAGCCGGTGCCTGAAGGCACAAATGAAGCCGGGATCAAGGCCGGCGCCGACATTCTTGCGCATCCGGGTTTGATCAAATCGGAGCTGGTGGAGCTGGCCGGGAAAAAAGGGGTGCATCTGGAGATCACCACGCGCAAAGGTCATTGCTATACCAACGGCTGGGTCGCGGCCCAGGCGCGCAAGTTCGGCGCCCGTCTGGTTCTCAACACCGACTCTCATCTTCCGGACGACCTGACCGGATGGGAGGACGCGAAACGGATTGGGCAGGGAGCCGGACTGAGTCTGGCGGAAATTGAAGAGATGCGGATGAATTCGTGGGAGTTGTTCAAAAAAATTCTCAAGAAAAGGAATTGCGACTAAAGTCGCCCGCACAGAAAGGAGTCGCGACTGAAGTCGCTCGCACGAAAAGGAATCGCGACTAAAGTCGCCCGCACAGAAAGGAGTCGCGACTGAAGTCGCTCGCACAGAATAGAATTACAGATTACAAATTACAGATTGCAAAAAGATGGCGACTAAAGTCGCTCGCACAGAAAGGAATCGCGACTAAAGTCGCCCGCACAGAAAGGAGTCGCGACTAAAGTCGCTCGCACGAAAAGGAATGACGATTAAATGACTGACACTCAAAAACGCTTCGCCACCGCGGGGGTGGTGATTCCGATTCTGCTGGTTTTTTTCTGGCTGGGGGGACTCTGGTTTTTCGGGCTGGCGGAAGTGGTGATTTTGATCGGGATGCTGGAGTTTTACCGGATGGTGGAGGCCAAGGGGCTGAAGGCGCAAAAAATTCTCGGGACGGTTTTTGCTCTTTTGCTCGGAATTTTGTTCTATTTGAAGGTGGATGAATTCCTTGTGCTTTTCACAATGGTTTTGCTCATTCTCCTGGTTCTTGCCCGCCAGCTTTTTGTTAAAGACATTCCCGGCACCCTCACCACCACCGGCTTGACCGTTTTCGGAGTTTTTTATGTCGGCTTTCTGCTTTCGCATATTATTTTGCTCCGGAACTGGTCCGGCAGAGAGGGCAGGGTGGACCTCGGATTCTTCTTCATCGTGCTCGTGATCGCCATCACTTTCCTTTCTGACGCCGGCGGATTCCTGATTGGAAGAAAATGGGGCAAGCACAAGATGACTCCGGGCATCAGCCCGAAGAAGAGCTGGGAGGGAGCCGGCGGTTCCGTGGTTTTCGGAGTTGCCGGAGCGATTCTGACCAAGATGGTTTTTGACCAATGGATCCTGGTCAGCAAGATCCCATTCTTCCATTGCGCCGTCCTCGGAATCCTGCTGGTGATCGCGGCAATGATCGGAGATGTGGTGGAATCCCTGTTCAAGCGCGATGCCGGGATCAAGGATTCGGGAACGATTGTTCCGGGCCACGGCGGTCTTCTGGACCGGCTGGATTCCATTGTCTTCACCGTGCCGGTTTGTTATTACTATTTGAAGTTGATCGCGTATTATTGAAAAGGTGCGCAGATCCCGCGGATACGCGGGATGTCTGCGCCACGAATATCGCCTTCCGCCTTCGCCGACAGATTGTCCGAGCAAGGAGGGGCTACGGCGGACAGGAAAGTCGCTCGCACGAAAAGTATTTGCGACTAAAGTCGCCTGCACAGTAAGGAATGGAGGAGAGATGATTCTGGCGTATCAGGGAAAGTTTCCGAAACTGGATCCGAGCGTGTTTGTCGCGAACACCGCGACGATTACCGGCGAGGTTGAGATCGGGGCGGGGAGTTCGGTCTGGTTCGGCGCGGTGATCCGTGGGGATTTCCAGCCGATCCGGATTGGAGAGCGGGTGAGTGTTCAGGACAATTGTGTTTTGCATGTGGATCGGGTTCGGTCGCCGCTGATGATCGGGAATGAAGTTACCATCGGGCATGGGGCCGTGCTTCACGGCTGTCAGATCGGGAATCTCTGTTTGATCGGAATGGGCTCGGTGGTGATGGATGATGTCAAGATCGGCCAGGGATGCATTATTGCGGCCGGATCGGTGGTTGCGCCGGGGACTGAGATTCCGGCCCGGACTCTGGCGATGGGGATACCAGCCCAGGCCAAGCGGGAGATCATAGATGACGATTTGAAAATGATCCAGGCCGGGGTTGATGAGTATTATCAACTTTCCCGCGGCTATCTGGTTTATAGCATCAATCCCTATTTGCTGAAGGAGGTTGGAAATGCCAAGGCGTAAAGGAATGACTTATGCCCGATCCGGAGTGGTTGGCCTGGAGGGATTGAGCAGTTGGGACCGGTTTCTTTTTTGGGTGAAGCGGACTTTGAAAGATCATCCGGAGGTCAAGACCGAAATCGGGCTTTACGCCACTGTGATCCGGATCGCGCCCAACCTGGGAATCGCGCTGAGCACGGATGGCGTGGGCACCAAGTTATTGGTCGCGGAAATGATGAACAAGTATGACACGGTCGGGATTGATTGCATTGCGATGAATGTGAATGACATCATCTGCGTGGGCGCCAGGCCGATCGCGATGCTGGATTACATTGCATTGCAGGATGCCACGCAGGAATATCTGGCCGAGGTGGGCAAAGGACTTTACGCCGGCGCGGTTGAGGCGAGGATCAGCATTCCGGGCGGAGAGATTGCCCAGCTCAAGGAGATGATCAAGGGAATTGAGGAAGGCAAGGGATTTGACCTGGCCGGATGCGCCGTGGGGCTGGTTGATCCGGACAAGCTCATTGTTGGCGAGGGGATCAAACAAGGAGATGTCGTGGTCGGGCTTAAATCCTCCGGCCTTCATTCCAACGGCTATACCCTGGCGCGCAAAGTCCTGCTTGCCAACCATAAAATCAATCAATATATCAAGGAGTTGCGCAAAACAATTGGACAAGAACTTTTGGTCCCGACCAAAATTTATGTCCGGCCGATAATGGAGATGTTGGATAAGAAAATCAAGGTCAAGGCTCTGCTCCATATCACCGGCGACGGATTCCGCAATCTCCGCCGGGTCAGGAGCAAAGTCGGATTTGTTCTGGACAATTTGCCCGAACCGCCTCCGGTCTTCAAACTGATCCAAAAGGTAGGCCGGGTCAGCAACGAGGAAATGGCAAATACATTCAATATGGGCATTGGCTTTTGCATCGTAGTTTCTTTGAAAGACGCCAAAAAGGTAATCCAGATCAGCAAAAAATTCAAAATCCCGGCTCAGGTGATCGGCAGAGCGGTCAAAGACCCGGAGCGGAAAATCATCATTCCTTTAATGGGAGTAGTTGGAAAAGCTGAGAAATTCTTTCCGCTATGAAGTCGGTTGATAAGTTGATAAGTTGATAGGTTAATAGGTTGATAGCTTTCGGTTGCCCATTGCCGGAACTGGGTGCCGCGATGGGAGCGGACCCGGTAGCCTACGGATATTATAACATCGAGATTATAATAGCGCGTCATATAATTCTTGCCGTCCGCGGCAGTTGTTAAGTAATCCTTAACAACTGAATCGGGATGTAACTCCCCTTCCCGAAAGATGTTGCGGAGATGCATACTGACATTGGGCACACTGGTCTGGAAAAGCTCGGACATAGCCATCTGCGAAAGCCAGGCCGTTTCATCCTCCAGCCGGACCTGGATTTTGGTCTGGCCGTCCTCGGCCTGATAAAGCAGGATTTCAGAAGCATTGTTCAACTTATCGCTCATCTTCTTTAATCACTCGCCATCCTTAAAAGATAATAGTCAACCAACCTGGCCTCTGTGCCGGATATTATTTAATCTTCTGGACTTCAATTTTAAGCGGATGATCCAGGATGTCCATAAAGATCCATTCCTGGCCGGGCCGGAAATTGGCCGGGAAGTAATAATGCATCCAGTAGGTTTGCGGACCTTTTTTTACCTTGACGAAATTAATAAAGTTGTAGCCGATCGCGATCAGGCCGGGCTCGCTCTCCGGCGGGTCCTTCAGTTCCGCATCGTCAAGATAAAAGACTTCCTTGGCGATGAAGCTCCAGGCTTGGGGAAAGATGATCCGGTGGCAATAATTTCCCGGGCCGTTGATATGGCAGAGCCAGTCGTGGTCAAAATGTATTTTCAGGCTCTTCTCCGCCTCGCTCATTTTTCCGTCCAGAACCACCTGCGGGTTGGGCGGGTTTTGCGCGTCATAGTAATTCCAGCCATAAGCGGATTTGCTGAAATCGGTTACGCCCTGGAGGTCCATATCGGTCAAGGCGGCCTCAAGGTCCAGGGGCATGTCAATGGTCATCGGGTAGATGAAAAAATTCGGGTAAAAAAACAGCACCGCGCTGCCCGACCCTTTGATCTTGACCTCGGCGATCTCCAGATAGCCTTCGCCCCGCCGCAAAATCCGCACCGGACCGTCCTTCCAGGATGTCACTTTGGATTTGACCAGCTGGTCAAAATTAAACGGGATTTTCAGCGTGCCGAAAAAAGCCGTGATGATTCCGCGGATCTTGAGCTGATCCACCAGGTCCGGCCCGAACCCGCCCCCGGGTTTTGGAAGCGCAAGATAATCATAAATGATGGCGTCGGCTGTGCTCTTGGTGAAGTAGTTGGGAGCGGTGACGATGAAATGTTTGGTGGCTTTGTCATAATCCATCTTGACATAATCAACCGCAGAGCGCGCCGCAATTTTGGAAAAGGAGCATAAATAGACCCAGGCCTTGCCCCGGCCGAGCGGATCGGAAATTTCAATTTCATAAGCGCCGGTCAGGTCCGGCAGCTCCACCTGATCCGTCCGGTCCCCGGCGTCAAAAGCCATAAACACCAGCTCGTCATTGGCGTCAAATTTCGGGTCGGGGTCCTGGTTCTTCTTCTCCCCCTCGGTAAAAACATATTCTCCGGATGTGGTCTTCTCGTCAATTTGAAAGGGAATGGGCAAGACCTTTCCTTGTTTGAGAGCGAAAAGCCCAAGCGCGCTCATATCCTTGCCCAAAAATTCCGGGAACTTTTCTCCGAAGATCACCAGCGGGTCTTCGGTGCGGGTGAGGTTATTGATCTCCGCGCCGGAAATGGAATTGAGACTCAAGAGCAAACCGCATAGGGCCGGGAAGATTTTCATCTGCATTTCAGTTCCTCCTATTGCCGATTTTACGGCCAAACCGGCTTTTGCTCAACTGATCGTTTCCTCCCAAAACGCGCCGGGCCGGGCCCGGGCTAAAATTAAGTAAAGTTGATTTAAATTTCAGCTGATTATGATATAATTAAATAAAAGCAATGGGGAGCGTAAAAAAGCTTTTGGCGATTTTGGTCTTCCTGCCCAGCCTGATCCCGGCGCAAAATACCGACATCGTAAAAATCGTGGTCAATGATCAGGATGCGATTCTGATCAAGGATTTCCTGGTTAAAGATGCGAAGGTTTATCTTTTCGCGGAGGAGGCGTTTGCCGGCCTGGGCTTGAAGCCTAACATCAGCTCGGATCAGAGCTGGATGTTTTTCAAGATCGGAAGTCAACTGGTGACGGTTGATCTGAAATCCGGGAAGGCGATTGCGGGAATGCGGGAGCTAAGTTTTTGCGGGGTTTTGCAAGAGGGCCGGAAGCTGTATTTTTGCGAGGACTTTTTCAGCCAGGTGTATGCGCAGTTGAAGGGGGTAAAGATCAGGATCGATCAGCCGGGTGCCGCGTTGGCGAAGGAACCCGCCAATAATTCCAACGGTCTAAAGCTCCCGGACAAATTCAAAAAGGATCCGGTGGACATCGTGGTGATAGATCCCGGGCACGGCGGAGAAAATTATGGGGCGAATACGCCGGACGGCTGGAGAGAAAAGGATTTGACCTTGAAGCTGGCGCATAAGGTTCGGGATTGGCTCAAGGCCTACCCGGATCTGAAAGTGTATCTGACGCGGGAACAAGATGTTTATCTGGATCTTGACTCCCGGACGGCTTTTGCCAACAAACTGGGCGCAGACCTTTTCTTGAGCATTCATATTAACGGCGCCGAGGCGCTCAGCGCCAGCGGCTTTGAAACTTTCTTCCTGAATTTGAAAGCCAGCGACGATCAGAGCCGGAAGCTGGCAATGTGGGAAAACCTGGAGCTTTCCGGCGCGGAAGTAAATCTTTCCAGCGCCTCCCGAGGAGATCTCTCCGAGCTGGAATTGATTCTGGGAGATATGGCTCAGACCGAGCATCTGGCGGAGAGCGATTTCATCGCCCGGATTGTTCAGAAGAACCTGGACTTTGTTATGCAACAGACAATTAATCGGGGGCTGAGGCAGGCGCCGTTCCGGGTTTTGATGACGGCCAATATGCCGGCGGTTCTGGTGGAGGTCGGCTTTTTGACCAATGCCGAGGATCGGAGGAACATTATTGATCCGGCGACTCAGGATAAGATCGCCTGGGCATTGGCTAAAAGTATTCTTGAATTCCGGGAGCTAAAAGCTAAACAATTGGGGATGGGTGGAAAAAATGAGAGCGGGAAAGAGAAAACCAAATCAGCTCCGCAAGGTTCAGATTAAAACCGGGCTTCTCAAGTTCGCGGAAGGGTCGGCGCTGATCAAGACGGGGAACACCTGGGTGCTTTGCTCCGCCACGGTGAGCGAGCAGGTTCCGGCATTTCTCAAGGACACCGGCCGCGGCTGGGTGACCGCGGAATATTCAATGTTGCCGAGATCAACCAAGGCCAGGACCGAGCGGGAAGGGGGACGCCGCGGCCCGCGCGGACGGACTCAGGAGATTCAGCGGATGATCGGAAGGAGCTTGCGCGCGGTGATAGATCTGGAGAAGCTGGGGCCACGGGCGATAATTATTGACTGCGATGTGATCCAGGCCGACGGCGGAACCAGATGCGCCGCGATTAGCGGAGGATTGATCGCGCTGGTGGCGGCGCTGGAGTGGCTTTTGGAAAAGAAACTGATTTCAGAAAATCCGCTCCGGGAGCATCTGGCCGCGGTGAGCGTGGGCCGGGTGGCGGGAAAGAATCTGCTGGACCTGGATTATTCCGAGGATGCGCGCGCCGAGGTTGACTGCAATGTGGTGATGACGGAGAGCGGGAAATTAGTGGAGATTCAGGCCACCGCGGAGCATCGGCCGTTTGAGAAAAAAGAGCTGGAGCAGATGCTGATCTTAGCGGAAGAAGGGGTTCGGGAGTTGATCCAGTGCCAGAAAAAAGCCCTGGGAAATAAAAGATGATAAGTTGATAGGATGATAAGGAAACCTTCTAATCAGCTTTCACTTATCAACCTATCAACCTATCAACTTATCAACACTTCACTATTTTTTTTGAGGCCATTACGTTAAAAACAGAATACCAATGAAAAAAAATACCTATCCGCTCAAACTCCTGATCGCCACCCGCAATCCGGGTAAATTCAAAGAGTTTGAGCATTTCTTAAAAGAGCTGCCGGTTCAATTGCTCAGCCTGCGCGACTTTCCCGGCCTGAAAGAAGTCTCGGAACCGTATCAAACCTTTGAAGAAAACGCCCGGCACAAAGCCCTCTCGGCCTATCAGCAGACCGGGATCGTCTCGCTGGGGGACGATTCGGGCCTGGAGGTGGACGCGCTTTCAGGGGCGCCGGGGATTTTTTCCGCCCGGTTTGCCGGAGAAGACGCGGATGACGAGCGCAACAATCAAAAATTGCTCGGCTTATTGAAAAATCTTCCCGCTCAGAAGCGGACCGCGAGATTCCGATGCGTTCTCGCGGTCAGGATAAGTGAAGATGAGTTCCGGATGGTTGAAGGAGAGGCGAGGGGACTGATTCTTTTTGAGCCCCGGGGGAATAAAGGCTTTGGCTATGACCCGGTTTTTTATTGTCCGGAGCTGGGCAAAACTTTCGCGGAATTGGATCCGGAAGAAAAGATGAGAGTCTCGCATCGGGGAGATGCACTCCGGAAGCTCAGGCCGATTATTCAGGAGTTGGTTGAGATGAATCCGGGAGGCAAAAAACCATTTTGAATTCCCGGATCCGGGCCTTGCCGGGAAAAGTTGCCGGGTCCAGCCGTAAAAAGAGGATTTCTTTTGAACTCAGCCAGTTGATATTTTCGCTCAACTCAATCTCAACGGCTTGAAATCTGCCCTTGGTCGTTAACGGGAAAGAAATTTTTTGCGCTTCCGAAAAAATCGGAGTTGGCGAGCCGGACCAGTAAAGATTGAGCTCGCTTTGCTTCTGGTTTTCATCCTCAGGTTTAACCGCGATTTCCAGGTTCAGGGAGCTGACCCGGGAGGTCTCTAATTTGATGGGAAAGGACAACCAGGGGTCATTGCCGAGCAGATCCATTCTCAACTCGTCCCCCTGAGCGGACAGGTCGGCCTGATAGGTATGAAGAGATTTTGGATCCTGAGCGAAATAGTTATTAAAATCTAAAGTTTTCAATTTTCCTGACTGACAGAATGCTTGGTGGGCTTGATAGATGCTCAGCCCCGAATTAGTGACATTCCGGATTTCATTGGTTTCCGGAAAATACTGAAAAATCCAATGATACTGGTCTAAAGGCAGGATGGCTCTGGTTCGGGTTTGCTCAGGCTTGGATCTGACCAGCAAGATTCCCCGCAAAGGCGGCACCGTGGGGTCCAGGTTAAGATGGACCAGCAAATAATTTCCCTGGATCAGGATTTTCGGGAAAAAATATCGCAGGAGCATTTTTTGAACCGGTTGGATTCCGCCCGCGGCTTGAAAAGTGTCCTTGATAACCTGAATCGCTTCCTCTTCCCGGGATTGCTCCAGTAAAATCGCCATCAGGCAAATCCGGGCGTAAAAATGATCCGGATGTTTGGAAATCACCTCATTCAGCAATTTGATGGTCTGCCGATCCCGTTCCGGGAAATGTCGCTGAAGCAGGTAATAACTTAACAGCCGATCAATTTCGGGCAAATTCTCCTGATTGAGCTCAAATTCATTTTTAAAATCATCCAGACTCGGAAAGTCCGGGAGCGGTTGAGAAAGGGGGAGCAATTGCTTCTCGGCCAGGGTCTGGAAAAGTTTCCGGGCAATCAAGCGCTGACCAGAAAGATTAGGATGAACATGGTCCACGAATAAGTCAAATCCAGGCGTGGTCGCGGAATTTTCAAAAAATAATTTTTCCACATCCACGACCAGGGCGTTCTTTTCAGGAGCCAGTTCGCGGATGATTTGATTGATCTCGGGCGGAGCGCGATGCCGGGAATTGTCGTATTTCCGGGCGAGCAGGAAATAATGGCGGGCAAGCTCATAATGATTTCGTTTCTCTTCCAGCCAGGCCCGAATGAAATAATACATTGCATATTGCGAGGTCCGGGGCTGGAATCGGTTCAGAATTAGTTCCGCCTCCTCCAGCTTGCCGTCGGCGATGTCAAAATCCGCCTGATGCAGATTCTGCTTTAAGTCATTCCATTGCGAGTCCGAGAGATTTTCCGGGGACGGAAGCCACTCGGGCGGCCAGTCTTGTAAATTCACGGCCACGGTGCAAATTATGGCCGGCACTTTTTCCCGGTTCAGCCGGGTCAAAATCTGATCCAGGTGATACCGATATCCCTGAAGCCGATCCTGAGAGTATTCCCTGCTCATTGGCCGGTTTTCAATCGGAACCAGCTCAAAATCAATATTGACCTTTTCCACCAGTTCCTGATTGGTTCCGATCGCGGCCGGGATCATTGCCAGAAGCAAATCGGTTCGGGATAGAACCTGGTAAAGTCGGGAGTGAAGCCGGAAACTTTCCAGAAAATGATCCAGCCGGGGAGAGCGCCAATCCGGAATTAAGCTGGCGGTGAAGAACTCGTTATGTCCGGAATAAATGATGACCAGATCCGGGGAATAGCGCAGGGACTCATAAAGACAATGTTTAATCTCCAGGCTGTTCATCCCGGTAAGGCCGAGATTGACCACTTCAATTTTTTTATCCGGCGCGGATTTTTTCAGGGCGGTTTCCAGCATTTTGGAAAAGCTGGAGCGAGGATAATAGGGAAACCCGAGCGTGGTTGAGCCGCCAAAGGCAAAAATCCGGAAGGTGTTCCGGTCTTTCTCTTTCAGGAATTTTGGCTTGAGCGGGCTGAACCGGTACTCAACCCAGACCCGGTCTTGCTCATCCCGGGTTTCAGTGAAATATTTATTCGGCGAGGAGATAAAAATCCGCAACAGGCCTTCCAGGCTGAAGAGGACAATCAAATTGATGATCAGGATGAAGATAGAATATTTAATAAAGTTCCTGACCCCCGGGCTCATGGAAATAGGATATGTCCGCCCCGGATTTAATCAAATTCCGGGAAGCGGCGCTTTTTCATTTTCAGCAGGCGAACTTGAGCACCCAGACTTCGGTGCTTTGGGGAAGGCCGGACTTTTTGATTTCCGTCTCGCTGGCCTCAAGCTTCTTGACCTTGGTGAACAGAGCCAGAAAGCCCTCAGCCGGCTGAATCGGGAAATCCACTTTATCGGTTTTAAAATGCATCGGAATCACAATCGCCGGCTTGATTTTGCTCACCAGTTCCCCGGCCTGTTTGGCGTCAATGGTGAAAAATCCGCCGACCGGGATTAATAACAGATCAACCTTGCCGAGCTTTTGGAGCTGGGCATCGTCCAGCAAATGTCCGAGGTCGCCCAGGAATGCGACCCGGATTTGATCCACCTCAAAGCAGAAAAGATTGTTTTTGCCTCGCTCGGCTCCTTTCCCGGAATCATGAAACGCCGGGAGGGCTTCAAAGTTAATCCCTTTCGCCTCGCGGGAATCCTTGACCACCACCGGATTGCCTTTCAGGCCCTTGACATAATTATGATCCGCATGCTCGTGGCTGACAATGGCAATATCCGCCGGATCCGGAATCGGCCCATATTTAATCCCGCCTCCGAATCCTCCGGGCTCGTAAGGGTCAGTGATAATTTTAATTCCGGTTCCGCTGGTGATGGTGAAGCTGGCGTGTCCGTTCCATTTGATCTTCATTGAGCCCCTCTTGGCCGGTTTTTTTCAACCGATTATTTCTCTTTCTCTTTTTGCTTCTGCTTTTTCTTCTGCTTCTGTTTCTGCTTCTGAGACTGGCTCTGCGCCGCCTTCTCCTGTTGTTTGGGATAGACGATTTTGGAAACCTTGGCTTTGACTTCTTTAAATTCTTTGGAGTCCCATTTCAAATTATCGGTAGGTCCCATTTCTTCAATCAGGTCCTTGATATGCTTCTCCCGGTCGCCGGGATCCGGGTGCGTGCTCAAAAAGACTTCCAGGTCGCTCATATCCCCGACCTTGTTATGAAGCCGGTCAAAAAAGTTTTTCATTCCCTCGGGATGATAGCCGGCCTTATAGACCATCTTGGCCCCGATCTCGTCGGCCTCGCTTTCATCTTTTCGGGAATAAGAAAGAAAGACGCCGGTGTTGACTACATTCAATGCCAACTGAGCCAGGGAAGGGTCAACGCCGCTTAAACCCACCCCGGCCAAGACCACACTGCTCGCCACGCTCGCCGCCAGTTGCGCGCTCATCTGCTCGGTGCCGTGCCGGGCCGCAATATGCGCGATCTCATGCGCGATCACCCCGGACAGCTCGGCCTCGTTCTGGGAATAATTGATCAGGCCGGTGAAGACAAAAATATGACCGCCGGGAACCGCAAAGGCATTGACGCCTCTAAATTTCAGAACATAAAAATGATAGTCAAACTTTTTCTCCGGCGCCTCGCTCACCAGCTTTTGCCCGAGCTGATTGATGTATTTATTCGTCTCCGGGTCATCATAAACCCGGCCCCGCTTCCCGTATTCCGAAAGCAGCTGGTTCGCAAAGTCCTGCCCGATCCGCTTCTCATCGTCTATGCTGTAAAGATTGAACTGGCCTTTATTGTATCCGCTGGTGGCGCACCCGAGAATGAAGCTGAGCAGGACAAAACCGCAGATAGCCTTTTTGGTTCCGCTCATATTTATAATTATACGCCCTCCTCAGCCAAGGTCAAGTCTTGCAATGGGTCTGCGGCATAAAAGGCGGTTAATCCCTTTATTTAGAATAACTGGCTTGATCAAAAAGCGTTCCGTCCTGATCGTAGGCCGAGACGGAAAAATAATCCGAGCCGACCTCCACCAGGAGGAAGTGATATTTCCAGGCCTGAACCAAGCTTTGAACCTGTTCGCCCGAATATTGGCTTTCCAGTTGAAGCAAAGCCGGATCCGGATTAGTTCCTGGTTCAAAAAGAGGCGCTCCGCCCCCCCCGCTTACAAAATAAGGTTTGCCCGACACCTCCAGTCGCTCGTATAGGTGAATATGTCCGCCGAATCCTGCGGAAACATCATACTGCCGGAAAAGAGGCGCCAGGTAAGCAAGGCTTTCAATGGGGGGGCTATAAAAATTGTTATAGCCGGAATAAAAAGGGGAATGATTGAAAATCAAGGTGAATTTTCTCTTCGGGTCCGCATAAGCTTTTGCCAGCTCATTTTCCAGCCAGAGGTAAACGGTAGAACCCTGGTTGATGCCGTAGACAATGCTTTCCAGAAAAATGAAATATACTCCCTGGTATGAAAACGAATAACAAAGCTCGTTGAGTTGAGGGGAAAAATCATTTTTCGGGAGATGGTAATATGCCTTGAACCAGGGCACGGAATCGTGATTTCCCCGAACCGGAAAAATGGGGATAAAGGAATTGAGCGGCTGCTCAATCTGGAAAAAATTTCGCCTCAGGGGCGGGTAAAAATTATTGGCAAAGTCCCCCAGATGAACATAAAAATCAAAATCAAATTCCGTCATTTTCGCAATTACCTGGCTATGAGCAAGATCATCAGTCCGGGTATCGCCGATGACCGCGAATTTAAATGTTCCCGGCTCTTCCGAGAGAGTTTTAAAGCTATAAACCGGGCTCGGATTCTTGGCCGAACAGACCTGGTAATAGTAAGTCCTGCCCGGTTCCAGATCCCTCAGAACCACCTGATGCAGAACCAGGTTAAACACCGGGGGTTGGGACGGATCAAGTAGTTCCGGCCCCTGGTATCTTCTGGCCGGGCCCGTGGTTGCTTTTTTCAATAAGGTTGGCTGAATTCCAAAATGAACTTTAGAATGGGATTCATAACCGGTCTCCCAGAGGATCGCCACCGAATTGCCGGTAAGATGATTTAAATATGGTTGAATCGTGATCTTTGCCCGGGCATCATCCGGGAAGGGAAATTTAGCCTGCACCCGGGCTTTTATTTCCACCTCCTGCTCCGGATCGTCCAGAACAAAAGCCAAAGCCCAGAGCCAATTACTCGGAGTCGCAGAATTATAGATTTGGGCGCGCCGGGCGGCATAAAAGTCTCCATAATCATAATAAGGGAGCCCGGTTTTTTCATTAAAACCGCTGATTAAATTATACCGGGTATTGGAAATCATCACCCGGTTCTGAGGAAAAACCGAATCGGAGCATAAATCCATCACTTGAACCTTGATCTCCACCAGATCCTTTTTAAGTCCGGTTCCTTCCAGTTTTAAAAAGATCAAAACTAAGTTGTCCTCAAAGGAGTAGCCCCGCTGATATTGCGGATCTTGCCCATAAGGCGCCAGAGCCGCATTAATTTCTCCCGCTTCTTCCAGATCCGGCCCGGGTTTGGTTTCCAATTTTACGGTTTGCCTGATGGGATTGATCTTAAAAGACAACTCCAGAAGATTTAATTTTGCTTTAGGATCATCTGCCGGCGCTGGATTTTCCCGCGAATCAGGCGCCGGCAAACAAGAAACGATTAAAATCAGGATTAGGGTGATGATAATGAAACCAGGATGGCCGGTCCATTTAATCTTCATTACCGACCTTCCCGGCTTCCGGGGGTTTGACTAAAACGCAACATTGTTTTTGACCCGACATTGGATTTGGAAAACCTTTTCCTTTTACCTTTATTATAGTTTGGATGGGTAATAAATTCAAGGATTTTTCCCGCCCCGATGGGGCAAGCCGGTTGAGCGGTTTTAAAAGGAATCGGGTGAGCGCTTTTCCAGGATTAGTCAGGCGGAATTTAAATCCTGATTTCCGGATAAAGCTGGCGATAGATGTGAATTCCGGCCAGGACCCGTTTCAAATAATCTTTGGTTTCCGGATAGGCAATGGTTTCCATCCAGAGGTCCGGGGGCATGTCCCATTTGTTCGCTTGATTAAACCATTGATCCACCGGCTGGGTTCCGGCGTTATAGGCGCAGAGCATCAGGAAAATCGGCCAGGGAGACGGGCCGGAATCATGATACCGGACTTGAAGCTCATTGAGATGATAAAAGCCGATTTCCAGGTTCAACTCCGGACCATGATATTGATCGCGGCCAGACTTTTCCAATCCCATCTTTCGCATGGTAGCGTCGGCGAGAAAAGGCATCACCTGGCTCAAGCCCATCGCGCCCGCGGAAGAGACCGCGGAGGGATCAAAATTGCTTTCCGCCCGGATCAGGGCATAGACGAGCGCGGGATCAAGCTGATATTTGGTGGCGCGCGGCTCCACCAACTCGGAAAAAGCTCTGGGATAAAGGTATCCGTAATAGTAGAATTTTTGTTCCGGGCTGAGCTTGGGCGAAAGGTAATAGTAATAAAGCCTGGTAACCAGCGCATAGGCCTGAATTTCCATCAGTTGATTGGCGAGTCCGAGCAGGACCGGGAAGGGATAGGATTTTTGCTGAAGCTGCCAATGCAGTTCCTCCCGGCCGAGTTCCAGGAAACCGAACCTTGCCAGGGCCAATCCCGCGGTGAACTCCTGGGGAAGTTCCGCGGAGAAATTCGCGTGGACCATTGCGGAACCATTTACCGGCTTTGGCTCCGGATCCACCAGATAGGTATAGGCGCTGATGGGGAAGTTAGCCATCAGCTGTTTTCTAAACTGCCCGGCTTTTTCCCGCTCTTCATTTTTTTCATACGACTTTGCCAGCCAGTAAAGGAACTGGTCTTGATTCTTCGCGCTGGGCAAAGCTTTGTTAAAGGTTTCCGCGGCCCGGTCATACCGGGCTTGCCGGAAATAAATCAGGCCGGCCTGGAAGCGGGCTTCTTCGGAAAGCTCGTGGTCCGGATAAAGCTTGGCCAGCTTTTCAAAATGGCTCAGCGCCGATAACAGATTGCCCGCGGCCTGCTCCAAACGCGCCAGTTGATACCAAGCGCGCGGGGCATAGCTGGAGTCCTTAAATTTTTCCTGAAATTTCTTATAATGCTCCCGCGCCCGATCGTCCTGATTCAGCCGATGATAAGACCAGGCCAGATAAAACCAGAATTCATCCGCTTCCTTCGCGTCCTTTTTCGCCTCCTTCTCCAGCTCAACCACGGCTGGATACTCGCGCGATAAAAAGCAGGCGCGAGCCAGCAAGCCGAGCAGTCGCGGATAGATCTTTTCGTCCGGTTTTTTCAGATTCTCCTTCAGTTCCTTCAATTCTTCTTTGGCCAGCCCGGGATTATTTGCTTCCAGCAACTTTCCGGCCCGGATCAACTGCTCTCCCGGACTGAGACGGGGCGCCGGATCAATCCTGCGGGCCGGCGCGCTGGCCGGGAAATTCACATAGAGCTCGGCCAATTTTTTCTGAGCCGGTCCGGGCTGATTTTGGGCCAGATAAAATCCGGACTCAAGGTAAAGGAATTCAGGATAATAACGATCGGGAATTTTCGCCTGGCGCAATTGATAAATCTCATTGGCCGCCTGCTCAATTTTTTTTGCCTGGATATACCGCTCCAGCAGGCTCAGCCGGGACTGGAAATAAATATAATTAATCGGCACAACCTGCTGAAATTGTTCCTCGGCGGAAGCGCCCTGTTCCAGGCTCAGCAGAATCCTTCCCAGGTAATAATGAGAATAATTGTTGAGCGCAAAACTTGAGTCGGCGCATTTCCGCAGCGGCTCAACCGCCTCCCGGCTTTTCCCCTGCTTGAGCAAAGCGTATCCGAGCAGATAGTCGCCCAAAGCCTGCTCCCCGGAAGGAAAGCCGATCTCGCCTGATTTCAGTTTTTGCTCCAGGCCGGCCCAATTTTTTTCATAAACCAGACCCCGGATCTGGTCGGCGCCGGCTGAAACCCAGAGCGGCAAAAAGATCAGGCAAAATAATAACTTTTTCATTTCTGCTTTTTCCAGAATTTGAGCCGGTTCAGGACTCCCGCCTGGTCCACGGTCTTTTCCTCCGCGCGGGTGGCCTCGTCCGAGAGCTCGGAATTTTGGGCGGGCTCATATTCCAGGTTAAAAGCCCCCAGCTGGATCACATCCCCGGTTTCCAGCAATTTCTCGGCGACTTTTTTGCCGTTGACTTTAGTGCCGTTGGTGCTCTCCAGGTCAACGATCACCCATCCCTTTTCGGTTTGATCCAGCCGGGCGTGCAGGCGGGAAACCTTGGGATCGGAAATGACAATATCACAATCGTGGCTCCGGCCGATCTGCTTGATGATTCCGGTGAGGGGATAGGCGGTATCGGCCTCCCGGTCTCGCAATTGAAAATTCATTATTTCAATTGTAGCCGAGTCGGGCGGGAAATCCAAATCCGCGGCTTTTTACGACGGAAAAGAATTCGGATAAAATGTTGAGCCGGAAGATGAGCGCGGATCAAAAGTTTTCCCCGGCCGCTCTTTATCCGGTAATGTTTATTTCCGGGATGGTCCTGATTTTCCCCGGGCCGATCCTGGATTCCCTGATCGGCCATTTTGAAATCAGCAAGGCCGCGGCCGGCCGGTTGCCACTCCTGTTTTTCAGCGGCGGGTTTCTGGGGCTCCTGCTTTTGAGCGAGCTCGCCCGGAGGTTTGGCCCCAAGCGCACTTTTTTATTTGCCCTGTTCTTGAGCGGCCTGGGGCTGTTGCTGATGGGTTTGGCCGGGAGTTTTCCTCTGATCCTGCTTCTGGCTTTCATCTGCGGTTTTGCCAACAATATATTATTCGGCCTTCCCGGCGCAATCACCACCCGGCTTTCTGGAAAAAATACCGGCTCCTCGGTGACTTACCTTTACGCTTTTTTCTCGCTCGGGGTAACGCTGGGGCCGATCATTTCCGGCTGGATTCTGCGCGGAAATTTCGGCTACCACTGGGTTTTGTTCCAGCTCTCGGCCGGCAACTTCCTGGTTTTGATCTGGGTCTTGATCCGGGAGATTCCCGATCTTGCCGACATAGAAAAAATGACCTGGCGCGGCTTGAGCCGGCTGCTTAAGTCCCGCGGTCTGCTTTTTTTCCTGCTCCTGCTCGGCCAATTTTTTTATGTCGCCTCCGAACAGGGCGCGAGCGTCTGGATTCCCAGGTTTTTGCTGGAGAAATTTCCCGGGGAAAATATCCAGAGCGCCAGCCTGGTTTTGTCCGGGGTCTGGCTGATGCTCAGCGCGGGCAGATTCTTTTTCGGATGGCTGAGCAAGCGTCTGGAGCGGAGGATGATTTTGCTCGGCCTGGCATTTTTTTCCGCGCTCAGCTCCGCGGC
>Ga0315277_10002771_pt1 | contig 24127 bp, 22 predicted proteins | sample YL17G05_15_MG_FD_203695 | JGI IMG/M metagenome (GOLD analysis project Ga0315277, IMG submission 203695) | Sediment microbial communities from Yellowstone Lake, YNP, Wyoming, USA - YL17G05_15 | ecosystem: Environmental > Aquatic > Freshwater > Lake > Sediment | place: USA: Wyoming | collected... | reverse complement strand
TTTTGCCGGACAAATATAATGATAGATCAATACCGATATGTTATGGCTTTTCCTCCATATCTCGCTCATCCCTTTATCTTACTTCTTTTCGCAGCAAGCTGCGGGGAAATGCCCTCCTTTGATTATAGAGATATGTGAGTCTCTATTGTTAATGTAGTCCACGGGAAACAATCAAGTGAAGGTATATTAGTAATCATGCTAAAATTGTGCAAATTATCCTCCTTTGAAGAGCAATTAGGAAAATGAAAAAAACATCACCTCCGATTCTTCACCCCTTTTTATTCTCTGCTTATGCTGTTCTGGGGGTTTTTTTATCAAATTATAAAGAAGTTCCAGCCGGACAAGTACCCAGACCACTGGCTGTATCCATCTTATTTGCATTCATCATCTATTTATGCATTTTAGGCGTGAAAAGAGATAAAAACCATGCAGGATTATTGACGACTACTTTAATTTTCGCAATTGTATTTTATGGTCATGCTACAAACTTCCTACGCCTATATTTTCCGATTCCATCCCGTGTAAATCTACTAATATTTGGATTTTGGCTGTTTGTTTTTTTCTTATTCAGCACCGACTGGTTCTGGAGATTTATCCGCTCACCGCAGTCGGTTACAAGATACCTAAATATCACAAGTATTATCGTGCTTATTCTTCCCGTTTTTGTTTTTGTCAAGAATGCAGTTGCAGATTCCCGCTCATTTAAACTCGTTCATGAGCATTCAAACAATCTGCCATTAATCTCTTCTCAAGTCCAACAAGACATGTTACCTGACATTTATTACATCATACTAGATGGTTATGGTGGAAATAACATTCATCGAGAAATTTATCATTACGACAACTCAGATTTTATTAAATGGCTGCAGGAACACAATTTTTATGTTGCGGAACAGAGCCACACTAACTATATAAGGACGCTTTTATCTCTAAGTTCATCTCTAAATATGGAATATCTTGATTTTTTATCTGGAAAAGATTATGTAAATCAAGCAGCATTACGTGAATTAATATTAAAAAGCAGATTAGAAAAGACACTCAGATCCTCAGGTTACAAAATCATCACTTTTACAAGCGTTACCTTTTTTACCCAATTGAATAACGCAGATATTATTCTCTCACCGTACTCAAAATCTGTAAATGAATTCGAGAGTATGCTCATCGCGCATTCTGCATTTGATATTCTCGTACAAGCATTTGATCTGGATATACCGGGACCAAAATATCAATACCAACGATCTGTGATCCTATATGATTTTAAAGAATTACCAGAAGTATCAACTTTCGAGAGCCCAAAATTTGTCTTCATCCACGTTCTAGCCCCACACCCACCCTTTGTGTTTGACGCTGAGGGCAACTTTATCGAACCCATTCGACCTTATGGAATATTTGACGCAAATGACTACCAGGGAAGTCCCGAAGAATACAAGAGTGGCTATATTCAGCAATTACAATTTGTAAATCGTAAAGTCAAGGATGTAATTGAGAAAATATTGGTTAATTCAACGAAACCACCTGTCATAATCATTCAAGGAGACCATGGACCGGGTATATACACCAACTTTGATCGTTTAGATGAAACCTGTGTCGCTGAGAGATACTCAATTTTAAATGCCTATTACCTTCCTCCAGGAGCTATGAACCCCGATGCCTTAAAAGAGCTGAACTCAGAAACATCGCCAGTCAATTCCTTTCGTATTGTATTAAATGCTTACTTTGGGACGAATATGGAAATACTACCCAATCAATATTATTATTCATCTGAGGCATCTTTATTTGACTTTAATGAGTTATCCAGTCAGACCGTTCAAGGTTGTCAATTAATTCCTGGTCAATAAGATAATCGCAAAATAACCACTCACGACGTTATGCTGAGCCATCGTATTTTAGCTCCGAAACATTTCCTTATGGATTGTGAGGATATTCTCCGCCACAGCAAAGGACCCAGCAGCACAGAATGACACCAGGCTGCACAGTAACAAAGAATCTGAATAATGAACTGGTTTAAAAAGAACACACTCCCTTTCTATCCTTATCTTTTTGCACTCAATTCGGTCATTCTGCCATTTAGTGTCAATTCAAATGAATTGCCACTGATACAGATTGTTCGTCCGATGATAATCAGTATAGTGATGGTCGTGATTATCACCATCGTCGCATATTTTCTAACAAAGGATATTCATCGGGGTGCATTAATGAGTACACCCTTTTTATTTTTAATATTCTATTTCGGATATATATCTGTGAATAGAAAATTGGTAATTATCTGGTCAGTAATCATACTCATTTGCTTATTGATAAGTTTATTGAGATGGATACATATTAAAAAAATCGCTTTATTAACAAAATTTCTCAATGTAATTAGTATTTTTATGTTTATCGTGCCAGGGGTTTTAATTTGTAAATCCGTGATTAATATTTCCCTAGTTGAGACCTTTGATACACGATTGATTAACATCAATGGAAAGCCAGTTACCATGCTTACAAACGTTAATACAAAGCCAGATATTTACTATATTATCGTGGATGGGTATACCCGGAGCGATATCCTTCAAGACTATTTCGATACTGACAATTCTGACTTCATTCAGTTTTTACAGCATAAAGGTTTTTATATTGCAACACATAGCCAAAGTAATTACATACAAACAGTCCTTTCGCTTGCATCCTCCCTTAATATGAAATATATAGAATTCGATTCGGGGATGAGTCGTGTCGATAACAAAGGAATTCTAATGGACGCAATCCACCACAGCCGCCTTCGTCAGGTATTAGAGGGTCTGGGTTACTCAACTGTGGTCATCTCAAGTGGTTGGTTGTTTACTGATATACAAGATGCAAGAATCTACCAATCACCTTACCCCAGGGCGCCAATGTACTTTGAAAATTATTGGTTAGGGAAAACAGCATTTCCAGTAATTGACAATATTGTTGATATTAACATCCCCTTACCGTCATATGATACGCATAGAGCATTTATCAGCTATGCGCTAACCGCACTATCTGAATCTGCTTATTTTGCGGGACCTAAACTGGTGTTTGCGCACATCATGGCTCCCCATCCTCCGTTTGTTTTTGATGAGAATGGTCATCCCATTACACCAAAATATCCTTACTTTCTTGGAGATGCAAATGGATTTCCAGGCTCAAGGACCGAATATAAAATAGGATATACAAACGAGTTAATATATATAAATAAACAATTAGAGCTTATGCTCACAAATATATTTAATCATTCTGACACCGAACCGATCATTATTCTACAGGCTGATCATGGCTCGGGAGTATATACAAACTGGGAATCAGAGAAAAGTACTTGTCTAAAGGAACGGTTATCCATTTTGAATGCTATATACCTCCCGCTGGGTGGTGAAAAAGCGTTATACCCTACTCTTTCACCTGTCAACACCTTCCGTATCATCCTGGATTACTATTTTGGTACTCAGCTTGGCTTGTACCCTGATCTCCATTATTTCTCTACCAGGAGTCATCCTTACAAATTCATTGATGTGACTGATCGGAGCGAGTTTATGTGCCAAATACCATGAAAGAAATGACAAAACTAGGATATAAAATAATTTGTGTTGGAATAATTGTTGCTATTGTTTGGATCCATGGTATTTTACCGACGAGAGGTCTGAACGTTACCGGTCCTCTTGCTATCCTCGATAGTACATTCACTCTATTGTTACTGTTAGAAGTTTTATTGTTGGCATATGTTATAGGTCTAAAATGTTTAAATAAAATTGCCCACTTGGAGATAACAAAATTCGAGATTTTGATTTTTTCCTTGACGATAGGAATGGGTATATTAGCTTATGGAGTATTTTTTCTTGCACTCGTGGGTTGGTTAAAACTTATAGCAATCAGCTTGTTGATAATTATCGCAATCTCATGGACCTGGAGGGAATTGAAGGAGACTATTGAACAAATACCAATCCTTATCCGGGAAATTCCAGGGTGTTGGAAGAAGATCTCCAATGGATCACGATGGTTGATCCTTTGCGCTGGAGTGATACTCGGTATGGTTTTTTTACAAGCATTGACACCAGTATGGGATTATGACGGTTTGATGTACCATCTGCAGGCACCTCGCCTATTCTTGGAAGCAGGGAGGATCTATCTTTTACCAGAGATATGGCAAGCAAACGGTCCATTAACAACTGAAATGCTTTTCACCCTAGGCCTAGCATTTGGAAGCGATACCTTTGCGAAATTGATCCATCTTACCTATTTCGGTATCATGCTTTTAGGAACATATTCATTTTGCTGCCATTTTCTTTCAACAAGACATGGTCAAATTGCTACTGCCATCTTATTAGGTATACCGATCCTACCACTATGGGCATCGTGGGCTTATACCGACATTGCATGGGCAGTCTTGGAATTCCTGGCAGTTTATGCGATATTTAGTTGGAGCAAAGGTGCTAGACGTAAATGGCTATTTCTTGCAGGTGTTATGAGTGGAATGGCATTGGGAAATAAATACCTGGCACTAGGTGGCACTGCTCTGATCAGTTTATGGATACTTTGGCAGAGCAGAAAACAGTCATGGAAGCAGATATTTTCCAATTTGTGTTTATATTTGATTCCTGCAATCATAATTGCTTTGCCGTGGTATGCCAAGAATATGATCCTGACCAATAATCCAATCTACCCCTTTTATTTTGGCGGACAAGGATGGGACCAGTCCAGGCTAAATATCTTAATGACATACATAAAGAGTTTTGGTGCAAGTCAAACATGGGGAGATAACATATTATTACCATTTCGAATGTACTTGGAGAAATTTACTTTCAGCACTTATTCAATTGAAGTTCCAAGCATAATTTTCCTACTTGCCTTCCTCTACCCATGGAAAAATGGTAAGTGTGGTTTGGGGGGATTGGCAGTGTTTACCGCTCTATGGTTTGTGATTTGGTCACTCGGCTCTCGCCAAGTTAGATTTTTATTGCCAATATTCCCATCTTTAGCAATTATCAGCGGAACTGTTTTACTTAATTTGTTTAGGAACTCAAGTGCAGATTCAGCTAATAAAAAGGCAAATAATAATTTGAAGATTCGTTTTAATAGAATTATGATCACAGGTCTAACTTGTGGAGTAATCCTTTCTACAATAATATACCAATTAGAAAATATTATTGTTTTAAAACCTTATCGAGTCGTATTTGGATTTGAAACCAAAGATGCATTCTTATCACGTGCATTGTATGATTATCCTGCAATTAAATTTACACAAACAAACTTAAAACCGAACGATCGTGTCCTCATGCTCTGGGATGGACGTTCTTACTACTGTAACAAAATGTGCCTGGCGGATGTCGATCAATCTGCATGGTATCATTTATTTGTTGAAAGTAACGACCCTTATGTTATAGGAAATTATCTGAATGCGAGTGGAGTAACTCATATATATTTCGGGGAAGCAGAGCTTGCTTGGTTAATAAGATACCATGATCCATCTGGCATACAAAAGCAATCAGCAACCTTCTTTTTAGAGGTGTTCAGGGACGCCTGCACACGTGAGATATACCACGATCGATATGGCGTAATCTATGAGTTGACCTGTCATGATTAATTTGAGCGAAGGTGACTGAGATGCGAAACCAATAGAAATTTGATGGATACCAGCAAACTACCTCTTTCTAATGAGTTTTATTCGGTGAATGGTTTTATGCTACACTATCCCTAAATGAGAGAGCAGGAGGATATATGACTGCGATGGTCATCCTAAATCCATATTCGGCGCGCTGGACCGCTCAAGAACGTTGGCCACAAGCTGAAGCAGCATTAAAAGCAGCAGGAGTAAGTTTTGAATTAGTTATTTCAAATGCCCCCGGGCAGATTGTTGAACTGGCTGTAAAGGCAGTTCGAGATGGATTTTCACCGATCATTGCCGCTGGAGGAGATGGGACGATTGGTGAGGTAGTCAATGGAATGGCGCGAGCTGCAAAATCTGAAAAAGACCTTCTTGGACCCCTTGGAATCATACCATTAGGCACGGCTAATGATTTAGTGGATAATCTAGGAATACCCAAAGACCTTAAAGAAGCAACGCAAGTTATTGCAGGTGGTCATTCTCGACAAATGGATCTTGGTGTAGTAAATGGACGCTATTTTGCCAATAATGCAGCTATTGGTCTGGAACCTACGGTTACTGCCATACAAGAGGAGCTGGTATGGGTAAAAGGGATTTTAAGATACTTGCTAGCTGCATTGATGGCGATTTTCCGTGGTCCGAAGTGGGATATTGAATTGGAATGGGATGACGGAAAATACAGCGGTCCGATCTCATTGGTCACAATAGGCAATTGCGCCCGTACTGGTGGTTTGTTCTATATGACTCCCCATGCAAATCCGTTCGATGGCAAGCTCACATTTGTTTACGGTTATAGGAAGTCTCGTGGAGAGATGCTGCGCACTTTACCACGTACCATGAAACCAGGTGTGGGGAGCTATGTCGAAATGGACGGGATACATGAAGTCCATGCGACCCGACTACGTGTGCACCTAATGCAGCCATCCCCTGCGCATACAGATGGTGAACTTTTTACGCGGGCTATACAAGATCTGGAATATCGCATTATTCCAAGAAAATTAAAACTGCTTATGCCCGAATAACTCATCTGGATAGTCTTATGTCAACGAGGATAACAAATCTGACTTATCAGCCTCTTACCCCTGAGCGGTGGATTGATTTTGAGTACTTATTTGGTCCAAGAGGGGCGTGCGGTGGTTGTTGGTGCAGGTGGTGGAAATTAACAAATGCAGATATGGAACACATGAAGGGCGAGGGAAATAGGCAAGCCCAAAAAGCCTTTGTCGACGCAGGTAATATGCCGGGTATTCTGATTTATCAAGGTGGTTTACCAATTGGCTGGTGCGCGGTTGAACCCCGCGAGAATTATCCACGACTGGAACGTTCGCGAGTTCTAAAACCAGTAGATGACAAAAAGGTCTGGTCAATCACATGCTTTTTTGTGGCAAAGGATTTTCGCCAACAAGGTGTGACTGTCCATTTATTACACGCTGCTATTGGGCATGTCAGCCGCCAGGGAGGGGAAATCTTAGAAGGTTACCCGACCGACGCAATAACCAAGACAGTACCAGCAGCTTTTGTATACACGGGTCTGGCATCGGCATTTCGGAAGGCAGGTTTCAGAGAGGTGGCAAAGCGGTCGAAGTCACGACCTATATTTCGATACCAAATCACAGCGCAGGCAACTGGATGGACAGAAGACAAAACGTCTTCATAGCTCTTTTTGTAATCATAATTTTAATCCTTGCAGGAGGGTTGTACGCAGCGAATGTCAACTTTGCACGTCATATTCCGGGAGGGGAAGGATTATTAATACCCTGGATGGGGGCAAGAGGTTTTTTTACTGACAAGTCTGATCCATACAGCATTAAAATAGCAGCTGCAACACAAACATTGATCTATGGGCATCCTGCAGGAGGGGGTGAATACCCTTTTCGATATTTTGATCCATTTTATGTTTTAATACTTTTCTTTCCTTTAGCCTCCATCCGCGATTATTCTGTTGTACGAGGCCTCTGGCTGGTAATTTCAGAAGTTGCGCTTATAACATTACTTTTAATTAACATAAAATTGACAGAATGGCGTTTATTCCGTTCAACCCTCGTCTTGTATTTTCTTTTTGGATTATTTGGATTTTTCAGTCTCTTTTCGTTGGTCCAAGGGAGTGGGGCAATCATATTTGCTCTACTATTTGCTGCGATTTTATTATCCCTGCGCAGAGGCATGGATGAGGTTGCCGGGGGTCTGCTGGCGCTGATCGCTTATCGATGGGAAATAAGTGGTTTATTTATCACCTGTGTATTCATCTGGATCCTTTCACAACGCAGGTGGCGTGTCTTAGTTATGTTTTTAATGGTCCTGACAGTTCTGTTGGTTGTGGCGACAATCATATTCCCAAGTTGGCCTTTGCCATTTATTCGGGCTGTGATTACAAACTTCCACAATTACAGAGGTTGGAACCCCGGAGAAGCATTCAAAGAATTATGGCCTGCGATAGGACATCAACTCGGCTGGATATTAACCGTGACCTTATTTGGTATATTGGTACTAGAGTGGCGTGCAATGCGTGGTACGATATTCCAACGATTTCTTTGGGTCACTTGCTTAACACTTACAGCCACTCCCTTGACAGGCATCCCGACGAATCCTGCAAATTTACCGATTATTCTTATCCCGATGACGCTATTATTTTCAATAATTGAGGAGCGTTGGGCAGTCAATGGTCGTTATTATGTGGCAATTGTCCTATTTCTATTATCAGGCTTATGGGTTGCCTTATTGCGTGTAGACGTCTCAGGTTCCAAATATATTGAAACCATAATTATGTTACCCTTTCCATTATTTCTTTTAATTTCTCTTTACTGGGTACGTTGGTGGGGTATACGTCCTCCTAAAACTTGGACCGATCAGATTCACGAAAGCAACAAACGATGACCTGGCGGGTATACATATTGCTTTTTCTACTCGGATTGGGATTTGCATTTGGGGTTGCCTCCTTTCAATCTTCTGCTGGTTATATGGATGCCGACTATTATTATGCAGAGGGACTGCAAATAGCGAGCGGGCGAGGCTTAAATGAGCCATTCCTTTGGAACTATCTCGATGATCCAAACGGACTACCACATCCTTCGCATTCCTATTGGATGCCCCTTACATCATTTATAGCAGGCTTGGGTATGCGTCTATTTGGCCAGCTAAATTTTCCATCTGCCCGCTGGCCGTTTATTGTAATTTGGGCGATTCTCCCACCTCTTAGCGCTGCATTGTCATTTTCGCTCACATCCCGTCGAGATTTATCGATCTTGACCGGATTAATGACAGTCTTTACAGGTTACTATGCACCTTTCCTGCCAACAACAGATGCTTTTGGCATTAGCATGCTAATAGGTGGATTGTATTTTTTAGCGATAACGATCAATCGCCCCACATTTTTGGGATTTGTTCTTGGGATTTTAGCAGGATTTTCTCACCTCGCACGCACGGATGGTGTTATGTGGCTATTCGTATCAATCATTGTAATCCTATATAAATATTCTATTGACCGAAAGCGTATTTATCACTCTATGATCACTTGTATCCTTTTTCTTTCTCTTGGATACTTACTTGTGATGGGTCCATGGTTCGCTCGGAATATTATTACCTTTGGCCAACCATTTGCGCCCGGGGGAATTCATATGCTTTGGTTGAGGCGATATGACGAATTATTTTTTTATCCTGCCAGCCAATTAAATTTCCAAAACTGGATTGAATCTGGGTGGAAAGCTATTCTACAAACCCGTCTTTGGGCATTAAAATTAAACATATTTACTACTCTGGCTGTCCAGGGAAGTATCTTTTTATTACCTTTGATTTTGATTGGTCTTTGGCAAATGCGGGGTGACCTGCGAATACGAACAGGTTTGATTGCCTGGGGTATTATCTTTGGTGTGATGACATTGGTATTTCCATTCGCTGGTGCACGAGGAGGATTTTTTCATTCAGGTGCAGCCGTACAACTTCTCTTCTGGTCTCTTGCGCCAATTGGATTGGACACTTTTATTATCTGGGGTAACCAGCACCGGCAGTGGAAATTAACACAATCTCGATGGATCTTTTCCATTGGGATGGTAGTGATGATTGGGATCGTTACGCTATTTATTGTTAGAGAAAGAGTTATTGGGCCCTCGTTATTGAATCCAATATGGAATAAGCAAGCATCACTCTATAACGCTGTTGAGCAATTTATGTTAACAGAAGGTGTACCAGAAGGAACTGTAGTCATTGTTAGCAACCCCCCCGGCTATAACGCAATAACTGGTAGATCAGCAATCGTTATCCCTGATGGTAATGAACAAACAGTCTTAGACGTAGCGAAAAGATATGGAGGAAACTATCTCATCCTGGAACCAAACGCAGTCCCACGTGGATTATCCAGTTTATATAAAAATCCATACACACATCCAGGATTCGAATATCTTGGTTCGATCGAGGAGGTTCTTATATTTGAAATCCGAGAATACTAAATATTATTATTTTAATATCTGGACAGTTCTAACCCTGGCAGGGATTTCGGTCTTTTCTGTTGGAGGATATCTTCTTGCCGGTCACTTATTATTTCGAATTGGATATCCACTCGACGATGCGTGGATTCACCAGGTATACGCTCGAAATCTTGCCTTGATTGGGGAATGGTCATTCATAGCCGGACAATCATCTGGTGGTTCAACAGCCCCCCTTTGGTCAGCATTGCTAGCAATTGGCTATTGGCTAGGGATATCTCCATATATCTGGACATATGGATGGGGTATCTTACTATTATGGGGACTATCTCTTCTAAGTGAAATTACTGTCCGTCTAAACTTACCAGTCTATAACAGCAGAATCCCATGGGTCGGTATATTTTTATTAGGTGAATGGCATATGGTTTGGGCAGCGAGTTCAGGTATGGAAACGCTGTTATTTACACTATTAATAATGGGAATTATTGCATTATTATCAAAACCTATACGTAATTATCTCGTTTCAGGTATTTTAATCGGCTTATGTATATGGGTACGTCCAGATGGTATTACATTACTAGGTCCAGTATTAATGGTCTTAATACTAACCGAAAAAACTCCTGGAAAACTCATCAAAGCAATCATCAAGGTAGTATTTGGTTTTGGTATATTATTCGCGGTTTATTGCTTATTCAACCTGAACATTTCTGGAATGCCCTGGCCGAATACTTTCTACGCCAAGCAGTTGGAATACGCTGCACTGCAGGATATTCCTTTCTGGAAGAGGTACCTTACGGAAGCAAGTTTGCCATTGATAGGAAGTGGTATATTGTTGCTGCCAGGGGTGATGTTCAGAACATTGAAGGCTGTTCAGAAGCGAGATATTCTTACGCTGGCAAGTATGGCATGGTTCCTGGGTTTTATATTCCTCTACGCCTGGCGTTTGCCGGTTACATATCAACATGGTCGTTATATTATCCCAGCAATGCCCATTTATTTCATCTGGGGGATGAGCGGCACAATAGAGTTCTTGACGCTAAATACTCAGAACCAGAGGCAACATATAGTAAATTCTGTGGCAAAGTTGTCAATATTTATAGTTTGGTTTTGGTTCTGGTTCCTCGGTGCAAAAGCGTATGCAAAAGATGTAGCATTTATTGAGAGCGAAATGGTAACCATGGCACAATGGATTGCATTAAATATCCCGTCAAATTCAATCGTAGCGGCTCACGACATCGGTGCCTTAGGCTATTTTGGAAAGCATAGGTTAATTGATCTAGCAGGTTTGTTAAATACCGAAGTAATCCCAATAATAAGGGACGAAATTAAACTAGCTTCTTATCTTGATCAACAAAGAGTTAATTATCTTGTAACTTTTCCGTCATGGTATCCGAGATTGACTTTTGAGACATCTACACTCTATCAAACCAGTGGGATTTTCTCTCAATCTACTGGCGGGGAGAATATGGTTATCTATCGATGGACCGGATTGAAAGATGATTTAAGCAATTAATTGCTGGATGGGATGTCATATGCTATACTCGGATAGACGTTCTGGTCGAGGATATCCAGTATGGATGAAATTACAATAATAATTGTTGATGATCACCCATTGTTTCTTCAAGGTGTAGTTGATGCCCTGTCCTTAGAATCTGATATGCGTGTAATAGGGCAAGCATCCAGCGGCGAAGATGCACTTAATATTATCAGATCGCTACGTCCAGACATTGCCGTTCTCGATGTAAATATACCAGGGTTGAATGGACAACAAGTAACACACCAAGTTGCTCAAGAGAAATTAGCGACGAGAATAATATTAATGACAGGATATGATGATCGTGAACAGATCATCCACGCAGCACTGGCAGGTGCCAAGGGGTATTGTGCTAAAGACATCGAACCCAAAGATTTGTCGCGGGCGATCCGTGAGGTTGCCAATGGGAAATATGCCATCGACGGGAAAATATTTACCCGAAGAGAACTTGATCGATGGTTGGAGAAACAAATTGAGGGGAGTATACGTACCTATAGTGAACCCGGAAGTCCATTCCATCCTCTGTCAAAGCGTGAGATGGAAGTACTTTCTTGCGTTGTGCGCGGAATGAGCAATAAGGAAATTGCCAGTTTATTGGGAATTAGCCATCAAACCGTAAAAAACCATATAACATCCATATTGAGGAAATTCAGTGTCGAAGATCGGACACAAGCGGTTGTATACGCATTAAAACATGGATGGGTAAAATTACTTGACAAAGAATAATCTCAGGAGGAGTGAGTATTTATGGTATTGGAAACTCAAGATGAAGAGTCCGGGCAAGTTACAGAGTCTAAACTGGATCTTAATCATGAGCTCGAGGAGACGGCGCGAGCCTTAAAAGAAATCACCTTGATGATCGAACAGAGCCAGAGTGAACTTGGAAAACTCACTCAGCGGAATGCTGCAATTACTGCTTATTTACAGCAGGTTCAGAATCAATTTGATAAACTTCCTCCTAAAGAAATCAGAAGTGCTTATGATTCGGCGCTAGAAACTCAACAGCGACTATTCGTAATGCGAGGACAATTAGAAAAATTGCAGAGCGATAAAGCGCATCTTGAGCGGTTTCTTTCAGTAATAACCAAAATAAGGGATTCAGGTGGGCAAACCAATACTCAAGTGATAGACTCTGGGGGGAATAATGGTTTGACCAGTGTGGAGATGCTAGTTAACGCCCAGGAGGCGGAACGTCAGCGATTATCGAGGCAAATGCATGATGGACCGGCGCAAGCACTTTCAAATTTCATCTTACAGACCGAAATTGCAATGCGGTTGCTGGATGTAGATACTACACAAGCCCGTGATGAATTAGGCAATCTAAAAGCAGCCGCAATAAATACTTTCCAAAAAGTCCGGAATTTCATATTCGAACTTAGACCAATGATGCTTGATGATCTAGGGCTCGTACCAACAATACGGCGATATGCAGATACGTATAAGGAGCAGACAGGTCTAGATGTAAATATCATTGTTTCTGGAACTGAACGCCGATTGGAGCCTTATCTGGAAGTATTGATTTTTAGAGCCCTACAAGAACTTTTAGGGAACGCAGCACGCCACGGTCAAGCCAACAGCGTAAAAATGTACATTGATATAGGTACGGATAAAATCAAAATCAGTTTAGAAGACAATGGGAAGGGGTTCGATTCCGAAGTTATCAACAAGAAACAAAGTGTAGGTTTAAAGATGATTCAGGAGCGAGCTGAAATGCAAGGGGGAAGCTTCGATATTGATTCAGTGCTTGGGAAAGGAACACGAGTTACTTTTACAATACCAACAGCTGAAAAGGTAAAAATGACAAAAGTGCAAGATTAACAAAAGTGTAAATATTAAGAACATCATCTGGGTTGATTAATTAATAATAGGTATTATAATGTTGTCATCTTCGAGGAGAACCTCGAAAGAAATCACCCAAGAAAGGAGGTAAATTACAATGTTATTCGCTCCTAAAGAAAAGGGACAGGGCCTGGTGGAATATGCGTTAATCCTTGTTTTAGTTGCCATCGTCGTTATTGCAGTCCTTATGTTGCTCGGCCCGATGATTGGTAACGTGTTCAGCCAGATCAACAATGCCCTTGCTAACACTTAATATCGTTCATAAATGTAAGATTAGGACTCTGCCTCAAGGCAGAGTCCTAATTATTTAACATAGTAAAAAATTTTGCTGTATAATGAATAAATATTGTCATCAATGCAATTGAGTCCAATAGAGAGGAGATTCCCATGCGCCGTGGAAGAATTTTCATATATCTGGCTGTGATAGTAATTATAGGTCTTGTGGTTGGTTACCTATTTATTAAACAATATTCCAAACCGACAATCCAAGCACCACCGACTCCAACATTGGTTGATGTATATATCGCAGGGCAAAATATCCCTCAAGGAAGCACAATCAATGAGGATTCACTTGATACTGTTCAACTACCGCAGGATATAATCAATGAGGTTTATTTTACAGCAGATCAAAAAGACCAGTTGATTGGGAAGATAGCGAAATACCCACTTCAACAAGGAGTAATGATCACCAAGCCGTTGGTTGTTGAAACAACTGCTGAAATTGCTGCCTCTGGTCCTCCATGGGTATCAATGATCGCTCCAAGCATGACCGCCATCGCGGTGCCAATATCGCGATTGGCTTCTGTGGCATATGGCATCGCTGATGGGGCTCATGTGAATGTCATAGCATGTCTCCTGTTTGTTGATGTAGATCCATCCTTTCAAAGCAATCTACCGAATTACACGGCTATCGTTACAGGATATGGTACCCTTTTAAATAAACTGCCGATTTTATCAGCTGGTATCAATTCTGGAGGTGCACCCGGAGCCCAAGGGCGGGTTGAATATGATCCAACATTGCAGCAACCTTTTTATGTAGTTCCGTCGGAGGCACAACGCCCCAGACCTGTATGCCAGATGATCTTCCAGGATGTTGTCGTTATTCGATTGGGAACTTTCCCACTACAGACTGCAAGCCAAGAAGTGAGTATAACTCAACCTCAACCAACACCCCAAGGTCCAATAGAACCTGCAGTGAAGCCGAAGGATCCAGATATTGTGACATTAATGGTTTCCCCGCAAGATGCGGTTACGCTAACTTACCTAGTCTATACCGGTGCTAAATTCACCTTAACCTTGCGTGGTGCTGGAGATCAATCACGTATTGAGACAGAGGCTGCAACCCTACAATACGTTCTCAGTCAATATGCCATTCCGGTTCCGGCGAAATTACCTTACGCCTTACAGCCACGAATTGATGAATTGCTACCACCAATTTTACCGAATGACAATGGGATAGTACCTTAGAAAAGGGAGAAATCACATAAGAATTCATTCAGAGAACGTATTGGAGACTTAGGATGACAGCGGATGAAAAAATCCGGGTATTAATAGTAGATGATGATGCGGAAACTCGCGAGAATATCCGTAAACTTTTATCGTTTGAATCCGATGTGAATGTTGTTGGTACTGCACGATCTGGAAAGGAAGCCATACAACTATCCCAGGAATTTGAACCAGATGTTGTTTTGATGGATATAAATATGCCTGATATGGATGGCATCGCGACGACCGAGGCGATCCGCCTGAAACAACCCGTTGTGCAGATAGTCATCCTTTCAGTTCAAGGCGACCCCAATTATATGAGGCGTGCCATGCTCGCGGGGGCAAGGGATTTCTTGATTAAACCGCCCATGGGTGATGAACTAATATCAGCCATTCGTCGAGCAGGACTGATGGCTCAGCAGGAACGGAAAAAAAATACCCAGGCTCATGTCGCACCAAGAGTTGGTGGTCAATCAATAATGACACCCGGAACAGCCTACTCGCAAGGAAAGATCATCACGGTCTATAGCCCAAAAGGTGGAACAGGGTGCACCACTCTGGCTGTTAATTTGGCGGTCGCACTCAACAACAATGAAACACGAGTTGTCATAGTTGATGGTAATCTGCAATTTGGTGATGTGGCAGTTTTTTTGAACGAACAGGCTAAAAATTCAATTGCAGATCTCGCATCACGAGTAGATGAGTTGGATCCTGAAATTGTCGAAGATGTAATGATCAAACATGCTGCATCAGGTTTGCGCGTGCTCGCAGCGCCAGTTCGACCCGAATATGCGGACACGGTAACCGGAAACCAAATGACGAAAATACTGAAATATCTACAACACTTATTTGCCTATGTGGTTGTAGATACTACACCAATGCTAACCGACATCACAATAGCGGCGATCGACACGAGCGATGTTGTCATCCTGATTACCACTCAAGATATCCCTGCATTAAAGAGCGCACGCCTATTTTTAGATCTATCACAAACATTGGGGATAGAACGCGAGCGGATAATCTTTGTTATGAATCGTTATAGTAAACGGATAGCTATCACGTCTGAGAAAGTAAGTGAGAATCTCAAACAGGAAATCCTGACAGTCATCCCATTGGATGAAAATGTAGTTATTCCAGCAACAAACAGCGGGATTCCTTTTGTATTGAGCAACAAAGCTCAACCATCAGCACGCGGGATATTCACCTTAGCCGAAAACGTGCGGGGAGTATTGTCTAAGATTGAGGGTGATGATGAAAATAAAAAAAGTTTGTAGTAATACCTTATCAGGAGGTTGCTAATGTCTTTATTAAAACGAATTGAAGAAGGCCAAGGGTCAGTTACTACACCTGAGCTTCAACCTGGAATGGAACAAAGAGGTGGCGGTGATAGTACACGCCTATCATCCTTGCAGACCCGTCGGGTTAATACAACACAAACCACAGCAGCGGTAGGTACGTATTATGACTTAAAAACCCGTGTACAAAACAAACTATTATCCGAACTAGATCCATCAATGGATATTGCCAAGACTGAGGAAGTACGCCAAACTATTCAAAATCTATTTGAGCAAATACTATCGGAAGAAAATATTGTTCTTTCACGGGCTGAACGCGGTCGTTTGTTTGAGCAAATTTCTGCTGAAATTCTCGGATTAGGACCACTCCAAACGTTGTTAGAGGATGAGAACATCACTGAAATCATGGTTAATGGTTTCAAGAATATATATGTTGAGAAGAGGGGAAAAATTATCCGAGTTCCGGTAACTTTTGAAAGCGACGAGCACCTGATGCGCATCATTGATCGGATCGTAGCTCCTTTAGGACGACGAATAGATGAATCGAGTCCATATGTTGATGCCCGTCTACCAGATGGTTCGCGAGTGAATGCGATTATTCCGCCTGTATCTTTAGTTGGTCCAACTCTAACCATTCGAAAATTCGCGAAAAATCCAATAACAATAGAGCAATTAATCGAATACGAGTCGCTTACTCCAGAATCGATCCAATTCCTTAAAGCATGCGTGGAATCCCGGCTAAATATCGTAATTTCAGGCGGTACAGGATCAGGGAAAACCACTCTTTTGAATATACTTTCGGGTTTTATCCCAAGCGATGAGCGGATATTAACAATCGAGAACGCCGCAGAGCTTCAATTGCGGCAAGAACATGTGGTCACGCTCGAATCTAGACCAGCCAATATTGAAGGTCGGGGGGAGATCACAATTCGACAATTAGTTATTAACGCTTTACGTATGCGCCCAGATAGAATTATCGTGGGTGAAATCCGTGATGAAGCAGCGTTGGATATGCTTCAGGCGATGAATACGGGTCATGATGGTTCAATGACTACTCTGCATTCCAACAGTGCGCGAGATGCGCTAGCCCGCCTTGAAACTATGACATTAATGGCTGGAATGGATCTACCATCGCGTGCTGTTCGCGAGCAGGTAGCATCGGCAATTGATCTAATCGTGCATCAAGAACGTCTGCGTGATGGATCACGTAAAGTGGTAAATATTTCCGAGATCAGTGGTATGGAAGGTGATGTTATCACGACGATGGATATCTTTATGTTTGAACAAACCGGCATGGAAAACGACAAAATTATCGGACGTTTACGCCCAACAGGATTACGACCGAAATTTATGGAAAAGATAGAGGCTTCCGGTATACACTTACCCGCCACCATCTTCGGTATTGGAGAAAAGCACCGCTATTAGGTCGTTCTGCAGATATTTTCGACAACAGGTGATTTAATATGACATGGTTCTTAATAATTGGCGCAATACTTGTTCTAATTTTGCTAATTATTGGAGTCGTAGTGTCTGTGACGAGTGAACGATCTCTGGTTGAAAAGAGACTTGGTCAATACATAGAAGAAGAGAAGGAGAAAGGGGAAAAGGACGACTCATCTCTTCTCACCGATTGGGTAAATAAACGTGTTGAAAAGTCTTCCTTCGGTGATCGAATAGCGCGGGAGCTTGCTCGAGCTGACCTGAAGTTCAAGGTAGCAGAATATTATGCTTTGATTGTTATAACAACCGTGCTTGGATCATTTATCACCGGCATGATAGGCGGTAGACATTGGATCTCGTTTACTGTTGGCGGTCTGGTAGGTGCTGCATTACCTAGCTATTATGTCAGACGCCAAAAAGGCAAGCGTTTAGTGCGATTTAACGATCAATTATCTGATATGTTGAATCTTGTAGTTAACGGTTTGCGTGCAGGTTACTCAACAATGCAGGCAATGGACTCTGTCAGCAAGGAGTTACCCTCGCCAATATGCGATGAGTTTCACCGGGTTGTTCAAGAGATGGGATTAGGTATTTCAATGGAACAGGCACTTGAAAATTTATACCGGCGCATACCAAGTGATGATCTGGATTTTGTGATAACTGCAGTAAATGTGCAACGAGAAGTTGGTGGCAACCTAGCTGAAATACTTGACACGATATCATTTACAATCCGAGAACGTGTCCGGATAAAAGGGGAGATCAGGGTAATGACGGCTAACGTCATGACATCGGGTCGGATTTTATCAATGATCCCTATTGTCCTGGTAATATTTCTTTGGTTTTTCAATCGCGATTACATGCTTATCTTTTTTGAGGAAAATGTATATTGTGGAGCAGGCGCACTTGGTTTAGCAGGGATATTAATTGGTCTGGGCTATTTTGTAATGACTCGCCTAGCAAGCATAGAGGTGTAAGATGAGTATCTTGTTGTGGGTGATTATCGGCATAGTCATCATTGGCGGTGCAATCGCATTGATTGTGGTCGGTTCACGGGCTTCTACATCACAAGATGAGGATCCCTTGATGGCACGTTTGGCCGAGTTCAGTCAACGGGGAGATCTTGTATCCCTGGAGGAGATCGAACTATCACAGCCTTTTTCCGACCGGGTTATCACACCGATATTGAAACGAATAGGTGAAGTTTCAACGCGATTTACACCACAGAAGGTTTTACAAGATACAACAAAAAAACTTGAATTAGCCGGTAATCCTATGAACGTTGATGCAGCAACTTTTCTAGCATCACGGTTTATCTTAGCACTTTTTTTTGGAGGATTTCTAATACTGATTTTCACAATCTCGAATGCGAATTGGCCTTTTCTTCGAGTTGTATTGGTCGTCGCTATCTTTTCGGTTCTCGGTTATTTTTTCCCACAAATGTGGTTAAAAAGCAAGGTCAATAGCCGTCAGAAGGATATTCGTTTAGCAATGCCCGATGCCTTAGATTTATTGACAATATGTGTTGAGGCAGGCCTGGGTTTTGATGCCGCGATGTCTAAAGTCAGCGAAAAGTGGGAAAATCAATTATCGCTTGCTTTTACGCGTGCCATTCGAGAGATCCAATTAGGGAAACTCAGGCGGGAAGCTTTGAAAGACATGGCTGATCGGATAGGCATCTCTGAGATGACCAGTTTTGTCGCTGCCATTATTCAGAGCGAACAACTGGGTGTGAGTATGTCAAAAGTATTGAGAATACAGTCCGAGCAAATGCGGTTAAAACGACGCCAAAGAGCTGAGGAAGAAGCACACAAAGCGCCGGTGAAAATGATTATACCAATGGGATTGTTGATCTTTCCCTCGATCTTAATTGTCCTCATGACACCAGCATTGTTACGCTTAACAAAAACCTTTGGTCAGATTATGAAGTAAGAAATTATCTGTGTCTTATCCATCCTGGTCCTACCGTTTTTACCAATGGTGTTGGAGTGGATTGGATTGGTTATATCCACCAATTTGTGGGGGTTGTGGGACGATTGGTACGAGGTGGTGCATCAATTGCCAAAGACAGGTTACCAAGATAACTGAACCACTATGCAAATCATGTGGAATTCCGCAGGCAAACACAGGTTTATGTTCGAATTGTCATTGCAAGCCCCCGACATTCCGATCATTACGTTCCTGGTTAGTTTTTGAGGGACCAATTCGTGATGCTTTACATCGTCTAAAATACAGGCGGGATGTCGGATTAGGTGAAGCCCTTGTGAAGGAATTCGCACATTATACAATCGATCTAAATTGGTCGATAGATATAGTAGTACCTGTTCCGTTAGGAATAAAGCGGTTGAAGGAACGCGGTTATAATCAAGCCGAATTGATCGCTCATCCGCTTGCTTTGGCATTAGGATTGAGGTATACAAGAGATGCATTATACAGGGTTCGAGAGACCGCATCCCAAGTTGGTCTTGGTTTATATGAGCGACGAGAGAACGTAAGAGAAGCATTTTCCGGAAGGGCAGGTTATGTGCGAGGAATGAATATACTCGTGGTGGATGATGTTGCAACAACTGGTTCAACCCTCAATGCATGCGCACATGCTCTATTAAATGTTGATGCCAATAATGTGTATTGTATAACCATTGCCAGAGCGCTACCTCACTGAAGTTTAAGGGATGTATGATTTCAAGGGGTCTAATTATATTAAACTTTACTCAGGAGAAGTTATGACTCACAAGATTGAGATCATCGGAAGAAATATGGAAGTGACCGAACGTATAGAGGATTATGTATCAAAAAAAATTAAAAGACTCGATAGATATATTAAAGATATTGACGAAACACGAGTAGAACTCTCTTACTTGAAATCAGCCCGAAGCGCAGTAGATCGCCAAGTTGCACAAATCACTGTACGCGGGAGAGGTTTGATTCTTCGCTCAGAAGAGAGAGGAGATGATATATATGCTGCTTTTGATGCTGCATTAGAAAAAATGCAACGCCAAATTGACCGTTACAAGGGTAAACATTATCGTGGTCGTGGTGATGGGCGATCAGCAGCAGAAGTAGTAGAATCCAAGCCTATGGAGGAAATTGAGAGAGAAGAATCTGTGGTTATTCGCAGGAAAAAGTTTATGCTTTTACCAATGAGCGAAGACGAGGCTATTGAGCAGATGAAACTCCTTGGGCACGATAATTTTTTCATTTTTTACAATGGCGTTAGTAATACAATCAATGTACTTTACAGAAGACGGGACGGAACATATGGTTTGATCGAACCACAGCTCGGATAAGGGGAGGAGAAGGTTGTGGTGGCAAAACCAAAAATGACTAAAAAAGGATTCCCAGATTACCATTCTCAGAGAGATATTATGGAACTTCTTGATTTTGATGATTCATTGAATGAAAAAGATCTGGCAGATAGCAATATCGATAGTCAGGCAATTCAAAATGCAATTGTGCAAATGCTGAATGCCTTTGGTGAGATTCCGACACGCGAGGGATTAAAATATACACCAAAACGTGTCGCACGAATGTATAACGAGCTACTGGCCGGCTACCATGTTGATCCTGTTGCTATGATCAATGGTGCCCTATTCCAAGTAACCTATGATGAGATGGTTATTGTCCGCGATATTAAATTTTATAGCATGTGTGAGCATCACTTGCTACCATTTTTTGGACGTGTTCATGTAGCCTACATTCCAGACGGTAATGTCCTGGGGCTATCGAAAATCCCCCGAATCGTTGATATGTTCGCACGACGTCTACAGGTTCAGGAACGAATGACACGGCAGATAGCCGACTTCATTCGCGACCTTCTTCATCCTCAAGGTGTTGCGGTAGTTGTTGAGGCGCTGCATTTATGTTTAATGATGCGGGGTGTCCAAAAACATGATGCACGTATGACCACTTCAGCCATGCACGGAGCGTTTCGTGCAAATTTAGCAACGCGGCAGGAATTTCTAGATAATATTTCTCGAGGTGCGTCGCCGTTGCAGATTTAAGTGAAAATTAAACTGGCAGTCTATCGTCCGACTCAAGGATGAGCCCTGGCTTGGGTCGTGATTTGCGGTCGCGTTCGATCTCCACACCGACAGATGCCACAAATTCAAGTGCTTCGGGTTTTTCTACCCGAATACCGACATGATCCACACCCGGTGTTTCAAAGCAAAGATTAGCCAGGTCCTCTGCCAATGCCTCAATAGTGAAGCGGGCTGATCTTTCGACAAAAGTGAGCACACGATGGGCAAGCGCGTCGTAATCCAAACAGTCTTCGATGGTATCAGTCGTGGCTGCCTTGTGAGTATTGGTAAATATGGTTATGTTTATCAATATGGGTTGGGGTTCTTGACGCTCATGTTCGTATACACCGATAATACAATGAGCCCATAGGTCTTTAATAACAATCTTATCCATTTCTTGACATGTATCAAACATATTAAATCACACTTAGAAGTATCTGTTTATTTTCTACACTGTCGCCTGATTTTACCCGGATACGCCCAACAACACCATCACGTGGTGCTTTAAGCTCGTTTTGCATTTTCATTGATTCCAGGATCAATAAAACCTGTCCTTGTGTAATAATCTGGCCTTCTACGATTGGAATGCTGATCACAAGACCAGGCATGGGCGATTTTAGATTGAATTCAGCAGTTTTTGAAACCTGTCTATTAGCGGTGGCACGCAAGCGTTTCTCCCGTTCATCCTGGACGAAGACCGGATATAAACGACCGTGTAATAATACCTGCCAATCATCTTCGCCGGGATAAACATATGCTTCAAATGATTTACCGTTTACAATCAATGAATATACTGGTTGACCGCTAACCGATTCAAAGTTTACATCGAACATCTTGCCATTCAGAGAAATACGTCCCTCATTGATCATTTCAATCAGATAGTCTTGTTCATAAATAGAGGCAATGTATTTCATGCCGGTCTCCTAGCGGTGCATTCGTTCCCAACGTCCAACCCATTTCCAATTGCTAGTATCCCTTTCACCTCGTCGGACAACATGTGCGGCGCGTTGCGTTTGCTGATGAGCGACAAGGGTAGCCATAATAGCAGCAATCTCTAAATGTGCCTCTTTGCCAACTTTATTTTCTTTTAACGAAAATCTTTCTTCGACAAAGCGAGTATCGTACTGACCCGCCATGAAGCGATGAGAATCCATCATGGTTTGGTGGAATGGGATGTTAGTACGCACCCCGACGATGCGATACTCTTCTAATGCACGACGCATCCGTAGAATGGCTTGACCACGAGTCTCTCCCCATACAATCAGCTTGGCGATCATAGGATCATAGTAAGGTGTAATTTCGAAGCCAGGATAAACACCCGTATCTACGCGAACACCGGGGCCAGTCGGAAGAATGCTATGGGTGATCAAACCAGTTGATGGCAGGTAGTTGTCGTAGGGATCTTCAGCATTAATCCGACATTCAATTGCTGCTCCAGATATATTAATCACATCTTGCGTGTAGCTTAAATGCCTTCCACGGGCGATGCGTATCTGTTCTTTTACTATATCAATACCAGTGACCATTTCCGTGACAGGATGTTCTACTTGCAAACGAGTATTCATTTCAAGGAAAAAGAAGTTCTTGTTTTTGTCCACTAAAAATTCGATCGTCCCAGCGTTAACATAATCCACTGCCTGTGCAGCTTTAACTGCTACTTCACCCATCCGCTTACGTAACCCATCATCGACGAAAGGTGAGGGAGCTTCTTCAAGTAACTTCTGGTGGCGGCGTTGCAAAGAACACTCACGTTCTCCCAAATAGGTCACATCACCGTATGTATCCGCTAAAATCTGTATCTCTATATGCCTCGCTCCCTCGACCAATTTTTCAAGGTAAACATTACCATTGCCGAATGAAGATTCAGCTTCACGCCGCGCCGATAGAAGAAGGAGACGCATTTCTTCAAGATTCTGTACTTCACGCATCCCTTTGCCACCGCCTCCGGCAGTAGCTTTAATCAAAAGCGGAAATCCTATCCTGGGGGCCAACGAGATCAATTCATCATCCAGCAAAGCACCCTCACCCTCGGTACCTGGTACAACAGACACGCCTGCTCTCGAGACAGTTGTCCGGGCAACAGCCTTATCACCCATAGCCGCGATGGCAGATGGTTTAGGACCAATGAAGATTAAACCAGCTTCCAGACATGCTTCAGCAAAATCATCACGTTCTGCTAAAAATCCATAACCGGGGTGGATAGCATCTGCACCGCTTTTCCGAGCGATATCAATGATCTTCTCCCCCCGGAGGTAAGATTGGCGAGATGGCGCCGGACCAAGAAGATATGCTTCATCGGCATAGCGGACGTGCAATGCATGTCGGTCAACCTCAGAGTAAACCGCCACGGTCTCGATACCAAGTTCGCGGCAAGCGCGAAGAATTCGAACTGCAATCTCGCCTCGATTGGCTATCAATACCTTTTTAAACATCTTTCACCTTTTTATCATGGTTTTGTGAGAATAACACATGCAATTACCAGCGGTCGCTATCATAAAGGT
>Ga0315277_10002770_pt1 | contig 24128 bp, 22 predicted proteins | sample YL17G05_15_MG_FD_203695 | JGI IMG/M metagenome (GOLD analysis project Ga0315277, IMG submission 203695) | Sediment microbial communities from Yellowstone Lake, YNP, Wyoming, USA - YL17G05_15 | ecosystem: Environmental > Aquatic > Freshwater > Lake > Sediment | place: USA: Wyoming | collected... | reverse complement strand
ACGGACCGTAGGAAGCAGAAGAACGACCTATCATGTTACCAAAGGAGCGGCTCCAATGTATGCGATACCAATTGTCCCTACAGCGGTAGTGCTACGACAGAGGATACACCTCTGTCTCAGGTTGATGACCAGTTGCTCGCGGCATCTGTCGATGAGACCTACTCGATGTATCTGATGTATAGGCCTGTGGGCGGCGGCATCTGGGTTCCTCTGCGCAAGGTGAGCTGGTACTGGAATGCGCATGCGGAGCGGGATGGAGACGAGTGGAGCCTCCTGTCCAGCGGCCACCCCACAAACCCCGCCAGCTCAAACTGCACCACCCACCCTACCTGGAGCGGCAACTTCACCGGGTTGACTTACATCTCTGGATCCTGCCCATAGGACTATGCAGATGGCTGGGATTGCCCTGTCTTGGCGCACGGCGCGTGTGCCACTACACAGAAAGCGAACGGAGGTTAGCCAAGATGAAGACGAACCTGCGGTTAGCCATCGGGCTTTGCGCGGCCCTGTTGTTGGTGAGTTGCCGGGTGCCCTTAGCTGACGCCCAGACTGGCCCGGCAATCGCTGCTTGGGGGCCCGTATCGGAGGGGTTTCAGTTGGCCGCTTGTTTGCCACAGCCAGCGGCGGTGGCGGAGGCGCCTGAGATGCTACCGCTCACTCTCTATAATGCAACGCAAGGCGTTCTCGGAGTGAGTGAGAGCTATCCAGAACACGACTACGTCCTGACGATCACAGACGGACGTGGTCAGATCATTCCTCCAATTGGAGACGCGTCCGAGGTCGCGAGGAACATAAGCCGCTGGCTTCAGCCGGGCGAACAGATCACAGACGAGTACAATCTCAAGAGGATGTACAACCTGACCAGTCCCGGCTGCTACACCATAACCGCGACGCGCAGGGTGCCGCGGCTTGACGGGGAAGGAATTGCAGGAGTCAGCTCAGGTGAGGCCGTGCTGACTATCTCCGCTGATCCGCTTCTTGTCCAGACCTCGCGCACGGCACCTCCTGCGGCCTGCGACATTGAAAGGCCCGGTGCAAGCGCCGGGAACGCCGGTCCGCGGATGGTTGCAGTGCGGCCCATCCTCGAGCGCCACGGGTTCCGCGTCGCGTGGAACTCGATCGAGCGCATGATGATGGCGTCGAAGGGCAGACTGGTGGCGAAGGTCGAGGCCGACAAGGATACAATGGTTCTGGCCGGGGAGAACGTGAAGATGGGCCAGCCCGCGAAGATCGTCAACGGCCAGCTATGCGCCCCGGGTCAGGCCATCTCGCTCATCACTGGGTACGGTGGCGAGCAGGTCGCGCAGGGGCCAGGGGCGAGGCCCGGTAGCTAGGGGACACATCTGCTCATTTGGGCGCCGGGGCATCCACATCGCCGTCGCCCTCGAAGACCGCTGCCTGTCCCTTGGGCCCGAAGCAGAAGCGAACAGCGGTATTGCTGAAGCCAACGGGCCGCCCTTCCTGGGGCGGCCCCCTCTTGGCCCCTGCTTTCGCATTCCGCCACGGGTCCCGGTTTGACTTCACGGCTGGCCGCGGTACAATACAGGTGATTGGACGGGGCCCAGTTCTCCGTGGCCCGCCTCCGGCCGGCCACGGGCAAAGGGAGGCGAGGAACATGTGGTACCGCATGTCTCGCTCGCGGCGTGGGGTTCTCTTGGGGTTGGCCGTAGTCGCTGGCTTCCTGTTGGCCCTCTCCATCGCCCTGGCCGAGCCTCAGAACCAGTCCGCAGACGAGGAGCGGGCCAAGAAGGATCAGCAGGCCCAGCCCGCCGCAAATGGGCGGGGCCAGCCCGCTCCCGGACCTGTCGTTGCCGGACGCAAGGACGACAGGAAAGCCCCAGAAGCGCCCGCGCCGGCACGCGGAGCGCCGCTTCCGCAGCCTCAGGGCAACGCTCCTTCCTCCAACGCCTGGCAGCGCGGAGGGTGGGGCCGCGACAGATCGGTCTCCGAGCCCTCCGGCAACAGGCCCGTCTGGACACAGCCGGTGACGCGCCAGCCCGAGGCCCAGGTCCCTGGCAACGGCTACTCCGGCGGCCGCTGGACCTACCTACCATCGGAACAGGCGCAGCCGCAGAAAGCTGTTCCCTACCGGCCGTCTCGCTCTGAAGCTGACTCCAACTTGAGCCGCCAGCCCACGGACCGCACGCAGGAGTCACCGGCCAGCCCAGCCTGGCGGACAGGGGCGCGGCGCGCCAGCACTCCCACTCTCCCCGCTCAACAGGCCAAACCTGGGCAGAACACCGATCGCGGGCGCGTCACCATCCCCGAGAAGCCCAGCCAGACCCGCGATAAGGGAACCGAGCGCCTGCGCCAGCCCGCCGACAACTCGGCTCGGACCGCCCCCCGTCAGGGAACGGGGGGACCGACCGCCCCTCGCATGAAGCAGCCCCAGACCCCCATTCCCGCCGCCAACTTCCGCGGCCCGCAGGCGGAGCAGAACATCACCGTCCTCCCCAGGGGCGAAGGCGAGCGGGTGAAGCGGGGCCTGCGCGACCAGCTCCGCCAGTTCAACGTGAAACCGGCAAAGCCCGCCCCCAAGCCGGTGCGGGATGTGGTGGGAAACCAGATTGCCGCTAATACCCAGTTCATGTCCCGGTCGCGGATCACCTACATCAACGTCAGCTACCAGAACGTCTACGTGAACCTGGGAGAGCCGACCCATAACTACCTGTTCCGGCCCCGCAATTCCCACGCCTACTGGGATGGCTACTGGGACGGATATGCGGATGGCTACTGGGCCTCCGAGCACCTCTACCACCACCCGGTGGTGGTGCTCAACTTCTACTACCCCTACTACTACTCAGACCCGAACTGGGTGGCGTTCTGGTACGCCGACCTCTACCCTTCCGTCTACCACTACTGGGGTTGGTGCCCAGGCTGGGTCTACCCGCAGCGCGTCTACTACGCGCCGGCTGAGTACACCTATGTGCCGAGGACGCCGTACCGGTACTACTACACCGGCTACCACCTGGATGAAGCAGGGGCGGAGCAAGCAATCGGCGACATCCGTCAGTCCTGGCTGAACAGTGATATTGACCTGCTCGCCTACCATCTCACCGACCAGCAGGACATCCAGGTGTACTTCGACGGCGAGTATGAGTACACCACCAGCACCGAAGACTACTATGGCATGACCGCCGACACCATGGCCACCACCCACACCGTGGCGCTGGACTTCGACCGGCCCATCTGGATTTCCACCAATGAGGTGTTCGTCACCGGCCGGCACGAGTTCTACGACCCGGAGGGCGGCCGCAACACCGTCTACGTCTCCTACCGCCTCCGCCACCTGGGGAACGAATGGTACCTCGTGGCGGTGGGCAGCTCGTTGGAGCCGATCCGCCATCACTACGACGACTTCCGCTACTCCTAGCGCGGGCCCTTGGGCTCTGGGTACCGCCTTGGGGGGACTATGGATCCGGGGGGTTGGGGGGCCGTTTTCGCGGGGGGGGTCCGCCGTGTGGGGCACCCCCGCTCAGTCCTGCCCCGTGTCCCAACATCACAATCACATCTCAGACAACTTCAGCTGCTATGGAAGAACCCTGCAAGGGCGCCTAGGAGGCACCGTAATGGGCACGGGTGGGGAAGACAAGAAGAAAGGCGGAGTAGCACAGGTCCTGCCGGCGAACGTGACGCTATCCGCGCTAACCGGCGCAGAACTCGAGGCGTTTGTGGCCGGTTACCTTCGCGCTCTCTCGGGAGCCGAGAGACTGGAGAAGGACCTCGAGCAGTTGGGCCGACACGACCTCGCCCAGCTTGTCTCCGCCAGGTTACGCGGCTCCGAAACCGTACGCACGACCATGGCGTCCTGGCACAGAGCGTTGAAGAAACGCTAAGTTAGCGAGACAGTGTTGCAGGGTGTCGCCCGGGCTGGAAGCAACTCCTAACCCATATTGGCATAGACGTAGAAGTCCGCCCACCCTTCGTCGTGAACCGGCGGCTGCGGATCCTTCGGCCGTGCGTCCTCGCTATGGCAGACCTTGCGCGGGTTCACCGCCCGCGGTGCCGCTGGGCTGCATGCGCCATGCCCTATGAAGAGCTTGGCTAGCTCCAACGTAACCTTCTGCCAGTTCACGAGCGGGCTCACCATGCTCCACTCCTTCCCCTTGGCTCTGCGCCGAGCCTCCCCGATTATCGCATCAATTGCTGCGGCCGCGGCGTCGTTTGCCGGGCTAAGGCAGTCCATCGGCCTGCCACCCTCCCAGCGCATGAACTGCCACCCAGCGAAGATAGCCGTTCGAGCAGCCGTTACGTGCGGCGGTTGCTCGCGCAGTATCCCGTCCCGGAGTATGGACCCCGCGAGCACTCCAGCCCTCGTGGCCAGACTCCTCGTAATGGGCGGAACTTTGTTCCCGTGCGTGTCGGGGATGTCTGGGCTGGGGATGTCTGGGTTGTCCTCCAGCCTTTCCAACCAGCCAGCAGCAGTAGAGCACAGCTCCTTTAGCGTCGCCTGCATCGGCGGCTTGACAAAGACCGTCTGCAGGGTGGCCTCGGGTACGCCTGCCTTCTTTATGAGCTTGTCTCGGTGGTAAGACTCTATCCGACGAAGAAGCCAGGTTAGATCGTTAAGCCGGTAGTCGAGGTTAGTCTGAGTCATCGCCCTACATCGCCTCTTTCACCAGTATTTCTTTCCAGATTCGCATCACCTCCCGAAACGTGTCAGAGGGCGCGGCTGGTTGCATTACGTGCTCTATCTGGAGCTGGAAATCCCTTGTGGTCGGGTACAGCCCGATCGCGTGCGAATCCGAGTGCGGCCCTGCAAAGGCCATATCGTCCGGGGCCCCATCCACGTTCACCGTGAGCCATCTGCCCGGGGGCGGGTAGTAAGTGCTACCTATCTCCCACTTCGGTAGTGCACGAAGCCGCGGGTGTGGCATCACTACCACGCTGTAGACGTCATCACCGCCCAAGCATCTCTCGGCGAACCAGTAGGAGGAGACCTCTTTTTCGAGGTCCTTCCGCTCGTCATCACTCAGATTCTCACCTGTGGTCACGTACGCCATCAGCCACTCGGCGGCGCTCCCTGGCCCTTCGACATGAACCTGACACGTGCCGGGTCCGGTTTCCGTAATCCCATGCGTGGTTCGGAAGCTGAAGCCGAGAAGCTGTAGACCTGTCTGTCGGAACTTAACGTCAAATGTGCTATACAGGGCTTCGTCTCGCTCCGGGCTGTACCTAGGCTTCTCCGAAATGATAACGTCACTAGGCCACACCGAGACGCTCTCACCCTGCCCGTCGTTCGGGACAGTCCACAGGTAACTTCCCTTCTGCTCGCGGCGCTTCGGCCTGGTTCGCTCCTGCCACGAGCTGAAGAAGCAGTCCTCGACATACCACTTCGCGTCAGGCGAAGGCGTCAAGGCTGCGTCAGCCCACAACCGAGTCCTGTTGACAAGGCCGCAGATCACACCGCGATGACTGAAGCGGAGAAGGGCATCCGGTTTGTTGGCTTTGCACACGGCGGCCACGTGCAACTCCACCACCGGCCGAGAGGCAAGTTCACGGTTCACGATGACCACCTCGTGCATGGCCTCGACCACGACCTGACGTCCGCCTTCCGTCGCCGGGATTATGGGACTACTCGGGCTTAGACAGGGCATCTCCCCCTCCTGAAGGAATCGCCTGTGGTCGCATGTCCACAGGCGATGGTGCTAATACGTGCTGTTGACGGATCCTGCAACGCGCGGGCACGGCCGCCCAGTAGCAATAAGAAGGAGGTCGGCGTCAACGCCCCAAAGGCCATCACCCCACCTCCGCGCGGAGTCGCGCATGTAGGTGCCCAAAAGGATACAGAGGCGTGGCCGAGGACACAATGCCCGGCCGGGGCCATATGTGTTGCCGGCCGCCGCGCCGATGTCGCGGCGGTAAGGCAAAAGTCCAGCAGCGACAACAGGGCACTCCCGCCCGAACTCGATGCGCGCGCCCGCCGCACCGTTCCGTGCCCGATCTTGACAAGAGGGTGCTCCTCGTGTTAGATAGGCAATGCACCGAGGAACTGCAACCTTGATGTACTATCAGGTTACCTGGAAGGTGCGGCTCTGTCCATTGCCTACTGCGCACAAATGGGGCGTCTTCTGTGCACTATGGCGTTGCGACCTTGCCCATCTCCAGGTAGGGCCCCTCAGCGCACTTATGGACCTGGGTGCGTACGCGCTTAGGAGTGGAGAGAGTGCCTGAAGAGAGCAAGATACTGCGAGAACGCATCGGCAATGTACTGAGGTGGCTCAGAGAGAGCCGAATCAGCCCTGCCGCTTCCCGCCATCTCGAGTCCCGGATGGAGACGGGACTCCTGTGGGACTTAGAACGGGGTCGACGCGAGCTAAGCTTGGACCTACTCGTTGATACGGTTCTGCCTGCGTACCTCGAGGCCTTGCGCGCGACCACCGCGCATGAGCAGAAACTGACCCTTCAGGATCTGCTGGCCCTCGCAGACATCCTCCCCACTCAGGATCGCCACGTTGTACTCGCGGGACCGAAGAGCGCAGAGGGGCGGGGCCAGGCCAACAGAGTCCAAGGTGAGGGAGTGCGGTACTGTTCCTACCTGCTGAAAGAGAAACTGGGAAGCTCAGAGGTGGCCATCAGCCGCGTGATCCTGGACCCTGGCGCCTCGGCGGCAGGACCGTTCATCCATGCTCACTTCGGGCAGGAGATCCTGTACGTGATAAGGGGCGGGCCGATCGAGATGATAATCGAGCGGTCCGGCGGCGAGCCCGAGGAGAAGGTGCGCGTCTCCGTCAACGAGTGCCTAGTCTTCTTCAGCCATCGGAGACACTGGGCGCATAACCTCGGGAAGAAGCAGGCCCACTATATGGTGATCCGCTGCCCGGCCCACACACCGACCATGATTCGCTAGCGCAGGTGCCAGTGCCGTGCCCGTCGCGCGGCTAATGTCGGTGCGCGCGTGGGGTCTGGCCAGCCGTGCTTCTACGCTCCTTTCCAAGCTGCGCGGAAGCCTGTTGTCTCTCCTCTACCCCAGCTTCTGCCCGTAGCGGTCCAGAGACGCGAACTCCGACATCGGCTGGCGAGGGCGGGCCTCCGGCCGGTCGGCGGGCACTCCCACCGGGGTGAGGGCCACCACCTTGCAGTCCTCCGGCACGCCCAGCACGCTCGCCACCTCCTTGTCGCTGAAGGCGCCGATCCAGCACGTGCCATAGCCCATTGCGGTGGCCGCCAGGATCATGGTCTGCATGGCGATGGCCACGTCCACGGCGTGCCACTTGTCACTCACGGTGGGCTTGCCGATGCCGGCGATGATCACCCCGGCATCCGCCATCCAGGTCTGGCCCGAGCAGGCCTCGGCCACCCTGCGCTTCTGCTCCGCGTCGCGCACCACCACGAAGTGCCACGGCTGCCGGTTCGCCGCCGAGGGCGCCTGGCGACCGGCTTCCAGGATCGCCTGCAAGTCCTTGTCTGCCACCGGCTTGGGTTCGTACTTGCGCACGCTCCGGCGCTCCAAAATCGCGGTCATCGTGTCCTTAGACATCGCGCTGCGCCTCCTCTCAGTGCCTGTGCTATCCTCAGTGCTACTTAGCTTTCCCTTACCTCTCCCAGCACCTCTCGCAGCCTGGCCAGGGGGACCGCGCCGAGACGCAGCACCCGGGGCGGGGAGACCGCAAAGCTCACGACGGTTGACTCCTCGCCCAGCCCCGCGCGCCCGGCGTCCAGCACCAGGGGCACCAGTCCCCCCAGCTCGGCCAGCGCTTCCTCGGCCGTCACCGGCGCCGGATGCGTGGACCGGTTGGCGCTCGTGCTCGCCAGGGCTCCTCCCAGTCCTCCCGCCACCAACCGAGGGACCACGTGTGCGGGCAGCCGCAGGCCCACCGTGTCCTTCCTGGCTCGCACCGCCGCCGTCGCCTCACTCCGGTCACGGACCACCACCGTCAGAGCCCCCGGCCAGAAGTGCTGCATCGCCCGGATGGCGAGCTCGGGGGCCTGCTGCGCATAGGTCGTCACCTGCGACATGTCATGGAGCAGCAGCGCCAGTGGCAGGCTGCGGTCTCGCTGCTTCACCTGGTAGATGCGCTCCACCGCCTTCGGCTGTCTCGCATCACACACCAGCCCGTATACCGTATCCGTGGGCAGCACCACCAGCCCGCCATCGGCGACCACCCGCGCCGCCCGCGCCATCAGCGCGGGATCGGGATCGCTGGCGTCCACCGTCACGACTTCGGTTCTTACCGATTTCACCATTTCTCAGCCCCCCCGCCGGCCCAGCACGACCCGCTCAATGCCGGCATAGTCGGCCACCACCTCGATCACCGACAACCCTCCGAGCGCGAGCAGGTTCGCCACCTCCTCCGCCTGCCCTGCTCCCACCTCCAGGGCGGCCAGGCCGCCGGGGCACAGATGGTCGGATAACTGCACGCTGAGCCGACGGATCAGGGCCAATCCGTCCTCTCCGCCGTCCAGGGCCGACCTCGGCTCGTAGTCTCGCACCTCCGGCTGGAGCGCGGGGAACTCGTCTGTGCGGATGTAGGGGAGGTTTGCGACCACGATGTCGGCCGGGCGGCCGACCGGCTCCAGAAGATCGCCAGCCATCAGCAACGCCCTGCTTTCCACGCCGTGGAGCCGCACATTCCTCCGAGCCAGCCTGAGCGCGTCCAGCGACACATCCGTCCCCAGCACGGTCAGCGCGGGCAGTTCTCTGGCGAGCACCACCGCCAGCGCCCCACACCCTGTCCCGACGTCAACTGCGAAGCTGGGGCCTTCGGCGCGGGCGATGACTGCCTCAGCGAGTATCTCTGTCTCTGGTCGGGGGATGATGGCCGCCGGGGTGGTGAGGAAGCGGAGCGAGTAGAACTCTGTCCGCCCCAGCACGTAGGCAAGCGGTTCCCTCCCTGCCCGCCGGTTCGTGAGCTCCTCCAGGCGCGCCGCTTGCTCCTCGGTCAGGGGCTCCTCCGGATGGGTCACGAGCGACTCGCGGGAGCGCCCGGTGGCCTCGCCCACCAGCAGCTCGCCCTCTACCCGCGCGCTCTGGATCCCTGCCGCTGCCAGTCGCCGGGCGACCTCCGACACCGCCGCGGACACCGCCGAACGGCTCGGGGGGTGCCGCTCCGAGGTCATGTCTTCCCGGGCTGGGGCTGGTTCAGCCGGGCGATGCGGTCTTGCTCCACCAGAGCGTCCAGGATGTCGGCGATGCCGCCCTCCATCACCACCGACAGGTTATGCCAGCTTCGCCCCAGGCGGTGGTCCGTCACCCGGCTCTGGGGGAAGTTGTAGGTGCGAATCTTCTCGCTGCGGTCGCCGCTGCCGATCTGGCTGCGGCGGGCGGCGGCGATCTCCGCCTCTTGCTTGGCGCGGGCGATCTCGTACAGCCGGGCGCGCAGCAGCCGCAGCGCCCTATCCCTGTTCTGCAACTGGGATCGTTCGTCTTGGCAGGCCACCACCATCCCGCTGGGCTTGTGGGTGATCCGCACTGCGGTCTCGTTCTTCTGCATGTGCTGGCCGCCCGCCCCGGAGGCGCGGAAGGCCTCGATCTCCAGGTCGCTCGGGTCTATCTCGATCTCCACCTCCTCGACCTCCGGCAACACCGCCACCGATGCCGCCGAGGTGTGGATGCGACCTGAGGACTCCGTCACCGGCACCCGCTGCACGCGATGGACCCCCCGCTCGTGCTTCAGCCTCCCGAAGGCCCGCCCCCCCTTCACCGATACGATCACTTCCTTGTACCCGGAGATGTCCCCAGGGTTCTGGCTCATGATCTCCGTCTTCCAGCCCACCTGCTCTGCATGGCGCAGGTACATGCGCAGCAGGTCGCCCGCGAAGATCGCCGCCTCCTCCCCACCCGTGCCGGCGCGGATTTCCACGATACAGTCGCGGTCATCATCGGGGTCCCGAGGCGCCAGCTCCTCTTCCAGTGTCGCCGCGATCTGCTCTCGCCGCTCCCTCAGCCGCGACACCTCCTGCTCCAAATCCGGGTCAGACTCCTCCGCCAGCAGCGCCTCTCCCTCCGCCAGGTCGCCTTCCACCCGCTGGAGCTCTCGGAAGCTGGTGACTGCTGGCTCCAGCCGCGCCCGCGCCCGGCCGATCTCCCGCATCCGGCGAGGATCCGCGATCACCTCAGCCCGGCCGAGTTGCTCCCCCAGCTCGTCGTACTGCCGAGCCATATCTGCCAGTTTCTCGCGCACCGGCTCGTTGAGCATTTCTCTCAGCTCTCCGCCTCGGCACCGTCCACCGCCAGCGCCCCCTCCAGGGCCCGTATCGCCACCTCGATCTGGTCCGGCGTGGGCTCTCGGGTGGTGATCCTCTGGAGCCACATGCCAGGCGCCACCAGAGCGCCCAGCAGCCAGCTCGACCTGTGCGCCCCGGCCAGTTTGACCAGCTCGTATGACAGTCCTGCCACCACCGGCAGCAAGGCCAGGCGCCAGGCCAGCCGCAGCCAGAGCGAAGGCCACCGCACCACTGCATGTACCAGAATGCCCACCACCAACACCATGAAGATGAAGCTGGTTCCACATCGCGGATGCAGAGTGCGGAAATCGCGGGCATCCTCACTCGAATAGCTCCCCCGCTCCTCGAAGGCGTTGATAACCTTATGCTCTGCGCCGTGGTACTGGAAGACCCGGCGCATGTCCGGCATGAGGGACACGCCCAGCAGGAACAGAACGAAGACCACCAGCCGGATGACGCCTTCGATAAGGTTCAGCAATAGGAAGTTGGTCACGATCTTCGGCGTCACCGCGCTGGGTAAGAGGACGAATCCCCCGATGGCGATCGCCAGAGCGATGGCGATGGAGATCCCGTACTGAACGGGCGTCGGCGGCTTGATCCCCTCCCCCCGAGCGACGCGGTCGGCGGATAGCATCAGCGTGCGGTAGCCGACCACCAGGGCGTCTATCAGCGCCGGGGTGCCTCGAATGATGGGCAAGCGCAGCAGGCGGTGGCGCTGAGTCAGCGGGACCCAGGCCTGCCTATGCACCTCCACCTCGCCGTTGGCGAGCCGGAGGGCGGTGGCATAGCCCTTCCGCCCGCGGATCATGACCCCCTCGATAACCGCCTGGCCGCCATAGGAGAAGCGCCCCTCGGCCATTGCCGGGATCGCCCCCTAGGCCTTTGGGGCGGACTTCTTGGGCTGGGCCTTCGCCTGCTTGTCCTTGTAGCGGGCGTAGCGCTGCACGAAGCGCTCCACTCGCCCCTCGGTATCCATGAGCTTCTGCCGGCCCGTGTAGAACGGATGGCAGTTCGAGCAGATCTCGACCCGGATGCTGGGGACCGTCGCCCTGGTTACGAACGCGGCGCCACAGGCGCAGCTCACTCGCGCCGGGCGGTATTCAGGATGAATGCCTTGCTTCATCAGCCGACTCCCGGGATGGTGACATAGCCCCGACCCCGACCACATCATACCTGAGGAAGGAGGCTGGTGTCAACGGGCGGAAGAAGGCACGGTTCGCCGGCTCGCGGGCGGGTGAGCAGAACGCGATTGGTGGCCGCCAAGGAGTCGGCGGAGAAGCAGCAGTATGTGACCGTGCGGCAAGTGGGAACGGCGGGAGCATAGCATCCCGTCTTTGGAGGAAGCGGTGAGAAAGCGTGCCGATCACTCGTACCATGCCTGGGTGAAGAAGACGCTCGGCCCCAGTGAGCGGATCGTCTACCGCGGCGATTCCCTGGGGGCGGTGGCGATGCCGCTCGGCGGGCTGGGAACCGGCTCCGTCGCCCTGTGCGGAGATGGCGGCCTCCGCCAGTGGCAGATCTTCAACCAGGTGAATCACCTCGCCCATGTGCCGCACAGCTTCTTCGCTATCCGCGTTCCCACCGGCTGGAACCGCTCAGTCTGTAGGGTCCTCCAGAGCAGCGCCCTCTACGACCAGACGGGTTTCCAGCCCCCCGCCACCTCCAACGACCACGTCGTCCCCGAAGAATCCAAGGCCTTGCTCGCCAAGCTACCCGGCGTCGCCGAGATAGAGTTCGTCGGCGAGTACCCCATCGCTCAGATCGCCTACCGCGACCCCGCCCTGCCGGTGGAGGTGAGCCTGGAGGCGTTCTCGCCGATGATCCCGCTCGACGCCAAAGACTCGGCGTTGCCGGCGATCCTCTTCCAGTTCACAGTGAAGAACTCAGGCGAGCGCCCGGTTGAGGTATCCCTCGCCGCCACCCTGCAGAACGCGGTCGGTTACCTTGGTCTCCGGCCCATCCGCGGGGTGGAGTGCTCGGACTACGGCGGCAACGTGAACCTGCCCATCTCCCTCCGCGGGCTGCGTGGAGTGCTGATGGCCGCGCCGGGTCTGGCTTCCGACGCGCCTGGCAACGGCATCATGGTGCTTGCCGCGCTCAGCGACCAAGCCCATCTGCTTCCCCAATGGGAAGACCCGGAGGCCCTCTGGCCCGACTTCGCCTCCGACGGCAGGTTCGACCCCGCCTCCGTCGGCCCCAGTGCCCCCGGCCGCACCTGGAACGCGGCGGTGGCGGTTCCGGTGCGGCTGAAGCCGAACGAGACCAAGGCGGTGACTTTCGTCCTCGCCTGGAGCTTCCCGAACCGCTGCGTCAACTGGGGGCAAACCGGGTTCGGGGTCAGCGATACGAGAAGCCGCTTCCACCTCGGCAACAACTACAACAACTGGTTCAAGGATGCTGTCGCCGTCGCCGAGTATGTGCGGGATCACTTCGAGCGCCTCACCTGTGAGACGCGCCGGTTCCGCGACACCTTCTACGACAGCACGCTGCCATATTGGCTCCTCGACGCGGTGTCCTCGCAGGCCAGCATCATGCGCAGCCCCACGGTGATGTGGACCGAGGACGGGGCCTTCCACGGGTTCGAGGGCTGCTGCGGCGCCAGCACCGCCGGAGGCACGGGCGGCTGCTGCCCCATGGACTGCACTCATGTCTGGAACTACGAGCAAGCCCTCGCCGCCCTCTATCCGGAGGTCGAGCGCACCATGCGGCGGACGGATCTGCTCGCGCAGATGTCCCCCGAGGGGGCGATCCCACACCGCACTGTGCTGCCACTCTACCTTCCGCGCTGGCAGGACGAGGGTCCCGAGTCCGAGGTGAACGCCTGCGACGGGCACTTCGGCACCGTCCTCAAGACCTACCGCGAGTATCTCCGCTCCGGAGGCCGCGCCTTCCTCGATGAGATGTGGCCGCCGGTGAAGAAGGCGATGGCCTACGGCATGGAGCGATGGGACGCGGACGGAGATGGCGTCCTCGACGGCCCGCAGTGGAACACCTATGACCTGAACTTCTACGGCGCCAACACCTACTGCTCCGGCCTCTATCTCGCCGCCCTCCGCGCCGCCGAGGAGATGGCGAAGATCGAGGGAGAGAAGGAGCTCGCCGCCCGGTACCGCGCCCGGTTCGAGGCAGGGGCGGCGAAGCTGGATAGGCTGCTCTGGAACGGCGAGTACTACGACCAGAAGTACGATGCCAAGAAACACACCGAGAAGCAGTACGGCAAGGGCTGCCTCGCCGACCAGATGATCGGTCAGTGGTGGGCGCACTTGCTCGGTCTCGGCTACCTGTTCCCCGAGGACCGGGTGCGGTCTGCCCTCGACGCGGTATGGAAGCACAACTTCCGGCGCGACTTCGTGGGGTTTAAGCAGCAGCGCATCTACGCCTCCGACTACGACAAGGGCTTGCTCATCTGCACCTGGCCCCGCGGCGGCCGGCCGGAGAAGCCCATGCTGTACTGCGATGAAGTGTGGACCGGCATCGAATACCAGGTCGCCTCTCACATGGTGATGGAGGGAATGGCGGAACCGGCGCTGTTGATCGTGAAGGCGGCGCGGGACCGCTACGACGGCCGGCAGCGCAGCCCCTGGAACGAGGTCGAGTGCGGAGATCACTACGCGCGGGCGATGAGCAGTTGGGCGCTCCTCGAAGCCGCCGCCGGCTTCCACTACTCCGCCGGCGACAAGCGCCTCCGCTTCGCTCCCCGCCTCTCGCCGGACAGCTTCAGGTCGTTCTTCATCACCAACTCGGCGTGGGGAACCATCGAACAGAAAGTTGTGGGGCGGCGGCAGATCATCACCATTTCCGTGGCCTGGGGCAAGCTGGAGCTGCAGACGCTGGAGCTCGAGCGGGTTTCCACAGACCGGCGGCTGCGGGAGGTGGAGGTGAGGGCGGCGGGGAAGGCGGTGAGGGTGAGCTGGCAGGAGGAAGCTGGCAGGGCGATCCTGCGGTTGCCACGGGGGTCGTCGGCCGCCACAAGACAGCAGCTAGTGGTGACTCTCAGAGGCTAGCAGCTCGACCATAGGTAGAACATGACCCGCGACCGCCGCGTCTGGCGCGGCTTCCTGATCGGCTGCGGGTGGACCTTCATAAGCCTCATCTTGCACGTGTCCAACTACAGCTTCTGGGGGTTGTGAGCGAAGTGGCGATGGAGCGTCTGCCGCCGGTTCTGGAGCAGAAGCGCCGCGGAGCGGAGGCCGCTCTCAAGCGTCCCGTGACCGTCCGCGGGGTTCACACCACCGATCCCGACTTCCGCGGCCGGCTGCGGGTGGAGCCCGGCCGGGTGGTGATCGAGTACCAGATCGCCGAGCACGGCTACTTCTGGCACATCCCCATCATCGAGCGCCTGCTTTCCCTTGCCTTGGCGGGCGAGACTTCGGCTGAGCTTCGCGAGCCTTCGCCCGCCGACGAGGAGCAGCCGCCGGAGCGATCACAAACGCAATCGCCAGCCCCATCAGCCCCCACGCCACCACCGGGCCCCAGCGCGCCCCGGCCCCGGGAGAGCTGACCAACTGCACCTCCGCGGCAATCACCCTGGGCTCGAACAGCCCGGTCTTCGCCACCACCCGGCCGTCAGGGGAGATGATCGAGGAGATGCCGGTGCTCGCCGCCCTCACCACCCACCGCCCGGTCTCCACTGCCCGCAGCACAGCGATCTGCTGGTGCTGCGCGGCCGCCGCGGTCCGCCCGAACCAGGCGTCATTGGTCATCACCACCAGCACCTGCGCGCCCTCTCTGGCCAGGTGCCATGCAATAGTGGGGAAGATGGACTCGAAGCAGATCATGGGGCCGATTCCCGTGGTCCCCGCTTGCAGGGGATGGTGCTCCGCCCCGGCGACGAAGTCCTGATCGCGGAGGTGATACCGGTCCAGAAATGGCAGCCACTCGCGCCCTGGCACGTACTCTCCGAAGGGCACCAGCTGCACCTTGTCGTAGCGGGCGACTAAGTTACCGGTTGGTGAATAGAGATACGCCGAGTTGGCCGGCCGCCCGGCCTCATCAATGTAGGGGCCACCCGCCAGCAGCCAAGCGCCGCTCAGTCTCGCCGCCCCCGACGTTGCGGTGGCTATCCACGGGTTATCTCCGGGCGCGGCGGACAGAGCGCTCTCCGGCCATACCACCAGCGCGGGATTCTGCTGGGCGGCCTGCATCGTCAGAGACAGGTAGGTAGCCACATCTCTGCGCTGCTCCGCATCGCTCAGTGGCTGGTTCACCTGCTCCGCCCGCAGCGTGTCGTGGGTGCTGCCCTGGATCACCGCCACGCGGAGGCTTGGCCCGGCGCCGACCGGATGGGCCTGTGCCAGCCACCGCGCCCCGCCCACACACATCCCCACCACCGCCACCCCCACCAGCCCCCGCGCCACCGCCACCTCGGGCGATGACCGCTGGCCAGGCAGGCGCCGCAGTATCCCTGCCGCCGCCTCCGCCACCGCCGCGTTGCACAGCGCGATCACGAACGAGAGCCCCAGCGCGCCGGCAAACCTGGCCACCGATAGCACCGGCAGAGATGGAGTCTGGCTGTAGGCCAGCCATCCCCAGGTGAACCCGTACTGCCCCAGCCCCCGCGCCCATTCCACCCCACACCACACCGCCGCCGTCCCGATCATCCTCGGAGCCCAGGCCAGCCGGCCCACCCACCTCGCCAGCAGCCCCCACACCATCATCACCAGCCCCGCCAGCGCCGCCACCATCACCAGCACCGAAACCCCGAACAGATACAGCCAGTAGAGCAGCGCCCCGAAGAACACAAAGCCCCCCAGCCAGCTCCCCAAGGCCGTCCCCAGCCGCGAGCTCATCCGCACCGACACCAGCCAGGGAACCAGCGCCACCCAGGCAAGCGGCCACCAGCCAACCGGCGGGAAGCAGAGAAAAAGCATCACCCCCGAAAGCGCGCAGAGCGTCAGGCTGCCACGCAGAGATAGTGTTCGACCTCGTTCCCGCATGCTCGTAGGGGCGCACTGCGTGCGCCCCACTCCTACCGCAGTTCGGCGGTCCACGTCGGCCCGATCATAGTGCGTTGCCACATCCCTTGCAAGGTGCGCGACTGGGAAGCGGGGGCTCAACTCCCCGTGCTCTGGTAGTGCCTCACCCCGAGCTTCCACACCTGCAGGCATAGGCAGAGGAAGACCGGTCCTGCCAGAGGGGCGAGCCAGGGGAGGAACGCGGGCGCCCCCAGTAGATCGCTTGCTTCTCTTGACCTGACGGTGAACGAATGGGTATCATGCGTCCGCTGCCGCGGTCCGGTTTCGCAGCATCTCTGCGAGGTAAGGCCATGCTTTCTCTCCGCGCTTGGGCTGTCACAAGCCTGTTCTTGCTCTCCGCCCCGCTCTTCGCACAGCCTGCTCCGCCGGAGCCCGCAGGCTCGGGGCAGCCGCCTTCGCCGGTGCTGGTGGTGGATGTCAGGGAGGCGACCCCTGCCCAGCACCTGATGGCCGCCAGCCTCCAGGCGATCGCCAACCCAGCCCGCGTGGTCCCGCAGCCGGCCCGGCCAGAGAGCGGCGGGCCGTCGGTCTTCCTTATCACCAACGCGCGAGATGAGGAATGGCTGGCCTACTGCCTGCGGATCCTCCGGCGGCCCGTCCAGCGGATCACCGTGGGGGAGCTGTTGGAGCGCCTTAGAGGTGAGGTGAAGGGCCAGGTGCTCTACGACCCGGCGAGGCCCTACACGGCTGACCTCGCCACTACCGCCGCCGGCATCAGAGAGGCGGTGATCTCTGCCACCGACCTCGGACTGCCCACCCTGTACGACCTGCGAGGGAAGTGGGCTTCCGCGGAGGAGGCCTACCAGTGGGCGCTTGACAACCTCCTCTCACAGTGTCGGCAGGGGCGAGGCGCGGCGCTTCCGCCAGATGCGCTCTCCTTCCGCGACTACGCCATGCAGCAGCATATGTTCACCATCTCCCCGCCCGGGCAGGCCGAAGCCGCGGGCGCCGCAGAGGGGTCGGCCTTCCGCGAGCTCCTCTTCCGCTTGACGCCAGGCGGCGTCATCTATGGACGCCTGCCCGAGGCCGCGCGCGCGCTTCCCAGCCAATACTCGCACAGCCTGGTGTCGGTCTCCGACACGGCGAACCTGTCGTTCCTGTCACAAATCCCCAACCCCGCGCCGCTGCGCCAGTATATCGGCTACCTCAGACCCCTCGCCCCCGTGTATCTCACCTTGATCTTCGATTGCTCCGATGTGGACTTCGCCGTCAACGAGATGCCCGCGCTCTGGGATGATCCGGTGCGGACGACCATGCCGCTGGGGTGGGCGCTCCCGGCCGCGCTGGCGGAGGCCGCGCCCCCGGTCCTTCACCGGTACTATGCTGATGCGTATCGGTCTGGCTTGGACCAGTTTGTCCTGGGGGCAAGCGGAGCGGCGGAGTTGGACATCTCCGCCGCCCCCTCCCCGTACCGCTTCTACGAGGAGACCTCCGCCGCCCGCACCAAACTGGACGCGCACACCGCGCTCTTTGATGCCTCCAGCGGGACGCAGGAGCTGGACATCTTCGTCCCTCAGCTCATCGCCGAAGCAGGGGTGCGGGGCGTGTTCGTGATCGGCGGGCCGGACTTCCCTCCCTACCTCTACTTCGGCGCTCCGATCATCCCCGCGCCGCGCGTCTCCAGCCTGAAGGAAGCGATCCATTACCTCGACTGGCTGGCTCCGGACCGAAGGTTCGCGGCCCTCTGCCTCGACCCGCGGTCTCTGACCCCGGCCGACGCGGCCCATCTCGCCGCCTACCTGGGCAACCGCTTTGTGATCGCCGCGCCGGAAGAGATGGTGGAGGCGATTCGCAATGGAGCCGCAGCGGACGAGCAACAGGAGGGTGTGGTCGTCATCAGCTCCGTCCAGTACCCCCAGGACATCCAGGCGACTGATGCTATCCCAATCAAGGCTAAGATTGACAACCCATCGAGCGTAAGCTCTGTCAGTGTCGTCTACCACCCCGTCAACCACCGCCTTGCCTTCGCCGAGCCGATGGAGCGGTCGCGGGAGAGCTACGCCGCCGAGCTGCCACCTCTCCTCTGCGGCGGCGACTTCGACGTGCTCATCCGCGCGCTCGACTCCGACGGCCGCGTATCCTCGTCTCCCCCCTGGAAGCTTCAGATCCCATGGCGGGACGCCGACGAGGACGGCCTCACCGATGTCGAGGAGCAGTTCCTGCTTACCGACCCATCCCTCGCCGACACCGATGGCGATGGGTTGATTGACGGGAACGACCTCGCCCCCCTCCGGCCCGATCAGGTGTCCCAGTGCTACCTCGGCGCCATCGAGCCGCCGAGCGATCACCCGTATCTGTTGGAGCTCCGCGGCGCAGCGGGCGAAGAAGCTCCCACACACCCAGAGAGCGGCCGCCTCCTCCGGCCGGGCGAGAGCGCCAGCTACTGGCTGCCAACCGCGGAGATGCCACCAGGCACTCCCTTCGTGCTCAAGCTCGAGGGTGCAGGCGACGCCGCGATCACCATCTCCAGCAGTCCCCCTGGGGAGAGCGCCAAGCCTGGAGAGGCCGCCGCGCCAAGCGTCACCGTGTCCTTCCCCGACGCCTGGTACTCTCCACCCCTGCTCTCCGACGACTACCCGCAGGGCCTGTTCGCCCGCCTCGCCTGCTCGGACCACCCGAGCACGGCGCCGCTGACCGTGCGCAGCCTGGCGCTGGTATCCCCACCCGGCGGCCCGTCCATCACCGGCGCCACTGTCTCTCCCGCTCACCCCGGCCCGGAGCAGCCCATCTACATCTCTGCTCAGGTGTTCACCCCCGGGGAGCTGGCGGAGGTCAGCATCAGCTACCGCATGAATGACCAGGGAACTGTCACCTTCCCCATGCAGCCCCTGGAGCGGGGACAGCGTTACACTGCCCGCCTGCCCGCCTTCGCCAACCGCGACCAGGTCGAGTGGTGGGTGACCGCGCGGGACACGCAGGGCAACCAGGCGGTGACGCCACCCGCGTTGATCACCGTCGGTAGCTGGGCAAGGGAGACCGCCGCTCTCGTCGCCACCCGCGAGTTCTCCGGCGACTGGATGCCGGATACCATCACCATCACCGGCAGGGAGAAGCTCGCTCGCTCGGCCGCGGAAGACGGACTCGTTGACACCGGGCCCGTGAACCTCACCGGAGGCAACTACGCGGTATGGGTGCTCGCCGGCGGACGGGGAAGAGGAATCGGCATCCATGTTAAGGACAAGCGGGTCGGCGGCATTGACCCACAGGCCCCCGACGGGTGGCAGATGGTTGGGAGGGTTCGCCTGGACGCCGGTCACTACCATGTGCAGATCATCTCCGAGCCAGGGCCGCAGAGCTCAGCCGGCGCCTCCGCCAGGTACGCGGCGGTGGTGCTGAGCGCGGACCCCGGCTTCAAGCCCCCGGCCGAGCATTTGCTGGATGCCTACAACGCCCTCGCCCTGCTCTTCCCGCCGGCCGACCAGGTGCTCTCCGGCCGCGTGGAACTGCGGGCCACCGGCAGCGGCAATGTGACCAGCGCCCAGTTCTCCATAGACGGAGAGGCCCTCAAGCCGGCGTTCGGGCCGCCGTTCACCTTGTCGCTGTCCACCACCCGCTACCAGAACGGCTCCCACGTGCTGCGCGTGGAGGGGCTGGACCGGGCCGGGCCGACCGGCCTGGTGCTGGAGATACCTATCAGCATCACGAACTAGCTCCCCGGGTCTACCGCGGCCGCCCTGCGGGCAGGAGCCGGCGGAGCCACCGTCGAACCCATCGGTAACGATGCAGCCAAGGCTGGCCTCGGAGGCCGGAGATGAAAGGCGTTATCCTCGCTGGCGGGTTGGGGACACGGCTCTACCCGCTCACCAAGGCGACGAATAAGCACCTGCTTCCTGTCTACGACCGATGCATGGTGCACTACGCCATTGACAACCTCCTGCGCGCGGGCATAGACCACATCCTGGTGGTGACCGGCGGCCCGCACGCCGGCGACTTCCTGCGGGTTCTCGGCAACGGAAAGCACCTCGGCATCGCCCACCTGGAATACGGTTACCAGGAGGGAGAAGGAGGGATTGCCGACGCCCTCTCGGTGGCCCGGGACTTCGTCGAGGGCGGGCCGATGATGGTGGTGCTGGGCGACAACTTCACCGATGCCGACCTCGGCCCGGCGGTGCGAGCATTCCAGTCAGGCGGCCACATCTTCCTGAAGAAGGTCCCCGATCCCAGGGACTATGGCGTCGCCGTGTTCCACGAGAGCGATCCCGCCCGCCTCCTCGCCATCGAGGAAAAGCCAAGGCAGCCGAAGAGCGACTACGCGGTCACCGGCTTCTACATCTACGACGCACGCGCCTTCGAGTACATTCGCCGCTCCGAGCCCTCCGCACGCGGAGAACTCGAGATCACCACCGTCAACAACTTCTACATCCGAGACGGCCTGATGACCTGGAGCGAGCTGCAGGGAATGTGGCTCGACTGCGGCTCCTTCGACAGCTTGTTCGAGGCCAACCGCGCGGTGGCAGAGGCGCGGCGCAGGGGAGAGAAGCGATTCCTGCCGCGGGTGGAGAAAGAAGCGCAGTGGGCGACCGGTAGGTGATCGGGAGAGCCTGGGTAACGGACAGACAGAGATGATCATCCAAACCAGGGTTCACGCACGCGCCGGGCTGCTGGGCAACCCCTCCGACATATACGGAGGGAAAGTGATCTCGTTTCTCATCCGCGACTTCTCCGCGCGAGTCCGCCTGTGGGAGAGCCCGCACCTCACCTTCCGGCTCCACCCCCAGCACGACCGCACCGAGTTCGCCGATCTGCCGGACTTGGTCGCCTATGTGGCCCGGCACGGCTACTACGGCATGCAGCGGGTGCTCTTCGCCACCTGCCGGCGCTTCGCGGACTACTGTCACGACCGCGGCCTCCCGCTGCGAAAGGCCAACTTTACCCTCGAGTACGAGACCGACATCCCCAGGCAGTTCGGCCTGGGCGGCTCCAGCGCCATGGTGATCGCCGCCCTCCAGGCATTGCTCAGATTCTATCGTCTCCCGCCGCGGGCGGTGCCGCGCGCCGAGCTGGCCGAGCTGGCCCTGAGTGTCGAGACCCAGGAGCTGGGGATCGCCGCCGGCATGCAGGACCGCGTGGTGCAGTCCTACGGCGGCCTCACCTATATGGACTTCTCGGGGGCACGGCCACACTACCAGCGGCTCAACTCCCGCTGGCTGCCGCGCTTCGGGCTCGCCTATCCCTCGGAAGAGCACATCGGATCCCTGGAATCGGGCCGCGTCCATGCTCCGCTCCGCCAGCGGTGGGACCAGGGAGACCGAGAAGTGAGGCGCGTGATGGCGGGAATCGCCCGCTGCGCGGAGGAAGGACGGGAGGCGCTTGGACGCCGAGATGCCAAGCGATTGGGCAAGCTTATGGACCGCAACTTCGACCTCAGGCGTCGCCTCTACGGGGACACTGAGGCCGAGGTGCACAACATCAAGCTGGTCGAGACGGCCAGGAACCTGGGCTTCCCGGCGAAGCTGCCCGGCTCCGGCGGTGCCGCGCTGGTCCTGCTCGAAGGCCGCGCCTCAGCCCGCGCCCTCGCGGAGGCCTATGCCAAGCAAGGCTACCACTACCTGACGATCAAGGCAGTCTAGGGCGATGACACAGGAACACCATCCATCCGCCGATCAGGGAGGGGCGACCATCACCAAGGCGGTAGTCCCCGCGGCCGGCAGGGGGACGCGGCTGCTTCCAGCCACCCGCTCCCAGCCCAAGGAGATGCTGCCGGTCGGCCGCAAGCCGACCATTCAGCACGTGGTGGAGGAGCTGGCCGCCGCTGGGCTGAGAGAAGCGCTCCTCATCTCCGGGCAGGGCAAGCGATCGATCGAGGACCACCTCGACTACCGCGCCAGCGAGAACGAGGAAGAGCGACAGCCCTGGATGGACCTGCACTTCTTCCATGCCCGCCAGAGTGTGCCCAGGGGCCTCGCCGACGCCATCAGCATTGCCGAGCCTTTCGCCGCCGGACAGCCCTTCGTGGTCGCCCTCGGAGACTCCATCGTCGTCTCCAGGTCGCCCGAGCCGCTCCTCAAGCGCATGGTCGCCGTCCATGACCGACACCGCCCCGCCGCCACCATCGCCGTCGAGGCCGTTCCCCATGAGTCCGTGAACCGCTACGGCATCGTGGCCCCGAAGGGGAAGCCAAACCACGTCTTCGCCATCTCCGACATCGTGGAGAAACCATCTCCTGCCCAGGCGCCCAGCAACTTCGCCGCCGCCGGCCGATACGTGCTCGACCCCGCCATCTTCGACGCCATCCGCCGCACCAAGCCGGGCGTCGGCGGCGAGCTCTGGCTCACCGACGCCCTCCGCATCCTCCTCAAGGAGGGCGGCCAGATCCTCTGCGTCCGCCTCCGCAAGGGCGAGCATCGCCTGGACATCGGCAACTTCCTCAGCTACTTCCAGGCCTTCCTGGAGATCAGCCTGAGCGATGCCGAATATGGAGCGGCTCTCAGAGGGTGGTTGCGTTCGCGGCTGAGGAAGGGACTGGGGACTGGGGACTAGGGACTGGGACCAAGGGCTGGGCACTCGGGGAGAGGCAATGGAGCCAAGTCCACGACCAGCAACCAAGAGCTACCGCGACCTCGAGGTGTGGCAGCGGAGCTACACACTGGCGCTTGACATCTACCGGCAAACTCAATGCTTCCCAGCTCAGGAGCGCTTCGGGCTGGTCTCTCAGTTGCGGCGCGCCGCCGTATCTGTACCCGCCAACATCGCCGAGGGAAACGCTAGGCAGCACCGCCAAGAATATGTGCAGTTTCTCTGCATCGCGCAGGGGTCGGCTGCGGAGATGGACACGCTGTTAAGAGTGTCAAGGGATCTGGGCTACCTGAAAGACGTCGCCTACGGATCTCTTGGCCAAGAGCTTGAGGTCGTCGGCAGAATGCTTACCCGGCTCATCGCCGCGCTGGCGGTCCAGCACCGGAGCCGCATCACCCGCCCCCAGCCGGCACAGCAGGCGGAGCGATAGATGCCGTCCCAGTCCCCAGTCCCTAGTCCCCAATCCCCGGCCCCTGGCCCCCGGGCCCTCTACCTCGTCACCGGTGGGGCCGGGTTCATAGGTTCACATTTGGTGCACTACCTAGTCGCGAAGGGGTATCCAGTCCGCGTCCTCGACAACTTCCTGACCGGGAAGCGCGGCAACCTTGAGGCCGTCGGTGCTGCCGTGGAGGTGCGGCCAGGTGATATCACCGACCCGGACGCCTGCCACCGCGCTTGCCAAGGCGCCGACTTCGTCCTCCACCACGCCGCCCGCGTCTCCGTGGCCGAGTCTGTCCAGAGCCCAGGGCCTACCCACGAGACCAATGCCACCGGCGCGCTCAACATGCTTATCGCCGCCAAAGAGGCGGGCTGTCGGCGATTCGTGTACGCCGGCTCCGCCTCCGCCTATGGCGACACCGACCTCCTCCCTCATCACGAGGGGATGACCCCGCGGCCGCTCTCGCCCTACGCGGTGGCGAAACATGTCGGCGAGCTGTACTGCCAGGTCTTCCACCGCCTTTACGGGCTGGAGACCGTGGTCCTGCGCTACTTCAATGTCTTCGGCCCGCGTCAGGACCCGAGCTCGCCCTACTCCGGCGTGATCGCTCAGTTCGTCTCCCGCCTTCTCCGCGGGGAGCCCCTCACCATCTACGGCGACGGCGAGCAGACTCGCGACTTCGTGCCGGTGGAGAACGTGGTGAACGCCAACCTGCTCGCCTGCGTCGCGCCCGCGGCGGCGGGGCAGATCATCAACATCGGCTGCGGCGAGAGCATGAGCGTCAACGACCTGGCTCGCACGCTGCTGGACCTGTCAGGCGAGCGCTCCGAGGTCGCTCACACAGATCCCCGCCCCGGCGACATCCGTCACTCCGTTGCCGACATCACCCGCGCCCGCGAGCTGCTCGGCTATCAGGTGCAGGTGACTCCTTCCGAGGGACTCAGACGAACGCTCGATTGGTACCGTCAGGAGGCCTAGCCTGATCTCGTCTCCGCGTGCTGCTCGTCGGCCGGCCTTGGCCTGAACACGCG
>Ga0315277_10002769_pt1 | contig 24129 bp, 26 predicted proteins | sample YL17G05_15_MG_FD_203695 | JGI IMG/M metagenome (GOLD analysis project Ga0315277, IMG submission 203695) | Sediment microbial communities from Yellowstone Lake, YNP, Wyoming, USA - YL17G05_15 | ecosystem: Environmental > Aquatic > Freshwater > Lake > Sediment | place: USA: Wyoming | collected... | reverse complement strand
CTGCTCGCAGCGCGCGGCTCCGACGCAACTCATCGACGTGCGCACCGCCGGGCCGGCGCCGCCGAGGTCGAAGCCCAGCTCGTTCAACGCGTCAAACGCAGGCTGCACGTTCGCCGTGGTGGCGCCCTGGAACATGATGTCGCCCGACTGGCCGTGGAAGGCGATCAGGCCCGAGCCGTGCTTCTCCCAGATGTCGGCCATCTTGCGCAGCACGTCGGTGGTGTAGTGCATGCCGGCCGGCGGCTGCACGCGCAGCGTGTGGAACTCGGCCGCGTCAGGGAACACGGGCTTGTTGTTCGCGTCCTTCAACTCGGTGAAGCGCGGGATCACCCCGCCGCCATAGCCGAACACTCCGACCGTTCCGCCCTTCCAGTAACCCTTGCGCGTGCGGTACGAGGTTTCGAGCTGACCCATCAGGTCGACCATGTAGTCCTTGTCGTTCGCCAGACGCTTCAGGCCGGTGACGAAGCTCGGCCAGGGGCCGCTCTCGAGCTGGTCGAGCATGGGAGTGTCGTGTTGCTTCTTGGCCATGCGTTTTCTCTCCTGGTTCAAGCCGGGCGAGGCGCGATAGTGACCGGGCACGGTTCGGCCTGCTATCCCTCTCGTTGGGTAGCCGAAGATAGACCGGAACGGGAGTTGCGCCACTACCCGTTTGGGTTATCCGCCGCTCACCCGTACCGGGTATGGACGCGGGAGCGCCGCGGCGCGCTCAATGCCGGCTTGCCGATTCCCCCATGACGCCCCTATGCCGCGCCTGACGTCCCTGCTCAAGCTGCGCGTACCGCTGGGCGGGCAGGAGATCGAATTGCAGCAGGTCGATTTTGAAGCGGCAGGCGGCGTGCCGACCTTCGCCGGCGAGTTGCCCGACGAAACGGCCACGGCGAGCCAAGCTCAAGGCACGCCCGCAACGACGATCCCGATGAACATGCTGCGCACCCGAATTCGCGAGAAGAGCCGCTTCACGGTCTTCGACGTCGACCCGCTCACCGCCGAAAAGTGGGGCAATGCGCTGCTGGCTTGGGCCCGCGCCCAGCCACGGCGCTGACGGCGATGCCCGACCGCGCTGCATCGATGGTCGATGTCGGCTTCGCGCTGGACGGCGGGACGCTGCCGCGCGACCACCGCTGTGCACTCGCCGACGCGCTGGAACGCTCGCTGCCCTGGCTCGCAGGGCTGCCCGGCGCCGGCATGCACCGGCTCAATTTTCCGGCGGGCGAAGGGCCAGACCTGCTGCTTTCGCGCCGCACGCGCCTGAGGCTGCGCGTGCCGCGCGAGCGCGCCGCCGACGCTGCCGCGCTCGCTGGAAGCGAGCTTCAGGTCGGCAACCGGCGCTTGCACGTCGACTCGCCGCGCCAGCGCGAACTGCTGCCGCACGGCACGCTCTATGCCCACCTGGTGGCGAGCGACGACGCCGACGAGGGCGCCGACGAGAGCGCCTTCCTGGACGCGATGCAGGCCGGGCTGAAGCGGCTGGGGGTGACGTGTCGCCCGATCTGCGGCCGGCGCCAGGTCTGCGAAGGGGGCCTGGTGCAAGGCTTCAGCCTGATGCTCGATGGCTTGACGGTCGAGGACTCGCTGCGCGTGCTGGAGTCGGGCCTTGGCGCACACCGGCGGCTCGGCTGCGGCGTGTTTGTCGCGCACCGCTCGGCGGCAGCGGTGGGCGCGCGGCAATGACCCAAAACCCAATTGCAAATGACGTGAGGGGGCAGCGACGATGAGCCTTGTGGTCAACGGCATCGAACTCGAGACCGACAACGAGGGCTACCTGTTGGAGCCCGACTATGGCGACGAAGTGGTGCGCGTGATCGCCGCCGCCGAAGGCATCACGCTCACCGACGCCCACTGGAAGGTCGTGAACTACCTGCGCGACGAATACCGCGAGCACGGCCACACGCCGAACTTCCGCAACCTGCTCAAGGGCGTGGCCGCGCTCATGCCGGGCACCGACAGCAAGGCGCTGTACGACCTGTTTCCCACCGGCCCGGCGAAACAAGGCGCCAAGGTCGCCGGTTTGCCGCAACCGCTGGGCAAGGGTGGGTATTGATGTTGGCTCTGCGCGCGCGTCAGGAGCGAGCCGAGCGCCGGGCCGCCAAGGGGCGCGTCGCGGACTCTGGGGATAGTCGAATGGTCCCATTCGACGAGGGGCTCCATTGAGCACCCTGCCGACAATGCGCCTCAAGACCCGCTGGTTCAAATCCGGCGCGACGAAGAGCGACGCCGAACAGGCCGGCGCGATGGCGTTCATCGTCTGGCGTGTCGCACAGCAGATGCTCAAGCGCATGCGCGGCGCGCAGTTCGACATCGATGCCGGCCCGCAGTACTTTGCCTTCATGCGCGAGGTGCTCGTGTTCCTGGTGGCCGTGACCGACCGCATTGCGCATTCCCGGCTCAGCGCCGCGGGGCGCGGCGAATTCACGGTGGCGCTGGTGCGCCACCTTGCGCGAACCTTGCAGGAAAGCGAAGACGAATGGCTGGGTGCCCCGGCCGCGGGTGCGCCGAGCCACTCCGACAGGTTCATCGACCTCGTCAACGAAGTGACGCAGCACTACGCCGAATTCGGCGCCGAGCCGGGCCTGCCCGACGCCGCAGCAGGGTTTCACCCCGACTTCGGCTTCGTGCGTTACCTCGGCAAGCGCCTGGAGCCGACGCTGCCCGAAAAAGACCGGCGCTGGGTCATCGAACAGGTGATGGCGGCCGAGGCGCCCGAGGCCCTGGGAATCGTGCAGAGCTCGATGCGCAACCTCTATGAGCCCGCGCCGGCCCGGCCAACGCGCAGCGCGATGAGTGGCGACTGAAGACGATGAATGCGCCCGTCGCCCAAGGCCTGATCGAACGTCCCGCGAGTCCGTTCGACCTCGACGACGATGCCGCCTACCGGCGCTGGCGCAGCTGGAAGCTCGGCTCGCACCCGAAGGGAATCGAAGGCCTGATCGTCGACGTTGCCGATCCGCGTGTGCTGAGCGATTCGGAATGCGCCGCGCTGCGCGACCGGATCGCGCGCGCGAACTTCGCCGTCTACCGCTCGCGCGTGCGGGACGCAGACCCGAACCTCGCGCGCGCACTCGGCGCCCGGCTCGGCTTGACGCGGCTCGACGCGAACTGGCTCGCCGACGAAGACGGGATTTCGAGAGTCGCGGTATCGGCGAAGTCAGACGGCCGCGGCGGCTTCATCCCGTACACGAACCTGCCCATCGGCTGGCACACCGACGGCTACTACCACCCGCCGCAGCGTCGCATCGAGGCCATGATCCTGCACTGCGTGCGGCCGGCGCGGCAAGGCGGCGTGAATTCCCTGCTCGACCACGAGATGGCCTATATCGCACTGCGCGATGCGGGCAAACACCATGTGCGCGCGCTGATGCAGCCCGACGCGTTCGTGATCCCTGCCCGCACCGAGGAAGACGGCGTCGCACGCGAAGCGCAGGCCGGCCCGGTGTTCAGCGTCGATGCGACGCGTGGCAGCCTGCACCTGCGCTACACCGCGCGCCAACGCAGCATTGAGTGGAAGCGCGACGCGGCCACCCGCGCCGCGCGGCTCTGTCTCGAAGGTGTTCTGGCCTGCGCCTCGCCGTGGATCTTTCGCGTGCAGCTGCAAGCCGGGATGGGCATCGTCGGCCACAACATCCTGCACGAGCGCACGGGCTTCGACGATGACCCGCAGCAGCCGCGCCTGCTGTACCGCGCACGTTACCTCGACCGTGTCGAGCTGCCGGAGCCCGCAGCATGGCGCAATGGGTGACGATCTGGCGCGCGGCGCAACTCGTGCAGGTGCCGCGAGGCACGCTGCAGGAGCGCGTGCGCAAGGGAGAGATCGAACTCTCGGAAGGCCTGGTCTCGACCGAACGGCTGCTCGAGCTGTATCCGAACTTGCGGCTCGAAGCCTCGGGCATGCTGGAACGCGTGACGCAGATTCGCGACGAAGCCTTCGGCCGCAGGGTGCGCGAGCGCATCCTGCCGAGCCAGGAAGTGTTGGCGCAGCGGCTGTTCCGCCAGAGCCAGGAACTGGCCGATACGCAGCGCCACCTGCAGCGTTACCACGCGCTGGTCATCGCGCAGCGCGATCGCCTGCGCGAATTCAACACCCAGGCGGGCGGCGACGATGCGCGGCTGCTCGCCCTCGAACGCCAACTGACCGACGGGTTGGCGCGCGTGCTGGCGACTGAACCTGTCGATGTGCTGGATGTCATGGACGACATACTCAAAGTGATGTCGGCGCAGGTCACGCTGCGCCCGAGCGGCCACCAATTCAGCGTGGAAGGGCACGACACGCTGCTGCAGGCGGGCCTGCGCGCCGGGTTGAACCTGAACTACGGTTGCGGCAACGGCAGTTGCGGCATGTGCAAGATGCGCGTCATCGACGGCCAGGTCACGCGCGTCATGGCGTTCGACTACCCGCTGTCGGAAGCCGAGAAGCAGCAGGGCTACACGCTGATGTGCGCGCACACCGCGGCGAGCAGCGAAATCACGCTCGAGACGCTGGAAGCCGCAGGTCCGGCGGACATCGCCGCGCAGCAGATCGTGACCACGATTCGCGCGGTGCGCGAGCTCGCACCCGACACGCGCCTGCTGCACCTGCAAACACCGCGCAGCCATCGCCTGCGTTTTCTGGCAGGTCAATCGGTGACGCTCGGGCGCATCGGCACGGCAGCGACGGCGGGCGACGACGTGCGCGCAACGTACCCGATTGCGAGCTGCCCCTGCGATGACCGCAACTTGCATTTCTTCATCGCGCGCGAGCCCGAGAATGCACTCTCGCGGCAGGTGTTCGATGCCACGCTGAAGGCGGGCGACGCCGTCAACCTGTGGGGGCCGGTGGGCGAGTTCGTGCTCGCCGACAGCGTGCACCCGCTCGTGTTTGCGGCCTGCGATACCGGTTTCGCGCCGATCAAGAGCCTGATCGAACACGCGCTGTCGCTCGACAGCGCGCCGTCGCTGTCGCTGTTCTGGCTTGCCACGCGCAAGGACGGCCACTTCCAGGCGAACCAGTGCCGCGCCTGGTCCGAAGCGCTCGACCCGTTCGAGTACGCACTCTTCACCGACAGCGACGCCGCAGCCGGCGCGCGCCAGGTCGCGGCAGCGATGCGCGCCGACCTGTTCGACATCGCCTGCGACTTCTACCTCGCCGGGCCCGAAGCCTTTGTCACCGAACTGGCGTCGGCGCTGCGCAGCGCCGGTGTGCCGGCGGCGCAGATCGCGGCGGGGGTCGTGTGAGCACGCCGGCCAGTCAAGGGTCACGGCGGGGCGCCTTCGCAGCCCTGCGCCGATGCTCGCGCTTCGCCGCACCGCGCGCAGCTTGCGGGGTGTGCCGATGAACGAACTGGGGCACGAATTGGGACATGAACTGGCGCTCGAGCTCGAGGCCGACGCCGGCTGCAGCGGCGGCGAAGTTTTCGCGCTGCGCGTGATGGGCGACAGCATGGTGCCCGAGTTCACCGACGGCGAGATCATCGTCATCGAGCCCGACGGCGCGCTGCGCGAAGGCAGCTTCGTGCTCGCGCGCAGTGGCGGCGAATGGACCTTTCGGCAACTCGCGCGCAGCGCCGATGGCTGGCTCTTGCGCCCACTCAATCCGGCGTACACCGACCAGCCGCTGCCCGACTTGACGGCGGTGCATGGCGTGGTCATCCAGAAGTGCGTGCCGGGCCGGCGGCGTCTGACCAAACATTACCGTTGACCGATACCAAGCACCGATGCCGTACTTCGTTTTCAGCGTCAAACCCTTCGCGCAGCTCGAAAAACTCGCCGAGTTCAGCAGCTTCAGCGAGGCTTCGGTGCGCGCCAAGGCGTTGCGTGCTGCGCAAGCAGGGGTTGGCGAGGCAAAGGTCAAGGTCATGTTCGCCGCAAGCGAAGACGCCGCGATCGAGCTGCTGTGCCGGGTTCGGGAACCCGGGCCGACGGGCGACGATTGACGCATGGCACTGCAATGACCGACGAAAACAGGTCGACCCCAACCCCAGTTGCACTGGCCGCGAAGGAAGGCCCAGCCATGAGCCGCGGGATCCACGGCGAACGATGTGACGTGCGCGACATACGCGACATGCGCGACATGCGCGACACGCGTGGCCCGCCTGTTGCGAGCGGCGCCCTCGCCGCGCTGGTGCAGACGGTGCAGGCCAACTGCGACATTGCCGATGCGCGCCACGCAGCCGACTTGTCGTTGTGCATCTACCTGCTGCAGATGCGCGAGTTCTATCGCTGGGAGCTCGATCTTCCATTCGGCGCCGCCCTGCCGCGTGAGGACGTCGGGCGCTGGATCGCTCAGCGTGAGGCGCTGTGGGCGGAACTCGAGGACCGCGCCTTCGAGCCGCTGCCGATCGGCAACCTGGAATTCGATCCGATGCACGCGCACGCCGTGAACGCCGAGCTTGCGCCGCTCGGGCTGGTCTACGGTGCGGGCTTGGCCAGCGCGGGGCAGCCGGCCTTCTTTCTCGCGCAGCTCGAGCAGGTGCAGCGGCGCGACGACGGCCTGCTGCTACACCTGTGTGGCCGCGAACATGCACGTGGCCTGTTCGCGCCGCCGGCCGCGCTGCTGGGCGGCCACACGATCGTGCTGCGCCGCGAGGCGCTCGCGCGCTGGCTGTGGGAGAAGTTCGAGGCCTTCAGCCTGCGCCGAGCTGAGGGCGGGCTCGCCCCAGCGAGCCCTGCAGGCGCATTCCAGGCCCTGGCCGACGCCTGGGCACTGCACGACACGCAGGCCTTTGTCGCCGCGCTGCCGTGCCTCGTCGACGAGTTGTGCGAGACCCTGCTGCTGCACGAGCTCGGTGAGTACCGAGCCGGCCAGGCGCTCGAACCCGGCTGGGCCGCGCTGCGGCTCGCTCTCGAAGAGCGTCGCACCGGGTTGTATGTGCGTGCGGTGCGCGACCACATCGCCGATCTGGAGGTGACGCTGCCCACGCTGCTCGAACGCGGTGCGACGACGGCGTTGCATTTCTGGTTCGCCAACTACGAGGGCGTACGCAAGCAGATGTTCCCGGCGCTGGCCGAAGGCTATGCGGCGTGGCGCGAAGGCGATGCGGGGCGTGCCCTGCTGCGTGCCACGCAGTTCGGTGCAGCGCATTTTCGCGAATTGGCCGCAAGCGTACTGGCGCTGCACGAACGTTTCGAGCGCTGCGCCGGGCCCGCGATCGAGCGCCTGCTGACGGCACCGCAGGCCATTTGTGAGTGGCACAGGTGAGTTGCCCATGAGCCGCGCCCCCGCGCTCGTTGGCACCGGGTTTTCCGCATGCGTGGATGCACCGATTGCGACGACATCCATGAAACGTGATGCCAACATGCCGTTGCGAAATGCATGCTGCAATCATTCCGGGCGCATGGTCAAACCTGATTGCCATCGGCTCGGAGCTGGGGCGGTACAGTAGCGCCCGTCAAATCGAATCTTCAGTTGAAGGAGAAGTTCATGCATACGCGTCGACACATGCTGTCTGATTCGGCCAAGGTCGCGGCCCTGCTCGCTGCGGTGGGCCTGGCTCCACAGCTGGCAAAGGCGCAGGCCGCGAGTTACAACAGCGCGGCGTTTGAAGCGAAGAACATGGCCGACGCGATGAAGGCGCTGGGCGCAGCGGTACCGGTGGCGAGCAAGGACGTGACCGTGACCGCGCCCGACATCGCCGAGAATGGGGCTGTCGTTCCGGTCGGCGCGGCGGCAGCGCTGCCCGGCGTGAAGCGTCTGCTGATCCTGGTCGAAAAGAACCCGGCCGCGCTCGCGGCGATGTTCGAACCCAGCGATGCGGTCGAGGCGAACATCTCCACGCGGGTGAAGCTGGGCCAGTCGTCGAACGTTTTCGCCGTGGCCATTCTGAACGACGGCAAGGTGTTGTTCGCGCAGAAGGAAGTCAAGGTGACTTTGGGCGGGTGCGGTGGCTGAACCGGCAAGGTTTCATATGAGGAGTTCAACATGACAGATCCGATGCGCATTCGCGCACAAGTTGCGGGTGACAAGGCCACGGTGCGCGTCTTGATGGCGCACGAAATGGAAACGGGGCAACGCAAAGACGCCGCCGGCAAAGTCATTCCGGCGTGGTTCATTCAGGAAGTGAGTGCCACGCACAACGGCAAGCCCGTGCTGAGCGCCCAGTGGGGGCCGTCGATCTCGAAGAACCCGTTCATGCAATTCAGTCTGAAGGGCGCAAAGGTCGGCGACAAGATCGCCATCACGTGGGTCGACAACAAGGGCGAGAAGCGCACCGACGAGGCCACGGCGTCATGAACGCGCGCACTGTGAAACCCGGCATCGCCGCCCTGGCGTTGCTGGCGTGCGCGAGCGCGGGCGCGCAGACCAAGTCGTCGGCCGACGGCATCGCCGAATATCGCAAGATGCTCGAAGACGGCAATCCCGCCGAGCTGTTTGAAGCCAAGGGTGAGGCGCTGTGGAAGGAAAAGCGCGGGCCGAAGAATGCGTCGCTCGAGTTGTGTGACCTGGGCAAGGGCGCCGGCATCGTGAAAGGCGCGTTTGTCGAACTGCCGCGCTACTTTGCCGATACGAACAAGGTACAAGACCTCGAGTCGCGCCTGGTCAGTTGCATGGAGGCATTGCAGGGCTTGAACGCTGCCGGGATATCGAGCACGCCGTTCGGGCGCGGCGAACAGAACAACGTGACCGCGCTCGCGACCTGGGTCGCCGCCGAGTCGCGCGGTTTGAAGTTCAACCTGCCGCAAAACCACGTTGAAGAGAAGCGCAGCTATGAAATCGGCAAGCGCGTTTTCTTCTTCCGCGGCGGCACGCACGATTTTTCATGTGCTTCATGCCACGGCGAAGACGCCAAACGCATCCGCCTGCAGGACCTGCCGAACCTGACGAAGAACCCCGGCGACGGCATCGGCTTCGCGGCCTGGCCGGCGTACCGCGTCAGCAACGGCCAGATGTGGGGCATGCAGCTGCGCCTGAACGATTGTTATCGGCAGCAGCGCTTTCCTTACCCCGGCTTCGGCTCGGAGGCGACGATTGCAGTGTCCACCTACATGGGTGTGAATGCCAAGGGCGCGGAGTCAATCGCGCCTTCCATCAAGCGTTGATCGGGAGCCGGCAATGGCGTCAAGCAAGAATGTGTCAATGGCCCTGGTCGGGCTCGTGTTCAGTGCCGGCTGTGCCGTGCTGCCCAGCCCACAAGAACTCGATGTGCAGGGGCGCGCCGTGATGAAGGCATCGTTTCGCGACCAGAGCATCGCCAAGGTGAATCGCATCGACCAGGACCCCGCGCAACTGGCTTGTTCGACGGATCAGCCGCTCGCGCCGGAGCAGGCCAAGAAGGTCGAAGCCGATTCGCTGGCGACGATTGTCTGGCCCGCGGGTGGCCGCTACTTCGGCGATTGGCGTGAAGGCGAGAAGCTCGCGCAAAACGGTCGCGGCATGACCTGGACCGACCCGAGCGCCGAAACCAAAGACAACGGCGGCAACTGCTACAACTGCCACGAGATCGACCGCAAGGAAATCTCCTTCGGCACCATCGGCCCGAGCCTGTGGAACTACGGCAAGATTCGCGGCGTCAAGGAAGTCGCCGATCCGGCGGCCGCGCCGGTCGTGCAATACACCTGGGGCAAGCTGTGGAACAGCAAGGCCTATGTGGCATGCTCGAACATGCCGCGCTTCGGACACGCCAAGGTGCTCGACGAAAACCAGATCCGCCACCTCATGGCGTTGTTGCTCGACCCGGCGTCGCCGGTGAATCGATAGACCTGGCCGGACCTGCCCGGGCCTGCGCGAGTCAAAGCACCGGATGAACAAGCGCGAGTTCGTCCAGGTGCTGGCCGCAGCATCCGCCAGCGGCATGGCCCTTGCGCGCTATGCAGACGCTGACGCGGCCACAGCGCATAGCGCGCTGTACGACCAGCCGCGGTTCGGCAACGTGTCGTTCCTGCACATGACGGACTGCCACGCGCAGCTCAAGCCGAGCTATTTTCGTGAGCCCAGTGTCAATCTCGGGCTGGGCAGCATGCAAGGCCGGTTGCCGCACCTGGTGGGTGAAGCGCTGCTCAAGGCGGCGGGGGTGCGCGCGGGCAGCGCCTGGGCGCACAGCTTCACCTTCCTCAACTTCGAAAAGGCGGCGCGGCGCTACGGCAAGGTCGGCGGCTTCGCCCATCTCGCAACGCTTGTGAAACAACTCAAGGCGAGCCGGCCCGGCGCGCTGCTGCTCGACGGCGGCGACACCTGGCAGGGCTCGGCAACGGCGCTGTGGACGAATGCGCAGGACATGGTCGATTGCGCCAAGCTGCTCGGCGTGGACGTGATGACGGGCCACTGGGAATTCACTTACGGCATGAAGCGGGTCAAGCAAATCGTTGACGGAGACTTCGCCGGCCGCATTGACTTCATCGCGCAGAACGTCAAGACCGCTGACTTTGGGGACCCCGTCTTCAGACCCTATGTGCAACGCGAAATCAACGGCGTTGCCTGCGCCATCATCGGCCAGGCGTTCCCCTACACGCCGATCGCGAACCCGCGTTACCTGGTCGCCGACTGGAGCTTCGGCATCCAGGACGAGAGCATGCAGAAAGTGGTCGACGAAGTGCGCGCCAAGGGTGCGCAGGTCGTGGTTCTGTTGTCGCACAACGGCATGGATGTCGACCTGAAATTGGCGACGCGCGTGCGCGGCATCGACGCGATCTTCGGCGGCCACACGCACGACGGCGTTCCGCTCGCGGTTCCGGTTGCCAACGCCGGCGGCAAGACGCTCGTCACGAATGCGGGCAGCAACTCCAAGTTCCTCGGCTTGATGGACTTCGATGTGAAGGGCGGCAAGGTCGTCGACTATCGCTACCGCCTGTTGCCGATCTTCGCCAACCAGTTGCCGGCGGATCCGCAGATGGACGCGCTGATCGCCAAGGTGCGCCAGCCGTATGAGGCCAGGCTCGCGGAGAAACTCGCCGTCAGCGATGGGCTGTTGTACCGGCGCGGCAATTTCAACGGCTCGTGGGACCAGTTGATTTGCGACGCGTTGATCGACACGCAGGGGGCAGAGATCGCGTTTTCGCCGGGTTTTCGCTGGGGCACTTCGCTGCTGAGCGGCGATACCATCACGCGCGAACTGCTGATGGACCAACTGGCGATCACCTATCCGTATACGACGCTCAGCGAGATGAGCGGCGCGACGATCAAGACGATCCTGGAAGACGTGGCCGACAACCTGTTCAACCCCGATCCGTATTACCAGCAGGGGGGCGACATGGTGCGCGTGGGCGGCCTGACCTACACCTGCACGCCGGGCGAAGCAATGGGTCGCCGCATCGGCGACATGCGTTTGAAAGGCAAACCCATCGAAGCCGACAAGACCTACAAGGTCGCGGGCTGGGCGCCGGTGGCACAGGAGGCGAAAGACGCTCCCGGCGTGCAGCCGGTGTGGGACCATGTCGAGGCGTGGCTGCGCGCCCAAGGTGGGCGCGTCAAGCCGCGCAAGATCAATACGCCGCGGCTCGTCGGCGTCGCCGGCAACCCCGGCATGGCATAGTCGACTTCGGGCGCCGGAAGCGCGCTGCAGGTCGGGTCGGCGGTTTCAACATCACCAGGAGAACTTGATGCGGTCTCAACAGTTCGTCGCCGTCGCGCTGCTCTGGATGACCAGCGCCGTCGCTTTCGCGCAGGACAAGGTGGCCTATCACATCAACGACACCGCGAGCCAGGCGCTGGGCGCGTTGCGCAACGCGAAGAACCATCTCGACATCGACCCGAGCGCACAGATCACGGTCGTGACGCACGCCACCGGCGTCGACTTCCTGATGCAAGACGCGAAAGACCGCAACGGCAATCCCTATGAGATATCGGTGCAGGAATTGGTCAAGCGTGGTGTCAAGTTCGAGGTTTGCGAAATCACGCTGAAGAACCGCAGCCTGAAACGCGAGCAGTTCATCCCTGAGGCGACGTTCACGCCATCGGGCGTGGTGCGCCTGACGAAGCTGCAGGCGCAGGGGTTTGCCTACATCAAACCCTAGGAGCCTTTCGGGCTTTGGGTCGTGCCCGCGCTCGGCCTACCTTGGGGCGCTGGCCAGGCGCCTGGGCAGCAGAAGGCCCCGGCTGCAGCGGCTGAGGCCTCGGGCCAGGCGCTACGCGTCGCGCTCCAGCCGCCACACCTGATAGCGCAGCGCCAGCACCGCGCCAGCGACGATCGCGCCCAGCGCCAGAAAACTGCCCAGCGACAACGTCGACACGCCCGACAGCCCCTGACCGACGGTGCAGCCCAGCGCGACGACCCCGCCCACGCCCATCAACAGAGCGCCGCTCAGGTGCTGTGCCAGATCGGCAGTGTTCGCGAACCCTTCCCAGCGGAACTCGCGCGTCGCCAGCGCCGACGCCGCCGAGCCCGCCGCGATGCCCGCCATGCTGACGATGCCGATCGTGAGCAGCTTGGAGTTGTCGCTGAAGAACATCAACCAGTCGAGCATGTAGGCCACGGGGGCCACCGTGCTCAGCGATTCCATGCGTTTCGAGTTTGTCGCGAGGAATACCTCCTCCAGGGTGCCCGGGTCCTCGCTCAGATGGCCCAACTGCCCGGACACCCACCACATCGCGGCGATCACGGCGCCGATGCCCACTCCCCCGAGCCAGACCTCTCTTGTGCGGCCTTCGCCTTTGCGCAGCACCCAGGCCACCAGAATCAGGGCGACCGCGCTTCCAAGCGCGAGCGCAAGCGTCGGCACCGCGATGCCGGTGGCCGGCGCCAGCAGCGACGGCAGGTCCTGGCCGGTCGGCAGCTCGACCCAAATCCGTTCGACCGTGTTCACGCGCAACACGCCGGTCAGGCCGCGCAGCGTGGCAAACGCCGAGACCCCGAGCACGAGCAATACGACCAGTGATTTCAGGTTGCCTGCGCCGAGGCGAACCAGGCTCTTGCTGCCGCAGCCCGAGGCCAACACCATGCCGAAGCCGAACATCACGCCGCCGACGATGGCCGACAGCCAGAGCAATCGCGGCCCGGCGTAGATCGAGTTCCTGGCGGCGACCCAGCCCAGAGCGACCATCGCATTGAAGCCCAGCGTCGCCGTGGCGATGGCCAATGCCCACATGCGCGCACGCGTCCAGTCACGCATGTTGAACACATCGGAGACGGCGCCCATGGTGCAAAAGTGGGTGCGCTGGGCGAGCGCGCCGAAAACCGCAGCAAGCGCGAAAGCCGCCCACAGCACGCGGCTGGCGAGGGCGGCGACGTCGGATTCGTTCATGGGGGAATTGTGCCGGTGTGCCGATGCCATTGGCACCGGGTCGCCTGACATCGAATTCGGCTCGACCCGGTGTCCGGCAATTTTCGGGCGCGCGAATAGAATTCCTTGGTCCGCAACGGCAAAGTGAACGGCAAGGGCAAGGGCAACGGCAACGGCAACGGCAACGTCAACGGCAACGGTAACGTGAACGGCAAGGGCATTGGCACAGGCATCGGCATCGCACCAAGGTGCAGGCAGGTCCAGGCCTTTGACAGCGACGCGGAATCGATGTGATGAACCAGTCCAACCATCACAGCACCGGCTGCCCGTGATGCACCGCTGCTGCGAGCGCGCTGAACCTACCAAGGCCGATCGAGATGAACCCATCACGCCGTGAGCTGATGATCGGCGCCGCACTCGCGCCGCTGGCATTGCGCGCTGGTGCCCAGGCGCGGCCACGTTCGTCGGGCGGCGCTGGGTTGCCCTTGCCGGCAACGGGGCAGGAATGGCGCGTCCCCGATGAAGTGCTGCTGTTCGACGGCAGCACCCTGCGCCCGGTGCATGACCGCAACAAGATCCTGGTGCTCTACTGGTGGGCGAGCTGGTGCCCGTTTTGCGCGCTGCAAAGCCCGATGCTCGACAAGCTCTGGCGCACCCACCGCAACGCCGGGCTGCAAATGCTGGCGCTGGCGGTCGATCAAAAACGCGAAGACGCGCTCGCCTACTACCAGGCGAAAGGCTATGCCTTCGCTTCGACCTGGGTCACCCCGGAAATTGAACGCGTGATGCCTCGGCCCAAGGGTTTGCCGGTGACGCTGGTGTTGGGCCACGACGGCAAGGTGCTGATGGCGCTGCCGGGACAGTCGTTCCCGGAAGACATCGAAGAAATCGCGCGCTTCCTCTAGGGGCCTGTCGGGCTTTGGGTCGAGCCCGCGCCGCGATTCACACCGGCCCTTCAGGTCGGCCCTGCTTCGGGGCGCCAATCTGCGAGCCGCGGCAAGCGCTTCACCTGCGACAATCGGCGCGCCCGCCACCGGTGCTCCCCGTTGGCGGGCTGATTCTTTCGGAGCCATGTCGAGGACCACCATGCTGAAAAACCTCACCCGCGCCGGCGCGCTCGCGCTGGCCGCGATCCTTGCGGCGCTTGCTGCTGGCGTCACCCAGGCCCAGGCCCAGCCGCCGCTGAAAGTCGGTTTCGTCTACGTCACGCCGGTCGGCGACGCAGGCTGGACCTACCAGCACGACCAGGGCCGGCTCGAGATGGAGCGGGCGCTGGGCAAACGTGTGCAGACGAGCGTCGTCGATTCGGTGGCCGAGGGCCCGGACGCCGAACGAGTCTTGCGCGACCTGGCAGCGCAGGGCCACGGGCTGATCTTCGCCACGAGTTTCGGCTACCTGGAGGCGGCACTGCGCGTCGCCGCCGAGTTCCCGCAGGTTCGTTTCGAACATGCGGGCGGCTACCGCACGACGGCGAATTTGAACACCTACAACGCGCGCTACTACGAAGCGCGGTATCTCGCCGGCCTGCTGGCGGGCAAGAGCAGCAAGAGCGGCATGGCAGGCTACGTCGCGGGGTTTCCGGTGCCCGAGGTGGTGCAGGGCATCAATGCGTTCGCGATCGGCCTGCGTGAGGCGAATCCGAAGGCGCAGTTGCGCGTGCTGTGGCTGAACTCCTGGTTCGACCCGGCGCGCGAGCGCGAAGCGGCGCTGACGCTGGTGAACCAGGGCGCCGATGTCCTGACGAACCACAGCGGCTCGCCGGCCGTGGCGCAGGCCGCGCAGGAAAGGCGCGTGATGCTGATCGCCTACCAGAGCGACATGCGCAAACACGCGCCTGACGCACAACTCGCCGCCGTCACGCAGCATTGGGGCGGCTACTACACGCGCGTGGCGCAGGCCGTGCTCGATGGAACCTGGCGCGCGCAACCGGTGTGGGGCGGCATGAAGGACGGGTTGGTCGAGTTGAGCGCGCTGCACGCGAATGTGCCGCCTGCGGTGCGCAAGCTGATCGATGCACGGCGCAAGGCGATCGAGGCCGGAACCTTCATGCCCTTCAGCGCGCCGCTCCTCGACAACCAGGGCCGCATGCGCCTGAACCAGGGTGCGCTGGACGACGCGCAAATCGCCGCGATGGACTGGTTCGTGCAGGGCGTCGTGGGCTCGGTGCCGAAACCGTAGGAGCGGGTCGGGCTGCTGGCTTCAGTGCTGCGCGAGGCGTGTTCTCAACTGCGGCACCAGACCGCCCGCGTCGACCATGTCGAGCAGGAATTCGGGGATCGGCTGGCACATCAGCTGGTCATGCGGCGCAGAGACGTTGATCCGGGTCACGCGCGCGGCGCGCGCATCGAACTCGATGGCTTCGCCGTCTTCGATCAGGCTCGCCTGCGGGCAGGTCAGCAGCAACAGCCCGACATTGAACGCGTTGCGGTAGTACAGCCCGGCAAACGAAGGCGCAATCACGCCAGCGACGCCCAGGTACACCAGCACCGCGGCGGCCTCTTCACGCGACGAACCGACGCCGAAGTTCTCACCCGCGACGATGACGTCGCCGCGCTCCACCTTGCCGGCACAGCCTGGGCGCACGCTCTCCAGGCAGTGGCGCGCCATGACCTCGATCTCGAACTTCAGGCTCGAGGCCGGCGCGAGCTGATCCGTGTCGACGTCGTCCGGCAGCTTCCAGACTCTCATGCCAGCACGTCCCGCGCATCACAGATCACGCCGCGCAGCGCAGAGGCCGCCACGGTGTAGGGCGAGGCCAGAAAGACGCGTGTGTGGGTCGAGCCCAAGCGCCCCTTGAAATTGCTCGCGGTGGATGAAACCACCGTGCTGCCTTCAGGAATCGCCTGGCCGTGCCCGGCGCACGCGCCGCAGGCGCTGGGCAGGATCGTCGCTCCGGCTTCGATCAGGCGGCGCATGATGCCGTCGCGCTCGGCCAGCCAGCGATCGCATTCGCTTGCGGGGGCGATCAGCAGCTTGACGTGCGAAGCGACCTGAAAGCCTGCAAGCACCTGGGCCGCAGCGCGCAAGTCGCCGATCTTCGCACCCGTGCAAGCGCCGATGTAGGCGACGTCGATGCGCGTCGGTTCGAGGTCGTCGACCGGACGCACATTGGCCGGGCTGCCCGGCAGCGCGACCTGCGGCGCGAGCGTCGAAGCGTCGAAGTGGTGAAACGTGCCCGCGGCGTCTTCGTCGCTGGCCCAACGGTCGACCTCGATTCTTTGCTTGCCGGTGGCAGCGAGCCAGGTGTGCGTGGTCAGGTCGGGCGCGATCAGACCGGTCTGAGCGCCGAGTTCGCTGCTCATGTTGCACAGCGTCATGCGCTCGGACATGCCCAGCGCCTGCACCGCTTCGCCGCAGTATTCGATCGCGCCGTATTGCGCGCCGTTCAGGCCGAAGCGGCCCAGCATCTCCAGCGCCATGTCCTTCGCGCTCACGCCCACTGTCAAGCGCCCGCTCCAGCGCATGAAGATCGTGTGCGGCACCTTGAGCCAGATCTTGCCGGTGCTCACCACGCCCAGCATCTCGGTCGCACCGACGCCGAAGACGTAGGCGCCGAACGCGCCGCCGGTGGCTGCATGCGAACCGCTGCCCACACAAAACATGCCGGGGCGGATGTGCCCATGCTGCGGCACGACAACGTGGCTGATGCCGATCGAGTCGTAGACATGCGGCAGTGCGAGCGATTTGGCCCAGTCGCGCGCGTCGCGCACGATGCGCCGCGATTCGTCATCGAGCTCGGGCACATGGTGGTCGATGACGAGCACGACCTTGTTCTTGTCCCACAGCGTCGCGCCAAGGTCCGTCAGCATCGGCCCAAGGCGGCGCGGCCCGCTCGAATCATGGAACATCGCCAGGTCGACCTGGCAGGTCACGATTTCGCCTTGCGCCACATGCTCGCGGCCGGCGGCGCGCGCCACCAGCTTTTGCGCCAGCGTGCTGGGCGCGGTGTCGACCTGGCGCCGGCTGCGGGCGGCGCGCTCCACGGTGGCTTGTGAATTCATCGGGCGAAAGGGCTCCCGGTTGGAAGGGAGCCGCAGTCCGTCGTGGAATGCGGGGATTGGGTCGGTACTGGAGCGCAGGGCATGGGGCGCGAGAGTGCAGGGGTTACAGCGACTTGTCAAGACACCTGAGCCGGTGTGAGCGCCCGGCGTTGCCCCAGCGCCTCAACGCACCCTGGCGTATTGGCCCAGCGCGCGGCCCGGCGCGCGCACCAGCGCAGCCCAACGAGCCATGCTGAAGCATAACTTGGCACTACGATCCGGGTTCGGGCATGCGTTGCCAGCGTGCGGCTTGCGCCGGGTTCATGCCACGTTTGAAGGAACTTCCATGCAACGCCGATTGCTGCTTTGCGCTGTGCCCGCACTCGGCCTCGCGCCGCTTGCGGCCAAAGCCCAGGCCTACCCATCGAAGGCGATCCGCTACATCGTACCGGTCGCCGCAGGCGGCGGCAACGACTTCATCGGCCGCACCGTCACCGAGCGCTGGGCGCGCCAGCTCGGCCAGAATTTCGTCGTCGAGAACATCGGCGGCGGTGGCGGCGCGATTGCGTCGCTGACCACCGCCAAAGCCGCGCCCGACGGCTACACGCTGATGCAGGGCTATGTCGCGACGCACGCCACGAGCCCGGCCACGCGCAAACTGAACTACGACCCGATCAAGGATTTCACGGCCATCGGCATGATCGGCGGCACACCCAATGTGCTCGTGGTCCCGGCCGCGTTTCCGGTGGCGGACTTGAAGCAGTTCATCGAGCATGTGCGCGCCAACCCGGGCAAGCTGAACTACGGCTCGGCCGGCATCGGCTCGCTGACGCACATGACGATGGAGCTGTTCAAGCAGGAGATCGGCGGTTTCATCGTGCATGTGCCGTACCGCGGCATCGCACCGGCGTTCACTGACCTGCTGGGCGGCCAGACCCAGGCCATGTTCCCGGGCCTGGCCGCGGCGATGCCGCACATCCGCTCGGGCCGGGTACGGCCGCTGGCGGTGACCGGCGCCGCGCGCCACCCCTTGTTCAAGGAGCTGCCGACGCTGATCGAATCGGGTTTCAAGGGTTTCGATGCGTTGCAGTGGTACGGCGTGGTCGGCCCGGCAGGAATGGCGCTCGACGCGGTGAAGCTGCTCAACGACACGCTGAACAAGACGCTGGCCGCGCCCGACATGAGCGAAAAGCTCAGCGCCGAAGCGGTGCAGCCGATGCCCATGAGCCCGGCCCAGTTCGCGCAGTACATTCGAGACGACCTGGCGCGCTGGACGCAGCTGGCGCTGGAGCGAAAAATTCAGGCGGAGGGCTGAAACGCTCGCACGCCGTCGCCCGGCAGCCGCCGGCTATTCGACCCGGGCGCCCTTTTCGAGCAGCAGCGAACGCAGTACCGAACGGTGGCAGTGTTCCTCTTGTTCGCAATAGCAGCCGACCGAGAAGGCCGAGGTTCGCGACAGGGCGGCAAGCAGCTCGACGGCATGCGCGTTGTCAGGCGTCGCCATTTCCGCGCGGTATTTCTTCTTGAAGGCGGCCCATTCGCCAGGCGTAGCCGCGGCCTGGCCGAGCTTCATCGTTTCGACGCTCGGCGCCAGATTGGGAAACCACACGTCGTACCAGTCGCGCGCAGCGAATTCGCTCTTGGGCACGCCGCGCGGCGGGCGCCGCACCGTGCCGATCCGGGTTCCTTCATCTGCGGCTCTCGGGCTGCCCAGCCTCACCACGCGCACGGCCATCGTTCGCTCCTGACTTCGGGCGCTCATGGTTTGAGCCACGCGCCGTCCTGACATTGTCTTGCAATCGACGCATCACCCAATCCGGCTTTGCCCTAAAGTCCGAACTCGCCAAGATCTGGATCAGCCATGAATCAGCGCCACCTTCTTCTCCTGGCCGGTGTCTCGACGGCGCTGTTGCTGGCGGGCTGCGGTGGCACGCTCTACGCCACGATGCAGTCGGCCGACGGCGACGCCGTGATGCTGCTCGGCCACGACCCGGTGGCCTACTTCACACTCGGCAAGGCGCTGCGCGGCGACCCGAAGATCAAGGTCACGCTGCCGCACCGGACCTATTACTTCGCGAACGAAGAACATCGCAAGTTGTTCGCCGCCGACCCAGGAAGGTACGAACCACAGTACGGCGGCTTTTGTGCGAACGGCGCACCTTTCAAGATCAAGCTCGGCAGCGACCCCACCGAATGGGAAGTTCGCGACGGGCGCCTGTTCATCTTCGGCGACATCGTCGGCCATTCGTTCTGGAGCATGGACCCGGCGTTCAATGTCAAACATGCCGATGAATCCTGGGGCGAAATCCGGGATGTGCCGTGGCGCACCGCAACGCTGCAGGCCTGGATCAGCAAGGTCCCGTGGTACCGCACGCACAAGAGCCTCGACGCCGAGTGGAACGCGAAGCACCCTGGCAAGCCGATCGGCTACGACCCCGGTGGGATGATGCCCAACCTCATCACCAAGGCTCCGGGCTGGCGCGCGCGCGAGGGCTTCGGCCAGCCCGCGTTGGGCCTGGTCGGCACCGATTCGTGCCCTCCCGCATGTCCCGGCACCGTTTCCCAGGCGTACACGCCGCCTTGGCCGCGCTAGTGTGGTGCGCCGGAGGTAGCGCTACAAGGGAAGGCAACGCGTTTCGGGTCAGGGCCAGGAGCCCGGGCAGCAGAAGGCGCCGGCTGGCGCGAGGCTTTCTTGTATCCTGTGCTTCGGCCCCGGCACCGGATTGCCGCATGGCATGGGGTCAAACACCTTCAACCATCGCCTGGAGACAAGACATGGACAACTCGAATCACTGGCGCCTGCGCACTCTCGCGGCGGGTCTATCGATCATGCTCGCGGCATGTGCGGACATGCCTGGCGCCGGCAGCGCTGCCGGCATAAGTTTTTTTGTCACCAGCGCCGGACCCGGCAAGGGCGCCGACCTCGGCGGCCTGGCTGGCGCTGATCAGCATTGCCAGACTCTCGCGGCGACCGCGGGTGCCGGCGCCAAGACCTGGCGCGCCTACCTCAGCACGCAGGCCAAGGACGGCGCGGCGACGGTGAATGCGCGCGACCGTATCGGCAAGGGCCCATGGCAGAACGCGAAGGGCGAAGTCATTGCGCGCGACGTCGACGCGTTGCACGCTTCGGGCAACAACCTGACGAAGCAGACCGCGCTCACCGAGAAGGGGCAGGTCGTCTCGGGCCGCGGCGATACCCCGAACCGGCACGACATCCTCACCGGCTCGCGCACCGACGGAACGGCCTTCGGGCCGGGCGACCCCGACATGACCTGCGGCAACTGGACACGCAGTGGCGCCGAGGGCGTTGCCGTGGTCGGCCACCACGACCGCACGGGTCTCACGCCTGACCCCTGGTCCACGTCGTGGAACTCGTCGCATCAATCGCGCGGCGGCTGCAGCCAGCCGGCGCTGCGCGGCACGGGCGGCGACGGGTTGTTGTACTGCTTCGCCGCGAACTGAACGGCGGTCCGTTCGACACATCAGCCAGGCCGCCGGCCTGAATTTGCACCCGCGACGATGGGCCAGAATCTCACCGCGCCGGTGGCCGGGCTGTTCCCTGCGGGCTTGCCGGCGCGCCTCACGGGCGCCGGTGCCTGGGTCGGCCAGGAGATGGGCAAGCGCAGCGACTGGATCGAAACCCTTTCGAGCGCTGAACTCGATGAGCTCTTCGGCGCGAGTGAACCCTGGCTGCGCAGCGATGCCGACCTGACCCTGCTCAGGCGCGAGCGCTTCGCGCTACCCAGGCTCGGGTTGCGCGCGGCACGGGTCCTGGCCGAGTTGCTGAACGGGCGCGGTTTCGTGTTGTGGCGAGGCCTGCCGGTCGACGCCTGGGGGCCGCGCCGAAGCGCCGTCGCGTTTTACGGTCTGGGCGCGCACCTGGGGCGAGCCTTGCCGCAAAACGCCGATGGCCATGTGCTGGGTCATGTGCGCGACCTCGGCCTTTCCGGTGCCGACCCTAACGTGCGTATCTACCAGACCCGCGAGCGCCAGACTTTCCACACCGATTCGGCCGATCTGGTGGGGCTGCTGTGCCTGCAGACCGCGCGCGCCGGCGGCTTGTCGGCGTTGGTGTCGTCGATCACCCTTTACAACGAGATGCGCGCGCGGCGGCCCGACCTTGCCGCGCTCCTGTTCGAACCCCTTGCCACCGACCGGCGCGGTGAAGTTGCGGCGGGCGATCAGCCCTATTTCGAGATACCGGTGTTCAACTGGCATGAAGGTCATCTGTCGGCGATCTACCAGCGCCAGTACATCGATTCTGCGCAGCGCTTCCCGAGTGCGCCGCGGCTGAGCCCGGCCCAGGCCGAGGCGCTGAACCTGTTCGACGCGCTGGCCGACGACCCCGAACTGCACTTCACGATGGCCTTGCAGCGCGGCGACATGCAGTTCGTGCACAACCACGCGCTGCTGCACGACCGCACGGCTTTCGAAGACTGGCCCGAGCCGGCACGCCGACGCCATCTGCTGCGGCTGTGGTTGGCGCCCGACGCCGCGCGCGCGTTGCCGCAGGTGTTCGCGCAACGCTACGGCAGCGTCGCGCCTGGCAGGCGTGGCGGCGTGCCGAGCGCCGACGGGCGCATGCGCGCGCCATTGCAGTTCGGGGTGTCGTGATGCCTGGGCTCACGCCTTCCGAGTCCGGCGGCGCGCCAGGCAGGTCCGAGTCGGGCGCGGCGGCGCTGGCGCAGCTCTGGTCACATGCGGGCTTGCCGCAGGCCGCGCTGCAGCGTGCCTCGTGCACCGGTACCGATCCGGTGCTGGCGTCATCGTTCGCCGTCGGCACTGCCGCCCAGGCCTGCATCGCAGCGGCGGCACTCGCCGCGACTGAAGTCGGGTTGCTGCGCAACGCGGTGCAGCAGCAGGTCTGCGTCGACATGCTGCATGCCGCGCTCGAATGCTGCAGCTACTTCCGAGTCGATGGCCGGGCGCCCGACATCTGGGACAAGCTCTCGGGCCTGTACCCCTGCGGCGACGACGGCGGAGCAGGCTGGGTGCGCATCCACACCAATTTCGCCCATCACCGCGACGCCGCGCTGCGCCTGCTGCGGTTGCCGCAAGGCGATGCCACGCAGCGCGAAGCCGTGCAGCACGCACTGCGCGCGTGGCGCGCGGCGGACTTCGAAGCCGCCGCAGCGGATGCGGGCGCAGTCGTCGCAGCGCTGCGCAGTTTCGACGAATGGGACGAACACGCCCAGGGCCAGGCCGTGGCGCGCCAGCCGCTGCTGCGCATCGAGCGCATCGGCGACGCACCACCGCGCACGCTGCCGCCACTGGCGCGCCACAGCAAGCCCTTGCACGGGCTGCGCGTGCTCGATCTGACGCGCATCCTGGCCGGGCCCGTGGGCACGCGCGCGCTGGCGGCGTATGGTGCCGACGTGCTGCTGGTGAACGCCCCGCACCTGCCCAACATCGAGGCGATCGCCGACACGAGCCGCGGCAAACTCTCGGCGCACGCCGATCTGCGCAGCGAGGCCGGCCGCGCCGCCTTCGACAAGGTCTTGCGCGACGCGCATGTGTTCGTGCAGGGCTATCGGCCCGGCGCCTTGGCGCGCCTGGGCTACGCGCCGCAACAGCTCGCCGTGTTGCGGCCGGGCATCGTCGCGGTCTCGCTCTCGGCGTATGGCAATGCCGGCCCCTGGAGTGAGCGGCGCGGCTTCGATTCGCTGGTGCAAACCGCAACCGGCTTCAACCTCGCCGAAGCCCAGGCATTCGGCAGCGGCCCGCCGCGCGCGCTGCCGATGCAGGTTCTCGACCATGCCACCGGTTACCTGATGGCGCTCGGCGCACAGGCCACGCTGCTGCGCCAGATGCGCGAAGGCGGCAGTTGGCATGTGCAGGTGTCGCTGGCCGCAACCGGGCAGTGGTTGCGCGGCCTGGGGCGGGTCGACGGCGGCTTCGTTGCATCGAAACCGGATTTCAAGCCCTATCTGGAAACCAGCAGCAGCGGTTTTGGTGAACTCACCGCGCTGCGCCACGCGGCGCAGCTCTCAGTCACGCCGGCCGGGTGGGACAGGCCATCGGTGAGGCCGGGAACGCACGCCTTGGAGTGGCCAGGGGCCTGAGGCGCAATGTGCGTCCCACGCGCCGGGTGCACGTTCCCGACCCAAAGCCCGACAGGCTCCTGACCTGGATTTCCACGGCTGCGAGAAATGGTGGCGCTTGGAAAACCGGGCTAGCGCAAGTTCCCGGTATGCCCCAGCGAATAACGCCCGGGCTGCGGCCACACCGTCAGGCCATGCGGCTCGAGGCCGACCTTGATCTTGTCGACGTTGCCGCTGCCGGTGTGAATGCGGTACACCACGTTGTCGTAGCGGCCCGACAACCACAGGTATTGGCCGTCGGCACTGACGTTGCCCATGTCGGGGCTGCCGCCGCCCGGGATCGGCCAGGTCTGCGTCACCTTGCCGCTCGCGAAGTCGAGGACCGACACGCTGCCCTTGCCGTGCGGCTTGCCCTGGACCACGTTGCCGCCTCGGTTCGCCACATAGAGCAGCTTGCCGTCGCGGCTCGGGTACAGGCCATGCGCGCCGACGCCGGTGGGAATGAAGCCGACCTGCACGAACGATTCGCCGTCGACGACGTGCAGGCCGTCGGCCATCATGTCGGCCACATAGAACAGCTTGCCGTCGGGCGATGCACGCACGTCCTGCGGCATTCCCGGCGTGGTGCAGATCTCGGCGCCGAGTTGAGCCGGATCGGGCACCTTCTTCGGCTTCTTGCCGGGCTTGTCGATGATGGCCAGCGCGTCGGGCCGGTTGAAGTACTGGGTGAGCCGAATCGTGCCCAGCACCTTGCGCGCAACGAGGTCGATCTTCGTCAGCGCGCCGCCGAATTCGCAGGTGAATATCGCATAGCGGCCGTCGATCGAAAAGTCGGCGTGGTTGATGCCGGTGCACTTGGGCGTGGCGATGCTGGATTCGAGCTTCATCGTGTGCGCGTCGCGGAAGTCCAGGCGCTTGAAGGCTTCGGCAACGACGATCGCGTATTTGCCGTCGGGCGACCAGTACATGTTGTAAGGGTC
>Ga0315277_10002768_pt1 | contig 24140 bp, 21 predicted proteins | sample YL17G05_15_MG_FD_203695 | JGI IMG/M metagenome (GOLD analysis project Ga0315277, IMG submission 203695) | Sediment microbial communities from Yellowstone Lake, YNP, Wyoming, USA - YL17G05_15 | ecosystem: Environmental > Aquatic > Freshwater > Lake > Sediment | place: USA: Wyoming | collected... | reverse complement strand
AAAGATATTTAATAATGTGACGTCATCACAGAATATCTAAAAAAACTGGTTAACGGAGAAATAGATGAATCAAGGTATCACCAAGCGTCTCAGGAGGGTCATTGACCAGGCACCGGTATGGCTACTATTGATCTTGGGGATTTGGCTGGTTATTCTGCGACCCTTAGGTGCTCACCTTTCGCTCGTCCCAGGCGATCTGGGCGATGCTCGCTTCAACAACTACGTTTTGGAGCATTTTTTTCGTTGGGTGACAGGTTCTACCAGGGATTACTGGAATGCGCCTTTCTTTTTCCCTTTCCAGCAGACCATTTCGTACAGCGACAACCTCTTGGGGTCAGCACCATTTTATGCCCTGTTCAGATGGGCTGGTCTTGATCGGACATCTGCCTTCCAGGGCTGGTACATCCTTGGTTACTTACTAAACTTTACTGCGGTTAGCTATGTCCTGTGGCGTTTAAAGCTCAAACCTCTGGCTATAGGAACTGGAGCTTTCTTCTTCACCTTTGGACTCCCGTTGTTAGCCCAGGAGAATCACGTACAGCTACTTTATCGGTTTTGCATCCCGCTGGCTTGTTTTGCACTCTGGCGATTCTACCAAGTACCTCGGCTGCAGACGCTGATCTCCCTTGGTGCCTGGTTTGTGTGGCAATTTTATCTAACGATTTACATGGGGATTTTCCTGTTACTCCTATTAGTTGTTCTTATTGTATTGCTTCCGTTCTTTGTTCCAACGCAAGCGTTCTTGCAACGATTCGCTGTCTGGCCGCGATGCTTAATCGAATCCTGGTCTAAGGCTGACCTTGCCAGGCGAATATTGGCCATGACTGCACTGGCCGTTCTTGGCTTTGGCTTTGTGATCCTTATTCTGCCTTATTATCGCACCTCCAGGATCTTAGGTTTTTCCAGGAGTTGGTCAGAGGTTTTCTCTATGCTCCCGCGGATCCAAAGTTACCTCCTGGCAGACAATTCGCAGTTGTGGAGGTCAACAGCTAGCATATTTTCCAGTATTCCCCTGCGCTGGGAACACCAGTTGTTTCCAGGCCTGGCGGTCCTAGCATTGGTGTTGGCTGGCATTACAGGGCGGTTTCATACCAATAACAGCAGGCTGGCAAGGCTGCATTTTGTCGCCGCACTCACGCTAATTGCGCTCACTTTGGAGGTTCATGGATTCTCACTTTACCAGCTGGTCTGGAGGCTCATGGCTATGAGCAGTGTCCGGGCTATAACACGCATCATGCTGGTTGTGATGTGGCCCCTTTCCCTTTTCATTGCCTGGGTTGTCGATGGGTTCATACTGCGGTTTACCCAACAATTCCGGTGGATGCAGATCGCTGCTTACCTGGTTGCCGGACTTCTGGTGGTGGAATCGGTTTTCTATACCCACTCCACCTACGTTAAAGCGGACGCCCAGTCTCGTCTGGACAGCCTGATAAAACAAATCCCAGCGATAGTTCCAGCAAATCCGGTCCTGTTTGTGGCCGAGAATCAGCAAGAACCATTCTGGGCAAAGGAAATCGACGCCATGCTGGTAACCCAGGAACTGGGCTGGTCGACCATGAATGGATATTCTGGCAACTACCCACCAGGTTACATGTCTTCAAATAGTTGTAAGCAACTCCCCCTGCGGATTAAGAACTATATGGATTTTGCTGGAATAACGAGCGAATCTTTTTACCTGGAGATTATGAAGCGAGTCGTCCCACTTGGCTTTGAGGATTGTGATCCAACCTGGTGGGAAAAAATGCCTTGATACAGGCAGAATCGGAACTGATCACCGTAAAGGGGATTGACCTACCTGGGGTAAACCGTTTTGAGGTTGGCGTTTTTCCCCCGCGATAAAAATACCTGTGGTTACCAGAATTGCTAACACATTTGGTAGGAAGGTCATCCACTTTTTTAGTCCAAGCAGCTTTTCCCCAAGATTATAAGCAAAGTAACCATTCAGTAGCTGTTGCCATGAATAACTATAGATAGATGAATATCCGAAGAATTTCAGGTGTTCGTTCTCGAAAAAATAGTTATCCGGCACTAACGTCCTTCCTGCGAGAGGAATGAACATTTGTCCGATGGAAATCACGGTCAAAATGATCACCAATGGAATAAGACGCCGGGGGATCAGGACTAATGGGATGGAAAGGAATAATAGCATCGGGATGAGGTGACGAGGTCCAAAAGAAGCCCCACCCCACCACATATAATAACCTGAGTTGATCAAGAGATAAGAAAAGAATGCAATCATGACAATGATCGCTTCGAGGCGATAGCGTTTATCGCGCCACAGGAAGTAAAACCCAACCATGGCCATCAGGAGCACCGGGGATTGCCAGAACAGTCCATGCGCCGGATGGAATGTCAAGTAGAAGAGGACTTCGGGCCGGGGCAAACTGATCCCCAGGAAACCCTGAGACATTGATGATTGAAACTGATTGGCTAGGTGTTCGTATCCAATCGTAAAAGGATTACCAAAGCAAAGGGTATTGTAAATCATCAGGATCACAGCTGGGATGGACGCGCCCATTACAAACGGCATAATGGTTGAGCGAATCCAGCGAAATGACCATCTTTCTCGAAGAATGTATAAATAATAGAGACTTAAGGGAAGGATGATTACTGGGGTTGTGTACTCTGTCAAAAACGCTGTACCCAGCAGGAAACCGATCAAGAATAAATAACCTCGCTTTTGGCGTAGATCAGGTTTCAGTTTCAGTTGGAAGATCAGGAAGAAGCTACAAAATAAAAGCGCAGCTGCGAGTTGATGGCCAAAGAATATGGCACTAAAGGGTAAGCACATGGTCCCAAGAGCAACTGCGAGCGTTGCTAAATACGCTCGTAGTCGGCTCCCCGATATCGTTTCACACAAGACATAAACGAGGCTTCCAGCAAACGCAGAAGGTAGACCGACCACCGCAATGGTCAATAAGTATTTGATGTGTAAGAGATCCAGTCCATGTCCGGTCAGCTTCATAAACATGTACATTGGCGCATAAAATAGAGCTCCAATAATCGATGTACCAATAGCTTTATCTGAATAATAGTGACCATTAAGAAAAGCTATGTCGATGGTTCGGGTTCCCTCTGTGTTGTAATAAGAATCAATCGTCAGGCGTCCCTCCTGGACGATGGCAAAGATGAGCCCGATCCGCGAATTTCCGTTCGCCTCCGGGTCTTGATAATAATACCCATACATAAAGGCGAGAAGCACAAATACCAACAGCGCTCTTTTCGTATATTTCATCGGGTCAGTATTTTATTATAACATCCGCGCCCTTAAGCTAAAACTACTGATCTATAAGATTGCTAAACCCCTCTCAAAACCACCAGATTGACCACACTTACCAGATTGTAATCGGCGTCGAACCTTTGTGGCGTCATGATGATGTCTTTATTACCTTCACGGTCCTTGCGGATATAGTTCTTCAACCACTTCGGGTTGATTTGGTCATCTACCACAACCGTCAACCAATCCCTTCTCGCTAAGCTCTCGAGCGGCAGGGTTCCCCTCCCCACGTCCCGTGCCAATCTATACTCGTAGCATTGATCACCGATAAATGTCAGCATCGTACTACACCCAGCCTTTTATTCGTAGACGGTCTTCTCCTCCCCTAATTACCGTATTTAGGTAATTTGCATCCCGATTGTTTTTTAATTACAATTCAATTAACTTATGACATTTCCAAGGTTAAATCCACGATCTATTCTAATTAATAACAATTTTGTAAGGTAATTTTTCCCCAATTTCAGGCGTAAAGCTCTTTCCACAATTGCTCAAAAATTTAATTTGTGCTAAACTGAATGTAGATTCCAGTATTTATAAAAGGAGAGGCAGCCATGGCCGATAAAATCTTGGTCGTCGATGACGATCCCGATACCGTCAAGTTCATCAACATCATGTTGAGCCGCTTGGGTTATACGGTGGTCGCCGCCACCTCTGGCATGGAAGCCCTGGAACGGGTGCAGGTTGAACATCCCGACCTCATCATTCTGGATGTCATGATGCCCGGTATGGATGGTTATGAGGTTAGTCGCAACCTGCGCCGGAACCCCAAAACCGCCACAACTCCCATCCTCATGTTCACTGCCAAGACCACCATCGAGGATAAACTGGCTGGGTATGATGCTGGTGTGAACCTCTACCTCACCAAACCTATCCACCCAATTGACTTACAAGCCAATATCCGCAACCTGCTCACCCAAAAGCTTTCCAAAGCTGAAAGCGTTGGTGATCATGGTTATGTGGTTGGCATCCTCTCAGCAACCGGGGGCGCGGGTGTATCCACGGTGGCATTGAATTTGGCCATCACTTATGCCAAAAAATATAATGCCAAGGTCATTGCAGCCGAAATGAAACCCGGGCAAGGCTCTTGGGCACTGGATTTAAACCTCACCGAGCCGGTTGGGTTGGCAAATCTGCTCGGTATGGAGTTGGAAGACATCACCATGGAGACCGTTTCCAAGGAGCTGATCCAGACAAACTTCGGGATCAAAGTATTATCTGCCTCCAATCAGACTGAAAAAGGGGAATATGCTGCCGCCACACCCCAATTGGAGCTCGTGCTCGGCTACCTGGCCAGCCTGGCTACAGTGGTGGTTTTGGATATCGGCACCAGCTTCCATCCGGGCTTCAATGCCATTCTGAATAAATGCAATGAGCTGATCATGGTAGTCGAGCCCCAGCCAGTGCCCATCAAACGCTCCAAAATTCTCGCCAGTGAGCTTCATCTCAAAGGCTTTGGGAGCATAAAGACCATGAGCACCGTTTTGGTCAATCGCACCCGCTCTGATATCGTCTTGAATATCAGCCAGGTGGAACAGATCCTGGGATATCCTGCCGTCATGGGTTTTCCTCCCGTGGTTGAGCAAGCGTACCGCGCAGCAGACCGTGCGGTTCCTTTAATTGCCGTCCAACCCGATGGGATCATTGCCATGCAATTCAATACCCTGGCGAGCCAGATCAACGAGCGCATACCTGTTCATTAAACTAATTTTCATTTAATCTTGACCATCCCTGACGTATAATCTTGATAATCTGTGATTATCAGGAGGGATAATGGCATGGGCAAACCTACGCGCATTGAACATGATACTCTTGGGGATGTGAACGTCCCTGCGGACGCTCTTTATGGTGCCCAAACCCAGCGTGCCGTAAATAATTTCAACATCTCAGGGCTTCGACCCTGGCACGCCTTTATCTGGTCGATGGCGGTCATCAAGCGCGCGGCCGCTGAGGTGAACCGCGACTTGGATTTATTGGATGGTGATATTGCAGCTGCGATTATTAGTGCTGCCCAGGAAATCATCGACGGTAAATGGGATGACCAATTTGTGGTGGATCCCTTTCAAGCCGGTGCCGGCACCAGCCACAACATGAATATGAATGAGGTCATAGCCAACCGCGCCACCCTCCTCCTGGGTGGTAAGCTTGGGCAATATCTAGTGAATCCCAACGACCATGTCAACATGTCACAATCGACCAATGACACCATCCCTACCGCCATCCGCTTGGGTTGCCTGTGGCGCCTGGAGGAGTTGTTGGGAGCAGCCAACGAGCTTTCAGCTGCCTTGCACCAAAAAGCTCAAGAATTCGATGACATCGTTAAATCAGGTCGCACCCACCTGCAGGATGCAGTCCCAGTTCGTCTCGGGCAGGAATTTGGCGCTTATTCCACCGCCATCCAGCGCGATGCAGAACGCATCCGTCACGCCGCTGAAGGTCTGCGCCGCCTTGGGATCGGAGGTACGGCTACAGGAACCGGTTTGAATGCCCATCCGGAGTACCATCACCGCATGGTCCATCGCCTCTCAGAGCTCACCGGTCTATCCTTATCCGGTTCGGATGACCTGTTCGAATCGATGCAGTCCATGGCAGATGCTGCTAGTTTCTCTGCTTCCATGCGCAGCATGGCGATCACATTAACCCGCATTGCTAATGATTTTCGCTTGCTTGCCTCGGGTCCATCCACCGGGCTGGATGAGCTTCACCTCCCGCCTGTCCAACCAGGCTCAAGCATCATGCCCGGTAAGGTCAACCCGGTCATGGCCGAAATGCTGAACATGTCCATGTTCCACGTTCAGGGATGTGACCTCACGGTATCATTAGCCTCCCAAGCTGGTCAGCTTGAGCTTAATGTGATGATGCCCATCATTGCCCATAACTTGTTTGAGATGATGCAAGTGATGATCGGTGCCATTTCAGCGTTTACCCAAAAATGTGTGCGCGGCGTAGAGGCTAACCGCATTAAAGCTGAAGGCTGGCTGGCTCGGAACGCAATTGTCGCTACAGCTCTCAACCCCCTCATCGGTTATAGCGCAAGTGCTTCTCTGGTAAAGGAAGCCATGCAGCGTAATATCACCATCCGTGAAGTGGCTCTGGAGAAAGTTGGAGCAGGCGAGCTCAGGCACATCAAGGAGGACCGTCTGGTCACCGCTGAAGAAGTCGACCTTGCCCTGAAAGACTTTAAACACCTCACCTATGGTGGGATCACTGGGCACTAAGTTAATGAATTGAAGGTGTGGCTGGAATGAAATCATATCCTGGCAAATGGCGGTATGGACCGGTATAACCATAGCCGGTGATGGTGCAGTAGATCAACCCAGGTCGCAAACTCTGCAGTGCTTCATAGCCCAATCCCCATTTTTCCATGGTGTCCACCCGAAAGTTCTCCACCAGGATATCGCTCTGCCTGATCAAATCTTTGAGGATCTGCAGCCCCTGTTCTGATTTAAGATTGAGCGTCATGCTGCGTTTATTACGGTTGACGCATAGGAAATATGCCGACTCTCCCCCTTGCGCAAATGGGGGACCCCAATGTCGTGTATCATCACCCAACCCGGGGGCTTCAATCTTGATGATATCTGCCCCCAGGTCGCCTAGCATCATGGTGCAATATGGTCCCGCCAGGACACGGCTGAGATCCAATACCCTTACGCCTTCCAAAAGGGAATTGCGTTCGCTGCCAATCATGCTAATAGCGAAGCAATGCCCCGATATTTTCAAAACCAATCACTTTATGTTCGTGCTGAAGTACCTCCACTTCACCTCCAGCTTTCATCACTCTGTATACCGCCATCTCGACTGCATCCGAAATTTGTTCAAATTTCGACCCACAAAATTGGCAGGCAGGTAACTCTTGAGCTGTTATGTACCCACATCCCAGGCAGCGATATCCCAACGCCCGATAACCATCCTGTATGACGAGTGCTTGCACACGCCCATCGTGCACTGCCCCCAGGGTATCATCCAGGTTGAGTACTCCTCCACGTTCTTTGGCTGCCCCAGTCACTAGTATTATTAATAACTGCTCTTCCTTACGATATTCAGCCTCTTTACCGATTTCCATTGCTCGCTCCAGCACATCCACTTTACTTGCCGTCATGCTCATCGGAAATGTTCCAACGATCAGGCTTTGCCAGCTTTTAGGTAGTTGGCTGCGTAGAAGGGCGATATTTTCCTCTGTACCTCCAATCAAAACACGCCTCACATTATTTTCATTGAAAAAATGGGCTGCAAATTCAGCCACATCACGGATATTACGCTCTGCAACTTCATCTTCATATCGGGTTTGGCCGGCTACCCCACCACGCACCCCGGTCTTCGCTGACGCCCCACCCCGCTTGGTATGCCTGACGCTTTCACCCAATATTCCTTCCTGTTCCCTAAGCTCACCAAGATGGAATGAAAACAACCTGGCACCCTGTTTATCCACCAATACTACCCCATAGCCACCATAATAATTCAGGAGTGATGCTAGTGGTTTAACATAAGGACGGTCACTAACGATGACTTGATTGCGGATCGGGATTGCCAGAGAATATGCCCTAAAGAAGTTATCTGGAGCACAAGAAAACACCACTACGCTTCGACCAATCCAGTCAAACTCCCTGCTGAAATAATTTTCAACGGCCAACACATCCGAGGTTAAATCTATGTTTTTTAACATGCTCCTTAAATTCAATTTATACGCATCTGAGCTGCCTTCTGTTGGATCGGTATTCAAGTAAACACTGAACACCTGATGATCCGTCTGATAACCTAGTAATTCTTTCAGGTTCGTTTCAGTTAACATATAAAACTCCTCTCTTAACGAAGGTTATAAGGGATGGCTAATTTACGAACGCTTAAGTTCTTGAAATAGCTCTTTCTGACGTGGAGTTAGGTTGTGCGGGATTTTGACCTTAATATGAGCGTATAAATCCCCCAAATTACCTGGGGAATTTAGACGTGGGATTCCTCGACCTGCCAAACGAATGCTTTGTCCAGGTTGAATACCCGCTGGAATGGTCAGAACCACATTCCCCGAAAGCGTTTGGACAGTGGCTTCACCGCCTAATACCGCAGTAAAAAGATCGATCGTGACCTCGGTATGCAGATCAACCCCCTTTACTTCAAACCGTGGGTCGTCCGCAACATGGATTACGAGATACAAGTCGCCTTTTTGACCAGCGGTTCCGGTAGGGATGGTATTTGCCACCCGTACTTTGGTACCAGTTTTAGCACCTGGAGGGATCTTCACTTCCAACCGGTGCCCATCGATCTCAATTTGGCGGGTTGTCCCTTTATACGCTTCTGTCAAACTGATGGTAACATCTTGCTGGTAGGCAGGAATCTGTGTCCGCCGATTCCTTTGAGTTGATCCTCTCCTAGTCGAAGGAACCTCCATATCGGGCACGCCTCCGAATATACTCCGGAAGAATTCTGAAAATTCGCTTCCCAGGATATCTTCTAGCCCACCTACACCAACGCGCACATTGCCAGATGGGCTATTGGTGAACCAATCTTCCCATTTAAAACCCCCAGCCGGTGCCCCACCTTGCTGCCATTGTGAATAAGATTCACCCAATTGGTCATAGCGCGATCGTTTCTCTGGGTCACTCAAGACCTGATAAGCCTCATTAATTTCTTTAAAGCGTTCTTCTGCTTTTGCGTTCCCAGGATTACGGTCAGGGTGAGTCTTTAATGCCAGTTTTCGATATGCGCGCTTTATCTCATCTTTGCTGGAGTTACGCTCGACACCAAGTATCTTGTAATAATCTTTATATTCCATATAATATCCACCACCACTATATGGCGAAATGCTGATGAACTGTAATTACATTGTATGCTCATCTGGCATGCAAAGTCAAGCATTCAGGTCTGATTCTTACAAAACTCTAACTCATTCCATAATCTAGCATGGAATCATCACGTTAAATTAACAAACATGCTATGATTAATCTCGTGGCGATAAAGAATCAGTGACTGCTGCTGATTGAAAGTGACCCGCTGATCAGCCATACTATCTTTTTACTTCCGCAAAATATGACCATTTCTCATTATATGTGACCGATATATGGCAGCTACTCCTCGATTATTGATATATACTCTGCCTGAGCAAGCTGGGCTACTCGATCAATCGGCTCTAACCGCTGCCGGATATGAAGTCACCTCACTTTCTTTGCCGCAAGATACCGAGTCAACCCTGATCGGCAACCAGCGCAATGCTTTGTTGATCGTTGCACATCCATCTGCCACCGAAGGATTAATATTTTCGGAAACGTTACTTCACAACTATCCATTTATACCCATCATACTGGTCACCAGTGATACTGACCAATCTTTTATAAAACAAGCTTTGGAAATTGGGGTTGCCGACTACCTGTCCACACCCGTTGATTCAAGCACCTTGCTCTGTGCTATAGAACACGCTCTGGTCCGCTATAAATCCATTCAACCATGGCCTCCCTTTGCCAAAGTGTTGAACCATCTTGAGGATGGTTTTGTCCTCGCGGACCTGGATACACGCTTGCTCCTGGTCAATCAATCCGCCCGCCGAATTTTTCATATTCAAGCAGAACAACCTGAAGGAAAGATGGTTGACGAAATCTTTACTCACCCAGATTTTTTGGAAATTTTTAAACCCTATAGGACATTCCCTTATCGAAATGAAATTTTAATGGAGGATGGCTGCATATATGGTGCCCATTCGAGCGTAGTACCCGAAGTCGGAATTGCTGTGACCATGCAAGAAATTACCCATCTCAAAGAGCTAGATCGCGTTAAAACTGATTTCGTGAACACCGTCTCGCACGATTTACGATCTCCATTGACCGCAGTATACGGATTTATTGGCTTAATCGACCGTGTCGGCCCCATTAACCAACAACAGGCTGAATTTATCCACCACATTCAATCCAGTCTACAACATATCACCTCCCTGATCAATGATCTATTGGAGCTAGGTCGTGTGGAGGCCGGTTATGATGTGCAAATGGTGGGTGTCAATCTGAAGGATATCCTCGTGCAAGCCATGGGTAACCTTGAATTCCAATACAATGAAAAAATGCAGGATGTGGTTGTATCGGTTCCGGATGATATTCCGGAAATTTTAGGCAATCCCCTACATTTACAACGCATGGTTACCAATCTTATCGAAAATGCTATAAAGTTCACTCCCCCGATGGGCAAGATTCATGTCCGTTGCAAAGCCGAAGCAGGCCAGCTAATACTTGAAGTCGCTGATAACGGTCCCGGGATCCCCCTCGAAGATCAACCTCACATCTTCGAAAAATTCTACCGGGGTAGTAACCTTTCTCAGGTTACACCCGGAACTGGATTGGGATTATCGATTGTCAAATCGATCGTCGATAAACATCAAGGACGCATCTGGGTGGATTCCTCACCTCTTGGCACGACTTTCTCTTTAATCTTCCCAATAAAATAATTTTCATCTTTGGTCGCCCAGATAGGTTCCGAAAACGAGGATGATTATGCTTAAATGACTGCCTCCGCTGGGGTGGTGAGGTACCCAGCGGAGGCTTTCGCCAAAGGAGGAAACAGCAACGAGTGTAAGCGTTTGGATAATACCTTGGCTCACTTCTCATTCATAATGATACCTCAGGAGGCATATATTTTTTATTGTCAACTGTCATTATTTGTATGTGACATCACTCACAATCTATTTTGTGACATTTGGTAGTAATCACATAATGATTGTAATGCACATATTTCACAAGCAGGCCGGCGTGGGTGGCATACTTCACGTCCCAACCGGATTATGTTTAGATGAACCGCTTTGTATGTTTCAGGTGGAAAGATTTCTGCTAAATAACGATGTGCTTTTTCGTTACTCATTTTCTCTGGTCGAAGGCCAATCCTACCCGTTACCCTTTGAATATGTGTATCCACAGGAAATGCTGCTTTCCCCAAGGAAAACAATAGAACGATGGATGCTGTTTTTGGTCCAACCCCATTAAATTTCTCTAACCAGTCCCACGCCTCGTCATCTGATAAATCCTTCAGAAAATCCAGGTCGAGCGAGCCTCTTTCTGCAGTAATCTCGCTTAAGATCTTTTGGATGCGTGGCCCTTTTTGGTTTGCTAATCCTGCTGAGCGAATCGCCTCGATCACTCCTTCAATGTCAGCATCGCGCACTTTTTCCCAAGTTCCGAAGCGTTTTTTCAGCTGCTTGAATGCCCGATCTCGGTTTATATCGTTGGTATTCTGCGATAATATCGTCGAGATCAATTCATCCAAAATCGGCAAAGGGTTTCGCCAGGCTGGCTCACCATATATTTGCAATAGACGGCGATGTACTTCGAGTGCGCATTCTTGTAGATTCATTGGTCGTATTCTAATTTAAAACAAGGCGATGCCCAACCCACCTTCAGTTTTCGCCAATTCTCCACTGGAAATTCAGACCCAAAATCTACCAACTTTTCCAAGTCCTGTGCTTCGAACACACCCAATTGACGTAATATCTCCAGGGTTACAGCCGGTCGAACGTGCCCTCTTGGATCACCAGCTGGGAAATTATGCCCTTTTAAATCTCCATCAGATACCTTAAATGCTACACCCATGGCGGTTGAACCTGGTTTGATTGCACCAGGCATAATTCCAAATGCCTGAAAGCCTTCAGCACCCCCTTTGCATATGACTCTCCCTTGGGCTGCTTGCATAAGTGAAGTATCGAAGTTGTCTGGACCGCCAATCATATCGGGGAAAGTGATCATAGCTTTAGTGATCAAGTGACAGGTTTCAGCCCGTTTCTTTGCCAATCCATCCGGTTGGCATAAGCGGGCAAAGGCAAGCGCTGTGCTATGTAATGGAAGAGCAAAGTTGGGAGCTGAACAACCATCAATGCCGGTGTGTATATCTTTAGGTTTTAGATCTGACATTTCAGCCAGAGTAGACAAAATCTTCCGCTGCACAGGGTGATTTGCATCAATATATGCCATATGATCGCCACCGGTCTGAATCCCCAACATTCGTGAATATGCCAGCATTCCGGTATGTTTCCCTGAGCAATTATGCCGATTCGGGGTCGGTGCTTCTCCACGCTCACGCATCGCTTGTGCTGTCTGCCTATCGTAAACAGTATGTGTGCCGCACATCAGGTCCGCTTCGCTTACCCCTGTCTTTGCTTGTATGGATCTGATCACAGCAACCTGTTCATCAGTACCAGAATGAGAGGCACATAGAAGCGCTACTTCTTTTAGAGTTAATCCATAGTATGACATACCCCCATTTTCTAAAAAAGGAAGCGCTTGCAAAGGTTTAGCTGAAGAGCGCGTAAACGTCACCAGTTTAGGGTCACCATACCAGGCGACCATCCTGCCTGTCGCTTCCATGACTGCGATAGCCCCAAAATGTAGGGATTCTACGATATCACCCCGCGTTAATTGAAAGATGGGTCGATAACCCGAAATTCTCGTGTTTATTTTTCACTCACCACTGGAATCACTTGGACGGTAACGGCGGGCATAATACTGAAACAATCCATGGCGGTACCTTTGATAATATTGGTCGTGTAACTCTGTCGGAAAGGTTAAGTCAGATATCAAATTGGGAATCAGGTGCTCTACATCAGACGTTGGAGCATTCCGCTTGACCAATCGGTCCAAACCTTTGAGGATCCTCTTGAGATGGCGCTGTTGAATCTTCACGGCATCCTGCGAAATTTCACCTCCCCTTCCACTTATCACAGTATATTCACGGTAGGAGCTCATCAGTAGATCCAGTGTTTCAATCCACGCCGGAATATCTGCATTAGTTAAAAAAGGAGGTTGGTTGAGTAGGACCACATCTCCGACAAAAACTACTTTTGCCGATGGAATTACCACCCAGGTACCACCGGGTGCTGGTCCCGCATGGTACTCAATGAAGACTTCTTGATCGCCCCAGTGGAGGGAGATTTTGTGGGTAAAGGTGATATCGGGCAACGCCCAACGTGTCCCAACCACGTCATCAAAGGTCTCCCAAACCGAACCACTTTCAGCGTTTTGACCTTTGAATACAGAAGGTCGACTACGAAAAACCTGACCAGTTTTTTGGTGGGCGATGATCGTACACTCCATAGATCTTGCACCTAGGGTTCGGTCTGGATGAGCATCCAGATTGACCAGCATGCGGCTTGGTTTTCCGCCTAAATTATAGAGCAGATTTAGCCAGACTCGGGCATCCTCCGCACGCAAAGGGGCATCAATCAGGATCGTCCCCATTGGCAGGAGGATTGCCCCTACTGTGACCCCTGGATATGCATTTTCGATGTAAATACCACGTTCAATCTGCTGCATAATTTTCTCTAGGTTTGATGTTTTCTGAATCGGTTAGGTTTTCATAATTGGTAAGTCAAATACAAATCGGGAGCCAACTCCAAGCTCGCTTTCGACCCAAATTCTACCGCCATGCGCTTGTACTGCCAGACGGCAATAGGCTAATCCAAGGCCTAGCCCTTTTGGACCATTTTCTGCCTTTAGGCGGGTGAATTTATCAAAGATACGTTCGTGCTCAGAGGTGGGAATCCCTGGTCCATGATCCTTAACCCATAAACGGACATGTTCATCTTCCTGCTGGGCTCCAACCTCAATATTACTGCCGGGAGGCGAGTATTTACTGGCATTCTCCAATAAATTGGTCACCACCCTGCGGATCATATCCTGGTCAACCAAAACATTGGGGAGATTTTTATTTAGTTTATAACTGATGGATTGGTTTTTATTATTTATCGTCGACTCTATCGCCGTAACCGCTTCATAAATCAAATCGGAGACACTTGCCCGCATTCTTTTCCCGATAGGTTGTCCCGCTTCCAAAATGCTCAAATCCAACAATGACTCAGTCATCCGTTGGATTCGCTCAGTTGAACGCATGGAAATCTCTAACAATGATTTCATTGCTTTATCACCCGATGGCAGCATAGTTTCTAGTAAATCCAGGCTCGAAACAACGTTAGCCAGCGGTGATCTTAAATCATGGTAAATCATCGAAGTCAGATCATCCCTTAGGGTATCAAGCTTTTTTTGCTCGGTAATATCACGCAATATCCACTGCAAGCGTACTATATCTTCAGTTTGAATTTCACGAACATATACTTTTATCGGCACCAGATGACCGCTAGCAGTACATAAATTTGATTCATAAGATAACGTCTTGCCTGAATGAAGCTGATTAAAATCCTCACCAACCAAATCATTGTCGATCTGATGGATTTGGTTAATTCGTATAGATCGTAAATCTTCTTTACTATAATCAGAGGTCACCACAGCTTTACGGTTTGCTTCTAAAATCTCTCCGCTCCAGTTGGTGATTAAGATTGGATCAATGCTATCTTCGAATAATTCCTGGTACCTTTGATGTGCGGCCTGAAGCTGCTCAAATAATTGAGCATGCCGGATGGCAGTACCCGCCAGGTTGGCTATCCCTGTGAGGATGAGTAATGAATCCTGATCAAAATCCCCTTCTTTCGGATTGATTGCCTCCAATGTGCCGATGACCTGTCCTCGATAATGGATTGGGGCGCACAGGATTGCTTTGGCGATTATCCCTTTTACTTGGTCAGCTTCGAGGTCAAATCGACTGTCCTTGCTAACATCTTGGATGATCGTGCCTTCATCATGTTCTACGACCCAACATGATATTCCACGTTCTATTTTATGAGGGAATATTCCCGATTGTGTCTTTTGCCATCCAATAACAGCTCTAATCTCTAAGTTGCCGCTTTGGAGGTCGGCCAATGTCAGTATAACTACTTGCACATTTAACGCTAAATCCGTCTGTTCCAGGATGCCCATAAATACATCTTCTAAATTCAAGCTGGCAGATATCCCTGATGCACTTTTTGCCAGGGAGGTCATGACTTCTGCATTTCGCTGGCTTTCAGCATACAACCGGGCATTTAGCACCGCAATACCCGCCTGGTCTGCGATAGCTTGCACCAAGGCAACATGCTCGGAAGTGAAGAAACCTGGTTTTGGATGAACCAAGGTCAAGATGCCTACCAGCTTGTCACGCGTGAGTATTGGTGCACTGACTGCAGATTTAGGCAATTGTTTTTCGTCGTCTTCATATTGGCGTGGCATCCAACGCGAATCCTGATTGGTATTTTCAACCAATGCCACGCGGCGTTCTCGCATAACCCAACCTGATAGACCTCGTTCTAGTGTATCAAGCAGGCGCTTTGTAGTATGGTTATGGATCGTATCCCCTGCAACAATCGCTGAATCAACTGGGATTCCATTGTCATCCAGTACGATTATGGAACCGTTTATTGCTCCAACATTTTGCATAGACAAAATCAGGACACGTTCCAAGAGTGTACGTAAATCTAGCGCTGAACTCAGCTCGCGGCTGATATCATAGAGCAGCTCCAAGGAGGAGCGGGTTGAATTATCCTCATTAATATCCGGAAGTAGTTTATTCATCCAAATAGCAGCCCAAACTCAGTATAGCATAGTTCCTAATCACCCCGAGATAGATATCCTTGGGAAATCCATTAGTAAGACTTCTAACGCCAGGCGTGAGTTTACATTACGATCAATGCGATCCATAGTGCTCTCGATGGAGCTTATATAGAATTGCGCTTTGCTCAATCCAATTTCGTTCGCCAGACTCTTGAGCTGCCCTAAATAATCCAGGTTGGTTATCATGTCGGTTATTCCCGTTGCACAAATGAGCACATCCCGCCAAAAAGTAAGCCAGACTTGCAGCTCACTTCGTAGTTCTTCCTTATCTTTAACCCTCCCGTTGGCAAATGCGAATCGTTCACCTCGTGAGCTGGCTAGTAATTGGACCAGCTCTTCTAAAAATAATTGCCTTTGCTCAAGCAACTTGGGTTGTTCAAATAACCGAATCGCATATCCTGGACGCCCCCCAGAAATATGCGCCAGTTTGTCTGCAGTCTCTTGCGGTACGCCCTTGATGACCTGCAAACTTCTGGAGGTCTCATTCAAAGGCAATGGGCGCAGTCGAATGACTTCACAACGTGAGACGATTGTTGGCAGCAGACTCTCCACGCTCTTAGCGGTTAAGATGACCACCACTTGTGGTGGAGGTTCTTCCAGTGTTTTCAGCATGGCATTAGCAGCGCTGGAGTGGGCTTCTTCAAAGCGCAGGATCAACGCTACCCTGTAGCGCGCCTCGTATGGAGCCAAAGACAGAGTGTGCTGCAACTCACGCATTTGATCGATTCTCAAAACCTCCCCCTCATGTTCAGTCTCGACCACTATTAAATCCGGATGCTGCATCACCTCAAGCCGCTTACATGCTGAACATTTCCGGCATGGCTGGCCTGGTGTTGGTGGTTTGAGACAATTTAATCCTTGCGCGAATCGCAGAGCTAATGTTCGCCGTCCCACGCCTTGTGGACCAGTGATTAGATATGCATGTCGTTCTCGCCCATGAGCTACATGCTCTGCCAGCAGGTCAATTGCCCATTCATGCCCAATCATGCCCCAATCCATGCTGTGATTTTAGCCCAGAGCCAGAATCTTGACAACCAATAACCTTGAAATTGTCAGTTTTGTAAGTATGGTAGAATTTGCCGGATGGACCTCCTCGCTGGTCTAAATACACAACAACAACAGGCTGTAATGGCAGGTTTGGGTCCCGTCTTAGTAATGGCGGGACCCGGTTCTGGTAAGACACGTGTCCTTACCCAACGCATCGCATATTTGATCGGCACGATGGGTGTACGACCCTATAACATTCTAGCAGTCACTTTTACCAACAAAGCCGCCCGTGAGATGGAAAATCGGGTTATCAATTTATTGGGAGAAAGCGCCCGCGGAGTGACCCTGGGTACCTTCCATGCTACTTGCGCTCGTATCCTCCGCCGAGAGGCAGAACACCTGCCATTCAATTCAAACTTTGTTATTTTTGATGAAGACGACCAGGTGAGTCTGGTCAAGCGTGTCATTGCTGACATGAACCTGGACGACAAGCAATACCGGCCTCTGGCGATATTGAATTCCATCTCGAATGCTAAAAATGAATTGATCCTTCCGGATGAATATCCGCTTCAAACCTATCGCGACGAAGTGGTTAAGCGAGTATACATTGGCTACCAGCAAATGCTCCTGACCAATAACGCCGTGGATTTTGATGATCTTCTCCTTTACACTGCTTTCTTATTGGACGATAACCCTGCTGTGCGCGAACGCTATGCCCGTCGGTACGAGCACGTCCTGGTGGATGAATTCCAGGACACCAACCTGGCTCAATACGTCTTGTTGAGAAGGTTATCCTCCTACCACAATAATATCTTCGCTGTCGGGGATGCCGACCAGTCGATTTACCGTTGGCGTGGGGCAGATTATCGTAATGTTCTGCGCTTCGAACAAGATTTTCCTGATGCCCAGGTTATTCTGCTGGAGCAGAATTACCGTTCCACCCAACAAATCCTGGATGTAGCTATGGCGGTCATCGACCCGAATCCGAATCGCACCCCAAAAAGATTATTTACCGAGCGCAGTGAAGGTCTGAAAGTCATGTTACATGAGACGTATGATGACCGTCAGGAAGCCTCGTTCATCGTGGATACAGTCGCCAGCCTAGTTGGGCGCCAGCAAATCAAACCCGGGGATGTAGCAGTTATGTACCGCACAAACGCCCAATCCCGTTTGCTGGAGGAAGCTTTTCTCCATGCAGGGTTGCCATACAAACTCGTCGGTGCCCAACGATTCTATGGTCGGCGCGAGGTCAAAGACATAATTGCCTATATGCGTCTCGTACACAACCCAAATGACGAGCCGAGTCTAATCCGGGTCATCAATGTACCTCCGCGTGGTGTTGGTGATAAAACCTTGCAAGTCTTGCGCACCCAGGCCCAGAAAACAAGCCTGACTCCCGGTGAGCTTTTGCTACAAATGGGTCGCAATGGAGAACAATTCATAGCCACTTTCCCACATCGAGCCCTGACCATCCTGGTAGGATTTGGAGAGCTACTTTCACGTTGGATCACACAGGTGGGTGAGCTTGACCCGCTGAAAATCATGGATCGTATTATTGATGAAACCGATTACCATGCATATATTGATGACGGCACAGATGAGGGTAACGACCGTTGGGAAAACGTGATGGAGTTACGCCGTCTGGCTTCCGAATACCAGGAAAGAACACTTAGTGAATTCCTCGAAAACATCGCCCTTGTCTCTGATCAAGACACGATTGAAACCAGTGCTAATGTACCCACACTGCTTACCTTGCACGCGGCTAAAGGGTTGGAATATCCGGTAGTATTTATCTCAGGATTGAATGAAGGAACACTTCCCCATTCGCGTTCCTTTGACGATCCAGAAGCCATGCAAGAGGAACGAAGGTTATTATATGTAGGCGTTACCCGTGCAAAAGACAGGCTTTACTTGGTGTACGCTCAAAACCGAAGTGCATTTGGATACCCAGATCCTGTTGAACCATCTCGTTTCCTTTCCGACATCCCAGATACCCTCCTGGATGATACAAGCTCCTTGCGAACCATGCGACCATCGAAGCTGACCAGCTTTGATTCGAAAACGATCCAATGGGAATCAAAACGCCCTGGAGCAGCACATGTCATATCACAAAGATACCAGCCAGGTGCACACGTGCAGCATCCAGTTTGGGGAGATGGTATGGTATTGAGCAGTCGCATCCAGGATGATGATGAGATTGTTGATATTTTTTTCGAGAAAGTAGGCATGAAACGTGTAGCTGCTTCTCTGGCTAATCTTAAAACGAAAGGATAGCCATAATCACCTCACTGCATACGCATAGGTTTACGTTCAGTGGATCGAGTTATGCATTTTTAAAATTCCGCTGTATAATCCTCTCATGCCCATACTCGATTCCCACTCTCTGGAGATCATTAGCAGAAGTACTGAACAGACCCGGCGGGTGGGTATGCGTCTTGGAGCATTGCTACAACCTGGCGACTTGGTCGCTCTGGTAGGTGATCTTGGATCAGGGAAAACTACACTGGTACAAGGGATCGCAGCAGGCTGGGGATCACTCGATCCAGTCTCCAGCCCGACTTTCGTGCTTGTCAATGTATACCGCCATACGGATCGTTTGCGTCTTTTTCACCTGGATGCGTACCGTTTAAACGGTCCAACCGAAGCGGTTGATCTCGATTTGGAGAATATGCTTGACCAAGGCCCCATGATTGTCGAGTGGGCGGAGCGCGTCCAGTCAGTGTTACCCGAACATGGTTTATGGGTACATCTGAATTATATTGATGATGTCCAGCGAGATTTGATATTCTCAGCTCGAGGCCAGGACTATGAAGAATTATTGTCCAGTTTTCGCAAATTGGTGTACGGAGGTTAAGTGCTTTTAGCCATTGATACCTCCACCCGCAATGTTGGTATCGCCATTTATGATGGCAGCCAGGTCCTCAGCGAAACGATCTGGGCAAGCCAGGATTTCCACACTGTCGAGCTTGCTCCCGCAATTGCAGAAACACTCTCCCGGGCTGGTATTGAAATCCAAAATCTCAAACTCCTGGCAGTTGCAACCGGACCCGGATCCTTCACTGGCTTACGGATTGGCCTGGCCGTGGCAAAAGGTATCGCCTTAGCATGCCATTTGCCAATCATTGGAATTCCAACCCTTGATATCGTAGCTGAATCTCAACCGATCTCTTCAGGAGTACCCTTAGCAGCTGTTCTCCAGGCAGGACGTGGTCGACTGACTGTCGGTTGGTACTCTGCCAACAATGGTCACTGGGAGCTGAACCCTCCCATTGAGATTATGGACGCCCTAAAACTCTCCCGTCATATTCATGAGCCTACCCTGGTTTGTGGTGAACTTACAGAAGAGCAACAGCATACATTGGCGAGGAAATACAAAAATGTTATCCTCGCCTCGCCAGCTCACTCCATTCGTCGTCCTTCACTATTGGCAGAACTGGCATGGAAACGCTGGACGTCCGGAGATGTCGACGATCCTGCGACTCTCTCCCCGACCTATCTGCACCTGGGTGAGCCAATCCCAGGCTAAATAGTTTTCTCCAGTGACTCAACTCACTGATCGAACCTAGTAAAATCAGGCCGTATCTGTGACTCATTCCACCCTCCCAGTTCAGATCCAAACATTGAGGTTTCGCTCAATGAAATTGGAGGACATCCCCCGAGTCCATGAAATTGATGTTCTTTCATTTGCTTTACCATGGCCTGAGAAATCCTATCTTTTCGAGCTGATTGAGAACCCTACCACCCTTGCAATGGTCGCTGAGATTATTCCAAACGATGCGAAGCCTCTTGTGATCGGTATGGTTGTCGTCTGGATTGTAGTTGATGAAGCTCATATTGCCACGATAGCAATTCATCCAGAATTTCTAGGGTTGGGGATCGGGAAAAAACTGCTGGCAGAGGCGTTACGCCAATCCATCCAACGGGGGGCTATCCTCGCCACGCTGGAGGTTCGTGAAAATAATCTGCCTGCCCAACAGATGTACACAAAATTTGGGTTCACAGTCGTTGGACGACGATTTCATTTTTATAAAGACAATAACGAGGATGCAGTTTTAATGACCCTCGACAAGCTGGGATCACAGTATCTTGCCTGGCTGAAAAAACTGGGGATATAAATTCAATACCAATCATGGATAAATGAACAGTTATCCTTTATACTTAGGCATCATTTTTAAGGAGGCAGCTAGTGGACGAAGAAAAAAAGCGTCTTGCTGAAGCCACTCTGGCTCAAATTGCCAGGGAAGTTTCAGTATGCCAACGCTGTATGCTGCACCATTCGCGTAAATTAGCTGTCCCTGGTGAAGGGCCTGTAGATTCTGAAATTATGTTTATCGGTGAAGGACCTGGATTCCATGAAAACGAACAGGGTCGCCCCTTTGTTGGCGCCGCAGGAAAATATCTGGAAGAATTATTAGCCAAAATAAACCTGCACCGGGAACAAGTATTTATTGGTAATGTGGTTAAATGTCGACCCCCCAATAACCGGGATCCTCTCCCTGATGAGCTGGCGGCGTGCAGTGATTACCTGGAACGCCAGATCCAGGTAATTAACCCGAAGGTCATTGTCACCCTGGGACGTTATTCAATGGCGCGTTTCCTGCCCAACGCTAAAATTAGCGATGTACATGGTCAATCATTTCGGATCAAAGGACGTCTTGTGGTGCCGATGTTCCATCCTGCAGCAGCCTTACACCAGCCATCCCTTAAGATATCGGTGGAGCGCGATTTCGCACGCCTGCCAGAGTTAATCTCCAAAGCAGATGAATCCCCTATCATCAAAGAAGAAAAACCACCCGAAAATAAATCCGAACCTACTCAGCTGAGCTTGTTCTGATATTCATTAAGTGAGATTATATGACCTCAGTAAAAGATACATTGTTAAATTCCCTTCGTAACCACTCGGCTAAAATTGGTATCCTTGGTCTGGGATATGTGGGCTTACCACTTGCCGCAGCTTTTGGTGAGGCAGGTTTTCATACCATAGGCATCGATCCCGACCCTCGCAAGGTGAACGCCTTGAATATGGGCGAAAGTTATATCCAGGATGTTTCTGACAAACAGGTCGCCAGACTCCTGAAGGCAGGTAGATTCTCTGCCACGGCAGATTTTTCTGCCCTCCGCGATTGTGATGCAGTCAGCATCTGTGTCCCTACACCCCTGCGGAAAACTGGTGACCCTGATATGTCGTTCATCTTGAGCGCTACGGAAGAGCTCGCCAAATACATTCACCCAGGCATGATCATTGTCCTCGAATCAACCACCTATCCTGGCACAACCCGCGAGGTCCTGCTCCCCAAACTTGGTAAGGATAAGGGTCTCGCGGTCGGAAAGGACTTTTTCCTGGCTTTCTCTCCCGAGCGGGTTGACCCAGGGCGTGAGGATTGGACCACGCTTAATACCCCCAAGGTGATTGGCGGTATTACTGAAGCGTGTACTGAAGTAGCTGCAGCTTGGTACTCAGAAGCTCTAAAAACGGTCGTATCGGTTTCTTCAGCTGAAACAGCTGAGCTCTCTAAATTACTTGAAAACACCTTCCGCATGATTAATATTGGTCTCGTTAATGAGCTGGCCATTATGTGCGAACGTCTTGGCGTCGATGTATGGGAAGTGATCGATGCTGCCGCGAGCAAACCATTCGGATTTATGAAGTTCACGCCTGGTCCAGGACTTGGAGGTCATTGCATCCCTATTGATCCGTTGTATCTTTCCTGGAAAATGAAGGCGTTTCAATATAATGCTCGTTTCATCGAATTAGCCTCTGATATTAACACGAACATGCCTCGCTACGTGGTCAGCAGAGTGATTGATGCTTTCAATGATCGGGGGTTAACTTTAAAAGGTTCCAAATGTCTGGTTTTAGGAGCAGCCTATAAAGCTGATATCGACGATATCCGTGAATCACCCGCCCTGGATGTGATTGGATTGCTTCAAAAGAAAGGGGCGCAGGTTGAGTACCATGACCCTTATATCCCTCGTCTGCGCACACACGACGATATCGAAATGGAGAGTGTCAAAGATGTAATGGAGGTAGTGCGCCACTCAGATTGTGTCGTCATCATCACCAATCACTCGACATACGATTATAAAGCCATCCTCAATCAGGCGAAGTTCATTTTCGACTCGCGTAATGCCTTAGGAAAATTAGGCAAGAATAATCCTAAAGTTGTACGGCTCTAGATTATGGAAAATTATCTGGTAAGTGGTGCAGCCGGATTCATCGCTTCACGCGTCATAGAAATGCTCCTTGATATGGGTCATACTGTCGTTGGCGTGGATAACATGAATGATGCCTACGACGTTCGTGTGAAGGAATATCGCTTGAAGAAGCTTGAGCATTATCCGAATTTCATCTTTTACAGGTCAGATATAGCAGAACGCAAGGTTTTTACTGACGCCTCCCCCCTGCGACAACAAAAGTACGCCGCAGTCATTCATCTAGCTGCCAGAGCTGGTGTTCGCCAGTCCGTCGAAAACCCATGGGTGTATGTGGATACCAACATTACCGGTACCCTGAACTTGCTTGAATTCTGCCGGGAGCAGAATATCCCCAAATTCATCCTCGCTTCGACCTCCAGTGTCTATGGAAGTAATGCCCCCCTTCCAACTCCCGAATCTTATAGCAGTAATCTTCCTTTGCAAGTCTATGCGGCTACAAAAAAAAGTGCTGAAGTCGTGTGTCATGTCTATCATTATTTATATGGCTTAGATGTCACGGTATTTCGCTATTTTACAGTCTATGGTCCAGCTCCACGCCCCGATATGGTCATGTTCCGCTTCACCCAATGGATCAGTGAAGGGCGAACTGTAAGAGTGAATGGTGATGGGGAACAATCGCGCGGCTTTACTTACGTGGATGACATTGCCCATGGGACATTACTGGGTCTCAAACCTTTAGGATATGAGATCATCAACCTGGGCGGTCATGAAGTCATCAAAATCATTGATCTGATTCGCATGCTCGAATCTCTGACCAGGCAAACAGCAAAAATTGAATATTATCCCCGTCATCCTGCAGATATGACCACAAATTGGGCAGATGTCGATAAAGCTCGTAAATTGTTGGATTGGAAACCGAAAACCGGTTTGAACGAGGGAGTGGTGAATTTAGTAAGTTGGTACAACCAGGAACGATCGTGGGCGAGCGATATACTTACCCCTTGACTTTTCCTTTCCCTCCACGGCTTATCTCACTGATCATATAATCATATACTCTTATGCTGAACATACTTCGCACCTGGTGGCAGGATAAACTGCTCAGAGGGGTACTAAAAAACACCAGTTACCTCTTCAGCAGTAGCACCATTTCAGCTGGTCTGGGTATGTTCAGCTCTATCTTCGCCACTCGACTTTTAGGTGTCGCTGGTTTGGGGTTGGTCGCCACGATCCAAACTTTTACCTCGAATATCAATCGCCTGCTCTCCTTCCGAATGAGTGAAGTC